>Ga0247843_1000127_pt1 | contig 168263 bp, 147 predicted proteins | sample LaCruzMarch2017__FD_192420 | JGI IMG/M metagenome (GOLD analysis project Ga0247843, IMG submission 192420) | Freshwater microbial communities from meromictic Lake La Cruz, Castile-La Mancha, Spain - LaCruzMarch2017_8m | ecosystem: Environmental > Aquatic > Freshwater > Lake | place: Spain... | reverse complement strand
CTGCGGCTTCAGGAGGACGCCCAAGCGATTTGGACTGAGCATCATCTTGGGCATCTGGGAAATGGTCTTGAAATTACGCTCTTAATGGGAGTCATCTTGCCTGGCACGACCCGATTCGCTCCAAGGAGGCCGGGCGATCGAAGAGGCCGAGGAAGTAGAGCAAACAGAGCTGGCTCGCCGCCGGGGAATCCGTGATGGCCTCCGCCGCGCTCATCCGTTGGAGGCGACCGTGGAGGACGCGGAAGAGCCCGGCTTCCAGGGCGCGAATGACGCGGAAGGGGCTGCGTTGGTTCTCGTGGATCTCGTTCTCCGCCGCATCGTGAAGCCTGGGGATGACGTCGGCGAAGGCGCGGATCTGGCCCTGGTGATGGTCCGCAACGAGGCGGGCGGCCAGGTTCAGGGAGAGGGCGTGGTGCTTGAGGTCATCGATGGCCGCGACGAAGTCTTTGCGGACGGGTGCCGGAAGGGTTTCGGGAAAGGCCGTCTTCTCGATGCCGAGATCCCGGAGCAGCTCGATGGCCGCCTCCGTGGGGAGCTGGTCCAGGTGATGACGCCGGAAACTGCTGTTCCCCTCCAGTTCGCGGAGTTGGATCCGGGTGGTGACGATGGTGAGGCCGGTGCCGTGGTCCGCCAGCTGGGCGAGGAGGAGTTTCACCCCGGGATCCTTGATGCCGCCGTATTGGTAGGCGCCGCCGGAGCCGCTGGCGGCGTATTGGAGCGGTTCCAGGCCGTCGAGGACCAACAAGGTGGCCTGTTCCGCGATGAGCCGGGCCAGTACCTCGCCTTGTTCCCGGGGATCTTTGGGGACCTCGGCGGCTTTGCCGTCCGGATGGAAGTGGGCGAAGGCGGCTTTGAAGAAGTCGGCGGCGTGGGATTGTTTGTCCTCGCTGGAGCCCTGGGAATAAAAGGACCAGATGAAGACGGACTGCAAGCGGCCCCAGCCCCCGGCCTTGAGCTGTTGGACGAAGTGGAAGAGGAGAGCGGTCTTCCCGGTCCCGCCCATGGCATCGAAGGCCACGACGCGGACGTTGGGATCGTCCAGGTCCAGGAAGAGCTGCCGCAGTTCCGCGTCCCGGCCGTAGAGTTTGCCGGTGTAGGTGGCGGGGAGGGAGCGGGTGTTAAAGTGAAGCTTGTTGCCGCGGCCGGGGCGGAAGTCGAGCACGTTGACGGTCGCCAAGAATGGCGGGATGTCGGAGTTGTCGATGCGGACCGGGATGACAGGCTTCCCGAGGCTTCGCGCATACTCGACTTCCCGCTGGACCCACGCTGATCGGATGGAGTCGCGGGAGACGATCACGACCAGTCGTTCGCATTCGGCGATGCCCCGTTTGATTTCCTCCGAGAAATCCGCGCCGGCCGGGATGCTGAAGATGTCGTTGAAAACGTCCGCGTCGATCATCGCGCGCAGGAAGGCTTGGACCTGGGAGACGTAGCGATCGTCAGCGGTGCTGTGACTGAGGAAGACCTTGGCCATCTTGGTGGGCAGTTTAGAGGGCGCGGGCGTTAGGTCAAGGGAGTGGGCTCCACCAAGAGTGAAGTGGATGGTCGGGTGCCAGTTCACGACGGTGCTGGTCCGCAACCCCGTTGGGGTTGGTCACCCGGAAAGTTATCCCAGGGTTCGATGAACCCTGGGCTCAATGCCGTTGCCCCGTTGGGGCAAGGAGGAATGATGCGCCGCATCTGAGCCTTTCGTGCTGGATGTGGATGCGCCGAGTAGGCGAATTTGGGCAGGGCTTCAGCCCTGGAGGGGGTTGGTTCGAGGACTGAAGTCCTCACCACATTGTTTCGCCTTTGCTTCGAGGAAGATTCCCCCGCCTGGACGGTCGGACCACAGGTCCAACTTACGAACCGTCGGGGCGGTGGTTTCGTAGGTTAGAGCTGTGGTCCGACCAACGGTTGCTTGGATTGAGGCTTGACTGAATCAACGGCATGGTCTGTGCTACCTGGCTGCCATGATTCCGGCGATCTTCCGCCATACCCGGTCCCCGCTCCTCGGCGTCCTAGCCGTTGGCCTCGCTTGCCTCGGGATCACCGGGTGCGTGACGCCCCGGCTTCCGGCTCCGGCGCTGACCTTGCTCACGGCACCAAATGGCGGCGTGATCCACTGCCTGTTGTATGACGATCTGCAATTCGCGAGCGATCCGACCGGAGCCACGCCCATCTGGGAGGGGAATTCCTTAGCGGACGCTCTGGGGGCCGCAGCGCGGATCGCGAAGAAGGAGGGTCGCACGGATGTCACCTGGCGCGACCTCCCTGGAACCGCCTACCGGCTACCCGATGGACCGTCCATCGAACGGGTCAAGGCGGACTTCGCACAGCGAGGGTTGGAGCTTTCGGCCGTTTCAACCGCGAGGGAGTGACCGAGCGCCGTCGTGTTGTGCGGGGCGGCTGAAGCGGAATCGCCCACGCATTCCGCCTTGATCCCTGTCCCCCACTCAATGCAATCCCAGCCCCCACTCGTCGCGATTCTGCTGGCATTGGTCCTCTTCTCCGCACCGGCCGAGTCTCCGGGGACGCAGGAGAACTTCATCGTCTACAAGGAGCCGGGCCGATACGGTGGTTGGCCGGCCAATCATGGGTTTTGGCAGTGGGGTGACGAGCTCGTGGTCGGGTTCAAGTCCACTTGGTTCAAGGCGGCGCCCGGTGGTCACAAGATCGACCGGGACAAGCCGAGCTATCACTGGCAGGCGCGCAGTCTGGATGGCGGTCAGACCTGGAAGATCGAGACGGAATTGCCGTTCGCCGATTTCCGGAAGGATGCCAAGCCCACGCCGCTGACGAAGCCCATCGATTTCACCGCTCCCGATTTTGTCTGGAAGTTCTGCTTCGGCAATCTCCATGCCGGGCCGTCCTGGTTTTATGTTTCCAACGACCGGTGCAAAACGTGGCGAGGGCCCTACACGTTCGCGGTGGAAGGCGTGGATCGGATCTGCACCCGGACCGATCTCATCCCGCTGGGCCCGCGCGATTGCCTGATGTTTGGGAGTTGCGCCAAAGAGAACGACGGCAAGGAAGGCCGCGTCTTTTGCGCCCGGACCCTGGATGGCGGGTTGACCTGGAAGCTGGTGTCGCTGGTCGGACCGGAGCCGAAACCGGGTGGCTTTGCGATCATGCCGTCGTCGGTGCGGCTGACGGACGGGACCATTCTCACGACGATCCGTCGGACCGATCCGAAGGCGTCCGGTTTCATCGAAGCGTGGCGCAGCCCTGATCTGGGCGAGACCTGGACCTTCGCGGGAAGAGCGGCGACGGAGATCGGCGGGAGTCCGCCCGCCTTGGTCAAGCTCCCGGATGACCGGGTGGCGTTGACATATGGGTTTCGCGAGAAACCGTTCGGGATCCGGGCGCGGATCAGCGACGATGGCGGCCTTCAGTGGGGCCCGGAAATCGTCTTGCGCGACGACGGCCGGGACGGAGACTTGGGGTATCCGCGCAGCTTGGTGCGACCGGATGGGAAGATCATGACGATCTACTACTTCAACGGGCCCAAGGACGAAGATCGCGCGATTGAGGGGACCCTGTGGACTCCACCGCTGTAGCCGTCCGGCCAGAAATCAAAATCGAGGACGAGGGCCCCCCGCCCCGAAACCTCACTGCACCGCGAGCCGCACGAAAATCCACTGGCTGCTCCCCGCGATCACGGTGGCTGTGGCTTCGACGAGATCGTTGGCGGGCGCGGCCTGATCTTGAATCAGGTTGGAGACAAAACTGACCACCGTGCCACCGGAATCCGCGATTCCCGAGGAATACCAGTTCACCAGATCGCGCGACCATTCGTAGTGGGCGGCGAGGTCCGCTGCCGGGGTGTTAGACAGGGTGTGCCGGAAGGTGAGGGAGATCGGGGTGGCCGAGATGACGGCGAGTCCGGAGTTCGAGACGTCGGGACGGGTGCCGAGGATGTTCTCGACGGCATTGGGCAAGCCGTCTCCATCGAAGTCACCGGACCGGCCGGTGGCGGTTCCCACGGAGAACCCGGCGATCCAGCCGGAGAACTGGGTGGAGGAGACCACCAGGGTGAAGGATTGAGAGACGATCTCTCCGAGCGAGTTGTAACGCTCAATGGTGATCGGATAACTCCCGGCGGCGGTCGTGATGGTGCCGGAGAGCAGCCCGGTCGCGGGATCGAGGATCAGGCCGGCGGGCAACGTGGAACCGGAGCCGAGCCGGAAGAGGGCCGGTTGGGCGAGCGCGCCGGTACGCAAGGCGGTGACGAAGAGGGCGTTGGCCGGAGAGTTCGCCGATCCCGGCGTGACACCGGTCAGACTGACCTCGTTGTCCGTGACGCTGATGGTGGCCGTCCCGGCCGTGTAACCGGAAGCAGTAGCGGACAGGATCACGGATTGTGTTCCGTCGGTCAAGGCATCATCGACCGCTGTGACGGCGAAGGAGGCGGAAGAGGAAGCACCTGCGGAGATCGAAACATTGGCCGGGAGGGTAACCTCGGAAGTGTCGTCCGAGCCGAGGGCGACGACCAACGAGCTGACCGGAGGAGTGGAGACGCTGACCGTGGCAGTGGCCGCAGAAGCCCCCGCACTTTCCGAAAAGGTCGTTGGAGAGACGTTCAACGTCAGCGACGGCTGGCCGCTACCACCGCTACCGGAGATGACCACGTTGTCGAGCGCCAGGCCGTCCCGAGCGCCGGTGCCGGGACTTGTGCTCGGGGAATAGAGCCAACGCAGGTAGACGGTGGAAGCCTGGTTCGCCACAGCCGCCGGCAAGAGGATGGAAGGAAACGGCGTCACCGTCCCTGCGGTAATGGAGCTAGAGGTGTAGCTGGCGGACGGGACGGCCACGAAACCGGTCGTCGGCGAAGTGAGACTGTATTGGAGAACGAAATCGTGCGACCGGGGTTGCTCGCGGATTTTGATCACGTCGTAGGAAATCTGGAGATTGCTGACACCGGTCGTGTTTTGGATGGCGAGAACCAGGGAACTGGTATCAAACGAACCGCTGGAGCCGAGCAGTCCGATCCGGGACCCATAGTTGTAGTTGGCACCCGCCGTGGAGTCCTTGGTGCCCACGATCATCGCGGTATCTTCAGTCGCGTTGTTGTAAGCCGTCCAGCCGCTGGGATAGCTCGTTCCGCTTGCTCCGGGGGTGGTGTTGAAGTTTTGGCTGTAGGCACCGCTGTTCAAGGTCACTCCCGGAAGCAAGGCCCGGAGACTGCGGGCCACCGAGGACGAAGTCACCGTCCAGTTCGCTGCAACGTTCGCGGCCTCGTCGGTATCCGCGGAGAAATAGGCGGCCTTGCCACTGCCGACGGTGCCGACGTTCGGAGTGGCGGCGGAGCTGTTTCCATAGGCAAGACGGTGAACGATGTTGCTGGCTTCGTCGGCGAGGAAGATCGAGTCCCCGGAGTTCCCCAGGGGCAACCAGGGATCGTAGGTGTCGTCAAAGTAAGCAGCATTGGTGCTGCTCAGGACCATGCGACCGTCGGAGGGATCCGTGTCGTCCGCCGGAAGGAGGGAATCCTTGCTCGCTCCGTTGTAGATCACGATGAGGGTCCCGGCGGGGATATTGTCCCAGATGGGATCATCCAGGAAGACGAGGGTATTGCCGGCCGCATCGCGGAGATCCCAATAGGCCAGACTGCCATCTTCCATGGTGAGAATCTCAATCCATTCCGCTGTGCCCGTCCCTTGACTGAACTCGTGAAGGATCGCCCGCCGTGAAACCGTCGTCCCCGCGCCACGCAAGACGAGCCCTCCGGAGTAACTGAAGCTCTGTCCGGTGAGGGTCCCTCCGGGCAACGGGACCAGGACATTGACGGCGTCCGTGGTGAAGGGAGTGCTGGACTGCGAGCCGTCGGAAGCGGTGACGACGCAACGCCAGAGCTTTCCAGTCACGGACAGAGCCGCCAAGATTGCCCCGGTCGCGCCCGGTTCATCGACGAAGGTGATGCCATCCGTGCTGGCTTGCCATTGATAGGTCAAGGTGGGCGTGATGCCCTCGGGATCGGAAGCAGTGACCGAAGCGACTTGGAGCGGGGAGTTGGCGTAAGCTTGGCCGGTGGCATTCAGGACGGCGGTCGTGATCACCGGTATCTGATTCACCACCGTGAAGGAGACCGAAGCCGAGGAGGCCGCCGCGCCCTCGCTGTCCGTGGCCAGTGCCACCAAGGTGTGCGCGGAGGTCGATGGACTCAGGCTAAATAAGTAGGGCACCGAGCTGTCCGTGGCGACGATGTTTCCATCAAGGGACAGTTGCACCTGAGCCACCGTGCCCGCAGCACCATTGACGTCGAGATCGGTAGCGGAGACCGACACCGCGACCGCCGAGCCCGGACTGAACACCGCGCCCGAAAGCGGGCTATCGATCCGGACCACTGGAGCTGGATTCACGGGAGTCGCCGACGTGCCAAAGATCTTGATCTCCGCGCTCCGCAAAGTGCCACCGGTGGAGTTCCCCGTCGAGCTTCGATCGGCGATCGTGACCGTCCAGGTTCCCTTGGACAGCTCGCCCCAATGACGGACGGAGGAGAATTTCCAGTTCGGGTAATCGTCACCGCTATCGGACCGAACTTCGGCGAGTCGGCTGACCATGCCGCTGGGCGCGGTCAAGGTGATCTCCAGGTTGCCCCGCGCGGTGTGATCGATGTCGAGTTGGACGGTGACCTGCTCCACCCGCAGGTTGCTGGCAGAGAAATCGAAGGAGCGGGTGATGCCGGTGGCTTGATTGTTCGGGATCGACACCGCGAGGCTGGATTGCGTCGAGGTCACCGATGATTGCGTGGAGAGGTTTGTCCAGGTGGACGCCATGTTCACGGCGGAGGTGGCATCGATGAGCCCGGCGCCAAAGTTGTGGTTGAAGGGAATGCCCGCCCCGTTGGTGGCCCAACCGGTGTCGGTGGGTTTGAACTTGTAGGCGGAACGGATGAGAATTTCCTGAACGTCGCGCCAACCGAGATTGGCATTCTTCTCGAGCATCAGGGCCACGATCCCGGCGGCGGTTGGCGTGGCGGAGGAGGTCCCGCCGAAGTCGTTGGCGTAATCCCCTCCGTTCGCGGAGGACGCGGTGTTATAGCCGTTGGAACCGGTGCGGTCGACGGTGGTGATCCCGAGAGCCGGAGACGCTCCTGAGGACGGGGCGCAGACCACCACATTGGCCCCGGGTTCAGAGTAGTAAGCCCGATTGCCCACGCTATCGGTGGCACCGATCGCGATGGTTTGGATCGCGTTGGCGTAGCCGTCGTAGTTGGAATTGTCACTCACGTCGCCCCCGTTGCCGGCGGCCCAGAGGATGATGGTTCCCCTGCCGCCACGCCCGCTGGTGACGGCGGTCTGGAAAGCGGCACTGGTGAGTGGCCCGGGGGCTTCGAGGACCGTCCCGGTATCGCTCGGCCCCCAACTATTGCTCTTCACCTGGATGAGGTCGTTGCGCCAGGACATCGCCTCGGCTTCCTGGGCATCGCTGACGGAGGCGGCGATCAAGCGGAGTCCGACCAAGGTTGCTTCGGGAGCCGTGCCGGAGACGCCGATCGAATTGTTCCCCCGGCCGCCCACGTTCCCCGCGCAGGACGTCCCGTGATCGTCGCCCGTCCCAGGATTCGGATCGCTGTCGCCACCGTTCCAGTCGTTGTCATTGGCGGTATCGACGTTCACGGAGAGATCCGGATGAGCGGTTTGTAAGCCGTCATCGACTACACCAACGCGAATGCCGGTCCCCTTCACGCCACCCGTGCCGCCGTAGTTCCAGGCGGACTCGACATTCACGTGAGTGCGGGCCGTCGAGGAATTCTTGAGGTGCCACTGATCAGCAATGAGAGGGTCATCGGGCAAGGCTCGTTCGCTGCGCTGCGCGGCGAGAAGGATGTCCGCAGTCTGGTATCCATCCGCGCGGAGCCGCTCCATCGCTTCCAAAGCCGACAAAGGACCGGCGGCCGCGAGAATCGCCCAACCGGGCGCATAGTCCGGGGTCGAGACGAGCTTGAGGCCGTACTGCGCGGCGGTCTGAGCAGCCTTCGCGGCGTCGATCCGGACACGGAGTTCTTCCGTGACAACGCGGCGCGAAGCGACGGAGCGAGGTTCGCCATCAAGATAGGCCACTGGGAAAACCGTGCCGCCTGCGGCGATTTGGCCGAGCCTCGCGGGCAAGGTTTCCATAGTGGCCGGAGGGTCCAGCGGGACGAGCGTTTCCTTCCCATCGGGATCGCGCGTCATCGCCTGATCAAGTGCCAGGTGAAAAAGCTGGCCGGCGCCGGTGGAATCCAACCGCCAGGATTCTTCCGAGCGGGTCAGGTCCTTGACATTCGGAGCTTTGGGCACGTGCGGCGGTCGCGGGTTCGATGGAGGCAGATCTTGGGGAGCCCGGACGGGTGTGTCCTGGACCTCCTGTCCGGCGACAGGTGGGCGAGGTCCGGAAGCGACTCGACCCGACAGCCATGCGATCACCACAATCAGCAGCGCAGCCAACAAGATGAGAATCGGCCGGAAATTCCGGAGAGGGGTGGAGGCGGCCATTCAGATTCTGACTTTGGAGACGTCAACGGATTTGCCAACCACTCTTGTGTGGCAGTTTTGTTGATCAAGAAAATATCGACTTCGGCACTTTCCTCCCACCTGCGTCCGCTTTTAGTGCCGCCGTGCCTTCCCGATCCGTCCTCCCCTTACTTTGCCTGACCGCACTTTGCCTGGCCTGCTGTCATGAGCCGATACCGACCGCGAGCCGGACGATCCGGATCGTGACAGCCAATCTGACCAGCGGAAACGGACAGGATTACGACGCCGGGCACGGGAACCGCATTCTCCAGGGACTCGATCCCGACATCGCCCTGATCCAGGAGATGAGCTACCTCTCGAACACGCCCCAAGACCTCCGGGCCTGGGTGGACGCGACCTTCGGTCGGGAGTTCGTCTATTTCCGGGAACCAGGCCCCGGGATTCCCAACGGGATCGTGAGCCGTTTTCCGATTCGATCGGCCGGAGAGTGGGATGATCCGACCATCGACAACCGGGACTTCGCCTGGGCCCGGATCGACATCCCTGGTGCCAAAGATCTGTGGGCGATCAGCGTCCACCTGAAAGCCTCCAGCGACAGCGCTTCGCAACGCACTCGGGAAGCCCGGGAACTTCTGAGCCATGTGAAACAGTCCATTCCCAAAGACGACTACGTGGTCCTGGGCGGAGATTTCAATACGCATGACCGTGGGGAACCGTGCTTGCAGACGCTCGCCGACTACTTTGTCATCGGCGGTCCCTACCCGGTTGATCAACGAGGCGACGGAGATACGAACGCCAACCGGAACAGCCCCTACGATTGGGTCCTGGCGGATGCCGATCTGCATGGGTTGCGAACCGCCGTGATCATCGGATCCAACAGCTTTCCGGACGGTTTGGTTTTCGACAGCCGCAAATATACTGCCCTAACCTCCGTCGCACCGGTAAAGGCTGGCGACAGCAGCGCGCCCAACATGCAGCACATGGCGGTGGTGCGGGCGTTTACGATTCCGCACTAGCCCGGGTGGTGCGCTCGCACTAGTGCGCTTGGTCCTCCAAGCGCCGACATCATTTTTACGATCCAAAACGGCGGCTGGAGGACCAGCCGCCCTACCTGCCACACCCTTTCGCTGCCGCCCTCTTGACAGAGGTGTATCACTCGTCGTAATACACAAGGGATGCTGCCCTTCAGCGTTCAGTTCCGTCCGGGCGTTCCGGCTTACGAACAGGTCGTTCGGGCCGCGCAACGGGCCATTGCGACGGGTCGACTCCGGGGGGGCGAGCCGTTTCCCTCGGTCCGGGCGATGAGCCGGGAGTTCAGCCTGACCCCGAACACCTGCCAAAAGGCGGTGACCGCTTTGGTCAATGCGGGGTTGCTCGAAGTCCGTCCCGGAGTGGGCACGATGGTCGCCATGCTGCCCGCGTCGGATCCGGCCACCGCCACCAGCGAGTTGCGCGAACGCATCGACCAACTCGTCATCGAAGCCCGCCAACGCGGCATCCCTTTGGAAACCCTCTCCCGGTCCCTGGCGCAAGCCTGGAACGATCTCGAACCCAACGAATCCGATGAGTGACGCTATCCTCACCGAAAATCTGAGCAAACGTTTCTGGCGCGGCACCACTGCCGTGGCTGGACTCACCCTCCGCGTGCCAGAGGGAACCGTGTGCGCCTTGGTCGGCCCGAACGGGGCAGGCAAGAGCACCGCACTGAAAATCCTCCTCAATCTGATCCAGCCAACGGGCGAAGAAGCCCGATTGCTGGGGCGAGATTCCACGAAACTGGGTGCCCGCGATTTCCAGGAGATCGGCTACGTATCAGAAGATCAACGTCTACCCCTTTGGATGACGCCCCGGCAGTATCTCGACTTCCTTCGGCCGTTCTATCCGAAGTGGGACGAAGGATTCCGGGAGAAGATGAGTGGGCTCCTCGATCTCGATCTGACGCGCCGCCTCAAGCAATGCTCCCGGGGCATGCGGATGAAGGCCGCGCTCCTCGCCGCCACCGCGTTCCGGCCCCGCCTGCTCATTCTCGACGAGCCATTCTCCGGGCTTGATCCGTTGGTCCGGGAGCAATTCCTCCAGGGACTGCTCGAACTGACGCAGGAGGAGGGCTGGACGATCCTTCTGTCCTCTCATGACATGGAGGAGTTGGAGCGGATCGCGGACACCGTGGCGTTTCTCGACACCTCGCATCTGCTCCTCCACGAACCGGTCGATGCCTTGTTGGAACGATTCCGCCGAGTGGAAGTGCCTCTGGTGCCCGATCACGCCGGTGCCCGAAATCTTCCCGCGACGTGGCTGGAGTTCCGAGAAGGCAACGGCTTCGCCCATTTCGTCGATGCGGCCTGGTCGCCAGAAGCCTTCGCGCAAGGTCTCCGGGCCATCGGGGCCGATCCCGCCCAGGCCCAATGTGTCCGGCTTAGCCTCCGGGAGATCTTCGTCGTCCTGGCCAAACAATCGCAACGGGACCGCGGGGCATGAAACGCTACTTCCATCTGCTCTGGTTCGAAGTGCTCCGGCTGAAGTGGGTGCTGATCTGGCTGCTTGGTTTGGTGGCGGCTGTTTTGACGGTCCATGCCTGGCTGGTGTTTGGGCCGGCGGGGAAGAATTGGCCGGAGGCACCGGGGCTCGACCTCGCACCTTGGCTGCTCTATCCCAGCCTGATTTTCTTCAGCGCCGCGCTCTTCCTGGAACACAGCAACGTCGGAATTCGGGGTTTCTCTCTGACCCAGGCGATCCCTCGATTTCTCTTTCCGGCCGTCAAGCTGCCCCTGCTCGCCTTGATCCTCTGTTTCTTTGCCGTCTTCAGCTCTCTGATCGGACGGATCCACGGCTCGCCCGTTCCCGAAACCTTGGGCACACTGCCCATCACGGCGATTTGCCTCATATTCGCCTGGCTCTCCGCGCAATCGGAAACACCCGTCGGCATCGCCAAACACTTGGCCCTTTGGGCGGTGGGGATCTATTCGTATATCCAGATCTTCTCCTTCTTGGTGGGTATGGTTGGCTATGACCCGCACCCGCTCCCAGACCGGCCGGGCGAACCGCTGCTGGCGTTGATGGCGTTGGCTCCCCCGCTCATCGTCCTGCAATCCGTCACGCGCCGCACGTGGCTCAAGGTCGCGGCCAGCGTTTTCGCGATCCTGCTGCTGTTCGATGCTCCCTATTGGACGATCTTCGCGGGCCCCGAACCCAAAGTTACGCCGGCGGTTCCGGCCGATTCCCCGGAGTTGGCGGGTCAAGCCACGTTCACGACGCTGGAAGAACGAGAGAACCTTACCGTACTCAACCTTCGACTTGAACCGGGCCTGCTCGGTGGATTGGAATTCTCCACCATCGCAAGCGCGACGTTGCAAACCTCGGGCGAACCGATCCAGCTAAACGATACCTCTTGGGGCTACTATCAGCAGCCTCTTGCCGAGCTTCGCCGGAATTGTCTGAATCAACAGGACAACTCGGTAACCCGCCGAACGTTCGAAGCCAGGAGCACCCGATTGGCGGACGTTCGCGGAGGGGAAGCCATTCTCCGCATTTTCCGCATCGACCGGCTCCCCGGAGTGATCAACCCTGATCAATCGGAAGTCACCTACCGGGTCAATGGGCGCAACGAACGGATCTCGGTGAATCGCGAATCGCAGGACCTGATGGTGACTTGGATCCAGACCGGCTTCGAACGAAACGTCTACGCTGAACCCTGGCGGCATGACCTTCGTCACCCAGGCCCCACCGTGGTTCGCGCCACCCCGCCAGGCTTGCCCCCTCTGTTGATCGAACTCACCGACGGCCGAACTCTGCCGACTAACGGGGGATTTATGAAGCGGTCTTTCCTGGCAAGCGCCTCTTCCGGAACCTCCGCCAGCCAGAACCGGAGCCATCGCCAGTTCGAGTTCTTCCAAGACCACTTCGTCCGGACGGTGCGGGTCCGGCTCGTGATGGAGAAGTGACGATTCCCAGCCATGAAGCATTTCCTCCATCTTCTGAGGCATGAGCTGCTCCGCCTGAAATGGCCCTTGCTCTGTTGGCTGGGGCTTTTGCTGATGGAGCTGGTTGCGCATTCCTGGCAGGTCTTTGGGCCGGTCGGCAAGAACTGGCCGCAGCAATCGGGACTCGGTATCCTCGTAATCCCGCTTTACATCACCCTCCTCTTGCTGACCGCTGCGCTCTTCCTGGAACACTCCAACACCGGGAGCCGGAACGCCATCCTCACACAACCGATTCCGCGGTTCCTCTTTCCGACCGTGAAGCTGACCCTGCTCGCCGGCGCAATCGGGCTCTGGTGCCTGCAACTGGGGATAATCGTTCAACTCGTTCACGGTTCGGAACCGGCTGCCTTTGTGGCGTTAATCGAAATGCAAATCCTCCCCGAGGTAGCGATGTCCCTGATGGTGGCCTGGCTGGCCGCGCAATCGCAAAGTCCAGCGGGGATGGCCAAGCATTTGGCGCTCTGGACGATCGGCACCTATCTCATCGCCCCCCCGATCGCCAGCTTCATCGCGAAATTCTACGTGGAACCGATTGGCGACTGGCACCTGGCCGCCCTCGCGTTAGCCCCGCCGGTGATCGCGTTGCATTACCTCACCCGCCGCCCCTGGCCAAAGATCGCCGCCAGCATCTGTGCTCTCCTGCTGCTCGTCTCTTCCCAGTATTGGCCGTTGCAACTCGCCCACAGTCCCGGACCGCAGTTCCCGCCCGAACCGGCGGAAGTAGACGGCAAGGCCACGATTCTATCCAACCCAACCGACCGCCTCTTCGACCTGCGCCTGCGCCTGGAACCGGGACTTCTGGCCGAGGACGAGTTCGCCCTGATCGCCAACTTCAACCTGATCACCGTGGACGGGGTACGGCTTCCCCGGACCGCCGCGACCTGGCCGATCAAGGAATTGGCCGAGCTTCGTCGCCGTAGCCTGGAACGGAGCGAGAATCTGGAGACTGCGGCAAGGATGGAATACGCCGGCCCGACCGGTCCGAAGCTGCTCGGTGGGGAAGCCATCCTCCGCGTCTTCCGGCTCGAACCGCTCCCGGTCATCCTCGCCCCGGGGCAAGAGGAGATCACCTTCCGCATCCACGGCCGCAATCACCACCTCGCTTTCCGTCGAACCCATTTCCCCCTCCCCGCGGCCCTGCTCGCGCCCGGCTTCGAGCCGGCCAGTGAGAGGTGGACGCCGTGGAGTCGCGACCTGGCTCATCATCGTCTCACCGTGATCCGCGGCACCGAGCCTGGCCAACTTCCGGTGCTGGTGTTTCTGGACCCGCACCGCTACGGCGACAGCTTGGTATACGATTCACACCAGTTCGCTGAGATGGTGACCCCGGGCGAATCCCAATCGCGTGACTTGACCCGAAAGCGATTGGAGTTTTTCGAAGATCGCTTCGTCCGTGTGCTCCGCGTGCGACTGATTCCCTCTTCATAGCCACCGCTTCCAAATCGTTTTTTTGGATTGAGCGGCTCCCAACCGGTCCTTGGCCTTTCCGCTCCTGGTATCGCGATTCCCGTTGCGGGCCGCCCCTTTGCAGCCGCATACTGCCCTTCTCCCCCGTCGATGGATCCCATCACAAAGCCGTTCCGGATGTCCCGCATCGTCGCCGGGATTCCGCAGCGTCTGGCCCGGCTCGCTCGCCCCGCCCTGGATTGGGCCACGGGGATCGCGCTGCAGATTCGGAGCTGGATTCGTCCGAACCGCCTCACCCTGCGCTCTCGGAACCGATGGTGGCGCAGCCGATCCGTGGGGCTGAAGCTCACGTTACTGGTCGCAGCGGTGGTGGCCGGATTGCTCGGCACCCTTCTGGCGGGCGGCTACATCTTCTGGCGCGGCACCCTGCGCAAGGAGATCGCCGCCCGGCTCAACTCCGTGGCGGAAAGCCGCCGCGACATGGTGCAAGCGCACCTCGGGCAGCTCCGGCAACGGGCTGAACTGAACAGCACACGTGGCGAACTCCTCGGCTACCTTCTCGAATTCACGGATCAGCCGGACACCGACAATCGCCACTGGTCACAGTTGCACCTTACCCGGATGGTCGATGGGGATTCGGTCCTCGCGGCCCGTCTTGCGGATTTGCAGGGCCGTGTGCAGATCGCCGCCGATCCCGCAGAGGCGGGTATGGACGTGGGTGACGAACCGGCGTTTCAAGCGGGCCTGGTGGAGTCTTACGTCTCCCCACCCGTCCGCTCGGGCCGGCGTTTTCAATCGGTCATTTCCGCCCCGGTCCGACGGTTCGAATCCGGGCGGCTAGCCGTCGGGGTGCTCCTGCTCACGGTGGATGTCACTCCCCTGGCGACGGCCTTGGTCGATACCACCGGGCTCGGCCAGACGGGGGAAGTACTGCTGGGCATGCGGGAGAATGGCAACATCCGCTATATCTTCCCACCGCGCTACCGGACGGAAACCTTAGCCTTGCCGATGGATAAAGCACCGGCGATGGCTGCGGCGATCGAGGGACAGGAACGGATGGCGCGCAACCCCGACTACCGCGGCGAACCGGTGCTGGCCGCTGGACGGCCCATTGGTTATGGCAACTGGGGACTCGTAGCCAAGATGGATGAGCGCGAAGCCTACGCGCCGATCACACGCGCTGGGCGATACGCGGTGCTGCTCGGCGCGATCGTAGGTCTCGCCGGTCTCGGTGCGGCGGCCTTGGTGGCACGGGGGTTCACCCGGCCACTCCGCCAGCTCGCTGCCGGAGCACACCGGGTCGCCACCCGCGATTACGATACCCCGGTGCCGGCCGAGGGGGAAGACGAACTTGGGATGTTGGCGGTGAGGTTCAATGAGATGACCGCCGCCATCCGCGCGCGCCGGGCGGAACGCGATGCGAGCGAGGCCGCGTTGCAGGCGAGCGAGGCACGGCTGGCGACGGTCGTGGAGAATCTGAGCGAAGGTCTCGTCATCGGTGACATCCACGGCACCGTCTTCCATTGGAATCCGGCGGCGCTGGAGATGCACGGCTACGGCAGCCTGGAGGAATGCCGACGCTTCCTCGCGGAATTCGTCGGCACCTTCGAATTGCGATCGATCGGCGGCCGCGTACTCCCGTTCGAGGAATGGCCGATGCCGCTGATCATCAGTGGCAGGGTCTTGCGCGACTATGTGGTGCGCCTGCGCCGCCTTGACCAAGATTGGGAAAAGATCGTGGTCTACTCCGGCTCCATGGTGCGCAGCGCCGGCGGCGAAATGCTCGCTTTTCTTTCCATCACGGACAACACCGAGCGCATTCAGGCGGAACTTCAGTTGGAGCAATCCCTCAAGGACCTCCGCGAGGCCCAGGCGGAACTTGTCCGCAGAGAGCGCCTGGCGACGCTGGGCCAGCTCGCGGGGAGCGTGGCCCATGAACTCCGCACCCCATTGGGAGTGATTCGCAATGGCACCTTCTATCTGAATATGGTCATGCCGAAGGGCGATGACGAACTCTCGCAGATCGTCGCTGAAATCGAGCGCGCCGTCGGGAACTCCGATCACATCATTGGCGAGATGCTCGATTTCGTGCGCGAAGCCCCCGGCATGACCGAGAGCTTTCCGGTAGGCGATGCGATCGCCCGGGCCCTCATGCTCGTCCCGATTCCCGGCAACATCAGCCTTCGAAGCCCCGCCGCCGGAGAAGGCCCCGTTGTCCATGCGACGCTCGATCAGATCACGCGGATCTTCATCAACCTGATCCAGAATGGCGTCCAAGCCATGCCGGATGGAGGCGAATTGGAGATCACTGAAATCAATGTGGACGGCCAAAGGGTCTGCGTCCAGGTGCGGGACACCGGTTGCGGTATCCCGGAGGAAAACTTGACCAAGGTCTTCGAACCGCTCTTCACCACCAAAACCAAGGGCATCGGCCTGGGCTTGGCCATCTCACGCCGCTACGCCATCCTCAACGGGGGCGATCTCTCCGTGGAAAGCGGGACGGGAACCGGGACGATCTTCCGGCTGATCCTGGTGTCGGCGGGTTGAGCGGGGTGAGGCGGAAGGCAATCCTCCTACTCGCCGCTTCGATTCTTGCGGACGGGCCCTCAGGACGCAGAAGCCGCCGCGATCCCCGCCCGCAGTTCCATAAGCACCTGCGTCACTTCGGCAAAGGGATCATACGTTTTGCGATACATCGAAAGCGTTTCGATCGGTAGATACCCACGATACCCGCCATCATAAATGATCTTGGCGAGCTTCTTGAAGTCGGTACGTGGGGAATCGGTCCGGCTATGAATCGTCTCTTTGATCTGCCAGTTCACGGCGTAAGGAACCATCAGTGCGATATCCGCATACGGATCTTCGGTGATATATTTTCCAGTATCCACAAGCGCTCCGCACCACGGGTGATCGACGCGCTGAAGCAGGCTCAAATGTTCCGGGCCGGTGCTGAGAAAATCCGCATGATTCTGGACAGCCACGCAAACGCCAAACCGTTCTCCGTGCTCGGCACATTCGCGCAGGGATTCGGCCATCCAGGCTTCGACGTCTTCGCGATTTGCGCCATTGGCGGCGGTCGGCCAGTTCTTGTGCGGCGGCTGTGGCCCAGCGAAGACGCGAATGGTGGGCGCTCCGAGGCGGGCGGCGACTTCGATCCAATCCTTGGTGATCTGCACACCTGCGGCGCGTGCGGCTTTGTCGGCGGTGGCAAAATCATTGCGCACTCCAGTGCCGCTGATATCGAGCCCGAGGGCATGCGTGTGACGCTTGATGCGTGCGAGGTAGGCGTCGCTCGGCGCCTTCGGATACCCCGGGAAGAAATAGCCGGTCAGATCCACGGCGTCGAAATTCGCCTTCGCAGCAAAGTCGCAGGCGCCAAACAGGTCGATACCCTTGGCCGGGTCCTCCGCGTTGGCCTTGAGCAGTTCGAGGAACGAGTAAACGTTCAGGCCTGGCTTCAGATACGGTCCACCAACCCGCGGGATTGGATTGAGCGCATGGGCTCCGGCGAGCGTCGCAATCTGGGCAAGCCCAGCAAGCCGGAGGAAGGAGCGGCGATTTCTGAGTGAACGCATGGGAAACGTCTCGTGACATGATCCACCTTTTTTGACAAGCAAGAAGCTCGCGCTTTCCACGTGGACAGTGCAGGGGGAGACTTCCACTGCCCCTCGATTGACGTTTCCCTCCCACCATGGTTCTCCTCATTCTCGCCCTCTCCACCGCCGGGCCGGCTCCGGAAGTCGACTTCAATCGCGATGTCCGGCCCTTGCTGGCCCAACATTGCTTTGCCTGTCACGGGATGGATGACCACTCCCGCAAGGGCAAGCTTCGGCTCGACTTGAGCGAAGCGGCTTACGGCTCGGGGAAATCGGGGGAGCGGGCCATCGTGCCAGGCAAGCCGGACGAGAGCGAGATGATCCGCCGCATCTTCAGCGACGATCCGGACGAGCAGATGCCGCCCCCGCACACCAAGAAGGTGATCTCCGCAGAGGCTAAATCGACACTCAAAACCTGGATCGCCAGCGGAGCCAAGTATCAAGCCCATTGGGCCTTCAGTCAGCCCCGGCAAACGACACCGCCCCGTGCCGACCTTCATCCCATCGATGCCTTCGTTCAGGATCGTCTCGCCAAGGAAGAGCTGCAGCCATCTCCGGAAGCCAACCGCTATGAACTGGTCCGCCGGGTTTATCTCGACCTCATCGGCCTGCCTCCCACTCCGGCGGAGGCGGATGCCTTCGTCCGCGACACGGCCCCGAACGCGTACGTAAACCTCGTCGACTCCCTGCTCGCCTCCAAACAATACGGAGAACGCTGGGCACGGCGTTGGCTCGATCTCGCACGATATGCGGACACCAACGGCTTCGAGAAGGATCGCCCCCGGAACATCTGGCCCTACCGGGATTGGGTGGTGAGCGCCCTCAACGATGACATGCCGTTCGATCAATTCAGCATTCGGCAACTCGCCGGGGACATGCTCCCCAATCCTTCGCCCGACGACCTCATCGCCACCGGCTTTCATCGCAACACCATGCTCAACGAAGAGGGCGGGATCGATCCCAACGAATACCGGTTCTACTCGATGGTCGATCGCGTCGCCGTGACGGGCACGACCTGGATGGGCCTGACGCTGAATTGCAGCCAGTGCCACACCCACAAATACGATCCCATTCTGCACACCGATTACTACAGCGTCATGGCGTTGCTGAACAACGCCGACGAGCCGGCTTATGCCATTCCGACCGAGGCGATCGAAGCCCGCCAGAAAGCCCAAGCCGAAGCGATCGTCCGGATGGAAGCGGAGTTGCCCACGAAATTCCCCGGTGGTCCGGAAGCCCTGAAGCCTCGTTTTGAGGAATGGCTCACCGCCGAACGTCGGCGTGCTTCGCACTGGGAAATCCTCCAGCCCGAAACGATGCAGACCACCATGCCGCATCTGGAACGGCAGCCGGATGGCTTTATCCTGGGAAGTGGGGACATTTCCAAGAGCGACGTCTACGACTTCACCTTCCGCGCCCCGATCAAGGAAGCACGAGCGCTCCGGATCGAAGTGACCTCTCATCCCAGCCTCCCCAACGACGGCCCCGGTCTGACGAACTACGAGGGGCCGATCGGCGGTTTTTTCCTCAGCGAGTTGCAGGCCACCCAGAACGGTCAGCCCCTCAAATTTGCCGACGCGGAAGCCACCAACGAGGAGGAGCCTGATCGCATCAGCGATGCCGCAGCCAGCCGGCCCAATCCCAAAGCGGCCGCCGCTAAGCCGAAAAAGACGAACACCGCCCGGTCCGCGCTCGATGGGGAGATGTCCTCCGGTTGGCAAGTGCTCGGAGGCTACGGCGTCGCCCACGCCGCAGTCTTCCATTTTGCGGAACCGGTCGACCTGAACAACGGCTTCGCCTTGAAACTGCTCTTCGAGAAGCATTTCGCCTGCCCGCTGGGCCACTTCCGCATTTCCGTGACCACCAGCGACCACGCCTCCGCCACCGATCATCCCGCGGATGTGGAAGAAATCCTCTTCTCTGGGGACGACTCGCCACGGGATCGGCTGATGCGGCAGTTTCTCGAAACCGCCCCAGAAATGAAGGCGGCCGCGGCCCCCTTGCTCGCCGCCCGGAAGAATCCGCCGCGCGGCCAAGCCACCTTGGTGATGAGGGAGCGCCCCGCCAACAATCCGCGGATCACGCATCGCTATCACCGCGGCGAATACCTCTCGCCCAAGGAAGAAGTTCCCCCGGCGGTGCCCGCCTTCCTTCCGCCTCTTCCCAAGGGCGCTCCGGCCAATCGCCTGAGCTTTGCTCAATGGCTCTTCTCGCCGGAAAATCCGCTGACCGCCCGCGTCACCGTGAATCGGCAGTGGCAGGCGTTCTTTGGCCGCGGCCTGGTCCGGACGCTTGAAGACTTCGGCTATCAAAGCGAGCCCCCCTCGCATCCCGAATTGCTCGACTGGCTGGCGGTCGAGTTGGCGAACCAAGGCTGGTCCATGAAGAAACTTCATCGCCTCATCGTGACCAGCGCGACTTACAAGCAGAGCAGCCGTACGACGCCCGAACTCGCGGAGCGCGACCGTGAGAACATCCTCCTGGCACGCGCCCCCCGCTTCCGGCTCGATGCCGAAATCATCCGGGATTCCGCCCTCAAAGCGGCCGGAGTGCTTTCGCCCAAGATGGGCGGTCCGGGAGTCTATCCACCGCAACCCGCCAGCATCACCACCGAGGGCACCTACGGCAAAGTGGACTGGAAAACCAGCGAGGGCGAAGATCGCTACCGGCGCAGCCTCTACACCTTCATCAAGCGCACCGCGCCGTTTGCCATGGCCACGACGTTTGATGCTCCGACCGGCGAAGCCTGCCTGGCCCGGCGCGAAGTCTCCAATAGCCCCCTTCAAGCGCTCACTCTCTTGAACGACAGCATGTTCCTCGAAGCCGCCCAAGCCATGGCGCGTCAAGTCATCGCCGCATCACCCGACGACACCACCCGCCTGCAAAACATCTTCCGCCGTTGCGTCACCCGGCCACCGGAACCGGACGAATTGGCGATGCTCTTCGCCTTCGTGGCCAAACAACGTGCCGCAAAGCTGGAAGGAGAAGCGCTGTGGACGGCCGTATCCCGGGCTGTCCTCAACCTCGACGAGACCATCAGCCATCCGTAGCAACGAAACGAACGTTTTTCAGCCTGTTCAATCGCGCCTATACTCGATCGATGAAGCAGTTCACCCTTGATGTCGATGAATCGATCCTCCGTTCCGCCGAACGCAAGGCCCAAGAAGCCGGCAAGTCGCTTGCTGCCGTGATCTTGGAGTTCCTGGCGGGCTTTTCGGCGAAGGAGGATGACTTCGAACGACTAGTGAAAGAGGAACAATTCCTTCGCTCCAAACTCCAACAACCAGGACGGAGCTTCTCCGCTGGCGATCGCCTGGATCGTGACTCCCTCCACGATCGAGATGCGCTTTCTTGATACCAACATTCTGCTCTACTCGATCAGCACGGTGCCCGGGGAATTGAACAAGGCCGCCCAAGCGCAATCACTGTTATCCTGCCGTGACGTCGCGTTGTCCGTTCAGGTCCTTCAGGAATTTTATCTGCAGAGCACCCGGTTAAGCCGGCCAGATCGGCTCTCGCACGATGAAGCAGTGGCGTTCATCCGCACTTGGCGACGTTTCCCGACCCAGGACATTACCATGGCGGTATTGGACGAAGCGCTCGCCATCAAATCTCGTTTTCAGCTCTCCTACTGGGATTCGGCTATTCTCGCTGCCGCCAAGGCCGCCGGGTGCACGGAAGTTCTCTCCGAAGACATGAACGACGGACAAGACTACGCAGGCGTGACAGTGCGCAACCCGTTCAATATGTAACTCACATCAGCCATCTATGAATTGCCCAAACATCACCCGCAGACATTTCTTCGAGGATTGCGGCATCGGCACCGGCAAGATCGCATTGGCGTCATTGCTGGCCGGCGGCAAGGGACTGGCTGCGGAACCCCATCTTCAGCCGAAAGCCAAGGCGGTCATTCACCTCTTCATGGCGGGCGCGCCCTCGCAGTTGGAGCTGTTCGATCACAAGCCGATGCTCACCAAGTATGAGGGCAAACCGCTGCCGCCCTCAGTGATCGGCGGTCAACGATACGCCTTCATCCGATCCGACGCCGCCGTGCTCGGACCGCGCTACCCGTTCGCCAAACATGGGCAAAGCGGCGCGGAGCTTTCCGACAGGCTCCCCCACCTCGCCAAGGTGGTCGATGACATCGCCATCGTGAAGTCGTGCCGGACCACCCAGTTCAATCACGCCCCGGGACAGATTTACCTGAACACCGGATTCTCCCAACCCGGCCGCCCCAGCATGGGATCCTGGGTCACCTACGGCCTGGGCTCGGAAACCAGCGATCTCCCCTCCTTCGTCGTCATGAGCACCGGGGGCGGGATCAGTGGCGGCGCGGCTTGCTGGAGCAGCGGCTTTCTCCCCGGTGTTTACGCGGGCACCCGCTTCCGCAATACCGGAGATCCCATTCTTAACGTAAGTACACCGGCCGGGATCGCGCCCGGCACGCAGGGCGATACCATCGAGTTGATCAACGCGATGAACCATCGCCGCCTCAAACTCGACGGCGGAGGGGACACGGCGACCCGGATCGCGAACTACGAGATGGCTTACCGTCTGCAAACCTCCGCTCCGGAACTCATGGACCTCCGCCAGGAAACCCCGGCCACCCTGGCGATGTATGGCTGCGATCCGGCGGTGCCGTCCTTCGCCCGGGCCTGCCTCCTCGCCCGTCGTATGGTCGAACGCGGCGTGCGCTTCATCAATATCTACCACGAAGGATGGGACGCCCATAGCGACGTCGCGGGCAACGTGAAGAAGAACTGCGAACTCACCGATCAACCCAGCGCCGCCCTCATCCAAGACCTCAAGCTCCGTGGCCTGCTCGAAAGCACCCTGGTCGTCTGGGGCGGCGAGTTTGGGCGGACGCCCATGGTGGAAGCCAGTGTCTCGCTCGGCCGCAGCATGGGCCGCGATCATCACCCGCAAGCCTTCACCACCTGGCTGGCCGGCGGCGGGATCAAGGGCGGGGTCACCTTCGGCGCCACCGATGAGATGGGCTTCAACATCGTTGAAAACGAAGTCAAGGTCCCCGATCTCCAGGCCACCATCCTCCAATGCCTCGGCCTCGACCACGAACGCCTCACCTTCCGCAGCGCCGGGCTCGACTTCCGCCTCACCGGAGTGGAGCCGTGCCGGGTGGTGAAGGAGATCTTGGCGTGAAAAAGCCCGCCCCGGAGCCGAAACTCCAGGGAGGGCGAGAAATTCAATCATCCAGTTCCGCAGAATCGTGTGCTGTAGTTCCCTTCAGCCAATCAGGGCGGAATCGCCCAATTCTTGGGAGTCAGAAGTTGATGTTGCGGTTTGCTTGGACAAGGTCACCGCGCGTTGGGGATAGCCCGCGGCTTGGTTGGCTTCGGATTCCAGGGCGACGGCTTGGTCCAACAAGGTGGCGGCCTTGGCTGCCGCTTGATTCGCCTCGGCTTGCAGCTTCTGAGCGGCCGAAACGGCCTTCTCCGCCCGGAACGCGGCCCGTTCGGCGACGCCTCTGGCGTCTTCAGCCCTTCGGCGAGCTGCCACCGCGCGGGTGTTGATGAAGGCTTGGGATTTTTCCTTGGCCTTCCGGGCGCGAGCGGGTTGGGCGGCGCGATCCGCTTCCGGCGTCGGGAGCCCTAGTTCCGCCCAGCGCGGGTCGTCCTTGGCCAGGACTTGTTTCAGCTCGGCGACCAAGGTGCGAAGGCGGGTCTGGAGACGGGTCGCCAAACGGTTGCGCTCCGTGAGGAGCGTCTTCTGCTTGCTCCCGTGCTTTTCCACCGCGGAGTAAGCGGTCTTCAAGGCTGCGGATACCTTCTTCAGATTCTCCACCGTCAGGCCGTTCTCCGCGTCTTGCCATTCGGTCCGCTTGGCGAAGAACTTCGCCAAGTTGTTGAGCAACTCGACCCGGGCCAATGCCTTGTCGGGAATCTGGGTGCTTTGGTCAAGATACCCGGCTTCGCCCCAGACCGGGCTCCACCGTTCACTGACTTTGAAACGCAGCACTTTAGTCGCCGCAGCAAGGACCGCCTCGGCTTCCCGAGAGATTTCGGCCAACGCCGCATCCAGGTTCAAAGCGAGCGTCAAGGCAACGCGGAACTCCGCGTCCTTTTCACGCAACACCGTTAACGCTGTAGAGGCTGCTTCACCAACCGCTTTAGGCAGGTCGGTGGTTTTGCAGAGGTTGAGGAAGCCATCAATGACCTGCTGAGCATAGCCAAAGAGCTCTTCGATTTTCTTGGTTATCTTCATAATCGTATATTTCCTTTCTATAGTTGCTGGATGGATGTTTGAACGGACTGCGAAATCCGGTTTTCGAGTCCTGCGGGAATTGTATTTATGGAAATTAATCAATCAAGAGTTATTTATATTTAAGATGATTTTCTAGACTACCGTCGCGTGCGGAGCGCGGAGACTCGTCCTGAGGAGTAGAGGAGAGGCGGCCCTCAGGGCCTTCAAGTTAGGCGTTAGGAGTTAAGCGTTGAAAGTTAAGAGTTCACAAACGTACAACTCCCAACGCTCAACGTTGAAGCACCCGATCCACCACCCCCGGGCGTCTCCGGCGCTGGCCTCCGCAAGTTCCTCTTGTAGCCGCCAAGGCGATGTCCACACATCCCGGCGATGAAGTGCTCAAAGGTCTTCTCTTCGAGATGCCGGATGTGGGTGAAGATGCCGACTTCGATCGAGTGCGGGAGTTGCCGCAGGAAGTGGATTGGTCATGAAGCGCTAACAGTCCCTTTCCGGTTTGACCGGTACGGACAAACGAGTCGATTGCTCAGGGGCGATCCTGGCGAAGTGTTCGCTTCCCAAACAGGTCCAAAAGATTCCAGGAATGGTTCTTCTCGCGGCTAGGGGGGAACTTACGATCACCTCCCATTTCGTAGTCGGCGACGACTTCAGAATGGAATCGCCTCTGCAAGTCAACGAGTTCGCGAGGATCCACTTCGGCGTCCGTCAGTAGGCGTTCGGTCGGTTTCGGTGCTGGCATGATCTCTAAGCAATTCAAGAGTGTGTTCCAGGCAGATGCGGTTCACAAAACAGCGAATCGCTCTTCTGTATCGCTTTGGGAAGCGGGAGTCAAACTTACCTGGCTTTCCGCTGTGGATGGTGATGACATGGGTGATCCGATCGAGAAATGGATTTCGAATTGGGATTCCGACGATCGAGCCCTCGGCCTCCCCACCTCTTGGACGATGGAACAATAACTTGCCTTTCTTCTTGCTCAAGTTTTTCTTAATATCAGCGATCACTAATGACTCTTTCTTTCGGCAGACTTCGAAGAAAAAGGTCTTCCTAACGGTTCCTTCTCGCAGGAAGTCCTCAGAAGGCCGGGCGTCACCAGGAACGGCGTGAATGTAGCGATCTGGTATCCCGTTGGTCACGGACACGAGAACCATCCGGAACTCGGTGTCGTGAAGAATGTCGGAAAAGCTGAGGTGCATTCCCAAGAGCAACGACTTAATCTGGCGATCGGGTTCCGTAATCCTGCGGAAAAGGTCCCCAGCTGGCACCTTATGGCCGCTAAGGCTTTGGAGCACACCTCCAAATCTCTCGGATTTCTCCGCAACAATCCGATCGATCGTAGTTAATAGAACGGAAAACTCCACCTGGTTGATATCCTCCGCGTCTCCTTGGTGAATTGACCAATGCTCCCAGGCTTCGCCGATCAGGTTGACGGCAATTGGGGTCAAAAATAGCCCTAGAAACCAGGCAGGATGGGCTGCGACCAATCCGGGGAACCCACCTCCTGGGTTGGCACGGTAGCCGAAGTAGGCCCATAACGAAAGACCGACCGGAGGCCCCGTGACAAGGAGCACTTTCAGCAATCGCCACCACAAGGTTTTCGGCCAACGCACCAACGTCATAGAGCAAGGGCGGCATCCTTACTCAAAACGCCCAACTGTCCATTAGAAACGGCACGTTTTACGGTAATTTTACTGACAACATCCGAGATACCGCTGAACGGCAGTTTTAGCCCAAGGAGTCTCTATTGTCAGCGGTCATTCAAAAACAGCCCCCAGAGCCGCAGATTGCCTGTCCCCGGATTTTTCTCAGCAAGCTTCGGTTCTGAAGGCGGCGACGAGTCGCGCGCAGTCCGAAGGAAGACACAACGCTAATATCGAATGAGCCCGCCTTGCATCACTTGCCGGAACGCGTTCCGCAAGTAACATGACCGGCATGATCATCGAGACCATGCCCCAACTTCATTCCCTCAGTCCGGAGGAAAAGATGGTCCTCGCCTCCGAATTATGGGACGAAGCGGCCGGGGAATCTGCCAAGAGCGATCCCGAGATGGTCGATGCGGTTCGAGCGCTTTACCACGACTACCAGGCACACCCAGACCAGGTTGTCTCCTGGACTGAACTCCGCGCCCGGGTTCGTGAACGGAACCGGAAAGGCGATGGCGAAGGAGCTTGAGGTCGTTTGGACCCTGCGCGCCGAGATTCACTTGGACGAGGTCTACCGGCAGCTTGAGGACACGACTGAGGGAAGTGGAGATCTCTTCCTGGACGAGATCGGCCAAGTCCTCGGCCTAATTCAGGAATTCCCGCTCATCGGCCGGGAGTTCGCCCCTCCCGTGAGACGCAGAGTGATCTGGCGAGGTCGCTACGGATTGTTCTACAGCCCCGAAGACCGCGGAATCATCGTCATCGGCGTTCTGGATTTGAGGCAAGACCCCAGGCTGATCAAAAGGTTGTTGGGCTTGGCGTAGTGCATAAACGCCCCCGGAGGCACGACATTCTTCGTGTCGTCCGGCGTGATGACCGGCACTCGTAAGGTGGACATCTTGTCCGCCCGGTGAACATCGAACAAGCGAGCGATGATTGTTCCGGAAGGGCGATATGCCCATCCTTATAGGTTGGGGCAGAGATCAGTCGGGATTGTCCCCGTCCCAAGGCCGATCAGGCCCTGCTCATTTCTCCCGCGCTCCGCTTCTCACTCTCTTACCGACCGCCTCCAAACAGCCCGCCAAACAAGCCGCGACGCGGGCTCCGGGCAGTAGCCGAACTCCCAAGAGTTTGGTCCGGCTCGGGCTGCGCCACGGGATCCGGCTCGGGGGCCTGTACTTTTTTCATTCGGATTGGGCGGACACCGATTCCGTCGTTTTCAGACGTCCTCCCGGCCAAGGATCTCCTCCATCACCCGTCCGCATTCAACCATCAGCGCCGACTCATAATCCATGGCGGCCAACCGGTTGGCCAGGGTAGAATGTTCAATGCGACCCGCTTTGATCAATCCGGCAATGGTGTTGATATCTTTCGGTCCGCGATCGCTGCCTCCTCTGCCCAGCCTAAGCGCCCATCGAGATCTCGCCGTCGCGGCCACCTTCGACACTGCGATGTCCACGGGATCGAGCGCAAAAACGTCCTCGAAACCAGGCATAGGCACCAAGCGATCCCTCCATCCGCTGGGAAACGAATCGGCCAAGCGCAAGTCCACGAAGTCACGGGTCGCTCTAATGCGCCGAGGTCCACGAGAGCCGGTCGAGTTCTTCCCGAGTCAAGATCCCCGGCATCGGAGCGAATTCCTTGAAGAACACGGCTTCGGCGGACTGGTCCCGGAGCAATTCCAAAAGCTTCGCGAGCCCTGCCTCCGAAACGGTCGCTTCGATCAGCAACGCACGCCACTCCGTCAACCGTTCCACCGCAGAATGCCCCTGAGCCAGCCACCGTTCGACGTTCTCCAGCGGAATCGCCAAGAGCAGCGGATTCTCCTCGATCTTGGCGGCCATCAATCGAAATCGGTCAGCCAAAACCTCATCGCCCGGACGCTCGGTCCGAGCATCAAGATAGGCGAACGTAACAGCGGCGGACATGCTTTCAACCTGCCACGGAAGTGCGGCGACGCCAAGGGCAATTCCCTGGTCAGATCCAGGCCGATCAGGCCCTGCTCCTTTCTCCCGCTCTCCGCTTCTCACCATCTCCCACCTGGTGCCCTGAATCCCTGACTCAGGAAGCCCTAAGCGGCTCAACCTCACGGCATACTGTCTCCCCCTTCTCCTCGATCGCCCGGCTTAGATCGAAGTCGGTTTGGAGCCGGAGAAGGAGGGAGGCCGGAATGCCCAGGTAACGTTGAGCCCGAAGAGCGGTGTCGGCGGAGACACCCTTCCGTCCGGCGAAGATGTCGGTGATCCGGCTGCGGGGGATTTTCATGTCCCGGGAAGCCTGGGCCTGGGTCAGTCCGTGAAAGGCCAAGGCGTCCTCAATGAGGCCCGCGGCCGGGTTGGAGTGGAGGTGAGGAGTGTTCATCGCTGTGGGGGGGAACGGATTCAGTGCGTGTCTTCAAGGCTCACCAGTTCGACGTCCACGCATTCCTCGCCGGTCCAAGCAAAGGTGATCCTCCAACGCGAGCGCCTGGAGGTGGCGTCAATGGAATAACGGGATGTGCCGTGAAGCCGATGGTAATGGAGCATGGGAAGCTTCAAGAGGTCGTGTTCGGAGGCCTGATTCAGGATGGCCAGGCGTTGCTGAGCCTTGGTGATGTCGAGTTCACCCAGCTTCTGGAGTTCCTTGCGTGAGAGGGCATCGCCTAAGAACACCTTCTCCGTGATGCGATCGGCGAAGCTCTGAATCACTCCGGGATTGTAATCGGAAACGAGAACAACGCAAGCTGCGCCCACTCTGCTCTGGGACTCATGCCCCGATCACAAGGCCGATCAGGCCCTGCTCCTTTCTCACGCTCTTCCACCTACGCCCGGGAACCTCAGCAAGCTTCGGTCGGGAAGGCGGCGACGAGTCGCGCGCAGTCCGAAGGAGTAGGAGCCACATTGTGGCCTTCACACAAACGGATTGACCACGGGGACGCCGCAGTGCTTGAAGTCATCCTCGTTGCGGGTTGCCACGGTGAGTCCATAATACTTCGCCGTGGCTGCGATCATCGTGTCCTTGATCCCGACCGTGAATCTCGCATCCACGAGGTATCTCACTCTTCGAAAAGGGGGTTGAGATCGTCCGTGGTTTCCCCTCTCTCCATCGGGGTAAACCAGCCTTTCTCGGGACAGGCCAGCAACCACTCAACTAGATCGGGCTTCGAGCCAACGGCGGCATCTTGCTCATCCGTTACCGCCACCCGGACCCGCTGACCCTGGGGAAAACGGCTCAACAACCCGGCAATAACATCGGCACTGTCGTCTCCGACGAGAATGGTCGTGTGAATCGTGCTCACTCCGTGAAGTCTACTCGCCTGCGGCTGATTTCACAACTACGGACATATTCGATCAGGCCCTGCTCCTTTCTCCCGCTCTCCGCTTCTCACGCTCTCAACGTTTGCCTCCAAACAGCCCGCCAAACAAGCCGCGACGCGGGCTCCGGGCAGTAGCCGAACTCCCAAGAGTTTGGTCCGACTCGGGCTGCGCCACGGAAGGCGGCTCGGTGACCTGCGCCTTTTTCGTTCGGACTGGGCGGAAACCGATGCCGTGGTGACGTTGCTCAGGGTCAGCTCTGTTACGAAACGCAGAGCGGCATTCCCGAGCGGAGTCGTCACAATAGCCGCCCCGCACTATCACGGAGTAACTTCGAGGACGACCAACTGGGTCGGTAACCGCGCGAAATCCTAGATCCACGGTGTACGACTCGGCACACCACTCAACCACATTCCCGTGGCAGTCATACAAGCCCCAGTTGTTGGGGAGTTTTTGCTTCACAGAATGCGTTCTCCCACCTGCATTCGCCGAGTACCAGCCCAGGTCATCAAGCTTCACGCCGTCCAGGTTAAAGGGCCCCGTGGTCCCGGCGCGGCACGCATACTCCCACTCCGCCTCGGTGGGAAGGCGGTAATCATAGTGCGGATCTTGCGACGACATCTTGCGGCACCACTCAACTGCGTCCTTCAAGCTAACAGCTTCCACGGGCGCGTCGGAACCGGATTCCTTGAAATGGCTCGGATTCGTTCCCATCACCGCTTCGTATTGGGCCTGGGTGACCGGCGCGTCGGCGATTTCGAAAGCGTATGTCAAAGTCACCTCGTGCTGGGTTTCCTTCGCATCGCCGGGTTCACGATCCTTCTCATTCCGCGGACTGCCCATGAGAAACTTCCCGGGCCGGATCGGCACAAACACCGGACGGATATGTCCGGCCGTCGTCGAGGCTGTAGCGGAACGGCTCTCCGTTCCGGTGGGCTGCACCACGGCCACCAGCTCCGCCGGCAGCGCGGCCAGCTCCGTTCTTTGCATCCGGGTGGATAGGACTGGGCGGAAACCAATGCGGTTGAGCCGAAAGCCTAGATCGTATCTGCCACGGTTTGCGGAGCGGCAGTGAGGGCCGTGGTCGCCCCAAGTTCCACCGCGCAGCACACGGTCTTCCCCACTTTTTGGCCCCTTCGGGTCCTGTGCTGACTCGGTGCCGAGATCTTCCAGATACCAATCCGCGCACCATTCCCAGACATTGCCATGGCAGTCGTGAAGGCCCCATGCATTGGGGGTTTTCGCCTTTGAGGCATGAGTCGATTTCCCGCTATTGTCGGCGTACCAACCCAAATCTTGAAGTCTTGCGCCTTCCACGTTAAACGCTCCTTCGGTCCCTGCGCGACAGGCGTATTCCCACTGCGCCTCGGTGGGCAACGTGTAGAGATACCCGTCCGGCAACCGTCCCGCGTCCCGTTCCTGGATCGATAGCCGGTCACAAGCGGCAAGCGCTTCTTCCCAATTCACGAAATAGACCGGGTGATCGTCCCCAGTGCCGGTCAATTCACCGTAAGAATTGCCCTTGGCCTTTTGCGCCGCCACGGTGGTGCCGATGAGCGTGCGCCAAGCGCCTTGGGTCACCGGGGTTTTCGCGATCCAGAACGGTTCGGTGAGAGTGACCTGGTGCTGGGTTTCTTTGCTTGAGCCGGGTTCGCGTCCTTCTTCATCGGCCGGACTGCCCATCGTGAACGTGCCCGGTTCCAGGCAGACCATCTCCATCCCCAACCCATTCGCAAAATCCGCCGCGACATAATCGGCGCGGCGGCTCCGGGCTCCGGCTTCCGGCTCGGGCTGCGCCACGGCCTCCAGCTCGGTGCCCTCCGCTTGTTTCTTCCGGGTTAGGACTGGGCGGAAACCAGTGCCGCCGTTGCCGCGGAGGCCAGGCGGGCGCCCGGACCGGATCGCGGAGCGGCAGTTCCGGGCGGTGCCGTCCCAGGAACCGCCGCGCAGCACGCGGGAGAAAGCACTTTCTGGACCTTGTGGGTCCACGACGGCTTCCTTGGGATACTCGCCATACCAGTCCGCGCACCATTCCCACACGTTCCCGTGACAATCATAAAGCCCCCAGGGATTCGCGGGATAATTCCGCACTGGGGAAGTTCGTTCCAGATAGGGACCTTTCTCCTCCGTTCCGTAGGGATGATTCCCGTCACAGTTTGCCTGCGTGCCGTTGAGGACATTCCCGAAGCTGAACGCCGTCGTCGTCCCAGCCCGGCACGCGTATTCCCACTGCGCCTCGGTGGGGAGGGACCACTCCCAGCCGTCCTCCGGCTCGGCGTTCTGATTGAGCTTGGCGCAAAAGGCCATGGCATCGTCCCAGCTCACCGGTTCCACCGGCGCTTCCGGACCGACCTGCTTGAAGTGGCTCGGGTTGGTGCCCATGACCACCTCGTATTGCGCCTGGGTCACCGGGGTTTCGGCCACGAAGAAGTCTTCGGTAAGCTTGACCGGGTGGGCTTCGCCCCCTTCGCCCATGAGAAAGTCCCCGGCGCCGATGCAGAGCATTTTCATCCCCGGTGCGGCCGGGACGTCGAAGTCACGGGCGATCCACGCGCTGCTCCGGGCTCCGGCTTCCGGCTCGGGCTGCGCCACGGCCTCCAGCGCGGTGCCCTCCCCTTTTTTCATTCGGACTGGGCGGAAACCGTCGTAGTAGAAGCGGTCGCCAGGCCCGCGCCCGTAGCGGATCGCGGAGCGGCAGTACTGGGCGAAGCTGCTCCAGGAACCGCCGCGCAGCACGCGGTCGTCACCACTTTCTGGCCCCTGCGGGTCCTTCACAGCCTCGGACCCGAGATGCTCCGTGAACCAATCCTGGCACCACTCCAAAACGTTGCCGTGGCAGTCGTGCAAACCCCAGGCGTTGGGCTGCATTTGTCGGACGGGATGGGTTTTCTTCTCCGAGTTTTCGTCATACCAACTCAGATCCTTGAGGTCGGCGCCGTCCACGTTCCACCGGCCTTTGGTTCCAGCCCGGCACGCGTATTCCCACTCCGCCTCGGTCGGGAGACGGTAGATCCACTCCGGGTCCTCGGCGGTGAGTTTCTCGCAGAAGGCGACGGCGTCGTTCCAAGTCACCTGCTCGACGGGAGCATCGGGGCCGGATTCCTGGAACTTGCTGGGGTTCGATCCCATGACCGCTTCGTATTGCGCCTGGGTGACTGGCGTGTCCGCGATCTCGAAATCTTGGGTCAGGGTGACTTGGTGGAGATCCTCCCGATCGAGCCGACCTTCCTCGTTTTCCGGGCTGCCCATGAGGAAGGTTCCGGCCTTGATCGGCACGAAATGCGGCCGGACGCTCCGGGCGGCTTCCTCCTGGACCTCCGGCTCGGGCTGCGCCACGGCCTCCGGTTCAGGAGGAAGCACGCCCTGCGCTTCTCTTTGCTTTACGGGGGAAAGGACTGGGCGGAAACCGAAGCCATCGTAGCGGCCTCGAGGACTGTACCCGAGGCGGGACGCGGAGCGGCAGTGCCGGGCGTCGTAGCGCCAGGAACCGCCGCGCAGCACGCGGTCGCCACCACTTGGCGGCCCCTGCGGATCCCGCACCGACTCGGTGCTCGTCCTCAGTTCGAACCAATCCGCGCACCATTCCCAGATATTGCCGTGGCAGTCGTGCAGTCCCCAGGCATTGGGGGTCTTCTCTCCGACTGGATGGGTCGATCTCCCGCTGTTTTTGCTGAACCACCCCAGGTCGACGAGATCAGCCCAATTGACGTTGTGGGGACCGTGGGTGCCAGCGCGGCAGGCGAATTCCCACTGGGCCTCGGTCGGCAAGGCGTAGGCGAGTCCCTCGGCTCGTCGATTCTCCTTCTCGGTGAGGGCATCGCAGAAGCGGAGAGCGTCCTCCCAATTCACGAAATAGACCGGGTGGTCGTCTCCGGTTCCGGTCACACCCCCGTAATCGTTCCCTTTGGCCTTCTGCTCCGCCATGGTGGTGCCCATGACATCCATCCATTGTTTTTGGGTGACTGGCGTGTGGGCGATGCGGAAGGGATGGGACAGGGTGACCTGATGCAGGGCGAAGTCATCGTCATCCCGGCCCGGTTCATCGGCTGGGCTGCCCATCGTGAACGTGCCGGAGGGTATCCCGAGCATGGTCATGCCGACGGAGTTTTCTAGCGCCGAAGGTCTGTCCTCGATCGTCTTGCCGCCACCGATCCCGAGCCGCACCCACTCCCGGATCCGCCTGCCCTGTTCCGCTCGTTGTCCACCCAGATGGGGCCAGACTTGCCCGAGGACACGGGCAAAAGGTTCCCACCCTTCCGGCAACGCCGTCGCCGCATCGGCTCCTTGGCGCAGGACCAGGGCTTCGATGGCGTGGAGGTCCAGGCCGATGTGATCCTCCAGGTAGCTGCCTACGCAGGTTTGGACCTTTTCCAGTTGATCCCAGCGCCGCTCTCGCATCAGCTCCCGGCGCATCCAGCCCTCCTCGTCGGGAACGCCTTCCACCGCGTAGAAATCGTAGAGCAGCCGGTCCGGATCCGTCTGAGCGAGTTGAGCGCCTTGCCGGGCGATGAGGCGGCTGTAGACGACTTCCGCGAGCACTTCGTGGGATTGGCCGGGAAAGATCCCGCGCTGAACCAGGCGCATCAGGCCAGGGGTGAGCGGGGCGGCGGCGAGCACCTCCACGAGGTCGCAGGCCGCTTTGCTGAGAATGCCTCCTTCAAGGGCGCGCTCGAGCCGCAGTTTCAGTGTTTTCAGGGGCAGGGCGGGACGCTCCTGCGGTTCGGACAACTTTGGAAGGGGTGCCAACGGTTCGTTCGCAGGGAAAGCCAGGGCGAGGTGTCCCCCGCTCCCCCGCCCCGTGACGGTTTCAGCCCAACCAGCAACCGCGCCTTTCTCGATGCGGAGGAGGAAAACCGGTGCCTCTTCTGGGCGCTCCCCGTCCCAGTCCACCCAACGCGCGCGCCGCTGATGGGGAACCCGGGCGATCCCTCGGCGGAATTCCGCCACGGCATTGCGCTCCCAGACCCGAGGGGGCACCGGCGTCACGACCGTGACGGTGTGGACCCTGGCCCAGCGCTCCAGCAGTGCGGGCAAGTGCCCCGAAAACCACCAAGGCGCCACCATGTCCGAAAACAAGAGGATCTGCCTCCGGGGCACGGAACGCCCAATCACGTGAGGAACCGCGCCCCGGCCCCCCGCGCGTGAGGATATCAGGAAACCGGCCCCGGAGGCATCCGGCACCAGATGCCAAACATCCACCCGGGCGCGGCAGCCAACGCGGAGGACCTGACACCAAGCTTCCGCCCAAGCTGTCCAGAAGCCGGTGCTCCGGGATCCATCAAGGACCACGGTGAGGACGAACGGGGTAGCGCGATCCTGTTTCCAAGCTGGGAGCGGATATCCCCACTGCACCGCGTTATCGACCGTCCGGGCCTCGTCCAGATCTCCCGGCCGAATCTGTCGCCGGGTTTGGAGAGGCCTTAAGGCTCGGGCGAGGAGCTCCGCCTCGCCGCCGAGAGCCGCGGCGCCCGCGATCCGCACCGTGGTCAAGCCTTCGTCGTTGTCCGAAAATTGGCGTTCCTGATCCCGGTCCCAACGAGCGCCCCCCTCGTGGAAAAATTGGACCTCTTGAGGCTGGGGTTTCGTTTCTTCGGTGGTTTCAGCGACTTCGGTGCCCTTATCGCCCCCTCCACCTTTTTTTGGATCAGATCCTGGAGGCAATCCCGGAGGTTGACCATCGGCGACCGGTGGAGGCTTGGGAGGAGGTTGGTCAAGTCCTCGTTCCTTGGTGGGCTCAACCTTGGCGACGGTTCCCCAGCGCAGATGACCGCGCTCCAGACACCAGAGCAGATCGAGGATTTCGTCCTCCGTGGCGTCGTGACGCCGGCGGACGTGCTCGATCAGGCGGTTGAGCTGGCTGGCGGGCGGTTTCGACATCGCTGGGAACGGCGGACACGAATGCGTGCGGAAAGAGTCAACTCTCTGGCCGGGGCTGGTCCGCGGTATTCTTCGCGGTCGATAGCTTGATATCGGGACCGAAGCCATGTTCGCTGCGGATGAAGAAGGTGTTGAGGAGCTGGTCGGTGGTGACTTCTTCTTCCTCCATGCGCTTGAAGAAGTCGGTGGCCATCTCTTCAAGCAGCGCCGGGTTTAGCGTTCGACCGTTCTTGGCCAGCCAATGGTCCATCTGTTTGCGGACGATTTGCTCAAGTTCCTCCTTGGTGGGCCGTGACACACTGAGCTGCAGGCAGCGCCGCAGGAAGGCGCTGGAGAAATCCCGCTCGCCATTGCTGGTGAGGAAAATGAGAGGGAATTCAAAACACTGCAGACGGCCGCCGAGGATCTTGGCGGTGTCGCCATCGGCGGTTCTCACGGGCACCGGCTGATCGAGGTTGAGCCGGGCCAGCTCCGGGATCTCGTAGTTTCCCTCTTCCAGGACGTGCAGGAGGTCGTCGGGAAGATCGAGATCCGATTTGTCGATTTCGTCAATCAGCAAGACGCGAGGTTTCAGCCGTGGCAGCAGGGCGGTGCCGAGCGGACCGAGCCGGTAGAACTGGCCTTCTTCCTGGGCGGGAGTGAGTGCGGCCGTTTGGTTCCTGGGTCTGCCTGGGGCATAATACTCAAGCCGCCGCACCGCGTCGTATTGGTAAACGGCGGCTTCCACGGTGGATTTGGAGCCAACGCTCCACCGCAGAACAGGGCCGAGTCCGAGATGGTGGGCGGTGACGTAAGCCAAAGACGACTTCCCGACGCCGGGTTTGCCGGTGACGAGAATGGGGCGGCGCAGCGTGATCGCGGCGCGGATGACATCGAGTTCCCACTTCAGATCCCGGAATGAATGCCGGGCAGCACGGCTGGCGAGGTCCGCCATGGCCACTTCGATTTCATCTCCGGGCTGGGGTGCTTGCCCGGGCAGCAGCTTGGGCCAAGTGTCCCGGGCCCAACTCTCCGCTGCGAACGTTTCTTTCGGGCGGCGGTTCCGCCACGGCGGCGGTTCGGGGAGAACGAGGTTGCCGACGGAGTCGAAAAAGCCTTCGCGGAATGGGTTGGAATCGGACATCGGTAATTGAGGAGTGGTGTTCAGTGATCGCAATCCAGGCGGTTTTCCTTTTCTTCCTTCCGTTCGCGTTCCGCCGCTCGCTTCAGATCATTCGGAATAGGAGCCACCTGCGGGAGGCGGTCGAGGAGGAGGGCCACGGCGGCATCTGACCGATTCAAACCACGGGCATACTCCTCGCACGGTAGAGGTTGGGTCAGCACGTCGTCGAGGTCGATCTCATCGATCTTGCTTTCGTCACCCACCCGCCAAACTCCGCAGACCCAATGCTCCAGCAGTGCGAACTCAGCCCGGACCAGAGGCTCATTGCACCGGAACGCCTTATGTTTCGGCCTTGGACGCGCCAAATCGGCCCATTGCTGAATCCGGTGAATCCCATCGCGATCCACGGGATCGGTAAAACGTCCGCAGCCATCGGACCAATCAGGCTTCCGGCCTGACCCAAAGTGCCGGTCGTAGAGCCGCCGGATCACCCGGAAAACGGTCCCGGCCACGGACTCCGAATCCGTCTCGGACACCGGACAAGGAACCAGCTCAAGCGGCCAGATCGACTGTTCGGTGGTAAGGAAAAGTTCGATTCTCGGGACACTCTCAACAAAGGTCCAGCCGTCCTTGGGGCCGAGCCATTGCACCGCTTCCCGCACGAGGTGGACGAAAACGGGTTGGAAGCGAAGGAACAGCTCCTGGGTGCCGAGTCCCGGACGCCAATCCACCCAATCGGGCACGAGTTCGAGGTCCGCAGGGCGCTGCCCCCATCGAATCGTTCCGCTGAGTCGAATCCCTCTTTGCGAGCTTCCAAAGTCAGGGCGAAGAATCAACTGAAACACTGGGCGCAGAGCATCTTCTGCCGTGACCCATCGAGTGACGGTGTCCCAGTCCTCCGGACGGAGATTCCAACCCTCAGCTTTGCGATCGAGAAACTCCTTCCACCGAGCCGTAACCTCGGCCGGCAATTCCAAAGATGCGCCTTTGACACGATGGAAAAGCATCAGGTTGAGGAAACGCAGCATCGGCAGGCTACTCTGGAATCCGTCGAGAATCTCCAGAAGGCGATCGCTGTCCAAGTCGCGATTGACGTCAACCTCCGCGGCCAACTCGTCGTAACGGGAGAGCACTCCGATGGACGCTCGAAAATACGTCCAGACCCGGGTGGATTCCCTCGTCAGGGCCACCTGAACCTCCTGGGGGCAAAGAGAATCCTTCAGGTCGCGCAGCAGATCTCTGCGTTGAATCGATTTGGGGAGTTCTCGAACCAACCAGAGGGCGAACGCCTCCGTCTGTTCCCGGGTGTGCACCGAGTTGATGGGAATATAGCGGCTCTGGCAACTGGCCAACCCAGCCATCGAGGACGGCAGACGTCCTTTTGGGAAATCCTTTGGATCGTTGAGGTAAAGCGGCACGACGAGTTTGGCCGGATTGCGAATCCGCTCCGCCAAAGCGGCTTCGACCTCCCATTTGACCCAATCATCGATCTCGCCATCCGCCGCTGGCTCGTCTCCGGCGGTGATATTCCGCAACCAGGCATCATGATTACCGATCAGGACGATTACCGCCTCCGCCTCGGGCAGATTCGTTTTGAGCTGCGCCGCCCAATCCCCAGCACGCATGCCGCGTTTGTCGAAAAAGATCCGCCCTACCCCAAGGCGTTTCTCCAACACGGAATCCAATAGGTCAATGTACCCCTGCGCCACCGGATCCATCGTCCGGTAGGAAATAAAGACCCGAGGCGGCGTGACTCGATCCGGCATGAAGGCGTCTCGATGCTTCGCGCATCCACTCCGCCAGCGCAAGGCTAGAGTGAGGAGCGTGAGGTAAAAGGCTCGTGCGAAAGACGGTGGCCTTCGGCCTGGGGGATCTTCTCGTGACCGGTCAGGCCAATCACCTCTCCAACGTGGCGCGGACTTTAGTCCGCAGATCCCGGACTGAAGTCCGGGCTACGTTGCCGGCCGCAGCGCATGGCTTGGGCCTGAAGATTGCCCTCTGTGTTGAGATGATCGCGGCGAATCGCCTCATTCGCTGAATCGGCGCACGGTGCCAGCATTTTCACGCTGAAAACAGAGCTTAAGGGCGCATCCGATGTCTGGCCAGTTCGCGGGTAGGGGGATCGAGATCGACGAAAGACGGGATCGCCGGTTGTCTCGCCCTTTCAGGGCTTGGGCCTGAATTGGGTTTGAACCCAGGGCGTCGCTCGTTCCTCGCTTTGCCCTGGGCTACCATATCCCGGCCCGTTGGGCCTTGCGATTTCATTGAGGATTGAGGATTGAGGATTTTTGATTTCTGAGGGGAAATCAGCAATCAAAAATCAGCAATCCTCAATGCTGCGGCGGGACGAGATTCAGCCCCAGACATCCTGACCCGCGCCGCTGACGACTTCCCATCAACGATTCCCTCTCAACTCCCGCCCCTTGGGCCTAGGGAAGCATGTTCCAGAGAAACGTCGAGGTTTGCCCGGATGTTCGCGATGACTTCGAGAGAAAACTCGAGGTTTACTCGGAAGTTCACGATGACTTGGAGGGAAACATCAAGGTTTGGTTGGATGTTCGCTTCGACTTCGAAGGAAACCTCAAGGTTTGCTCAGATGTCCGCGATGACTTTGAGGGAAAACTCGAGGTTTACTCGGAAGTTCACGATGACTTCGAGCGAAACCTCGAGGTTTGCTCGGATGTTCGGGCTGACTTCGTGGGAAACCTCAAGGATTGCTCGGATGTTCGCGATGACTTCGTGGGAAACATCGAGGCTTGCTCGGAGGTTCGCGATGACTTCGAGGGAAACCTCAAGGATTTCTCGGCAGTTCGCAATGACTTCGAGGGAAACCTCGAGGTGTCCTCGGCAAATCGGGGAACTTTAAGAAAATCCTCGAAATTTTCGCGGCAACTCCGAGAACTGGAAGGAAACGCCCCCTATTCCCCATGCACCTCCGCGCCATCACGCCCGCCGACCGGTCCGAGGTCTCCGATCTCATTCATGCTTCCGTGAACGCCTGGTATCAACTTCGGGGCATGCCACGGATCTTTACCGGGGATCCGGCCCTGACGACGATCTTCTACGATGTCTATCATGCCATCGAACCGGGATGCGCCGTGGTGGCCGAGAGCGAAACGACGGGCCGGCTCATGGGTGTCTGCTTTTATCATCCCCGCCAGACGCACGTCGGCCTCGGCATCATGAGCGTGCATCCAAACTATTTTGGCATGGGCGTGGGCCGGGCTTTGTTGCAAGCGGTCATCAGGTTCACCGAGAGCAATGGATACAAGGCGCTGCGCTTGACGCAGAGCGCATTGAACCTCGATTCCTTCTCGTTGTACAACACGGCCGGTTTCGTGCCGCGTTGCGCTTATCAAGATATGTTCGTCAAGGTTCCCGTCGAGGGCTTGAACGTGAATCCCGCCGGAGCCGATTGCATCCGCGACGCCACGCTCGCCGATATTCCGGCGCTCGTCGCATTGGAGCTGGAACTGAGCGGCGTTTCCCGCGAGGAAGACTATCGCTTCTGCATCGAGAATCCGCTCGGGTTCATGTCGCTATCGGTCTATGAGAACAACGAGGGCGGGATCGATGGCTTTCTTGGTTCCTCCGCGCATCCCGCCAGCAATCTCCTCGGCCCCGGCGTCTGCCGCACCGATGAGCAGGCCATCGCGTTGATTGCCAGGGAACTCGACCGATATCACGGTCGCTCGCCCGTGTTGCTCGTCCCTGTGGAGCGGGAAACGATCGTGCGCCAGATGTATGCTTGGGGAGCGCGGAATTGCGAACTCCACTTCTGCCAGGTGCGCGGCGAGTTTCAGCCGTTCAAGGGGGTGAATATGCCGACGTTTGTGCTGGAGACGGCGTAGTCTACTTTGTTAAACCACGGATGAACGCGGATTTACACGGATAGGTTTGATAATCGATCCGCTTCATTATCCGCGTTGATCCGCGCCCATCCGTGGTTCCTAATTCCCATGAGTGAAAGACGAAGGAAGCCGACTCAGGATCTCTTCAAATCCTTAAGCGCCTTGACCACGTCATCCAACGTTGCTGGCGCGGGTCCGGCCGGAGCGGGTTTCGCTTTGAGGAACATGTTGGCCGGTTTGACGATCGCGAGGAAGACCACGAGGGCCAGAATCAAGAAACCGATCACCGCGTTGAGGAAATTCCCCACCATGATCCCGCCCTCGATGATTTCTTTGCCGTCCTTCACCACCTTTGCTCCGCCGATGGCCCATTTGGAGAAGTCAGGCTGACCACCGATCATGGCGATCGCGGGCATGATGAGATCCTTGACGATGGAGTCGACGATCTTCCCGAAGGCGCCGCCAATGATCACCCCGACGGCGAGGTCGAGTACGTTGCCGCGCGCGATGAAATCCTTGAATTCTTTGACCAGTTGCATGCGGGCACTCTGATGGCTCCCCGGCCCGACTCAAGTTCGAATTGGCGCTCAATGGCAATGGTGCCGGAATTGCGATGGTGAATGCCCGTCCCCAAGCCTGGGCCGTTGTCGTTGTCGTGGTCGTTGTCGTAATCGAAACTTCGATTGTGCCGACAACGACAACGACAACGATAATCAGAGTGCGGTGATGTCTCGCCAATCCATTCCCCTGCGACTCACCGCGGCCCTCGCCGTTCCTCCGCCGCGCGCACACCGAGATTCCCATAACGGTGATAATCCCAACTGATGCTTTGCTCGCGCAGATACCACAGCAACTCGATCCGCCCTTCGCTCAGAACCGGTTCATCCGCGATGGTGGCCACGACCCCAGTCGCGGCCCGGCGAATCCTTACGGGAACGCGATCCGGCGCGGCATAGCGGATGCGGTCGCCGAAACCAAGGGTTCTCGCCAGAGAGGCATCACTCTCTACGACAAACTCGATGGCCGCCGCCCAGGAATCGGTGTTCTGGTCCAACCAGTCAATCACTCCCTTCCCAAGATCCGGAGGGGAACTGACGATGACCCGCGCCCCGGTCATGCGGGCGGCGATGACACGCGCGAAGATCTCGAAGTTGCTATCCAGATGGTGAATGCGCACGCGAACCTCCAAGCAAGGCAAATAGCGTCGGATGTTATCTTGGCCAAGCAAGCGGAAGTGGTCGTGCTCCCGGCTAAACTCCAGATCCCACGCCTGCTGGTAGCTGCGGGCTGCGGCGCGAATGCGAATCGGCTCGTCTTCGATCGCATCAAGCAGCGAGGCAATCAACGGCTCATGGACTTCGATGCCGGTCCATTGCCCCGGCGTCACTTCACGATCCGCAAACCGCATAAACTGGGCCACATAGTTGGGCCCGCCCGCCTTCATCCCCGGCCCGAAGCTGGATTTCCCCATTCCGCCGAACGGTTGGCGCAAGACAACCGCACCGGTCGTTCCGCGATTGATATAGAGATTGCCCGCCTCGATCCCCTCCCGCCAAATCGCGATCTCTCGGTCATCCAGAGAATGAATCGCGCTGGTCAGGCCATAACCGGTTTCATTGACGATATCGATCGCTTCTTCCAGGTTGTCGAAGACCATCACGCCCAGCACCGGCCCGAAGAATTCGGTTAGATGGGTGACGCTGCCCCGACTCACGCCCCACTTCACGCCGGGTGTCCAGAGATTGGCGTCCAATTGGCGAGGAACCAATAGCCACGATTCACCGGGCTCCAAGGTTCTCAGAGCGGTCTCCAAGTCACCCGACGGCGGTCGGATCAGAGGTCCGATTCTTGTGCTAAGATCCCCCGCGCTCCCGCACGACAGGCTTTCCACGGCATCGCGGAACATGTGTTGGAACGCTTCATCTTCGTAAAGCTCCCGCTCCAATAGTAACAGGGAAGTCGCGGAACACTTCTGACCAGAGTGACTGAACGCGGAATGGATGACATGCTTGATGGCGAGTTCGCGATCGCTCAAGGCCGTGATGATCGTGGCGTTCTTGCCGCCGGTTTCCGCGAAAAGACGCATCTCCGGTTTGGCGGCGAACATACGACGGGCCGTTTCGGTCCCACCGGTAAGGATCACGGAATCGACACCCGGATGAGCCGCCAAGGCCGCGCCTGCAGTGGCACCGGGACACGGGAGAAATTGCAAGGAGGCCTGCGGAACGCCGGCTCGCCAGAAGCATTGGCACAGCTCCCAAGCCACCGCGACGGTGTCCGAAGCCGGCTTGAGGATGACGTTGTTTCCGGCAGCCAAGGCCGCAGTGATCCCGCCACAGGGAATCGCGATCGGGAAGTTCCACGGAGAGATCACCACCACGACGCCGCGCCCCGTCGCCCGGACGCTTTCGAGTTCGAGGAAGGCGCGCGCGCTGGAGCGATAGAACTCCACAAAATCGATCGCTTCGGAAACCTCGGCATCGCTCTCCGCCAACGTCTTCTTGCCACTGGTCAGCGCGGTATGCATCAGCGCTCCCCGGGCGCGCCGCAATTCCATGGCGGCACGGCCCAGGATCAAATTGCGCTGATCGACACTGGTGGAGCGCCATCCGTCGGGATCAAGACTCGCGCAATGGACGGCGCGTTCCACGTCGTCCAGGGTGCCTTGGGCGTACGGCTCCGGATTCACGACTGGTCGGGAGGCCAGTGTTTCCGCCCACCGTCCATTCTGCGGCAGGGACCAGTCGGTGTCGGGCTCGTTCTCCAACTGATGCCAGGGCATTTCCTGGCGGGGATCGGCGAAGGCTTCGGTGGAGCGATCCTGTTGACGTCGCGGTTGATCCGAAGCTTCCGACTCGAAGGACTCCCGGAAGCCGCGCTCCAAAAGTTGCCAATCTTCCGACCCAACTTCCAGCCGGAACGCGTGCCGGAGAAAGTTCTCCTCCCCGGTATTTTCGTCCATGCGGCGGATGAGATAACCAATGGCACTGACGAATTCCTCGCGTCGGCAAGCGGGTGCGTAGAGTAACAGCGGAACGGCTTCCTCCAGCAGGGCACGGCGTTGGTGATTGGCCATGCCTTCGAGCATTTCAAACTGGACGCGCTCTAGGACTCCCTGCTCCGTAGCGAGGATGAGGGCGTAAGCGAGATCGAAGAGGTTGTGCGAAGCTACTCCCAAGCGGAGCACGCTGCCATCACGCAACGCCTCGTGGAGCATCCGTTTGTAATTGGCGTCGGTTTCCCGCTTGGTGAGATAGGGAGCTTGCGGCCAATCGCGCTGCGCAGCTTCCACCCGCTCCATTTCCAAATTAGCGCCCTTGACCAAACGGACCGTGACCGGAGCGCCACCGGCGGCCATTCGGGTTGTCGCCCAATCTCGGATCCTCCTAAGAACAATCAGAGAATCCGGGAGATACGCTTGCAGGGCAATCCCGGCTTCGACACGCCGCAGTTCTGGACGATCCAGCGTGCGCATGAAGGCTTCCGCGGTCAGCCAAAGATCGCGATATTCCTCCATATCCAGATAGACGAACTTGGGCACTCCCACACCGTCTGGATGTCGAAAGCGGACACGGGCGGCTTCGCGATAGAGGATCTCCAATCGATCACAGAGCACGCTCAATGTATGTTCCCGGGCCAGGGCGGAGACTTGGGAATAGATGGTGCTGATCTTCACCGAGAGCACCTCCACCTCAGGCATCTGCAACGCGTCCAGATAGAGCTGCAGTCGGCGAGCCGCTTCATCTTCGCCGAGGACAGCTTCGCCCAGAAAATTGAGATTCATGCGGACGCCTTCGGACTGGCGGGCGCGGAGGTGAGCCGTCAGGTGTTCCGGTTCAGCGGGCAGGACGACATTGGCGGTCTCGTGGCGCATGTGTTCCTTGACCAGCGGAACGGTCACGCCCGGCAACCAATCGCCGAACGTCTGAAACCCGCGGAGCAAGGCGCGATCGAGAGGGCTGAAAAAACGTGGGATCCCCTGGACGTCAAGGATGTGGGTGAACTGGCCCGCCACGCGAGCGGCGCGGCGGGAACGAAAGGCCTGATCGGTGAGTTGGACCAGGGTTGCCTTGTCCTCCGGCGTCCGGCACATCCGGTCCAGTTCGGCTTGCTGCCGCCGCTCCGCTGGAGTTTGCAGGGCCCGGGCGCGATCCTGAAGGCGGGCGGCTAGGGCGACGGCACGGTCGATGAGGTTTGGGTCTCCAGACATCGGGACAGCGTAGTATGATACCCCGCCCCGAAGAAATCGATTTCGATTTGGCGCCATGCCCCCCCTCGCGTATTCTTGCCGGATGGACGCCGGACTCGTCGAAGAAGTCATCGCCACCAACCAGCCGTTTCGGATCAAGACGGCTGGAGGGGATACCTACGAAGTGCCTCATCGGGATTTTGTATCGTTCTCGGCGCGCAGGACAACGCTGATCGTTTCCTTCGAATCCGGCGGCAAAGAGCGAATTGCCTACATCCCGCTCCTCACGGTCACGTCGATCGAAGCGCAGCCGGAAACATCGGGAGCGAAGTAGGCAGCGGTTGGATGGTGGAGGTGGGCGATGGGATCTTCAGCGAAAGTGTTCTGGAACGGACTCGCGATCGTGGCGTTCACGCTCCTGATTCTTGGCGGGACGGGATGGTTCGCTCTATCCGATTGGGTGGAATTGTGTCTCCACGGCAATGACGAAATCCTGGAAACAAAGCCATGGCGGCCTTTTGCGCGGCTTTGTTTTGGGGCGGTCTCGGTGCCGATGATCCTATTCTTTGCCTATTGGTCCGCAGCTTGTCTGTCGCGAAGGGTCCGCCACGGACTGGTGTGATTCGGGGATTTCGATTTCGATTTCGATTTCGATTTCGATTTCGATTTCGATTTCGATTTCGACAACGACAACGACAACGAGCTATCCCAAGACCAAACCCGCCGGCAACGACTCGCCGAACAGGCTGGCCCGGTCGGATTGCTGGATGCGGACGTAGTTCTCTAACGGCGCCAGCTTGGGGCCCGAAACGCCGGACGCGCGGAGTTGCGAAACGATGGCCGTCCGCAAATTGCGCGGCAAATCGAGGGCGCGGTCGTCGACAATCCGGGCGGCGCGGAGGAAGAGGGTTTGCGCTTCGCTCCACTCCTGTTTGGACCAATCGTGTTCGCGCAACACGCTGAAGGCTTCCTCGACCATCTCGGGGACAAGAACTGATTCCGCGCCGCCATACATTGGAGCGCGTCCCAGCAGGCGGCCCAGCGAAACGAGATACGGCTCCCGGTAGGCGTCCGGAGCGCGCAGCCGTTCCAAGAAGAGCTTGGCGACTTCCCCCTTGCGGTCGCGATCCAGTCGCTCCAGAGCCCCGAGCAATCGGACGGCTTCGGCGGGAGATTTCTTGGCGGATTCGCGGACCCGGGGGAAGGTTTCCTCGAACAAGATCCGCTGCCGCACCGAGCCGAGCCCGCCCGCGACTCGCCGCCAAAGGACGTCGGCGTTCACCTGCATCGCTTTTCCGGGATACCAAAAGCCGTCGTCGTGGAAGTCCCAGAGCTGGTCGATCCTCCCCTCGTCAAACTCCACCCCGTAACCCGGCCGGAGCAGCAGGCCCGACAGGCTGACCCAAGTCTCCTCGTGATCGAAGGAGTGTTCACGGTCCGCAAAGCAACTCTGCAGCGAGGGCCACAGCAAGCGGAGCAAAGCGGCATTCCAAGCGTTTTTGGGTTGGCCGAGAATCTTCTCTAAGCTTTGCACGAGCCGGGCCGGACTGATCGGATCACGTTTGTTGAAGGGGCTGCGAAACTGCGCTTCGATCCGGCTGCGGGCCTGGGCTTGGTTCTCCGCAGAAACTCCCGGATCGATCACCGGTCGCGCATCCCCCGCCCCGTCGCTGATCTCATCGTGAACGTTGAACTCGAGAGGCCAGCGCACCGTGGAATCGGCGGCATCGACGCATTCGACCTGAAGCAGCCCGAGTGCGTTGAGCCGGGAACCGAGCCGGACCGGACGATCTGCCGTCGCGTTGTCTTTGGGCCGGATCACGGTATGCAGCGGCGAGAGCGCTTGGAAATTGCGTTCGTCCCAGGTGACCAGATCGCCGGCTTTGTCGCGGGAGCGATGGGTCGAGGAATAAACGCGGAACTGCACGGGACGCTGGACGCGGACCTTGAGGCCGGGGGCATCGACGATCTCTTCGGTTTCCGGCGGCGTGCCCTTCGGGAGCAGGCAGAGAAGCGTCTTGCCCTTCCCTTCCGCAGCGGCTTCCACATAAACGGAACGGGCGGCGCCGGCCTGGATGCGACGGGCGTTCTGATGCAGGAGTTGGCCAAAGCGCGCTGCGCCCCGAGCCACCGCGAGCGCGAGTTCCGGATTGTCGAGGAGGACGACCTCGCGCCCCCCTTGCCAATGGCTCACCTGGGAAAGCAGACGATTCCGGACCATTCCGGGCGCGAGGCTGCCGCCGTTGCAGAGAATCGCGTCAATCGGAGGTTGGTCCGCGAGGAAGGCGGCTAAATGACGAGTCACGGCGCTGTCCGTCGCATAGGGCAGGCCCATTTCGCGCAAGGCCGTGCCGGAGGTTTCCGGACGATCGGTGGCGGCACACTCCGGATAGAAACCGTTGAGCAAGAGGCCCCGCACCTCATCCGCGGAAAGACTGGCCCGCAAAGTTCCGCCGAAGAGCCGGGCACCTCGCGACGGGATCGAGATTTCACAACCGGTCAGCTCCGCGTTGGAGAGCACGTCCTCTTTGGCCTGACGACATTGAGCGACCAAATGCCCCCATTGATCCGCTGAAAGGGAATCGCCCGCCGCAAGACGTGGCTCAATCAGGTGAGCCAGCGCCAGATCGATGTTGTCCCCGCCCAGGAGAAGGTGATCGCTGACGGAGATGCGTTGGATATCGGGCAACCTCCGGTTCCTGCCCAGCTTGATCTGAAAGAGGCTGAAGTCGGTCGTGCCCCCCCCGACATCAATGACGAGGACGTGGTGGGGACGCTCGCGGAGGCGTTCAAGTTGCGTCTCGAGGCTGCCCTCGGTTTCGTGAGCTTCGAGCCAACGGTAAAAGGCGGCCTGCGGCTCCTCGAGCAACCCGATCCCAGCGGGATACCCAGCTTGGGACGCGGCTTCAAGCGTAAGGCGCTGCGCCAAGGCATCAAAGGAAGCCGGAACGGTCACGGTGACGCGTTGCTGCGCAAACGGTGCGTCCGGGTGGCTGCGATCCCAGGCATCGCGAAGATGAACGAGGATTTGGGCAGACGCAGCGATCGGCGAAATCTTCTCCTCCGCCGAGAGATCGGACGAGCCCCACGGTAGAAACGGCGTGGTCCGGTCCATCCCGTGGCAAGCAAGCCAGGACTTCGCGGAATGGACCACGCGTCCCGGCAGCCGAGAGCTCTGGGCCCGGGCGAATCGTCCCGCGATCCAATTCTGTTCCCGGTTCGCCGCGCCGAGCAGGCCCGCGCGCTCTTCCTCCACCGGCCGGTAGAGGAATGACGGCAGCGTCGCCGACGCCGCAACAGCGGAAAGGGATTCCCATTGCGGGATCTCGACGACGATGGTGGCAGCGAGCTTGTCTTCCAGGGACACGCAGGACAACGCACAGTTCGTTGTGCCAAGGTCGATGCCGATGCTGTAGCGTGGGGTCACTTTTGAAGAAAGGGAGAAAGGAGAGGGACAACGTCCGTCGTGGCGCGGCGGTGTCAATGCAATGGGCTCGGCGAGATGCCAATGGGTGGTGAATTGAGATTCTCGCCGATCATTCCGCTTCAACAATCATCCCGCTTGACTGTTCGTTGGCGCAGGCTGGCCGGGAAGGTAGACGCCCAAGCCGGAATTGCCGCAGTGGTGCGCGGGGCGTCGAACTCCGATGAATCCGCCACCGCCTCCGACACCTTGCCAAAGAGGAACAGCCCAGCGACCGGTGAACCCGCAGTGTTGAGCGCCTGACGCTGGAGACTGGGGCGAACTACAGATTCCCATCCGTCACCGCGCCGAGCGATGCCGAACTCGTCAGTTTGGCAAATTTCGCGAGGACGCCCCGGGTGTATTTCGGGACCGGTGCCTTCCAGAGGGAACGCCGTTCCGCGAGCTCGGCGGTCGAAACCAAGACATCGATGGTGTGGTCCACGGCATCGATGGTGATTTCGTCCCCGTCCTGGAGCAGCGCAATCGTCCCACCCACTGCCGCTTCCGGGGTGATGTGGCCGACGACGAAGCCATGACTGCCGCCGGAGAAGCGGCCATCGGTGATCAGAGCGACCTCCTTGCCGAGCCCGCGTCCCATGATGGCCCCGGTGGGCCCAAGCATTTCACGCATTCCCGGTCCGCCCTTGGGGCCTTCATAACGGATCACGACGACATCGCCGCCGACGACGGTGCCATCGAGGATCGCTTGCATGGCGAGCTCCTCGGAATCGAAGCAACGGGCTTTGCCGGTGAAGCGTTCCCCTTCCTTGCCGCTGATTTTGGCGACAGCCCCTTCGGGAGCGATGTTGCCATAAAGGATGACGAGGTGGCCCTCCTTTTTGATGGGGTTATCGAACCCGCGAATCACGGTCTGGCCCTCGGGATAGTGGGGGGAAACCTTGGCGAGATTCTCGGCCATGGTTTTGCCGGTCACGGTGAGGCAATCGCCATGGAGCAACCCGGCATCGAGGAGCATCCGCATGAGCGGAAGCGTTCCGCCGATCTCGACGAGGCGGAGCATGACGTGTTGGCCGCTCGGCTTGACGTCGGCCAGGACCGGGGTGCGACGGCCGATCCGGGTGAAGTCATCGATCCCAAGTTCCACACCGGCGGCGCTGGCCATGGCGATGAGATGCAGCACGGCATTGGTGGAGCCGCCCAACGCGGTGATCACGGTGATGGCGTTCTCAAAAGCCTTCTTCGTCATGATGTCCCGGGGGCGAATGCCGAGCCGGATCATTTCCATGACGGCCGCTCCGGAATCGAAGCAATCCATGAGTTTCTCATCGGAAACGGCGGCTTGGGCGGAGCTATTCGGCAAACTCATCCCGAGCGCTTCGATCGCGGAGGCCATGGTATTGGCCGTGTACATCCCACCGCAGGAACCGGGCCCGGGGATGGCCGCTTCGGTGATCCCATCGAGTTCCTCGTCGCTGATCTTGCCGCCGGAATGTTGGCCGATGGCTTCGAACACGGAAACGACATCGACGTCTTTTCCTTGGTAACACCCGGGCTTAATCGTGCCGCCGTAAATGAAGATGCCGGGCCGGTTCAGACGAGCCAGCGCCATGACGCAACCGGGCATGTTCTTGTCGCAACCGCCGATCGCGATGATCCCGTCCATGCCCTCGCAGCCGACCACGGTTTCGATGGAATCGGCGATGACCTCACGAGAGACGAGGGAATACTTCATGCCCTCGGTGCCCATGGAAATGCCGTCAGAAATCGTGATGGTGCCGAACGGAACGCCCTTGCCGCCTGCAGCATCAACGCCCTTGACGACTTCGAGAGCGAGCTTGTCGATGTGCATGTTGCAGGGCGTGACCATGCTCCAAGTGGAAGCGATCCCGACCTGAGACTTCTTGAAATCCTCCCGGTTGAAGCCCACGGCGTGGAGCATCGCGCGGCTGGCAGCGCGGTCGGGGCCGTCGAGCATCGGGCCGGAGAATTGGCGATGCGCGGGGGTAGAGGGATCGGGGTTGCTCATGTCCAATCGCAAAACACCCTGATGGGGGTGGTGGCAACAAGTTTTGCTCGTCCTCGTGCTCCTACTCGAACTCGGCCTCGCGGATCTTTGGGACGACGACGAATCACGCCACGCCCGCGAACACGTCCCTTAAATCCAGCTTTAGCCCGGGCAACAAATCCGATTCCGGCAAGACCGGCCGCTCGGCAACGGAATACCCGGTGACGTCCGTGACGGAACGGTAGACCTGGAGCGTTTGGGTGGATGGGGTGACGATCCAGACTTGGCCGGTGCCAATGTGGAAATACTCGGTGAGCTTGTCCATCAGGTCGGCCCACATGTTGCTTGGGGAAATGACTTCGATGATCAGTTCCGGGGCGATCTCAAGGGCGGCGGCGTTGGCGGGTTGCCCCTTGAGCCTTTCGTGGGAAACCACCGCCAAGTCCGCGCCCCGGCCTGTGTCCGGATTGCGTTTCGTGATGATCGCGACATCGCCTCCGAAGACTTTGCCAAACCTGCGTTCACTGGCCCAGTCGTCAAGAAACCGACCGAAGCGGATCACCAGATGCGAGTGGATGGGATTGTTCCGGGCCATGCCGACGATTCTTCCTTCGACCAACTCCGCAGGCTCATCAAGCGACAGCGCCGCGAACTCCTCGAAAGTGAGGAGGTCCGGCTCGCGAATGGCGGGAACGGCGATCATTTGCTCTTCGGAAGAGTGCCCTGAAAAATCGGCCGACGCAAGTTCAGCGGCTGGAAGCCGCTGCCACTTTACTTCGCCGCCGCCAAAGCCTGCGCCAGGGCGGCTTGCAGGCGTTGTGCGGTCGCCACGGTCATGACGACGCGGGTATCCACGGGCATCTGCTTGTCGTTGCCGCCGCTCAGTTCACGGGCGACATCGAGGATGAGTTTTCCTTGGCCGGCGTTGACGATGATGTGGTTGGCGGCGACGACGCGGGCGGCGGAGTAATCCGGCGTCACGGTGACACTCGCCGGAGCCGGCGAACCGGAAAGAGGAGCCGGAGCCGCGGGAGCGGGCTGGGTGGCGGGAGCCGGAAGGGTCGCTGCAGCACGAACGGGCGAAGGAGCTGGGGCAGGAGCGGATGCGGCGGGAACCGGATCCGGAGTTTGCGGAGAGGGGGAAGCAGCTTCGTCTTCTTTCTTTTTGCGACCGAAAAGCATGGGGAGGTTGGGTTGGTGTTCTGGATACAGAAAGCGGGATTCTTCTATCAAGCGGACGTGGTTGGAGTCAACCGGGAAAGGACTACCCGCAGTTCCAAGGCCTCCTCACACCGGAAATTCGGTTGCGCCTCCCGCCATTCCGGAGACTCTTAGCGGCCTGATGGAAACCTACAAGATTCTCGTCGCGGACCCGATCTCAGAAAAGGGCATCGAGGACCTCCGCTCCGACCCGGCTCTGGAAGTCGATGTGAAGCTGGGCCTCTCGGAAGATGAGCTTGTCTCCATCGTGGGTCAGTACACGGGCATCGTCGTCCGCAGCCAGACCCAGATCACCGCGCGCGTGCTCGATGCCGCGACCAAACTCAAAGCCGTCGGCCGGGCCGGTGTGGGCGTCGATAACATCGATACGGATGCGGCCTCGCGGCGCGGAGTGGTCGTCATGAACACGCCCGGCGGGAACACCATTTCCACCGCAGAACACGCCTTTACCCTGATGATGAGCCTGGCCCGGCACATCCCTCAGGCCCACAACTCCGTCACCGGCGGGAAGTTCAAGGAAGGCCGCAAGAAGTATCAAGGGGTCGAGCTCAACGGCAAAACGCTCGCGATCCTTGGCATGGGCCGGATCGGCACAGAGTTCGCCAAGCGCGCCCGCTCCTTCAACATGCGCATCGTCGCCTACGACCCCTACCTGGCGGAAAGCAAGGCTTCCGCTCTTGGCGTGGAATTGAGGCCAACGGTCGATGAAGCGATTAGCGATGCCGATTTCATCACGCTTCACATGCCGAAGACGGATGAGACGACTCATCTCCTCAATGCGGCCAGGATCGCCGCGATGAAGCCCGGCGTCCGGATCATCAATTGCGCCCGAGGCGGCTTGATCGATGAGGTGGCTCTGCTCGCCGCTCTCGAAAGCGGCAAAGTCGCCGGGGCCGCCCTGGACGTCTTCGAAGAAGAACCGCCCGCCGCAGACTATGCCTTACTGAACCGTGAAGGCGTCGTTTTCACCCCGCACTTGGGTGCCTCGACGGCTGAAGCTCAGGAAAGCGTCGGAATCGAGATCGCCAAACAACTTCGCGATGCCGTCGTAGATGGCACGATCGTCAACGCGGTCAACATGCCGAACATCGACGAGCGCACCTTGAAGCAAGTGGGCGGATACCTCGCGCTGGCGGAGGCCATGGGTTGCCTGGTGGCCCGGACCAGCCCGGCGCATCCGGAAGTCCTCCGCATCCAATACAGCGGCAAGGTGGCCAAGCTCGACACGACGCTGATCACCCGTTACGCGCTGAAAGGTTTCCTCCAGGTCGCCTCCGGCCAGGACACCGTAAACCCGGTGAACGCCCCCGCTTTTGCGGAAAACCACGGCCTGCGCGTCTCGGAAACCCGCCTGGCAGAGCCGACCGATTACACCGATCTCATCGAAATGTCCGCCGGCAACGAAGGGCACTCCGTCACGGTCGCGGGCACCTTCTTCGGCAAGGAGCCGCGCATCGTCCGCCTCCGCGATCGCAAGATCAATGTGGTCCCCAAGGGCCACCTCCTTCTGCTGGAGAACACGGACATCCCCGGCATCGTCGGAAGCGTGGGTCGCGTCCTCGGCGAGAACGGAGTAAACATCGCCAACATGTCCCTGGGTCGCAACGAACGCGGCGGTCAGGCGCTCATGGTGCTCAACCTCGACTCCGCCCCCGGGCCGGAACTCAAGGCGAAGCTGGAAGCGCTCGACGGGATCATCGAGGCGAAGCTGGTATCGCTCTGAGATCTGTCCGATCGGACGGATTAGTCGGATCCCAGCTTCCTATCCGCGAAATCAAAGAAGACCTTCCAGTCTTCCGCCGTCACGGCGTGCTTGCCGGGCCGGATATGGTAGCCGATCCGGCTGGAGACCAGCTGATTCGCCGGTGGCATCGCCTTCGTGGCCAAGCCGTCTGTCCCGAGCAAGCGGTAGACCGGATCCGCCCCCACGCAGGACTCGAACTCGCCCTGCGGATCCGCCCAGAGATCTTCCTCGGCGCTGCAGACAAGAAGCGGACGAGGCGCGATCAGGGCGAGGAGCTGATGCTGGTCCACGGGCAATTCGCTCTCACGGTTGTTGAACGCATGAAACCTCGATATGAACCAATGGGGAAACTTCGCGTTGATATCCGCGAGTTGCTCGCCACGCCCGGCCCGGCTCAGAGCGGCGCCGCCGCATCCTGATTGATTGCTCACCACCAGCGCAAAGCGCTCGTCTTGCGCGCCAGCCCAAAGTGCGGTCTTGCCGTTGCGGGAATGCCCCATCACGCAGACGCGCTTGGCATCGAACTCCGGCATCGCGATGAGGTAGCTTGCGGCGATCCGCAAACCCCAGGCCCAAGCGCCCAACCCGCCCCATTCACCGTCGCCCGGTTGGGTTTGCCCAGCCTTGTAAAACGCGGCGTGGAGGCCATCGCTCCAATCTGCGCGATCGGGATCGAGGTCGCCGTGATACAAGGTCGCCATCGCGTAACCGCGATCGATCGCCAGCTCGAAGGGCCACGATTTCGCGTCGGTTCCCCGGGCCGCTTCGGTGGCCTGATTGTCGACAACGCCTTTCGCTCGTGAAGGGATCCAAACTGTCGAGAGCTGAACATCGGGATCGGTGGTGCAGGCATGATTGCCCTCAAAGTTCAGCCCCACAAAGGAAGGCACCGGCTGGTCCGATTTCGGAACGGCAATGAGGAGGTAGAGAGGCGGCGTCCCGGCGGGCGGGAAGTGGATGACGACTTCGCGCAAACGTCCTTTGCCGCCGAAAGCTTCCTTGTCGAAGCGAGTCTCCACCCGGCACTGATCCCACGGAGGGAGCGCCGGGGACTTGCCGAAGACGTTCGCTTCAAAAAGGGCCAGGGTCTCCGCGCGGCGGGCCGGCCATTGCGCAGCATCCGTGACCGTGCCCCCATCCGCCATCTGGAGAGGATCCGGCAGGTTGTAGGGATCGATGGCGTGGGCGCAATTCATGACAAGCAGCGATCCGATCAGCAGGGCAAATCTAGGCATCCCGTCGCTTCTGCCTGCCGGAAGGCGGCAAGTCAATCCGGAAACTGGTGCCCCCGGCTCATCCCGTCACGCTCCGGTGCCCTCCGGCGCTGCCAACTTGAGCCATTGGGAGGATTCCGAATTCAACCCGCCCTGACGGGCCTCGATCCCGCCAACTCCGAAAGCCCCGTTGACCAAAGCCCAGCTTCCTCCATGGTGGCGGGGTGCCTCCAGAGCCAGAATCCAACTTCGAAACCGACGCCATCCACGCGGGCCACGGCTATGCCGATGAAACCGGCGCTGTGATTCCCCCGATCTACGCCAGTTCCACGTTCGAGTATGGCAACCCGGGAGGCTTCGATTACACCCGCTCAGGGAATCCCAACTTCCGCAACCTGGACGCCACCCTCTCCAAACTGGAAGGCTCCGCGTTTTGCACCAGCTTCGCCAGCGGCGTCTCCGCCATCACTGCGGTCGTTTCCACATTGAAGTCAGGGGATCTCGTGCTCGCGGAAGAGAACATTTACGGCTGCACCTTCCGGCTCTTCGCCCAAGTCTTCGCCAAGTTTGGGATATCGATCCAGTATTTCGATTTCACGAAGAAAAAGAACTTCGGCCAAATCACCAAACTGAAGCCAACCCTGGTCTGGATCGAGTCCCCCACCAATCCCCTGCTCAAGATCATCGACATCGCCGCCGTCGCGGAAGTCACCTGCAAAGCCGGGGTGCCGCTGCTGGTCGACAACACCTTTGCCTCCTCTTACCTGCAACGGCCCATCGAACTGGGTGCCGATCTTTCTCTGATCAGCACCACCAAATACACCAACGGTCACTCGGACGCCCTCGGTGGCGCGGTCTGCACCAATTCGCCGCAGTGGCATGACAAGATGATCTTCGCCCAAAAGGCACTTGGGCTCCAACCTTCACCGTTCGATGCCTGGCTCACCTTGCGCGGCGTGAAAACGGAAGCGATCCGCATGGAACGGCATTGCGCCAATGGACTGGCCTTCGCCCGACACTTGGAAGCGAAACCGTCCGTGAAGTTCGTGCGCTACCCGTTCCTCCCCAGTCATCCGCAACACCAGGTCGCGGTCCGGCAAATGCGTGGCGGATCGGGAATGGTGATCGCGGATCTCGGCCTGAATCTGGAAGACACCCAACGCTTTCTCTCCTACCTCACCCTGTTTCCCAAGGCGGAGAGCCTTGGCGGTATCGAATCCCTTTGCTGTCATCCGGCTTCGATGACCCACGCTTCCGTCCCGCCGGAAACCCGTCTCAAGGTCGGCATCACCGACGGGCTCGTCCGCTTTTCCGTGGGCATCGAGCACATCGACGACCTCACGGCGGATCTGGACCAAGCCCTAAACCGAGTTGGCTGAAGACGATGCGGGACCTTGCCACTCACCCTTACTGCGAAGCCGCAGATCTTGGCCAACCTCTTCCCGACAGCCCGCACGCGGTTTCCGTGGCGATTCCGTTGTGGGAACACGTCATCGGCTACGAGGAGAATGATCGCGCGATCACAGACCGATTCCAGTGCGGCTATCCGCGCTTCTTTCTGCATCCGATGGTCTCCGACCTCTTCGAAGCGGCCACTGCGGAACTGGCCTCCGACGACGAACGTGCCTTGGTCTTCCCGTCGGCGGCAGCGGCCCGGCGCTGTCTGACTTACACGGGGGATGGACGGATCGAACCGTGGTGGGGAGACCTCACCGCCTGCGTGGTTCCGGAAACACTCTTGAGCCGGGCCCGGATGCAGTGGCGTCTCGGAGGCGATGTGGTCAGCAGCCGTCGCGCCGAAGCGATTCTCAGCGCCGCTTCCTCGGATGAGGCGGCCGGCGAGGTGGCCCGCCAAGCCATCGCGGAGCGTCTCGCCACCCTGACTGGCCAGGATCGGGCGGACGTCCGGCTCTTCCCCTCAGGGATGGCTGCCTTCTCTGCGGCGCACCGTGCGGTGACCAGCCTCAATCCCCGGCGATCAACCATCCAATTCGAGTTTCCCTACGTCGACGCCCTCAAGATTCAGCAGGAGGCCGGCAACGGCGTGATCTTTATCGCGAATCCAAATGACCTGACTGAAGTCGCCCAGGAGGTCTCGCAACGGCGGGTGGCTGCGGTCTTTTGCGAGATCGCCAGCAATCCACAGCTCCGCACCGCCGATCTCGCCGGACTCTCTGCTCTGTTGCGCAACGAGGGCATTCCCCTGGTCGTCGATGACACGGTTTCCTCGGCGCACAACGTCGATGTCTATCCGTATGCCGACCTCGTAACCACTAGTCTGACCAAATGGTTTTCTGGAATGGGCGATGTGATGGCGGGCAGCCTGATCGTCAGCCGAAGTTCACCTCTGCGGGATCGCCTGCACCACGTCCTGGTCGCGGAACCCGCGGATGCGCTCTGGTGCGCCGACGCCGTGGTTTTGGAGAAGAACAGCCGGGATTTTCCGGAGCGGATGGCCCGGATCAACCAAACCACGGATGCCATCCGGGACTTCCTCAAGGGGCATCCTGGGATCGAACGGGTCTGGCATCCGCGTGACGAAACCCCGGCACTCTATGAAGCCTTGCGTCGGACCGGAGGAGGCCACGGTGGACTCTTGTCTTTCCTCCCGAAGAATCCCGCGACGACCGCACCCCGGCTCTATGATAATTGGAAGGTGAACAAAGGTCCGAGCCTGGGAACGAACTTCACCCTCGCCTGTCCCTATCTGTTGCTCGCCCACTATCCAGAACTCCCCTGGTGCGAAAGCCTCGGGATGGATCGCCATCTCCTGAGATTGAGCGTGGGATTGGAGGATGCGGACGAGTTGATCCGGAGATTGGAAGATGCGTTGGAGCGCGGGCACTCTTGCCCGCAATAGTTTTCCCGCCGGACAAGAGTGTCCGCGCTCCACCGGCAAACATTGACAACTCCGAACCGTGCCGCCAAGCTAAATCCATGTCTGCTGTCGCGGAAGTGCTTGAACGGGTTTCCTCCGAGGATGGTCTTCTGACCTTCGAGGAGTTTGCGGACCTGAGCTTCGATCAGCGACTGGAACTGGTGGAAGGAAAAATCCGACTCCTGGGCTGGAACAACCTATTCCATACTGGAGTAGCCGCTTGGATGCTCTCGGTCCTCACGAGATGGGCCGACGAATCGCATTGGGGGTTGGTCTTCGGTGGTGATTCCGGAGTCCGCACCAAACGCAATCCGGATACGACTCGTGGTGCGGACATTGCTTGCGTCAGCTTCGCCCGCTACGCAAAGGTCGCCACGCCGGGTAAGGTGTTTGAAGCGGGACCGGAAGTTCTCATCGAGATCACCTCCCCCTCCAACACCTGGGACGACATCTTCACCAAGATCATCGAGTATTTCGCCGTCGGCACCGACGAGGTTTGGGTCATTTCCCCGCGCAACCGCAGTGTCACCATCTACACCTCCCCGGACGCCAGCCACACGCTCTTCGCCGGTCAGGACGCCACGGTCACCAGCGCCCGCCTCCCGGGATTCGTCCTGCCCCTGGCCGCCATGGGTGCCAAGCTCGACCAGATCGAGTCCGCCTCGGGCGGCTGAGCGCGCTCCTGCCCCGTAAGGATTCGAACCTTAACAAACAGAGTCAGAGTCTGTCGTGCTACCGTTACACCACGGGGCAATGGACCGCCGCATGGTAGGACGCACCGCCCCGATGATGATTCATCGGCTACTCCTTGATGATCGAATACTCGATAAAGGCGTGCTCGCATTGCCAGTCATTGGCCACGTCCCTCAGGACGACCGTCTCATGATCGAATGGCACCGTGAACCGTTCCCAATTGTCCTTGCCCACCGACTCCTCGACGACCATCGTTCCGTTCACGAGGATCTCCAGTTTGAAGTCGCCAGCGGGATGATTCCGGATGGCTAGGCGGAGCTTGCCTTTCGCGTTGGAGGTAATCGCGGAGAAATCCATTTCGGCGGGGCGCTTCTCCCCAAAAGGGTGGAGCATGATGACATCACGTTTTCCCATCCAGCGGGTGTAGAGCGGCGGGTTGCTCTTCTCATCCCTCTTGGCCTCGAAGCCCTTGTCCTCCCGCTCCGGGAGCAATTGATCCGCTGTCGTAATCCTGAGGAGAGGGTCGGTCACCTTGCGGTCAGTGATATCGAGTTCCTCAGCCGAGACTTGAGACAACCCTAAGCCAAGGATCAAAACTGCTGAAAGCGTCAGGAGATTCATTGGGCCGTTCACTAACCCGAACCAGCTCTTTTTGCAAGCGCGAGCGGCGTTCCCTAAACATAGGTAGCCCAATGCGCATCCAAATCACCATCAACAGCCGTTACGGAAGCTTTCCCTCCCGCGCCGTCACCGGAACGATCTTCGGCGTGGAGATGCCCGTAGCCTGTCTGGCTGATGTCGTTCAGGGCAAGCTCAGGACCGCCACCGATTCGACGCGGCGCAAGAGCAAACGATCCAAGGACGAAACCGATCTGATTCGCCTTGCCGAATCCCACCCCGTCGTCTTCGACCTCGTCGAGGCCGGAGTGCTCCAGGGCCTCGACGAGATCCGGCCGCCCCTTGCCGGATGTGAATGATTTTCGGGCTACCCTAAAGGGAAAGTGGAAACCTCGCAAGGCACAAAGGCACGAAGCCAATGCGAGTTTTGATTGGATTGAGAACCCTTAAAACGCTCACCCACCGGGTGAATGGTTGAGATTCCCAAACCCCGTGTCCGGCCTCATTCTTTGTGCTTCGTGCCTTTGTGCGAGCCTCGACTTCCCGTTTCGGGTTACGCGTTCAGCGCTGCGATGCTCGTTTCGCTGGCGGGGGCTGCGGTCGTGGCGCGGCTGGTGCTCGGTGTGGCATCAGTCTTCGCCTTGGCTTTCGCCTTGAGCCGACGCGCTTCGCGCTGGTCGGCCGGGGATGCGTAACCGAGGGTGTGCCAACGGGCATCGTCGTCCGCCAAGAGTTGCTTCAACTCATGGCGCAGACCAGTCAGCCGTCGCCCCAGGGCCTTACGGGCAATCTTGCGGGCGCTGGACAGTTGCGCTTCGCTGATCAACTGTTTCTCGAGCACTTCGCCGATGTGGGTCAGGGCGACATGAAGCGCTTCGGCATTCCCGGAGGTCACGCCGAACTTCTCCATTTCGAACTCGGGGTGATCCTTGAGGAAGATCCCAAGCCGTTTCAATAAGGTGATCCGTCCACCCAGCGTCACTGGAGATTGGATCGATGCGTCCAAGAAACCGGCATCGATCCACCGCTCGTTCCATACCGGACCCAATTCCGGCTTGAGGATGTTCTTGGTCTTGCTGATTAGGGTCTTGGCTTGGTTATCGAGGCGACGCTGCTCAGGAGAATATGTCTTGATGCGGAGCGTGCGCGCGCCGTCATGAGCCTCAGCCGCCTTGCGGTAGGCATTGACGTCCTTGCCGAAACGGAAAGGCGTATTGAGCTGCAGGCCCAGGCCCGGCTCCAGGGATTTCAAGGTGCGCAGAGTGTTGTTGCCCTCCCGGAGGAGGCTATCGATGCGAGGTGCGGCGAGTTCTTCCATATCGTAACTGTAATTATTTCCATATTTAATGCAACTGAATATTTATGATTTCCAAAATATATTCGCCATCTCAGGGGAGTTGAGTGCGGCGAATGGATCGAAGGCACCCAACGCAGGTGCGATCGGTCTCGCGAATTTGGCGAAGGCTCTCTTCGCAGGTGCGATCGGTCTCGCGAATTTGTCGAAGGCACCATTCGCAGGTGCGATCGGTCTCGCGAATTTGTCGAAGGCACCATTCGCAGGTGCGATCGGTCTCGCGAATTTGTCGAAGGCACCATTCGCAGGTGCGATCGGTCCCGCCGATTTGTCGAAGCCTCTCCACGCAGGTGCGAACGGTCCCGCCAATTTGTCGAAGGTACTCGACGCAGGTGCGAACGGTCCCGCCAATTTATCGACGCCACTCCACGAAGGTTCGAGATCGGTTGCGATCGTGAATTCGATGCGTGTGTCGATCCCAGGGGCGGCCAGAGATATTTCCGATTCTGATAGCCAGGGCAGCTAGATTGTGACACGGATTGGGCAAACTCTCCCGTCGCTCTAGAAAACCCTCCAGTTCGTCGCAGATGCCCAGCGCGATGAAGACTTTCCACCTGCTCCAGGCGCAACGTTTGCCGCGCAGCCGTCCAGCGTCGCTTTTCGCCAAGCTTTCCGGCCTGATCTTGCTTCCCGCGTCGCTCATCTGGTGCGCCGGCGGTCAATCTCCGGACGCAGGCCCGGACAAGGCTCCCCAAGGTCTGGAAGCGTCAGATTGGGCCAGCATCCGCGCCGCGCATGACAGCTGGCAGCATGCCGTCCAGCCCCAGGGGGATGCGCCGGGCCGCTGGCAGGCGCGCAATCCGGGCCAGCAGTGGACCACAGAGTTTGACGGACGCGGCTTCACCACGCGGGCGAAGGGGGCGGATTGGGAATGGGGGCTGGAGCTAGGGAAGTTTTCGGTCGGCAGTAGGCGGTTTTCAGTGGGGGAGAATGGTGCCAAGGGGGCTGCGGAGGGCAACCGGTTGAGCTTCGCGCGCGGCTCTCATCTGACCGAGTGGTTCGTGAATGACAGCCGCGGCCTCGAGCAGGGCTGGACCCTGGCAGAGCGTCCCACGGATGGGGGCGAAGGGCCGGTGCGGTTGGAATTGATCGTCAGTGGCGACCTGGAGCCGGTTGTCTCGGACGCAAGCGTGGCGTTTACAGATGCGGCGGGCGCGCTCGTGTTGACCTATGGCGGATTGAAAGCCTGGGACGCAGACGGGCGGGACCTGGCGGCGAAGTTTGCCTCGTCGGAAGGTGGCATCGCCGTGGAAGTGGACGAGCACGGGGCACGCTACCCGATCACCATCGATCCCATCGCCCAGCAGGCCTACTTGAAGGCCAGTCAGGTTTCGGCCGGTGACCAGTTCGGCTTTTCAGTGGCGGTGAGCGGCGACACGGTGGTCGTCGGCGCTCCCCATGAGGACAGCAGCACCACGGGCGTAAACAGCACGCCCAATGAAAGTGCCACCAGTGCCGGGGCGGCCTATGTCTTTGTGCGCAGCGGCAGCACCTGGACCCAGCAGGCCTACTTGAAGGCCAGCCAGGTTTCGGGCAGTGACGAGTTCGGCGTTTCGGTGGCGGTGAGCGGGGACACTGTGGTCGTCGGCGCTTATGGGGAAGACAGCAGCACCACAGGGGTGAACAGCACGCCCAATGAAAGTGCCGAAAGCTCCGGGGCGGGCTATGTCTTCGTGCGCAGCGGTACCACCTGGACTCAGCAGGCCTACTTGAAAGCCAGCCTGGTTTCGGGCAGTGACGAGTTCGGTCGGTCGGTGGCGGTGAGCGGGGACACTGTGGTCGTTGGCGCTTATCGGGAGGACAGCAGCACTACGGGGGTGAACAGCACGCCGGGTGGCGCGAGCAACGATCCTGGAGCGGCGTATGTCTTTGAGCGCAGCGGCACCACCTGGACCCAGCAGGCTTACTTGAAGGCCAGCCAGGTTTCGGAGGCTGACTACTTCGGCTGGTCGGTGGCGGTGAACGGGGACACAGTAGTCGTCGGTGCCTATGGGGAGAGCAGCAGCACGACGGGGGTGAACAGCACGCCTAATGAGAACCGCACAAGTACCGGGGCGGCGTATGTCTTTGTGCGCAGCGGCACCACCTGGACCCAGCAGGCCTACCTGAAGGCCAGCCAGGTTTCGGCCGAAGATTGGTTCGGCTATTCGGTGGCGGTGAGCGGAGACACGGTAGTCGTCGGTGCTCCGTATGAGGACAGCAACACCACGGGGGTGAACAGCACGCCCAATGAAGCTGGCTACGAGATCGGGGCGGCCTATGTCTTTGTGCGCAGCGGCACCACCTGGACTCAGCAGGCCTACTTGAAGACCAGCCAGGTCACGGAGTTCGGCTCTTCAGTGGCGGTGAGCGCAGATACGGTGGTCGTCGGCGCCCCCGGTGAGGAAAGCGGGACGGCGGGGGTGAACAGCACGCCCGATAACAGTGCAAGTTATTACGCTGGAGCGGCCTATGTCTTTGTGCGTAGCGGCGCAACATGGACCCAGCAGGCATACTTGAAGGCCAGTCAGGTTTCGTCCTATGACTGGTTCGGCTATTCGGTGGCAGTAAGCGGGGACACGGTGGTCGTCGGCGCTCCTTATGAGGACAGCAGCACCACGGGAGTGAACAGCACGCCGGATGACAATTCGGCAGACACTGGAGCGGCTTATCTCTTTACGGGCCTGGGATCTGCGCCGGAGATCAGTGTGCGAGGCAACGGCCTGATCATTGCCGATGGGGATGGCAGCCCCACTGCGGTCGACCACACGGATTTCGGCGGAACGCTGGTAGCAGGCGGCACCTTGATGCGGACATTCACCATTGAAAACACCGGCAACGCTCCCTTGAACCTCACCGGCACGCCGAAGATCGTGTTGGGTGGCTCTCATGCCGCTGACTTCACGGTCACTTCGCAGCCTGCCACCCCCGTCACCGTTGGGAACAGCGTCACCTTCCAGATCACTTTTGATCCCAGTGTCACCGGATTGCGCTCCGCGAACCTGAGCATCGCCAACGACGATCCCACCCAAAATCCGTTTACCTTTGCTGTTCAGGGGACCGGGGTAATCGACACACCGCAACAAAAGTTCGACAACGCCGTGGCCGCCGCCGGACTCACCGGTTCCGATGCACTCGCCAACGCCACGCCCCATGACGACAGCATTTTCAACCTGCTGAAGTACGCATTCAACCTGAACCTCTCTACCTCGGATGTCCGAACGCTGACGCCCGGCACCGGCACCGCTGGCCTGCCTGTGATCACGGTGCCATCACCGGGAGTGATGCGGGTGGAGTATGTCCGACGATTGGGCAGCGGCCTAGTTTACACCCCGCGCAAGAGCTCCAACCTCGCCTCCGGATCCTGGACTTCGCTCATGGCCACACCTGTCGTAACCGCCATCGATGCGGACTGGGAACGCCTCCACCACGACGAACCTTTCGATCCTGCGACGACGCCGTCGATGTTTGGCTCCGTGGAGGTAACTCTGCCGTGAGTTTTGGATCGACGATTCGATCACGGATCACGGATCACGACAGGGACAAGGAATAAGGGCCTGGAGGGAGGACGGCCAGAGCCTTTTCCGTTCTAGCACCTGAACCGCGCGCACGGAGGCGTGGAATTGGGAAGAACCGGGGCTGTCCTCTCGTTCGCGATCGTTGTCGTTGTCGTTGTCGTAATCGACCAGTCGACTTGTCGGCTGCGACAACGATCACGACAACGACAACGACAACGACGAAGGGCCGTGCTCTTCCGCACCTACCGCAGGCCAGCAATCTCTTGCGCGCCCGGGTCCCGCATCGGATGGAAAGGAGAACCCGCTCCCCTTCATTCCATGTCCGCCGAAGTCATCCGCATCCTGGGCGCGCGCCAGCACAACCTCAAGAACATCGACGTCGACATCCCCCGGAACCGGCTCGTGGTCATCACGGGGGTGAGCGGTTCAGGAAAGTCATCCCTCGCCTTCGACACGCTCTATGCCGAGGGCCAACGGCGCTACGTGGAAAGCCTCTCCGCTTATGCCCGGCAGTTCCTCGATCAATTGGAGAAACCGGATGTCGATTTCATCCACGGACTCTCTCCCGCCATCGCGATCGAGCAGCGTTCTACCTCGCCGAACCCGCGTTCCACGGTGGCCACGCAGACGGAGATTTACGATTACCTGCGGATCCTCTTCGCATCGATCGGCCTCCCCCATGATCCCGCGACCGGCGTCCCCCTGGCGCGCAGCACTCCGGCGGACATGATCCGCGAACTGCTCGCCCTGCCGGAACGGACCCGCCTCATGATCCTCGCTCCGGTCCGCGCGCAGGAAACCGAATCGTTCCCGGACTTTGCCCGCCGCCTCCAGCAACAGGGCTTCATCCGGCTCCGGGCCGATGGCGTGATCCTGGAACTCGATCGGTCCGAGCTTCCCGCCGCGATGCCGGCGTCCACCGAGATCGTGATCGACCGCATCGTCATCCGGGAAGACATCCGTTCCCGCCTGGCCGATTCCTTGGAAACCGCATTGCGCTGGTCCGGCGACCGGGTGGGCGTCCTCGTCCAGGATGGCAGCGGCGCGGAGGAAACGTGGGACCTGCGAACTTTCGTCACCTCGTTCACCAATCCGGAAACGGGCTTCACGCTCCCGGAGATCACGCCGAAACACTTTTCCTTCAACAGTCACTCGGGAGCCTGTCCGGCCTGCCACGGCACCGGCGCGCAGTTGCATCCGGATCCGACGCTCTTCGTCCCAGACCCGGAGCTTTCCATCAACGGCGGCGGGATCAAGACTTGGTGGAGCAACTCCAAGAAGCGCAAGGGGATGCACCAGCGGTCCATCCTCGGCCTGGCCCGCCACTTCGGAGCGGATCCCGACGCGCCGATCCGTTCCCTCCCGGTCGAGTTCAAGCGCGCCCTGCTCAGAGGAAGCGGCACGCAACCGGTTCCCACGGATTGGAATGCCCCTGGACCCGGCCAGCCCTTCGAAGGATTGGAAGCCCAAGCGATGCGCCTCCATGAGGAAAGCGAAAGCGAAGTGACCCGGAGGAACGTCCGGCGGTTTCTCTCGATGAAGACCTGCCAGGTCTGCAACGGTCTGCGCCTCAAGCCAGAGATCCTCGCGATCACCCTGCCCCATCCCGAACGCCCCGCCTCGATCCAGGACTTCTGCGCCCTGTCCATCGAGCGCGCCCAGAGCTGGCTGGGTGAAGTCCCGCTCACGGAAACCCAGGCCGCTTTCGCCACGGACCTGATTCGGGAAATCACCCACCGTCTCTCGTTTCTGGCGGAGGTCGGGCTCGGCTACCTCACCTTGAATCGGGAGAGCTCCACCCTTTCAGGCGGGGAAGGCCAACGGATCCGCCTGGCCACGCAACTGGGCGCAAGCCTGGCCGGGGTGCTCTATGTCCTGGACGAACCAAGCATCGGCCTCCATCAGGCCGACAACGAGAAGCTGATCCAAACCCTGCTCCGCCTCCGCGATCTCGGCAACACCATCATCGTGGTGGAGCACGACGAGGACACGATGCGGGCCGCAGATCACCTCATCGACATGGGGCCGGGTGCCGGAGTCCTGGGAGGGAGAATTCTCGCCCAAGGCACGCCGGATGAAGTAGCGCGTCATCCGGATTCCGTAACCGGCCCCTACCTCTCCGGCCGCACCACGATCACCCCGCCAGGGCGCCGGATCATTCCTCCGGCACGGCCCGCCAAGGCAAAGAAAGGAGCCACGCTCGACACCGGCTGGATCGTCGTGGAAAACGCCACGGAACACAACCTGCGCGGGATCGATGCCGCCTTTCCCCTGGGTTGCCTCACTTGTGTGACCGGTCCGTCCGGGAGCGGCAAATCGACCTTAGTGGACGACATTCTCCGCCGGGTTCTCTTCCGTCACTTCTTCCACACGAAGGACACCCCGGGAGCGCATAGCGGGATCAGCGGTCTGGAACAGGTCGACAAAGCCATCGTGGTCGATCAAAGCCCGATCGGTCGTGGCCCGCGTTCCAATCCGGCAACTTATGTGGGCGCGTTCGGCGCGATCCGCGACCTCTTCAGCGAACTGCCCCTGAGCCGCCAACGCGGTTACGGAGCGGGTCGCTTTAGCTTCAACGTTTCCGGTGGCCGTTGCGAGGCCTGCAAAGGCGACGGTCTGATCCGGATCGACATGCACTTTCTCACCGACGTCTACGTGACCTGCGAGACGTGCCGGGGAAGAAGATATAACGAAGAAACGCTGCAAGTCACCTTCCGGGGAAAGAACGTCGCTGACGTTCTCGACATGGGCATCGATGAAGGGCGTCTCTTCTTCCAGAAAATCCCAGCGATTTACGCCAAGCTCAAGGCCTTGTGCGATGTCGGGCTCGGCTATCTCAAGCTTGGTCAGCCCGCGAACACCCTCTCTGGCGGTGAAGCGCAACGAGTCAAGCTGGCGGCGGAGTTAGCCAAAAAGGCGACGGGCAAAACCGTCTACCTCTTCGATGAGCCGACCACCGGCCTGCACTTTGAAGACATCCGAACTCTGCTAGAAGTATTCTTCCAACTGCGCAACGCGGGGAACACCCTGATCGTCATTGAGCATAACCTGGATGTCATCAAGTGCGCCGACTGGATTCTCGATCTCGGCCCGGGAGGAGGACAACACGGAGGAAGCCTCGTCGTGGAAGGACCGCCAGAAACCATCGCCTCTTGCCCGAATAGCATGACCGGGAAGTATTTGAAAGCGAAGCTGGTCAGGGGATAGATCCTAAGAAGAACAAGAGGAGGAGCGTCAACACTACCGCCAGCAATACACTGGCGGTGGTTACGAACGCAGCCTCGAACGCGATCAACCACCGGACCGTCGCGGCGGGAGCTCCGAGGTTGGCCAGGTAATGGAGCTCATCGGCGCGCAACCGGTTGGAGAGGGCGAAGACCAACCCCATGATGGAGACGGCACACGCGCCCACTACCACCAGGGCCGCCACCACGAAGTCCCGGATGCGGAACACGGTATCGAACAATTCCGCCATGGTCGCACCCGGCCGGTTTAGCCAAGCCTGGCCGCTGCCGGCCCGGTAACGCCCCAGCAGAATCGTTTCGGTTTTTGCGTCCGGGGGAATCACGATGGCCGCGGTCAGCGGAAACTCGCTCTGGTCCCCGTGAAAATGGAAGCTGCCAATGTTCTCCGGCGTGATTTCCTGGAATTCGTAGATAGAGGAATCCAACGCCACATTCTGGCCCTTGCTTTCCAGAACGGCCGCCGCAGCCTGGCGCTTGGCCTCGTCATGTCCGTGCCCGATTCCTTCGATGACCCAAGTGGTCTTCACATCGCAAAACACCGCTTGGTCATCGGCGGTCCCCATCGGCCGCAAGACCCCGGTGATTCGCATCCGCAACGGATAGACACCTGCAATATCGAAGAGCTGTTCCGGCGTGGAGACGAGCCGATCTCCGGGACCGAGCCCAAGCTGTTTGGCGACGCCGGCCCCGAGCACGCAATCCCCCAAGCGTCCCATCAACGTCCCCCGGGCAACGGTCATTCTGCGGAAACGGAAGTAATCGAGACTGGTTCCGACGATGCGGTAGCCCCGGGCTTGGAATCGGGCATGGATCGGGATCACCGTCGATCGGGTCTCCTTGGCGATCTCCCGGCTCGTGACGAACGGCAGCACTGGAACGGACGGCTTATTGAAATAGAGCGCGTTGAAAACCAATTCCAAGGGACTGCCGGGAGCGCCGAGGAGAAGCGGGGTCGATACCGAACGCGCCCGGAGATGACGTTCCACCGCATTGACTCCCACCGTGATGGCCAGGGGAAGAAACAGACTTAGGGTCATCGCGGCGATCAGGAGAATCACCCGGCCGCGCTGCCGGGAGAGATGCCGCCATCCGAGATAAAGGATTCCGCCGAAGTTCATGCCACTTGCAGGTCGGGAAGCGGAAGATGTCGATCGAATCCGCCGAGCAGAGAAGGCTCGTGCGTCACCATGATGAGGGTAGCCCCGGCTTGCCTGGCCTGCTCGTGGAGCAGAGCCACCGCACGCTGCTGATTTTGGGGATCCAGGCTGCCGGTCGGCTCATCCGCCAGGATCAAGGCCGGATCGGTGATCAGGGCCCGGCATAGGGCGATGCGCTGCCGTTCTCCTTGGGAGATTTCCGCAGGCGATTGATCAAGGAGATGGGCGATCCCGGTTTCCTTCGCCAACGCCACGGCCCGGTCCCGCACCGTGCCGGACAGCCGCAAATCCGGGGAAACGCGGAAGGGCAGAAGGATGTTGTCACGAACGTTGAGGTAAGGCACCAGTTCGAACGTCTGGAATACCAGCCCAATGTGGAGGAGCCGGAAACGTCTGCGGGCCGCTTCGGGGAGACTAGAGAGAATCGTTTCCGCGGCCTGGACCGTCCCGGATTCCGGAATGAGAATGCCGCTGGCAAGGCGCAGGAGCGTGGTTTTTCCGCAACCACTCGGGCCGGTGATGGCGATGTGCTCCCCGGCCGCCAGATCGAGGCGCGGCACCTTTAGGGCGAACCGCTCTCCCGCGTAGCGAAACACTAGGTCCCGGAGTTGGAGGGCCATGCCCGGCATGGGAACGTCAGATCCGGCCTTCTTCGACGATTTCCAGATTGGTGATTTTCCAAATCCCATCGACGGGTTTGATCGTCAACCAGGCGTGGTATTTGTTGAGTCGGGTGTGGCTGTGGCCCCAGTGGACGACATTGCCCACGGCGACCCACTCGGTGTCGCAAAGGAAACCTTCCTCTCCGTCCAACGGCTCGGCATGGGCTTGGCGGAGATCGAGATGGTTGACCTTGACCCGCGGGCCGTCCCCGTCGTCGAATTGCAGGCCTCGCAGGACGTCCAGATAGACTCGTTCCAGGAGCGGACCGTCCACGGAAACCTCGAGGACGTCGTAGACCTTGGATTCATCCCGGTAATCAAAAGCGTGGTAAATGTTGAGAAGGAGGGCGTTGACGATCTCCGCAGCGTCCTCGTCCACGACCACGGGTGCCTTGGATCCGGGTTCCCGGACGGAAAACCCACCCCAGCCCCAGGTGACCACAGAAGCCACAAGAAAAAGGCCCGCGAGGACTCCGGCAACGACTTGACCACCGCCTTTGGCCGCCCGGCCGACGACGCCGCAAATGAGTGCGAGCCCGAGTAGCGCCAGGCTCCAAACAGGGAGCGCGATCCGTGGAGCCATGGCAATCGCCACGGGAATGGGAACCGGCACCAATCCGGGGGGGGCCCCCTTGGGCACCAGCCAGGTATGCTGCCCCGCCTCCTTGGTGAACACGTAGGATCCACGTCCCTTGTCAGAGACGAAGTGCGCCGGGATATTCAGATCCGGCTGCGGAAAAAGGTTCCACTTGAGGGTGAGCTCGTCCGCAAAACCATCGCGGGGCGAGGTGAAGACCGCTGCGATCATTGCCTCACCGACCGGGATCGCGGGCCGGGCATCCTTGATCACCCCGAGATCGGGACTGACCTGGACGAAGCGGATCATTGAGAGATCGAACTCCGCCGGACGACCATCAGCCAACAAGGGACAGGCCTCGGACAATGTGGTGCCCAGTTCCTTGAGGAGCTTTCCCTGTGCGGCGGTATCGAGAACCTCCGTGGCGCGCGCCATCCATTCGGGAAACACGGTGAGGCGGAAGGCGAACTCTTTGCGCAGTTCGAACGGCTCCACGTAGACATAGCCCTGAAGAGCCTCGGTAGGGAGCTGGGCCGAAGCCAAGCTGGTCCAACAGGCGAGAAGGAGAAAAACGCTGAAGCCTTGCTTCATAGCGACATCTTGGACGGGAGAGCCCCGACGGTCTACCGATTTTCAGCCTGCCCCGGAGAAGAAACCGCTCTGGTAGGGTAAGAATCTCAGGGTGCTTAATTGTTTTCCGTTGCCGACTTCTTAATTCTCGTCATGTTAGAACCATGGCCACCGAGGGAATCGTCACGGGAAGCAGGCAGAAGCGTCTCACCCGCTTCGTGGATATGTGGGCAGCCCCAGGGCTGAATCCCACCAACATCGAGATTCTTTCCAAGCTGAAATCCGCAGAAGACCGGCAGTTCTCCCAGAACATGTCCGTGACCGGCAAAGGCTTCGAGGAAGATCGCCAGGAACACAAACGCGAGGAAAACGTCTTGTTTGGCATCCGTCACGACGTCTGGCGGCCCTCCAAGGAAGTGCGGGAGAAAACCTTGGTGGCCTTACAAAAGAAGGTGGCCAAGGAATCCAGGCAGAAAAAGGCCAAAGCCCGTGACGCGGGGGATGGCGAGCTCGATCAGATGGTGGTGGAGGACGGTTTCGACACCTCCCCCGTTACGGCCAACGACATCGACAAGTCCCGCCTCGTCATCAAGATGTTCCGGAACACCGCGACTCGGATCCGCTGGCAGGGAACGATTGAGGAGTTGTCCGTCCGCGAGATCCAGAATTCTCTTGGTTCCCGACGCGCGCTGGCTTCGTTCGCGGTCATCCTGGCGGACTACGAGCACCTCATCCTTATCCAGGAAAACCGGCGCCTCTTCCGGATTCCGCCGTCCTATTCGTTCTCCTTCTACCAGCCGAAGACGGACCGGATGTGGTATGTGGACATGGATTGTCACTGGGTCTCGCTCGGCATCGATTACACCATTCGGGCCCAAGGTCGGCAGATCGGAAAGATCGATGGCAAGCTGGTCGCCCTCGGTGCGGATTCCCGGATTCACGTGATGGAGCCGTGCCTGGCCGAGGACGAGCAGTTCATGGATCTCCTCAGCCTCTTCGCTTCAAGCATCGGCTATCACCGGGAGATCCATGACCACATCCGCCAGCGCGTCCGCAATGTGAAGACGGGCCGCTCCGTTCACTTTGTCGAGGACGAAGAGATGTGGCTCCTCAAGAATCCGCGCCGCATTGCGCGATGAGGAATTCAGGGCTGCGCAGTAGCCAGGGAGTGACCGGAATCGAGTTGAACTTGCGCCGATCCACCACCGGGACCCGCACCAGGCTTGGTGCGCCTGTCGTTTCGTGGGTTGGTGAATTGGGACTCAATCACGGCCCATACGGCCACTGCGATCAGTAAGCTGACGAGTTTCGCTCCCCAGTCGCTTACTATCGCTCCCCAGATCCCTTCCTTTTTCTTCGGGCGCTTGCCCCGGTCCTCCGCCCGGCGGTGAGAAGTAGTCATAGAGCTTCTTTCGGAATTGGTTCTCCTCCAAATTCTGGTGGAGATCGCCATCGACCGCCAGCGAGAGTTGCCCCGTTTCCTCGGAGACGACAATCGCAATGGCATCAGACTCCTCGGTGATCCCGATGGCCGCCCGGTGCCGCAAACCGATGCTTCGGTCCGCCAGCTCCCGTTGAGACACCGGGAAGACGCAGCCTGCACCGAGGATCCGCTCATCGGACATCCGGAAGACCACCCCGCCATCGTGGAGCGCGGCCTTCGGTTGAAAAATGGCCAGCATGATCTCGGGGGAGAGACGGCAATCCAGAACCACGCCAGTGTCGAGGTATTGCTCGAGAGAAATGCTTCGTTCAATGGCGATCAAGGCTCCGAAACGTCGCTTAGAAAGGATGATCGCGATTTCAATTAAACTTTCCGCAGTAACTTCCGGCGGCCCGGTGAATGCGGAAAACCAGGGATGACTCCCCAATTGGGCCAACCCACGGCGAAGTTCCGGCTGGAAAATCACCACCAGACCGAGGGCCAGGAAAACCGAGATGCTTCGCAACATCCACTCGATCACGTCCAGTTCCAAGGCAATCGAGAGCAGGGTCAACCCGATCAGGGAGAAGGCCAACCCAGTCAGGATGCGGGCCGCCCGGGTGGCGCGGAAGTAAAGGTAGCCATGATAAATGACCACCGCCAGGATGAGAATTTCCACCCCGTCCCGCCAATCGATCTGGAACTGTACGAGAAAGCTCTGCAATGGATTCATCCGGGGCCCCCAAGCGTGTCACCAATTTGCTCCGGCGCAATGGAATTCCCCCCGGGCAGCATCGCCTCCGCCAGACGCAAGGCGAGTAAACTGGCGCGAACGTCGTGAACCCGGTGCAGGAGCACGCCCGCAGACCTGGCCAATCCGGTGCAGACCGCAGTCAATCCCGGGAGATCCGCCGCACCCGCTCCGAGCAAACGGCCGAACAACGATTTGCGGGAAACCCCCAGCATCAGCGGCCGGTTCAAGTCGGCCAGTTCCCGGAGACGTCGCAGAAGGGCCAGGTTGTGATCCAAGTTTTTGCCAAACCCGATTCCCGGATCAAAGACGATTTGAGCTTCCTCGATGCCAGCGCGGCGGGCCACCTCCAATTGCCGGGCAAAAAACTGCCGGACATCTGCGAAAACGTCTTCGTAATCCGGTGATTGCTGCATGGTCGAAGGGATTCCCCGCATGTGCATGATGACGATTCCCGCCTTGGTTTCGGCGACGACCGCAGCCATTTCCGGATCCCCGGTGAGTCCCGTCACATCATTGATGACATCCGCTCCCGCGAGGCATGCACGGCGGGCGACCTCCGCCTTCGAGGTATCGACGGAGATCACTAAATCCTGATCTGCCTCCCGCAAGCCCTGGATGACCGGGATGACCCGGGCGAGTTCAACATCCAGGGAAACCGGAGCGGCACCGGGACGGGTGGATTCCCCTCCGACGTCGATGATCGCAGCGCCCGCCTCCCGCATCGCCAAGCCGTGTGCCACCGCTCGGTCGACTACCTGGTAGAGGCCTCCGTCGGAGAAAGAGTCCGGAGTGACGTTAAGGATGCCCACGATTCTTCCGCCCGTGGAAAAATCCACCCAATGCTGGCCGCAACTCCACCCGGCACTAACCTGATTCAATTCCGCACCCAAGTTATTCACATCCTCTCCCCGGAATTCCTTCCCGGGCTGGTGACAAAATCTTCACCTGAGAGCCTGTCAAGGAAGGTTCGCGGACAAACCGCCTTGCGCCGGACGCGCAACGGTTTTGTGCCTGAAAACTGAACTTTGAATCGGTGGACCTCACCCTGCCCGGACATTCGTGCGCTTTCGAACAGAAGGCCAGAGAATCGTCATGTTTCAAGATCGTCACCTCGTCGCTTCCATCATCAGACATGAGGCGGGATTGGGTGGGCATGGAGATCGGACTTCTTCGCGAGTTATTCACATACCACCAAATAAAAAAAGGCCCTCCCTAGGGAGGGCCTAGCAGGAAGCGGTCCAAAACCGCCAAACCTGCGGATCAGGGCGCGAATCTCTTCTCGCTCACGATGCGGAAGCGGTAGAATTTGTCGAGGGTTTGGGTCTGATTGGAGTTGCCCAGACCAAGATCGTTGTCACCGGGCCCAGAGGCGATCGAGGCATAGTCAGGAATACGGAGGTCGTTCGGGTCGATGTAACGCTCCACGATACTAGAGCCCCGGAACTCACCCACCATCTTATCGGCAGCGGAATTAAAGACGGCATATTCGGCATCGGTGCGCCGCGCCCCCGGAGTGGTGGGAGAAAGGGGGGATTGCCGAAGAACCTGAGCGCGATAGTGGACGTTGAAGGTGTTCGACTTGGTCGTCAACCGGGCCACCAGGTTGGTGTAGGGCCGCTCGCGAGCGTTGTCGCCAACCAACCCGAAGCTCCGTTCACCTGCGGGTCCGTTCCGGTCAGGATTATAGTACTGGGAAACGTTCTGTAAGGTCAATCCATTGCCCACTCCATAAGGATTGCCCTTCACCGGCTTGCCTGGGATCAACCATTGCTCACAGATCTGTGAAGCAGTCCGGAATATCTGCGGTGGAGTTCCCGAACCTCCAGCGAAAACCGCGTCAAATTGCTTCAGAGTCTCGGTCGCCCCGATCCAAGATCGCAAGCTTGTGGTTATGAGGTTTCCTCCGGTGTGGCTAGTCCGCTCGTATTTTGGGCTGGTTCCACTACCTCCCCCCCAGCCCTCGCCATCCTTGTAGTGATTGGCTACTGCGCCATTCACCTGGAGCTTGTTCGGGACAGTGAGCAATTCCTCGGACGCAAACACGCCCAAGAGACTGCTCGTGCGCTTGATGTAATCGAACGGCTGAATGGCGTAATTCATGTTGATCTTACCAGCCGTAGCCAAAGGTTCGCTGATGGAGTATGGCTCGACCACAGGCATCCAGAAGAAATCCAGTAGGTAGTGATCTCGAGGGTGTTGCCATCCCGGATGGACCTGCCCTGTCCGGGGACTGACTCCCATGGCACTCTGTTGGGGCGTGCCGCCGAGCCGACGGAACAGCAAGGTCTGCCATGGTTGGGCGGGCCTACCGGACGGCCCGGGAAACACTCCGGTCGGTAGTGAACCAAACATCCCGGGGCCAGGCATAATCCGATTAGGCGACCAAAGCCCAGGACCAGCGGGTTCCTGCACGTGTGCCTCCGTGAAGTATGGGATGAACTCGCGAGCGACACTGCCCGTTACCCATGGCTTGGGTTCATAGTTATTGTAGGCCACTCCCATGGCATTGCCTTCATCGGGCTTATTGATGTACGGGCCATCCAACTCTGTAGCGATGCCGTTGTCCCAATCCCCCCAAGGATCATCCCACTGCCCCGGTGTGGTCACTCCGTCTCGGAAGTTGTCGGGCAGGATCGGTTTCCGCTCATTAGGTGGATTTGCGTCTGGAACAAAACTCTTCGGCGCAAAGAGATTCGGGGTGTTATCCGCCATCTGCGGGATACCGCTTCGCCCATATCCCACGTTGGCATGGTCAACCGTGAAATTGCAGGCGACCAAACGACTCGCATTCGTGTATTCTTTGTGGGGTACGAATGAGCTACCCGCCGGGACCTCTCTCATCGCGCAGACCAGCCGGTCATCTCCGTGCGGGATCACGTAGCTACGAATCACGTCACAGGGATTGCACAGGCTGTTTCCACCCAACGCCAAGACAACCGGGCCTTCGCTCAATCCGGTGTTCTGGTAGCCGAAGACCAAATTAAGTCGCCCGCTATTCAACCCCGGCCTGACGCCCTCAATAGGAGCCCTGGTGCCCGGGGGAAAATTTGCCGATTTGAACGCACCGTCCCGGTTCCAGCTCCATTGTTCCCTGGGGAGAGCCTCGGTCCCGGGCAACGCGGACCATTCACCCGTCCGAGGCCCCTCACGACGATTGCCGTTTGCCGCGCCGACGAGAATCGGCAAGGGGACGTTGGTCGGAGCGAACTGGATGGTAACCATCTGACTGTAGTTGTTAGGGCGAATATTTTCGACCGCTATCTTCATCGATGTCGAATCAGCCCCGTCGGTGCGAGATCCCCCATCTGGAAAAAGCTTGATGACAAGCCTGCCGCCCGCCAACGGCACGGAGGGTGCCTTTGCCGCATTTGCTTTCAGTCCACCGTTCCCCGGGATGGTCAGGGTAGTACTTATCCACGGATAAGTATAGCTCTCCTCCCCCTCGCTTGGCTCGATATTCAGGGGAGTGGAATCCTGGTTGAGTTGGGTGTTCGCTATGTTTAAAAGAGCAGTCGCTGGAGCACACCTCGAACCGAGGCTGAAGGCGAGTTTGTCCGCACCAGTGTCCCCAGTCTTAACATGTGAAACCGCTAGCATCCGCGGTTCCAAGATCCCGCCACTGTCGCGCCCGCCCCAGATGCGGCGAAACGCGGCATGCGGGGTCTTAATCATCTGGGGCCCTGGGGGCGGAAAGCCGAAGGGCTGACCACCCAAGGTGAAGTCTTGCTGGACGTCTATCTCCAAGCGGAAGTCTGGGTTGATGAGTGTCCATCCCTTGCTAGGACAGAAGAGGGAGACCAGGAGCATTGCCTGCACTTGGGTTGCGCCCCCAGTCAGCGGCGTATCTTCCTCAAGAGTCCTGTTCCAGTTTCCATCATTCGTCACGTAGTTGTAGAAATCCAGCCCGCCCATCGGAGGCCTCGAGGGAATCATCTTGTTCGTGTCGTTGCTACCGAGATCTCCCGGGGTCAAGGCGACTCCGGTGTCCTGGATAGTGCCGTCACCGCTGACCGTAACTGCGGTATGAGTAATGAGGTTGTATACTTGAAACACGTGAGCTGGAGTGGTCGCACTCAGTGGCGGGACGTTGCTGTAGTCCCACGCAGGCTTCAGCGTTGAATCGACCTTCACTCGATCCGGTGTACCCTTACTTCCCAAGGTTGGCGGGATCCCTTTCGTTAGCCCACTCACCCGCGCCCCAGTCGTGCTCCAGGTTTCATTGATCGACCCGGCGTTGACGACGCCTACAGCCTGCCGCGCCTCTCCTCCGGGGAATCCGTTGTCTTGCGCACAAGCGAGCATGGCAATGCCAACCTCCTTCACGCCATGTGAGCGTCCAAAGCCCTTGGTCTCCTGTCCACCTGGAGGCGTGATGATGATGGGGGCGACTTGACCGTGCCCCGTGTGCGTATCCGCTCCGATATAAGCGGCATGGCCATTGGTTGTGTCCGGCGCCTTGTAAACGCAGAGCCGTCCGGGAGTGAAGGAAGGATGATTTCCTGGATTGTAGTTAGCACCATTCCCCGTCGGCTGTGGATCCCAGTAACCATAATATTCATTCAGGACAAAATTCGTCTTCGTAAGCGTCGGCACATTCGGAAGCCGGACTGGAGTCACCTTTTGAATCCCGTGTTGCTTCATCAGAAGGTCGTCAAACAAGTTCAGGGAGCGAACGTAATCAAATACCTCGGTAATGATTTGATCCCGGTTGCGACTCCCATACTTGCCTTCGAAACTTCCATAATTCGTCACTCCATCGCTCACATCCATCCCCGGAATGGTCGCCGACATCATCTCCTGCAAATAAGCGTAGAGCTCGCGGTTACGGATGATCTCTGTGTAGTCCTTGGTGCACGAAGCAGCGTTCATCCGCTGGAAGTGATACATGGCGGGCGACTTACCGGTAGCCGGGTCCTCTGGCGCACGCGAGTCCGCAGGCCCCTGCCGTTTGCCGACCTCCGCACAAAACCGGAGGCGGCGGTCATAAGACGTGAAATGTGGGTCGGGCGGCGTATCCGTGGGGTCGCCGTAGTACGACGGCCAAACCGAGATCCTCGGCGTATTGAAAATCGTAACCTCCGGAGCCTTGCTGGTCGCGGTCAAAAAGAACTGCAGAAGTCCCAAATCCGCCGGGCGCAATTCGGGCCACAGCCCGGCCTTAGGCTGCGGAAGCCGCTTGAATGTGGCCGAGGTCTTGCCATCGGAAAGTCCGACTTGAGGAGCCTTGAAAATGAATTCGTCGATCGTGGCGTAGAGCCGGTCTTCGTCTGGCTGGATCGGACGGATCAAGCCGTATTGATTCGCGGCACCGGCATACCCACCCCCGCCACTGCCGCCCTTCTGAATTCTGGGAATCAAAGAGTAGTAGAGCTCGGCAGACCCTTTGTCATATAAGTCGCTGTTTGGCAGGGCAGCGCTCGGGTAGAGAACATGAATCATGGAGACGGTCGCCGGGTGCCCCGGATAACGCTGAAACTCGTTGGCAACGGGCTGAAACTGTCCGTAATTGCGATCCGACACCCCGCCAGCGCGGGGCGTATCCCAAGCCACCCCTCCTGCTGCCGTGTTCACGTTGAGCTTCGCGGTCTCATCGTCTGCCCAGAAGGCGAACCGGGCCACGATCGGGTTGTCCGAAGTAGCCTGACCGTTCCCTGCCCCTCCTCCTGGCCCACTCAATGGCTGGAACGTTCCGGTGGAGCCTCCGCCAACCAAGGTGCCTAGCGTGCCATCCTCCAACTGATAAATCCACTTGACCGGCATCGGTAGCGTCCGGCTCCCGGGCGATGCCCCAACCGCTGCGAAATCCACGGAGAACCCTTCAACCTTCGCCGGACCAAACGCCGCTTTGGGATCAATGATCGGATAGAAAAATTCCTCGGTGCTGGAGTAAATTCGTGCGATTGGCGCATTCAGATCGACGAAGCGAACGTCATTCTGCCAGTTTTGCATGTCGTTGACGTCGTCAAAAACCTGGCTCTCATTGACCACCATTGACTCATCCGAATAGAGCTTGAAGCACTCCTGTGCCCCATTGCTCGAGGTCGCCCAGGTGCGCACCATCCCCGGTTGCGTGGCCCACGCGACACCCTTGCGCTCCGTGGCGGACCGAATCTGGTGGATGACCATATCGACCGCAGCCTTGGAGATGTGGGACGCCTCAATGCCGCGGGAATAAACCGTCGATGAAGCTAGTTCACTTCGGGATACCGTGAAAAACGCCATGACCAGCACGGCGGTCAACGTCAGGATCGCGAGGACCGTGACCAAGGCAATGCCCTGCTCACGGCGGGTGCGGCTCTGCCGCTTGGGGGTTGGCGAGGGATTCATGGAGTAGAGAAATCCAGACAATAACTCTGGAAGCTTGGGTTGCAGAAATCGGGCCCCACCTCGACAGCGGCCGCCCAGACTCTTCTGAGACGTATCCTTCTGAAGTTACATGGTGAATACAAGAAAATTGTGAGCGAACCCCGAATTATTTCCAGAATTGCCCTGCAACCCGTCTCCACTGGGGGCTCGGACCGGGCTCAGGTCTCGCTGCCTTCGCGCTGAAGCTGCTTGAGCGTACTACGCAGCGCGATTTTACGGGCGCTGCTCATCCGGTCGATGAAGAGAATGCCGTTAAGGTGATCCACCTCGTGCTGGATAGCCCGAGCGAACAATCCGTCCGTCTCAATGACCAATTCCTCCCCTTCCAACGTCGTCACGGTGGCCCGGATCGCAGTAGGCCGGGTGATCTCCGCACGGATTTCGGGAAAAGAGAGACAACCTTCGGTGTCGCTTTCCCGGGGGCCTGCGGGGACGACGACCGGATTCAGAAAAACCAGCGGCATAAGGTCCGCCAAGTTACGATCCGATCCGTTGACCTTGAGATAGGTGCCCGGCTCGGCAGCCTGGGAAACATCGACCACGGCGATCTGGAGGGCCTCGCCCACCTGCTGCGCCGCCAAGCCGACACCTTCGGCGTCATACATGGTGTCGAGCATATCCTTGGCCAATTCCCGGATTTCCGGTGTGACCGATGCGACGCGTGCTCCCTTTTGCCGGAGCACCGGGTGCCCGTAAATGACGATTCTCCTGACCATTGTTGAATCACCAACTTCTACGGAGCCGCCCCCTTCTGCAACAGAATCCGCGCTGGGACATCCTTGATGGCGATCCCGGCTTCCTTGAAGGAGTCCCAAAGCCCCACGAGAACCCCCAGCGGCAGCTTTTCGTCCGCTTTCAGTTCGAACTTCACCGCAGGATTCTCCTCCCGGATCCGCTTGAGCGTGGCCCCCAAGTCCTTGAGGCCCACCTCCCGGTCGCCCACCATAATGCGCTCGTCATCTCCAACCGCGATGGTGAGCCGGGTCTCGACCACAGCAGATCCCTCCCCTCCAGTCGATTTCGGCAAATTGATCGACAAGGAGGACTGCTTCTCCGGGAACTTCATCGTGACGATGAAGAAGATCAGCAGAATGGTCAGGATGTCGATCAACGAAATGACCGTAACCACCGGGGCCACGCGGCGCTTGGTGTGGAATTTCACGGATGACGAGGAATCGGGGGCGGGGTCGCCCGTTTTTGAGTATCCACCTGGATCGCAGCGAAGACGATGGCCACGAGGACTTCCAGCCGCGAAGACATCCGTTCAATGTGACGATTCAACCAACTGTGGGCGATGACTACCGGAACCGCGACCACCAATCCGCCAACGGTGGTGAAGAGTGCTTCGGAGATCCCGGCGGCGATCACCGATGGATCGGGCCCCTGCAAGGCGGAGGAGGACCCGAGCCCGCCAAAAACGGCAATCAAACCCGAAAGCGTTCCCAACAAGCCGATCAAGGGAGCGACCGTGATGATGACTTCTAGGATGGCCAGGCCGCTTTGCAACTTGCTGACCTCCTCCCGGGCGACGGCTTCCACTCCGATTCGCAGGCCTTCGCCACCATGCTCACGGCGCTCAAAAGCGGCATTCACGATGTGCCCCAACGGCGACGGATCGATCGCCGCCAGCGAAGCCAACCCGGCCAGTGCGTCTGAACCCGGCCCGGTATGAAGCCGTTCGATGGATCCCTCCAGTTGGGCTGGAATGATGTTGTTCCGCCGCAGGGCAAGAAACCGCTGGAGAACAATCGCCACCGCCACCACGGAGCAGATCACGATCGGAATCATGAAAACACCGCCGGTCTGCAGGAAATTCACCCCATGGCCGAGAGCGTCGTCGGGCACAGAGGGAGCGGGAGGAATGGATTCGTTCACGTGGGGTTCAGTAAATCAGGATGTCGTAATTGACCTCAAGCGGCTCATTGCCAAACGCTTCGGCCACTTCCTTGGGCATAGCGGGAATGGCGGCGGAACCGATCGCCGCAAGGCTGAAGTTTGTAAGGACCGCTCCGGCATCCTGATGGGTGACGCGAATGCCACTGGTCCGGCCGCTTCGATTGACAAAAAATCGGATCTTGAGGCTCCCGTAGCTGACAAAGCTGCCATTCTTTTGGCGAAGCTCGTGCCAACGGCGCTCCACGGCACGAGCCACCGCCGCTTTGTAAATCCCCACTGGGGTCGATTCCGCATCGACGGAGTTCTCACCGGTGTTGCTCAGGGAGCCCTTCATGGTATTGAGCTTGCGGGCCGGACTGAAGGCCGCCCGATCCGCCGCCCCGTTGGTCATGGGTTGAGGCGCGGCGCCCGAAGGAACTGGCATCGAGGCCTGGGAGCGATTCGTCTCCGGCCTTGGTGCCATCACCGCACTCGGTCGCACCCTGGGTGCCTGAAGAAACGGAACCGTTGGATCGGCCAGCGTCGGCGCCTTCTCAGGCATGGCATCCTCCAACTTGTTCGTCGGTGCCGAAGGAACCTTCGGCCCGGAGTCGTCAGTAAATTCTCGAAACCGGGAGGGCAGATCGACCTTGGCCATCTCCATGCGCTCCGCGACACCTCCCGCCGGGCCGGGAGGAACCGCAATGGGCGGGACTGGAGCTTTCTCGTCTTTCCCCTGATCCGGCTGAGCTACCATCTTGGTCTCCGCTGGCGATGTCTGCTCCGGCCGCTCCATTGTTTCCTTGGGAATCGCCTGATCGAGCGGCTTGGCCTCCGACTGCTTCTCGACCACGGATTCCGGTGGTTTTGGGGGGCCGGAAACCACCGGCAAGCCGGGTCGTGCAGGAGCGGACCGCGGGATCTCGCCGTCCGGCCCATCCGCAAAATTGTGATCCCGCATGGAAATGCCGTCGATCTGCTTCAAGCCTTCCTGAGTCGGAATCGGAGCCTCGCCGGGGACCGACGGCACAATCTTAGTGGCGGCTTTAGTGTTGCGATCGGACTCGAAGGGCGCTCGTTCGGGGGCGTTTGCCACCTGTTGATCGGAAAAGGTCTCGACGAACACAGGCTTGGCGGGAACCGGTTCAGGGGCCAGCTCCGGCATAATCACCTCGGGCATCAACTCTTCCAGGCTGATGAGCAGTTCCTCCTGCTTCGGCGGAGTGGCGCTCATCCGCAGGTTCGACTGGAAAAGGGACCACACGCCGATCAGCAAGAGCAACAGGCCGTTCAGCGCCAGCGACGCCAGAACAACCACGACATTCGTCACGACCTCTCGCGAAACTCGTCTGGGAAGATGGCAAACTCCAGTCATGTCACAGTAAAGACTACGCCGTGTCCCCGGCGGGACGGCGCACCATACACAGGGTTTGTCAGGGTCGCGAGCGAGATTTCCCCCAGGATGTGCGGGCGTGATGAAAGAGGTATTGCTGGGCGTAGCCCCCATATCGACCAAAATGGTGGACGAGAAAAGCCGCCAGTTCCTTGCGCGGAACTTCCCTGCCTTCAAAATACCGCTCCCGGAAAATTCGCTCGATCCAGACATCGACGGGAAACGCGCCCAGCCGCCCGTATCCGAAGAGTCGCACGCAGTTGGCGATTTTTTCCCCCACCCCATCGAACTGGAGGAGGAACTCCAGCAATTCAGAGTCGTCAAGCTGCTCGCCGTCCTCCAGGCGCATCGCCCCAGAGGCCAGAAGCAGGGCGGCGCGGTGGACAAAGCCAGCCCTATACCCTAGCCCCAGTTCGCGAAGGCGGCTTTCGCCTGCCTCGGCCACGGCGGAGGGGGTGGGAAACGCGCTGGATTGGATCGCGCCCAGCTCACGGGGTTCTCCTAGTTCCCGCCGGACCCGGAGGGAAATCTGCCGGATGTGAGCCACCTGCTTGAGTGAAGAAGTCAGAAAGGTGGCGAGACACTCCCAATACGGTTGCCGAATGATCCGCAACCCCGGGCAATACGCCACCGCCGCAGCCAACACGGCGTCCTCTTTGGGGAAACTGTCGAGCACCGCCTGGTGATCTTGATCCAGCCGCAAATAGCTAATGGCGCTTTCGACACCGTCCGCTGGCTCCACGAGAACGCCATCTGCGGCTTGGCGAAGAATGAGGAGGCGATCCCCCACGCATCCAGAAAAGGCTCCGTCCGGCTCCTCCTGCCAGTGGAAAACCTGACCGGAATCCAGCGTGGCGGCAAGCTCGAAGTTAGGGGCGGACAGAAACGAAGCCATCAGCCAGGCGCTTAAATCCGCAACTTGCTCCGGCTGATGTTTCCGCGGAAGCAGATGTCCACATCCGAACCTGCGGCCCGGAGACGTTCCGCATAGACTCCGGCGTAATGCAATCCTCCCGGCCCCTCGCGAAAGGTGACAGGCAGCGGCGCGAGCTCCGGCAGGGAGTCGACCACGTCGGGGACTCCATGGGCGGTTTCCAAGTGAGGAAGATTGACGTTCCAGAGCGAGCCCGGGTCACAGCCTTCGGATCCGAGCGACGCCAGGACAGCGTGGACCCAATCCTCCGCCTGATTCCAGCAAATCTCCAGATCATGCTTCAAGTAGTGCGAGAACGCCGCCGCCCGGATCCCGTGATAAGCCGCCTCCCTGGCCGCCGCCACCGTTCCGGAGATGTAAATGTCCTGCCCCAGGTTGCCCCCGTGGTTGATCCCGGAGAGCACCCAATCCGGCCTGTCCGCCAGGAGATGCGCCAGTGCGACCCTGACGCAATCCGCCGGCGTCCCTTCCACCGCCCAATCCCGCTCGCCATGCCGCTCCACCGCAAGCGGCTCGTGAGTGGTCACTCGATGCCCCACCATGGACATCGCTCCAGCGGGAGCCACAGTGAAGATCTGGGCACCGGGAAATGAACGGACCGCGGCACGGCGCAGCGCCCCCAATCCCTCGGCCTGGATGCCATCATCATTACAGAGCAAAATAATCACTTCTTGCGCACGGTCGAAGAGTTCATAGGGTTGCTAAGAGCGGCTTTCGTTGCCTCACCCCTCTTTTGCAATCGAACCTGTCAACTCCATGAAAAACTCTTTCAACTCCGTCCTCCTGCTTTCCTCGCTCCTCGTCCTTGGACTCGGGGCTCAAGCGGAGGAACCCAAAACAAAACAAGACCAACCCGAAAAGAAGGAATCCTCCGTGTCTGACATCCGCATTATCATGAAAACCTCTAAGGGCGACATCGAGGGCACCCTCTTCGCCAGCAAGGTCCCCCTCACCTGCGCCAATTTCCTCAACCTCGCCACCCGAGGCTACTACGATGGAATTACCTTCCACCGGGTCATTCCAGACTTCATGATTCAAGGCGGTGATCCGACCGGAACGGGCCGCGGAGGTCCGGGCTACAAGTTCGAAGACGAAATCGATCGTTCCCTCAAGCACGAAACCGGTGGCATGTTCTCCATGGCCAATGCCGGACCAAACACCAACGGCAGCCAGTTCTTCGTTACGCACGTGCCGACCCCTTGGCTGGACGGCAAACACGCGGTGTTCGGCAAAGTCACCAAGGGTCAGGACGTCGTCGATGCGATCAAGGCGGGTGACACCATCACCAAGATTGAAATCCTCGATTCCACCGAAGCGCTCTTCACTTCACAGGCCAAGCGCCTCAAAGAGTGGAACGGAATTCTCGACAAGTAAGCATTCACCTTCCCCCGATGGGAACGCGTCGCCCTATACCGGGCGGCGCGTTCTCTTTCGCCCATGCTGGATGCTCCCCATCTGTCTTGGCCGCGCGGCGAGGGCCGTCCCTCCTCCGCTTTCGTGCCATGGCCGCACTGGCCGGACCGCTGGCTGCGCCAGAGGTTGCAACTTCGCCAGGCCCTGGAGACCGATCTTCCCGCCCTGGCCCAGCTTCATGAAGAAGGACTGCGTCCCTACGCTGAGGTTTTCTACCGTTGGGATCCGCGAACCTTCGCCGGTGAATTCCGCCCCAGTGAAGGCAGAGTGCTGGAGTGGCGCAGCGAAGTGGCCGGCTTTTACCTGATCCAGTCCCGGGAGGATCACCTCTTCCTGGCGGAACTCCACGTGGACTCACGCCTCCGCAATCACGGCTTGGGTGCACTCCTGGCACGTTGCGCCCTAGCAGAGGCGGAAGCCGAAGCACTCCCACTGCGCTTGTGGGTCCTGCGCAACAATCCCGCCCGCCAACTCTACCTCCGCCTGGGATTCACCGATATCGGCGAGGGCTCCTGCCATCACGTCATGGAGCATTCCGGGAAGTCGGCAGGGGAATCCGGTCAAATCCCGGCCAGGGGTCCCGTGCTATCCCCCACCCGCTCCGCTTTGACGCCGAAGCGATCGAGCAACGAAACATACAGATTCGTCATCGGCTTGCCCCGATGATCGGCGTGCCGTCCGGCCTGCAGCTCACCTCCCCGCCCCGCCAGGACGACCGGCAGATCCGTGTGGCTGTGGGCGTTGCCATCGCTGTGAGCCCCGCCAAAGACGATCATGACTTGATCCAGCAGCGTACCGGAGCCTTCTTTGACTCCCTCCAATTTTCCCAGGAAATAGGCGAACTGCTCCACGTAAAACCGGTCGATCTTGCGTAACTTCTCGATCTTGGCGGCGTCGTTCTGGTGATGGGAAAGGTAATGGTGTCCCTCCGGCACTCCCGCTTCCGCAAAGCTGCGGTTGCTCCCGTCATGCGCCACCAGGAAGGTCGAGATCCGGGTCGTGCCAGTCTGGAAGGCCAGGACCATCAGGTCGTACATCATCCGGACGTGGGCTGGAAAGGATTCGGGGATGCCGGTGGGAGCTTCCGCTTCCGGTAGTGCTTGGGAGAAGCGCTCCGCGTTTTCGATTTTGCTTTCCAACTCCCGCACGCCCGTCAGGTATTCATCGATCTTGCCGCGGTCTTCGGCGCCCAGCCGGGCCTGCAAGGCTTTGGCGTCCGCCGCCACGAAGTCGAGGAGGCTTTTGTGGTAGAGCACCCGTTGCGCCCGGGACTGCTTGACGTCCCCGAGCACCCCACCGCCAAAGAGCTTCTCGAAGACGAGCCGGGGATCCACCTCAGGTGGCATCGGCAAGGAAGGAGTCCGCCAGGAGAAATTGAACTGGTAGGCGCAACTGTAACCGGAATCGCAACGGCCCGCCTTGCGGCTCAGGTCGCAGCCGAGTTCCAGGGAGTCCAGCCGGGTCGTGCCCCGGATTTGCGCCGCCGCGATTTGGTCGACGCTGACTCCGGCCTCGAGGTCATTGCCCGCGGTTTTCTTGGCCTGGCAGCCGGTGAGAAAGGTGGCATTTGCCCGGGCGTGATCCCCGCCACCATCACCGTTGGCCTCCGCCTTGCGATGGTCCAATCCGCTGAGGACCTGCAATTTCTGCCGGAATGGCCGGAGCGGCTCGAGAGTGTCCCGAAGCTCGAACGAAGCGCCGTCCCCCTGGGGTCTCCATCGATCCATGACCACTCCGTTTGGCAGATATACGAAACCCAGACGCACCGGAACGAGTTCGGGAGTGGGAGCTGCGGACAAGGCGAGGGGCTCCATCGCCTCCAGCAGTGGCAAGGACATCGCCACCCCGGCCCCACGGAGCAGGGTCCGGCGGGAGAGCGGTTTCATTCGGCGGACAAAGGACATCGGCATCTCTGACAGCCCGGAGACGGGAGTGTTCACAACCGGCACGGGCCAAAACGGATCGAAAACTCAGCCCAACTTGAGGAGAAAGGAATTGTCAGTTAAGGTGAATTTCGGGTACTAATTAGGGGGATCGATTCGCGTTGAAGCGCAAGGTCTCCCAAACTTACCGATCCGGGTAACGACAACATATCTACCGTGACAGAACAGCCATCCACCCCTCAGGGATCCGAAGTCCTCACCGAAGCGGAACTTCCAGAAAAGCTCCGAACCCTTTGGAGCAAGGGACTTGCCGCTCTCGACGTGGGCAACTTTGATTACACAATCAGTCTCCTCCAGGCGGTTCTCAAAGAGGAGCCCCGTTTCCTGGACGGACGCAAGCGGCTCCGCGAAGCTTCCGTGCGCAAGAAGGAAGGAGAGAGCAAGCGGTTTGGAATCTCCAAGAGCGGCGGGATCAGCGCGATGAAGCTCCAGCCGATGGTCAAAAGCAATCCGCAGGCAGCCATTGTCCAGTTGGAAAAAGAGATTTTCGCGACTGAGCCCCACAATCCGCAGGCCAATCAACTTCTTTTTGAAGCGGCCACCCGCGCGGAAATGCCGATGACCGCCGGGTTCGCCCTGGAGACCCTGGTGAAGGGGAATCCGGAAAACACCAAGTACATGCACCAGCTGGCGGACTACTACATGGAGCACGGCTTCTACGAGCAGGCCGGCCAAGTCTACGGCCAGATTCTGCAACGGGATCCCACTGACCTCCAGGCCAACCAGAAGGAAAAGAACGCCGCCGCGCGGTCCTCCATGGCCAAGCAGAACTACGGCGGGAGCGACTTCCGCAAGAACCTGCGCAACGCCGACCAAGCAGCCGCTCTCGAACAGGAAAACCGATCCGGCATGACCGCCGATCAGCTCGCTGAACGGATCGCCGTTCTCCAGGCAAAATATGCGGAAGATCAGAACAACTTCGCCACGGTGAAGGCCCTCGCCGCCGTCTACGAAGAGTCCGAGGACTACGATCAAGCCCTCAGCTTTTATGCGTGGGCCCACCAGCTCAGCAACAGCGACGCCACCCTAGAACGAAAAATTCTCGAAGTTCAGGAGTTACAACGCGGCCAAAAGCTCAAGGAATTTGAGGCTTGGCTGGTCGGCAACGAAGGACACGAAGACTACGAGGCCGTCAAAGCCGACTACACCGCCTTCAAACGCCAACGTTCGGAGTCCCAGATTCAGGAGTTCGCCGATCAAGTCGAGCGCAATCCAACCGACAACGGCCTCCGCTTCAAATATGGGCAGGCGCTCTTTGAGGCGGATATGCTCAAAGAGGCCATCCCTCAACTCCAACGCGCCCAGCAGAGCCCGAACTTGCGGATCAAAGCCATGTTGATGCTCGGCAAGTGCTACGACGGTCGCTCCATGTTCGACATGGCTGTCGACCAGCTCCAACGGGCAGCCAGCGAACTACAGGTCATGGACGAAACCAAGAAGGAATTGCTCTACAACCTGGGCTTGGTCCACGTGAAGATGGGGAACAAGGAGGCCTCGATGGACTGCATGAAGCAGATCTACGCCGTCGACTACGGCTACAAAGACGTCGCCGAAAGGGTCGAAAGCTCCTACAGCTGATCGGAGTTCGCCTGTCTTTCCGTCGCTCGCCACGGCCGGGCGACGGCTGCCTTCGTTTGCCTTTTTTCGATTTCATGTGAAATTTCACAAGTGACGAAGGAACCTCCCCGGAAAACCATCTATCGGCTTTCCATCTACCAGCGTTGCCTCGGACGACTCCAGGCCAACGAGGTAGAGACCGTTTCTTCTGAAGCTTTGGCGAAGGCGGCAGGCGTCAAACCCACCCAACTGCGCAAGGATTTGGCCTACTTTGGCCAGTTTGGGACCCGCGGCTTGGGCTACAACGTTTTGAACTTATCCAGCTTCCTCGATAATGTTCTCGGCACCACCAAACTCCAGCCGGTCATCTTGATTGGCGTCGGAAACCTCGGCGCGGCTCTCTTACGCTACGGCGGATTCCAAAAAGAGGGTTTTGAATTCACCGCAGCCTTCGATCTCGATCCCGAAATCGCCAACACCCGCAACGTCCCGTTTCGCATCCGGCCCGCTCAGGAGATGGCCGCTTATGTCTTCGAAAACCGGGTAAAAATGGCCATTCTGGCCATCCCCGCCGTCTCGGCGCAGGCGGTCGTTAACGAAGCCGTCGAAGCCGGCATCCAGGCCATCCTAAACTTCTCCCCCACGGTTCTACAGGTGCCCGATCACGTCATTGTGAACAGTGTGGACCTCGCCGTCGAGTTGGAGAACCTGAGCTACTTTATCCGCTGATTCGGCGAATCATTGCTTCCCAAAGCTGCGGCGGCGTGTCGCGGTCAGCTTCGCGGTCACAGCCTGGTCCTTCCCAGCAGAGGCCCGGGTCTTGTCTTCCACAGTGCGGGGCTTCTCTACCACGGTGCGGCTCTTCTCTTTCACCACCGGGGCGTCGTCCAACCCCACCGGCTTACGACTACGGCGGTTCCGTTCCGTGGCAAAGAACGGACGTGCATCCGATTTTCCAACAGCGAACTGGACCCCATTCGATCGCTTGACCGGGGAGGCAAGCTCATCCACCACCGCGCGGGAAACGGGCCGGTGCCTCAAGACCGCATCACCGGTCCGAGGCTTCGACTCTTGATCAAGGCTCACGAAGAAGCCTTTGGACGGACCGGACGCCAGTTCCAAATTGGGCTTGGCCGTGACCGGTTCGGGGCGGGCCGAAGGAGTCGCCACCGCGGCGACCATGACCGGCTTGACCGTTGCCTGAGCGGGCGCGGCGGCAGGCACCACCTCCGGTTTGGGCTCAGCCGGTGCAGAGGCTAGGCGAAGGCTGGCGTCAAGGGCCTTGCCGGGACGGTGGCGGGAGATAAATTGATCCGGTCGGTGGTAATTGGCGAGCCCCTTGGAGTAATTCCAGGACTGAATCCCAATGTCCGTGTTGCTCCGGATCTCAAGGTGAAGGTGAGCCAAATACATCCCGTTGTTGCTACCGATTTGCGCAATCTGCTCCCCTCTCCGCACGGGATCACCCATGGCCACCCGGCGGTTGATCACATGCCCGTAGAGCGAATCCACCTGCCGGACTGAACCGTCGTGGTCGCGGTATTTGTGGCGAACAATGACGACTTGCCCCCAATTGGACCCATAATTTTCGGAGTAAACCACCACCCCGTCCCCAATCGAATAGACCGGGTCCCCGTAGTCTGAGTTTCCACCGCCTGTCCCGTTCCAGTCGTCGCCGAGATGCTCGAAGGGCGACATCTTCCGTGCCATGTAGTAGCCCTTGGCAGAACCATTAGCCCCGACCGGAAAATCGAAACCATCGGTGATCCGATCCGGCACATATTCCGCAGTGTAGGTCCGATGGCCGGCAACGACCCCCTCAGGCAACGCAATCCATACAAACAAACAAACCAGAACCACGATGGATAGGACGCGAAGCAGAGAGAGCGGATTCTTCATAATAGATGGGCTAGACGACCTGGCTTCCTAAGAACCAGATACAAGCTTTGCCCAATCCGGGTTCCCAAGGAAACCAAGCGGCGGTCCGATAGCCCCGCCCTAGACGACGTGCAACAATTTTTTTAATTGCCAGAATTCAATAGCAACAAAGCCAGAATTTTTGGCAATATTAGAGAATCATCCCTGCCGCGACGGTTTCATTGGTGCCTGCGTCGATGAGAATGAAGCTGCCCGTGTTGCGGTTGCGACGGTAGCTATCAAAAAACAACGGAGACGAGGTACGTAGGGAAATCCGGCCAATTTCATTCAAGCTGAATTGAAGATCCCCCTCGATCTTGTGCAGGTTATTGATATTCACCTTGTAACGAACCTCCTGAACCACCACCTTCACTTCTTTGGTGGTGTGGCGTATAATGAACTTTCCTTTCGGCTGCAATTTCACTGAGTCACTGAACCAGCAAATCATCGCTTCGATGTCCTGCGAGACATGAGGCTGATTGTGAGGTTTGACGATCATGTCCCCCCGGCTGATGTCGATTTCGTCTTCCAGGGTCATCGTAACGGAAAGCGGCGCAAAAGCCTCATCGAGGGTTCCTTCGTAGGCGACGATTTCCTTCACCCGGGTCGCGAAGCCTGACGGGAGAACGGTCACTTCGTCCCCTTTCTTGAAGACGCCGCCGGCCACCCGCCCCGCGTAGCCCCGGAAATCGTGGTATTTGTCGCTTTGAGGACGGATGACCCATTGCACAGGAAATCTGGGGTCCACATGATTCTCCTGCGCCCCTATGTAAACGGTCTCAAGATGGTAGAGCAAAGGTGGCCCCATGTACCACGGCATGTTCTTTGACTTGTCCACGACGTTGTCACCGTTGAGGGCACTGATCGGGATGAACGTCACTTCGACCAGATTTTCTAGCCGTGAAGCGAACTGCTCGAAGTCATGCTTGATGCGACGGTAAACATCCTCCTTCCAGTCCACCAAGTCCATCTTGTTGACCGCAACGACGATGTGCTGAATGCGCAGCAAACTCGCGATGAAGGCGTGACGGCAAGTCTGCTCGATGACGCCGTGTCGGGCATCGACCAGGATAATGGCCAGGTTCGCCGTGGACGCGCCCGTCACCATATTGCGGGTGTATTGAATGTGTCCCGGCGTATCGGCGATAATGAACTTGCGGCGTGGCGTCGCGAAATAGCGATAGGCGACGTCGATCGTGATCCCTTGCTCCCGCTCTGCGCGCAAGCCGTCCGTAAGCAGCGCCAGGTTGATGTTTTCGTCCCCGCGCTGCATGGAGGATCGCTCGACGGCCTCCAGCTGATCCTCAAAGATCGCCTTGGAGTCGTACAACAAGCGTCCGATCAAGGTACTCTTGCCGTCATCCACGCTTCCCGCAGTGGTGAAGCGCAACAAATCCATATCCAAATATCCTTGCGTATCGCTCATCGCTTTGCTCTCAAAAATAACCTTCCTTCTTGCGGTCTTCCATGGCCGTCTCAGAACGGCGATCGTCAGCCCGGGTGCCGCGCTCCGTCTGCCGGGCGGCGGCCACCTCTTCGATAATCTTGTCCACCGTATCCGCGCCGGATAGAACTGCTCCAGTGCAAGTGGCATCGCCAATCGTGCGGAAACGCACCTGGATGCGCTGGGGAGCTTCCGAACCCTGGGCCGTGATAAAGTCGGTCAGGGCAAGCAACGTGCCGCCTCTTTCGAGAATTTCCCGTTCGTGCGCGAAATAGAGTGAGGGAAGCGGGATATTCTCCTGCTTGATGTATTGCCACACATCCATCTCTGTCCAGTTGCTCAACGGGAAAACACGGAAGTGCTCACCGTGATGCTTGCGACCGTTGAAGATGTTCCACAACTCTGGCCTTTGGTTCTTCGGGTCCCACTGACCAAACTCATCGCGGTGTGAGAAGAAGCGCTCCTTGGCCCTGGCCTTTTCCTCATCGCGTCGGCCGCCGCCCAAAGCCGCGTCGAAGCCGTGTTCCTCGATCGTCTCCAATAGGGTAACGGTTTGCAAACGATTGCGACTGGCGTTTGGTCCCTTCTCTTCGACTGCTGTTCCTTTGTCGATGGAGGCTTGCACCGATCCGACAACGAGGCGGGCACCCACTTCTTCAACAAACCAATCTCGGTAGGTCATGGTCTCCGCGAAATTGTGCCCCGTGTCGATGTGAACCAACGGAAACGGAAGCCGTGACGGGAAAAACGCTTTGCGGGCGAGGTGTGCCATCACAATGGAATCCTTGCCTCCGGAAAAAAGCATGGCCGGCTTCTCGAACTGAGCGGCGGTCTCCCGGAGCACGAAGATGGCCTCGGCTTCGAGCTGTCTCAGGTGGGTCGTTGTGTAGCTTTGCATGGACAGGAAAAGTTAGGGGCGCCGAATGCGATCGATGACGGTGGAATGCAACAAATCAAGGGCTTCGGCAACGGACAGTGCCTCCGTGGGAATCAGCAGATCAGGGTTTTCTGGCTCATCAAAAGCTGAGTCTTTCCCAGTGAACTGACTGACTCCCCCACCGGCCGCCTTCGCGTAGAGGCCCTTGGGATCCCGGCCCGCACAGGCCTCGAAACTGGCTTGAACGTAAACCTCGAGAAAATCGCCAGGGCCCACAATCGAACGAGCCAACTCACGCAAGTCCCGGCGCGGCGTGATGAAGGATGTCAGCGTCACCACGCCGGCCTGGGCGAAAAGCCGAGCCACTTCCGCGATTCTCCGGATGTTCTCCGTGCGGTCGTCGTCGGAAAACCCGAGGTTGCGGTTCAAGCCACTGCGGATGTTGTCGCCGTCCAGGATCTGGGTGAAGAAGCCCTCATCCGCCAAGCGGCGCTCCAGAGCAATCGCCAAGGTGGACTTGCCGGAACCGGATAGGCCATAAAGCCAAATGACCAAGCCGCGTTGACCAAGACGCGCTTCCTTGGCTTCGCGCCCGAGCATCCGGTCAAACACCGGATGGATATTGTCGGTCTCTCCCATCGCGTCCCGTCAGATGACAAAATCTCCGGCTTCCGCCACCGATGCGGTTTCTTCGTGAAGTCCGCACTCTCTCTTGAGTCCGTGGAACCGGGCTTGACTGGCCTCATCGCCGTCAATCAACCGGTGCGAGGTATGCCAATCTCCTATCGACGGATAGCCGTCATACCACAGTGGATGGTAGGGAAGATCGTTCGCCTTGAGGTAATTGAAGACATCCTTGTCGTTCCAATCGATCAAGGGGTGGAGACGGAGGAGTCCGTTCTTAAGTCCGAGAACCTCCATTTTGTCGCGATCTTCACTTTGTCCGCGGCGCACGCCGGAGATCCATGCTTTGGCCTTGAGCTCCCGGACAGCCCGGTCCATCGGCTCCAGCTTGTTCATCTGGTTGTAGCGGGTGATCCCTTCCAGCCCCTGTTCCCAAAGCTTGCCGTAACGCGCCTCCTGCCAGGCGGCGCTTTCGATCGCGCGGTAGACCTTGAGGTTGAGCGAAAGACGCTCGGTCAATTCGTCGATGAACCGATAGGTCTCCGCGAAAAGGTAACCCGTGTCGAGCAGGACCACCGGCAAATCCGGCTGCTGCCGGGTCGCCATGTGAAGGAGAACCGCAGACTGGGCACCAAAGCTGGAGGTCAGGACGGTGGACTTCGGGAAATGCCTAAGAGCCCAGGCGATGCGCTCCTCGGCAGAGGCCCGGGTCAGTCGCTTCAAGGCCGGAGCGAGGGCGATGCGCCCGGTCGCGTCGGCCACCGGAGCGCGCTTGGCGACCTTCACCGCTACCTTTTTCTTGGACCCCCTTTTGGTTGCCGTGGCCATTGCCCTGAATTCTCCTAATTCCCGATCAGTTTAGTATGGGAATACCAAAACAAAACCTCAGGGTCGCCAAGAAGTCAAGCGCCAGCTCTTAGCCTAGGGACGTGGCGACACTGACCAAGTTCGCCGCAGTCATCCCCAATTCTGACATCGCGGTATCTCCCGGCGCACTCAGACCGAACCGGTCGATGCCCACCACTTTGCCATCGAGGCCAACGTATCTGAACCAAGCCCCAGACACACCGGCTTCCATGGCAACGCGACGGCGGCAAGAAGACGGAAGGACCTGTTCCCGGTATTCAGCCGACTGTCGATCGAAGCGTTCCATGCAGGGCATCGACACGACCCGGACGCCCGCTCCGAGTTGTTCCGCCGCGACCATGGCATGTTGCAACTCGCTGCCGCTGGCCAGGAGAATGAGAGTCAACGGGCCTGTCTCACGTTTCGCGACGTAGCCTCCGCGAGAAACGCCTTCCCTGCGATCCGATACGGGAACCGAAGTGAGGTCAGGAAGATCCTGTCGGGTCAGCAAGAGCACGGTAGGTCCGTCCGTCCGCTGCAGAGCGGCGGCAAACGCGCCCGCAGTTTCCTCGCCGTCGCCCGGCCGCATCACATCGAGCCCAGGGATGACGCGGAGTCCGCTACAGGTTTCCACCGGTTGATGGGTCGGTCCGTCTTCGCCAACTCCGACGGAATCGTGAGTGAAGATGTAGAGCACCGGAAGCTTGGCCAGAGCGGCAATGCGGATCGAGGGCCGCAGGTAATCCGCGAACACCGCGAAGGTCGCACCCGAGGGACGGAAAATTCCATCGTAGGCGATCCCGTTGAGGATGGCACCCATGCCATGCTCGCGAATGCCGAACCAGATGTTGCGTTCGCTTTCGTGCCCCCGGCCAAAGTCCTTGCTCGCCTTTAGGTAATTCTTGGTCGAACCAAAGAGATCGGCGCTACCGGTGATGAAGAGCGGCATTTGCTCGGCGACCGGTTGAAGAATGATTCCTCCCGCATTTCGGGTGGCGACTTTTTCGCCCGGCGTGAACGCGGGGATGTGCGCGAGCAGATCCTTGGGGACGATGTGCGCCAATCCTTGATTGAGGAGTTCCGCAAGCGCCGGATTGGCAGCCACCCACTGGCGATAGGTGGCCTCCCACTGGGCATAAGAACCCGCGAGTTCTTGACGATGCTTCGAGAAAAACGCGCGAACCTCGTCCGACACATAGAACGTCTCCGCGGGCAAGCCCATGGCTGCGCGCGCCGACACCGCGAACTTCACCCCGCCTTCCCCGTGGCCCTTGGCGGTGCCCGCAACTTCGGGAATCCCCCGGGCGATCTCGGTCTTCGCAATGATCAGCTTGGGACGGCCATTGTCGTTGGCCTTGGCATGGCTGATCGCCCCATGAATGCTGGCGAAGTCGTGGCCGTCGATGGTCACGACGTCCCAACCCATCGCCTCGAAACGCTTTCCGGTGTCCTCGCTTTGGGTCACCTCCGCCATCGCATCAAGGGTGACGTCATTGGAATCGTAGATCAAAATCAGGTTGTCCAACCCCGAGTGACCGGCAAAGGAGGCGGCCTCAAAGGCGACCCCTTCCTGCATGCACCCGTCCCCGGCGAGAGCGATCACGTGGTGGGTGAAGATGGCATGTTCAGGAGTGTTGAACCTTGCAGCCGCCATCTTTCCGGAGAGCGCGTAGCCGACCGCGTTGCCGATCCCTTGTCCTAGCGGCCCAGTGGTCGCCTCCACCCCATCGGTCTCACCGAACTCCGGATGTCCGGGCGTCTTGGAATGGAGCTGCCGGAAATTCCGGACATCATCTAGAGAAACATCGTAACCCGCCAGATGCAGCCAGCTGTAGAGGAACATGGATCCATGACCCGCGCTGAGCACGAATCGATCCCGATTGATCCATTTCGGGGTCGACGGGTGGTAATTCAAGTCGAGTCCGAAGAGCACCGCGCCGATTTCGGTGGCACCAAGAGGAAGGCCGAGGTGACCAGACTTGGCTTGGTTCACCGCATCGAGACTGAGGCCGCGGGCGATCGTGCTGGCCTTGGCGAGGATAGTTTGGTCCATGGTATCGTCTGTCAGGAGTTACCCCTCTGGGGGCTGAAAAATCGAGCGCATTCAACCCCGTTCCAGCCAGCTTGCAAGGAGCAAAAAGGAGGACTTCACCCTTCTGGCCCTGCGGTCCCTCTGGGAAACTCCATTCTTCGACGAAGTTCAATCTGATCCCGAACCCGGCCGTAGCCCAACCGTCTCGACACCTCTCTTAACTTCGCACAACGAACGCCCAGGCCGGAATTGCCGCAGCGGTGTGCGGGGCGTCGAACTCCGATGAGTCAGCCACAGCCACCGAAACCTTGCAAATAGCTCAGCGGGCCGTTGCGTCGTCTTTCGTCCTTCGCATTGAGGGAAGATTTGTCATCGGGGCCAACTCGTCTCATACTGAAGCTTCCCGTGGAAGACGCTTTCGGACACCGCATCAGCTACCTGCGCATTTCCGTCACCGACCGGTGCAACGAGCGCTGTTCCTATTGCTTGCCGGACGAGGTGCAGAACTGGGCCGCTCGCGAAGACGTGCTTTCGGACGAGGAAATCCTTCGGGTCATCGATGCCGGGATCGGTCTCGGCATCACGAAATTGCGCGTGACCGGGGGCGAGCCGCTGACTCGCCCCGGGGTGATCGAATTGATCGCGAAGATGAAGGCGCGCCCGGCGATTCGCGACATCGGGGTGTCATCCAACGGCACGTTGCTGGCCCGCGATCACGGCGGGGTGACAGTGGCCCAGGCGCTCCGCGACGCCGGGGTCGATGCCCTGAACCTTTCGCTCGATTCCCTGGATCGCGAGACCTACGCCCGGACCACAGGCCGCGATTACCTGCCGCGCTTCCTGGAAGGCTTGGCAGCCGCGCGCGACGCCGGATTTGCCTCGATCCGTCTCAACTGCGTTCTGATGCGCAGCACGAACGACCACGAGCTCTGGGCACTCGCCGAGTTCGCTCGCGAACATGACTGCCTCCTGAGGTTCATCGAACTGATGCCGGTGAGTTCCCGCCACGTGCTCACGGAGGATAATTTTCTCTCCACTGGGGAAGCTCGCCGGCTCCTCGAATTCCGGCTTGGTCCGCTCGCGCCAATGCCCGATTTCAAAACGAACGGCCCAGCCACCTACTTTGAGGTCCCCGCGACCGGCCAACGGCTCGGCTTTATCGGCGCGATGACCAATTTTCACTTTTGCGAGAACTGCAACAAGCTCCGCCTCACTGCGGACGGCAAGTTGCGCCCGTGCCTCGGCAGCCACCTGGAGTTCGATTTCCGGGAGGCTTTGCGCGATCCCGCGACCACGGACGAGGATCTCCGGCGCCTCTTCCTCGAAGTCGTCGCCCGCAAACCGAAGGAGCACGAGTTCCGCGAGAACTACCAACCCCGGCGGCGGATGATCGCCATCGGAGGGTAGTGCGGAAGAGCTTGAGAAAGGAGAGCTTGAGAGCATGAGCGAACATTTGGAACCCCGATTGACCCACCTGAGCGACGACGGCACGGCTGCGATGGTCGATGTTAGCGACAAACCGCTCTCGCGCCGCGAAGCCACCGCCTCCGGGTTCATCTGGATGACACCCGCTACTCTCGGGCTAATTCAGGGCGATCTCATCGCCAAGGGCAACGTCCTCGGCGTCGCCCGGATCGCCGCGATTCAGGCTGCCAAGCAAACCGCTCACCTGATCCCTCTCTGTCATCAGCTCCCGCTGACCCTCGTGGACGTGGGTTTCGATTCCCTGCACGACGGCATCGCCATCTGGTGTACTGCCCGGACCACCGCGCAGACCGGAGTGGAAATGGAGGCTCTCACGGGCGTTTCCGTCGCCGCGCTGACGATTTATGACATGTGCAAAGCGGTCGATCGCGCCATGGTCATCGGAGAAATTCGTCTGGTCGATAAGAAGAAGGAAGCAGTGGGCTAGTTGACGCGGGCCGCCCTCTCCCTATCTTGCGGCCCCTCAGACATGCACAGCTTCCATTACCGCGACGGCCAACTTCATTGTGAGGACGTCGCTCTCCAGCCGCTGGCGGAACAGCACGGATCGCCGCTTTACGTCTATAGCGCATCGACGATCCGCGATCACTTCACCCGGCTTGATGCCTCCCTGAACGGGCTCGACCACCTGATTTGCTACGCGACGAAGGCCAATTCGAACCTGGCCATTCTCAACCTCCTCGCCAAGCTCGGCTCCGGGTTCGACATCGTTTCCGGCGGGGAGCTTTACCGCGTGAAACAGGCCGGCGGCGATCCCGGCAAGTGCACCTTCGCCGGGGTCGGGAAGACTCGTCCGGAGATCGAATATGCTCTGTCCGAGGGGATTTACTGCTTCAATGCCGAGTCCGAAGCCGAGGTCCGCTTCATCAACGACATCGCGGGTGAACTCGGCGTGACCGCGCCGGTGGCCCTCCGGGTCAACCCGAACGTGGATGCCCACACCCACAAGTACATCTCCACAGGCAAGAGCGAGAACAAGTTCGGGATCGATTTCGCCACGATCCGGGAGGCCTACCAACGCGCCGCGGAGCTCCCGCACGTCCGCATCCGGGGCTTGCAGATGCACATCGGTTCTCAGCTCACCAGCGTGCAGCCGTTCCTCGAAGCGGTCGAGAAAGTCGCGCCATTGGCTTCCGACTTTAAGCGGGATTACGGAATCGAGTTCTGGAGCATCGGGGGCGGGATCGGCATCGTCTACCAACAATCGCTGGCCAGCGGAATGCCGGATTGGTGGAAAGCTCCGGAGACGGGCCTTCACCCCCTTACGATCGAGGCCTATGCCGGGAGCTTGCTCCCTACCTTGCGTTCCCTTGGGTTGCGCATCCTGCTCGAACCGGGGCGTTTTCTCGTCGGCAACGCAGGCGTCCTTATCACCCGAGTCGTTTATGAAAAGCGCGGGACCGCCAAGACCTTCAAGATCGTCGATGCCGGCATGAACGACTTGATTCGTCCGGCGCTCTACCAGGGGCATCACGAAGTGGTCCCATTGCGCGAACCCGCTCCGGGCGCTCCGATGGAAACGGTCGATGTGGTCGGGCCGGTTTGCGAAAGCGGCGATTTCTTTGCGCAGGATCGGCCGGTCCCCCCCTTGGCGGCGGGCGATTACCTCGCGCTGATGAGTTCCGGCGCCTACGGCTTTGTGATGGCGTCAAACTACAATTCGCGGCCATTGCCGGCCGAAATTCTCGTCGAAGGAAAGGTGGCACACCTCGTGCGTCGCCGTCAGGCGTTTCCTGACCTCATCGCTGGCGAACTGATTCCGGCTTGAGTCAGGGCACCATTGGATGGATGATAGCGCGCGCTCTAACCGCAACCTCCCCATGCCCCAACGTTTCCGCCTCCTTCTTGCGATCTGCCTTCTCCTCGCGCCGGTCTCGCAGGTTCATGCACTGAACCTATCGCGAGGCAGCGGGCCCGCCGGAGAGATCATCATCTTGAGCGGAGGACCGGCCTTGCGCGAGTGGGAGAATCTCCGGGCGGAGCAGGTCCGGCACGACCGCTGGTGGGGCAATTTCGTGCGGGCCGCGCGGATCCGCATGGAGCAGATCCGCGCCGAGAGAGGTTCCGACGCCACGATCACTTGGCTTGTCTACCGCACCGGTTACGAATTGCGCGGGGTCGAAGACGGGGAGGATTACATCTCCAACGTGATTTCCGTCCGGGACAAACCCACGGTCAATTGCCGGCTCATCTGGTTTCGCTCTGCGGACGAAGTGATCGCGTATTTAAACGACGGCGGCCAGGGAGTTTCCCGGGCGACGACGAAGATCGCCGGGTTCGAGTACTTCGGGCATTCCAACAAATACTGCTTCACGTTCGACTACAGTGGCGAGGTTTTGGGAGCGTCGAAAGTCTTCCTGCACCAAGATGATCTCAAGCGACTCCAGCCTGGCATCTTCGCCCGAGGCGCGCATGTTCAGAGTTGGGGCTGTTATACGGGTGAAGCCATGTCGGAAGCTTTCCACAATCAGACGAGAGTCCGGATGATCGGAGCCCAGGGCAAAACCGACTACTCCAACTGCTGGCAGGAGACCTTGCCGGTACTCTCCACTTCCAAAGGACGCTGGGTCCGCTGACGTTTTCCTTACCCTGACTGTATGAAATTCACTGAGCTGCACGCCATCTATCACCAGCCGTTCTTCGAACTGCTCAAGCAAGCCCGCGCCGTGCATGAAGCCAATTGGCCCGCTGCGGAAGTCCAACTCTGCACCTTGCTCAGCATCAAGACCGGCGGTTGCAGCGAAGATTGCTCCTACTGTGCCCAGAGCGCCCGGTATTCCACCGGTGTCGACGCCGAACGCCTCCTCGAAAAGGAAGCCGTCATGGAGAAAGCTCGCCAAGCCCGCGAAACCGGCTCGACCCGCTTCTGCATGGGCGCGGCCTGGAAAGGCGTCCGAGATGGCACCAAACGCTTCGATCAGGTCCTCGACATCATCCGGGACGTTTCCACCCTCGGCATGGAAGTTTGCGTCACCCTCGGCGAACTCGGCGCGACGGAAGCCCTGAAACTCCGCGAAGCCGGAGTTACGGCCTACAATCACAACATCGACACGTCTCCGGAGCATTACGGGAACATCGTTTCCACTCATACCTTCCAGGATCGGCTCAATACGATCCGCCACGCCCAGGACGCCGGGATGAGCGTTTGCTGCGGCGGGATTCTGGGACTTGGGGAAACCACCGACGACCGCCTCCGCATGCTCGAGGTTCTCAGCGAGTTCAATCCTCAGCCCGAAAGCGTCCCGATCAACAGCCTCATGCCGATGCCCGGCACTCCCCTGTCAGGCAGCGCTCCGGTGGATGTCTTCGACCTCGTCCGCATGATCGCGACTACCCGGATCGCCGTTCCCGGTGCCAAGGTCCGACTCTCCGCCGGGCGCACCCATCTCAACGACGAAGCCCAGGCGCTCTGCTTCTTCGCCGGAGCGAACTCGGTTTTCTACGGGGACAAACTCCTAACCGCTGGCAATCCTGCCACGGAGCAGGATCTCACCCTGATGCGCAAGCTCGGCCTGGCCCCGCAAGCGCCCGATCCCAGCCTCATGCCGCCATCCGCCTGCGCGAAGCGGGAGTTGGAACCGGCGGTCGTTTGAGCGAGGCAGAGGCCGAACGCACTTCTTCGATCCGTATGCGGACTTATTAGGTCCGTGTGCGAAGCAGATCGATGCGATTTCCCATCGATTTGCTCGGATGTCCCATCAAATGGATCCGATCACGGTGCTCAGAGGTGGGATAACGCGGCAAAAAGCACCGATGACGGACCAAATCGATCCGTTGACGCGATAAAAAGGTCCGGCAACGGAGAAACGAAGTGGTCCCCCCCACTTCAGAAGTGGGGTCAGGGCTCCAAATAGGTGCGGTCGTAAGCCGCCAAGATCCGGTCGAGATACTGATGCTGGTCCTGGCTCCACCAGTGCCGGGAGAAAATCTCCACCTCGGCAAAGCCGCTGAAACCGGTGCTGCGGACCCAAGTGTCGATCGCTTTCAGGTTGATGCACCCTTCCCCCATCAAGCCGCGATCGAAGAGGACGTGGTCCTGATTGGGTTTGAAGTCGCAGATGTGGTAGGCGTCGAGCCACTCGCCTGCCGCACAACGGCGCAACTGCTCCTCCAGATCCACCTCCCAAAAGACGTGGTAGACGTCCACCGCGATCCCGACGTTGGGGAGACTCAGTTCCTCCGCGAGATCGTTGGCGGTGCGGAGCGAACAGATCCCGGACCGGTCCCCGGCGTAAATCGGATGCAAGGGCTCGATGAGCAACCGGATCCCCGCCGCCGCCGCGGGTTCAGCCATCCGAGCGATGCCATCGCGGATCTGCAAATAGTTCTCCTGCGCCGTCTGCCCTGGAGTCGCGCCACAGACTAAGACGATCCTCGGCAGGCCCAGCGCCGCAGCTCCCTCGATACACCGGAGATTGTTCTCGTGGGCGGCATCGCGATCGGCTTGCGTCGCGCCCGTGAAGAAGCCGCCACGCACCAGGGAAATGCCCTTGAGCCCGGATTCATCCAACTGCCGCCGCACCTGGCTGAGGTCCTTTCCCGCGATGGTCTCCCGCCAAATTGAAATCCCGCCGATCCCGCGAGCCGCATAGTGGCGGAGACATTCATCGATCGACCAAGGCCGGTTCGTAAAGGTGTGGATGGCAAGATTGGCGTAACGCATTCCGATCAAGGCTTGGCGAGAATCGCGGCGAGCAGAATCACCGGCAAATAGAAGAGCGTTCCAAAGAAAAGGGTTCGGGCCGAACCGACCCGTTGGTCCTGCTGAAACCGGATCGCGAGAAACGTGACGCCACCTCCTCCAAGCAAAGCCGGCACGGCGAACCACCATCGCACCAGCGGAATCGTAGGTGCCCAAATCGCCAGAAGGATGAGAGGGATCGAGCAGACCAAGGACCAAAAGGCCGTCCGCTTGCCCGAGTCATCCTCGTTCGCCAGCATGACGAAACCAGCATTGCGGTATTCACCCCGATGAATCCAGTTGATCGCATAAAAGTGGGGCAACTGCCAAAAGAAGAGCAGGGCGAACCACCAAAGAGCCCCCTCATCCAGCGCCCGTCCGGCGGCCACCCAGCCAATCACCGGAGGCAACGCTCCGGCCACCGCACCGACAATAGTGTTCCAGGCCGAGCGTCGCTTCATCGGCGTGTAGACAAAGATGTAAACCGCGATGGTCAGCCCCGCGAACAACGCCGCCGCCGTGTTGACCGTGTTGCCGAGGTGAACGATCCCGAGCGCGCTGAGCATCCAGCCGATCCCGAACGCTCCCGCCACCGGAATCCGCCCCGCCGGCAGAGGCCGGTCCGCCGTCCGCCGCATCTTGCGGTCGGCATCGATCTCCAGCAACTGATTGAACACAGCCGCACCAAACGCGGCGAGAGTCGTGCCCACCACGGTATGCACAAAGCGGAGGAAATCGAAACTCTCCCCACTTGGCCAACCGGAAAGAAAAGCGGCCCCGGTGGTCGCGACGACCAAGGCGCTCAGCTTCGCCTTCGTCAGAGTCACCAGATCCTCCCGGGAAACTCCTCCAGCCGCTGCACGCTCAATCTGGCCGGAAGCCTTCATCCCTCCCATGCTACGTCGCCGCCGCCTCCTTGGCAACGCGGTCCACAGGAAGGAGTTCAAGGAGCCACCCCCACGTCACCGAAAGCAGGACCGCCGTCATGCCGACGTGAGCCACCTGAATCACCCGAAACACGGCGACATGAGCGAGAATGACGCCCATGGCCATCATGGCAAGAACTCCTCCGAAAATGAGCCGGGGGCGAATGGCGCCGGGCCGATGGGAACATTGCACCCAAAAAAGCAACAAGGTGGAGGTCACGAGCAGGCTCCATGACGCGCTTCGATGCACGAGGTAAATCGTGGTTGCCTCCAAATGCTCCGTCCAGACGGCACGCGGCAAATCCCCAGCGGTCTTGGCGAGTAGATCCGTATTCTCCCGCACCTGACTCCCCAGAATGCCCTCGCCCACCAAGCAAACAAAGAAGAGGACCGAGACCACGGCGATCCGCCCAGCCTGAGGCCCGAACGCCGCACGGGGTTGCACGGCCCCGGTGATCCGCATCGCGGTGGTAAGAAGACAGATCAGAACAAATGCCAACGACATGTGCGTGGTGATGACTCCCGGCTTCAGTCCGCTGTGGACCACCTCGGCCCCGAGCCAGGCATTGAAAATGACATCCGCCAGGCTGGCCGTGGCCAGCAAGATGAGGAGAATACGGCGCCGTTTGGCGAAGAACGATCCCACGAACAAGGCCAGGGTAGAAAGCCCCAACGGCAATGAAGTCAGCCGGTTCACGAATTCAACCCAGGTGTGCACCGGATTGAAGCGGGCCAGGACCGTCTCTGAAGTGATCGAAGCCGGATCGATCCCATGCCGCTCGGCGTTCCGGCGGAAACGCTCCAGATCGAGACGATTCACATCGATCTGACTGGCCTTCCACGGCGGGACAAGACAGCCCCAACAGGTCGGCCAATCCGGGCAACCCAAGCCGGAACCGGTCGCCCGCACGGTTGCACCGGCAAAAATCAGAAGGAATAGCGAGGCAAGCGCGACTTGGGAAACGCGGTGGAGGAAAACCTGCATCCCGAACGGCCGGACTCGATCAGTTCTGGGCCACCGCAACGGAAGCGGCCTTGGCCGCCTTGCTGCGCCCTGCGGCCCAGTCTTTGAACTCGGCGTCTTCGACACACTTCATCTTCGCCACCATCTTGGCATGAGCGGCTCCGCAGAGCTGGGCGCAAATGATGTCCCATCGGCCGGTTTTCGTCGGCACAAACCACATCGGAATCTCCATCCCAGGGATAGCGTCCTGCTGAATGCGCATGGGGACCAGAGCGAGATTGTGAATCACGTCCTTCGAAGTGACCTGAATCACCACCTTCCGATCCTTCGGGAGCATCAGCTCGGGCGAGAGGAAGTCGTCCTTGGAACTGGGATCTTCCTTCACCAACCCCACCGGATTCCCCGAATCGATCCGGGTGTTGCTCACCAACCCGAAGAGGCCGTCCTCTCCTGCATAGTGAAAGCTCCAACGAAACTGCTCCGCCACGGCGCGAATCCGGACGACGTTGCTGTCATTGGCCGAAGGAATCCCATCAACCCGCTCCGCCCAGAGCCGATAGGCAAACCCAAGGAGCAAGACCACCTCAACCAGCACCACGATGACCTCAAGGTGCGTACTGAAGTGCGAGGTGATGCCCTTGTAACTGGCATTCGGATTGGCGCGCCGGTGAAACTTGAGCAGGGTCACCAAGAAGTAGGCCGTCCAGCCGACGCCAAGGACGAGCATGAACCAGTGAACCACCTCGTTCATGTGGTCTATCTGGCCAGCATGATGCGAAGCAGCCTCGGGCTGACCGAGAAACTTGGTGATGCTGAAAGCGAGAATGGGATCCATGGACAAAAATAGATTAAGGGTTCAGGAGGGAGTGTTTTCTTCAAGCTCATGTCGCTCCCCACGGGCGAAACGAACCATCAAAGCAACTACGCCGCTACCGACGGCCCCGAGCGCCGCAATCATCACCCCGATGGCGAGATTCGCAGCCGAAGTGACCGGAGAATTCGGGTCAAACCTGCAGGAAGGACAGGCCAGCAAAGATTCCAATGTGCTCGCGATGATCGTGCTCATGCCTACGTCCGCAACTAGGTGATAATTTGACGCGACTTCCGGATGAACCAAACGCCGTAGCCAACAAGGACAACCCCGAATAGAGTACTGATGCCCCCTCCAACACGGCCCCAGAAGCCGATCACGTCGACCGTGGTGGACAATGCCCAGAAACCGAATCCGAGAGTCAACAGGATCGACAGGGCGATAAACACGTAATGGAAATGCTTCAGATCCACGGTAGCTCTATCAATGCTTCGGCTCGGCGTGCGCAGCGGGAGTAACGGGTCCCTCCTTTAGGTTCGCAGTGGTCAAATCAGCGATCCGCAATTCATCCGTCACATCTGAGTGCGGCTTAATCGGGTTGTGCTGGGCAAAGAGGGTCAGCCCCATCAGGCTAATGGCGAACGCCACAGTGAACAGGAGTACCTTGTAGATCAAGCCGCGCTCATGATTCAAGTGCATGAAAATGAGCATCACCAAACTGGTCTTAAACGTTGCGATCACCAAGCCAAACGCAATGTCTGGCGCATCCACACCGGGCACCCCAAAATCGAAAAATGGCAGAGTACGGACGAGAACGGTAACGATCGTGAATACAAACAAGGTTGCCCCTACCATCAGGTAGGTCTTCACGTGCTTCTGGATGTCTTCAGTGGAGGATTCCATGAGAGGAAAGGATTAATCCGGCTTACATCAAATACATGATCGGGAAGAGGAAGATCCAGACCAGATCAACGAAGTGCCAAAAGAGCCCGCCCACCTCGACACGGTTGGCCAAATGCTCGGGGTTCTTGCGATAGAGCTTCTTGCCGAAGAAGAGGAAATAACCAAGGACAAGAGCACCTCCGATTACGTGGATCCCGTGCAGCGCAGTCATGGTAAAATAAATCGCGTAGTAGGTCCCGAACTTCGGGCCGTGGCACCCCATGAAACTGATGTCACCGCCCTTAATCGAGACCACTGCAGACTTATGCCCCCCATGTCCGCCGGAGGCCCCGTGTTCACTTTCACCGCCGTGCTCGCCGGCTGGCCCCGGATGCTGCCAGATACGAAGTTGGCGCCCAGGAATCGTTCCCCCTTTGTCGAGCCAATGCTGATTCAACGGATCACGCATCTTTTCTACCTTGTGATGTTCATAGCCCTCCTTGAACCCCTTGCCCAGGTAGGTCCAAGCGAGCGATGTCTCCTCATCACGCACCATCTGAAGGTCAACTGTGTGGACCTCGATCTCCACAGTATCATCAACTAGCTTGCCCTGCAGCTCGTTGCCCCGGAAGAAAGGAACACGATCAGGGAAGACATGGCGACCGAAAACATCATGTCGACGAAACTGGAAGGTCACCGGTGAGGCGAAGGTCAAGTTGACGCGGCTCTCACCGGCATGAGATGCAGAATAAGCGTCCAACCAACTAGACAACTCCGAAGCCCCCTTAATCTCCTTGCCATCAGGCCCTTTCAGCGCCACATCGGCCCCACCTTTAAGGACTGCGAACTCCATGAAGTAAGGGTCAATTTTGCGGAACGGACCCGTCTTATCCAAAGAGAAGACTGCCTTAGACGCTTCAAACGTGATGTAGTCACCTGGGCAATGATGCTTCTCGTCCGTAGCCAAAGCCCCATCCAAGAGAGTGCCATCGGAAAGCCGTGCGCCGAAGTGGTGATTCAACTTGGAGTTGTACTCAATCGTCTTTACGGCCATGAAGCACACAGCACACAATAGGACTAGAGACATATACATCTGATACATGCCGTAGCGACGCATCTTCAATTGAGCCCAAGCCAAGACCACAAACACGCTCGAGGCGATCAGCACGAGGGTATTGAGAAATCCCAGCCAAATAAACGGACCATGCACGTAAACCGCATCGGGCCAGGGTAGATCAACCCCCTCCCTCACCCCAGAACGGAGGAAAATGTAGCCGGAGAACAAGCCTCCGAACAGCATCACTTCCGAAGCCAGAAAGAGCCATACGCCGACCTTGGCGTTGTACAAACCGGTGTCGCGCCGGGCGGTTACGGTATAGGGAATTTCCATTTGTCGCGGGTTCCGTTGAAACGCGGGCAGTGTTCAGGTCAATGAAGGGTGGGGATCGGCCTAGTTTCCGTCACCCGGGTATCAGGCTCAAACTGCGGGGTGAAATCCCGCTCGGCACCGGGCACGCTATATTCGTAAGGCCCACGATAGGCAACTGGTTCGCGATCGAAATTCCCATGAGGAGGGGGGGTCGGGCACATCCACTCCAGCGTGGTGGCATCCCATGGATTGCGCTCCTCGGCCCTCTTCCCTTTGAAAATGCTCAAGAAGAAATTAATAACGAAGGGGATCTGGGACAAAGCCAAAAGAAACGCCCCGGCGGAAGTTAGAAGATTGAGGTTGATGACCTCCACGGGAAGGAACTCCCCGCCCCGAAACACCGCATTGAATAGCTGCGCCACCGGGTTACTCGCATCTAAGTAAACCTGACTGGAGATCTGTTCGTATGCTGCCCCACCATCGAAGGCCCTACGGTGCATCCCTGCCATGCCCTGAACGAACATCGGAGCAAAAACCAAGTTCATGCAGATCAAAGACGGCCAAAAGTGCAAATGCCCCAAAAGGGTATTCATCTGCCGACCGGTCGCCTTCGGATACCAGTAATAGATCCCTGCAAACAGTGCGAAGATCGTGCCCGGAGCCACGACGTAGTGGAAGTGACCGATTACGTAATAGGTATCGTGCAAATGCAGGTCGAGAAGGTTGAAAGCCAAAGGCAACCCCGTCAGACCACCGATCCCGAACATGGGGATAAACGCGGTGGCCCAGAGCATCGGCATCGTGAAGCGGATCGACCCGCCCCACATCGACAAGAGAATCGAAGTAATCAAGATCACCGACGGGATCGAGATCAGAACGGTGGTCGTCTGGAAGAAAGTCGAAATCGCTGTGCCCATCCCTGTAAGATACATATGGTGTGCCCATACGATGAAGCTGAGGAAACCGAGCACCAGAATGGCTCCCACCATCGTCTTGTATCCCCAAAGAGGCTTGCGGGTGTTGTTGGCAACGATCTCTGCCACGATGCCAATCCCAGGTAGAATCAACACGTAGACTTCCGGGTGACCAAGAAACCAAAAAAGGTGCTGATAAAGCAGTGGGCTCCCACCACCGGAAGCATCGACAATCTGACCGCCAACGTAGAGCCCAGTAGGTAAGAAGAAGCTAGTTCCCGCAAGCCGATCCATCAATTGCATTACGGCAGCTACCTCGAGAGGAGGGAAGGCCAATAGGAGCAGAAACCCCGTCACCAACTGTGCCCAACAGAAAAACGGCATACGCATCCAAGTCATTCCCTTGGCGCGCAAGTTGATGATCGTCGTGATGAAGTTCACGGCCCCAAGCAGAGAAGAGCTGATGAGGAAAACCATCGCCATCAACCACTGGGTCTGACTGGTCCAGAAGATGTCGCGGAATTGTTGGTCAGTAATATTCGCCAAGGGCGAATAGTTTGTCCACCCGGACTTCGCCGCGCCAGAATCCAGAAAGAAGCTGGCGAACATGAGCAAACCGCCGACAAGGTAAAACCAGTAGCTCGCCATATTGAGACGCGGGAACGCCATGTCTGGCGCCCCGATCTGCAGGGGGGTCACGTAATTGCCGAAGGCACCGAAGGCAAGGGGTACGACACCGAGGAACACCATAATGGTGCCGTGCATCGCCCCAAACATGTTGTAGAGATCTCCCGTTACGAGACCGTCATCTCCAATCCACTTGCTGAAGAACGGCCAGTCCCCAATCATCGGCAGAGGACGGTCCGGATACGCGATGCTCCAACGCATCACCATCATCAGGAAGAAGCCGACCGCCAAAAAGATCAGCGAGGTAATCCCATACTGGATGCCGATGACCTTGTGGTCGGTCGAAAAGACATACTTCTGCCAGAAGGAGAGCTCATGGTCATCATGATGCTCGTGGTGTTCATGGGCCTCTGAGTGGGCTGCATCGGTTGCGCTCATTGGAAATTGCGGGTCAGGAATATTTCGTCTCTCAATGCGATCAGGACGCCCAGTGAATGAAAATTAGGAGCCGGCAGGGGCAGTCCCAGGGGCCAGCCCGGTCAATGGATCAACCTCGGCCCCGGGCAACATGGCATCGGCGGGGATCGCCAGCAACTCAGCCTCGCTCCAAGGTTGGACCCGGGAGCCATACTTGTCGCGTGCATACTTCACCATTTCCTCGGTGACAATGGAGCCATTATTGCCCCATGAACGGCGGATGTAGGTAAGGACCTGGGCCAATTGCTTGTCGCTGAGCAAGGCACCTTGAGCTGGCATCACGCCATTATAGGACTGCCCCTTGACGGTTAAGGAACCCATAATCCCAGGGAAAACAAGAGCACCTAGGCGCTCAGTCCCTCTCCCGACCCACTCAGATTGGGCCAGAGGTGGAAACTGTCCAACCAAGCCATTTCCGGTGGGTTGATGGCACGCAGCGCAGGTCGCATAGACCTCCTTGCCCTCAGCCATCCACTTGTCGATCCAGGGGCGATTATCGATCGCGACCTCAAACCCTGCGATTACTGGCCGCAGAGCCGGTTCATAATTGGCCACCGCATAGGTATCGTTAAGGTCGAAACCGCCATTGTAGGCTCCAAGATAGGCTCCTCCAAAAGTGAGGATCAATCCCCCGGCGATCACCGCCAACATAGAGACAGGCTGAAAAGCCGCCAGCGGTTCACGCTTCTCGCGCTGAACGGCCGCGTGAATGTTTGCCACGCTGGAACGCTCACCGTAGTCGAGGTGAGTGGTTTCTGGGTTGGGAAGTTCTTCGTTCATTACCAAAAATGGGCCGGATTTACTTCACGGCGATGCTGTTGGGCACCTTCTGATCCTTCTTCATGGTCAACAGGTACCCGACCAAGGACTTTGCCTCCCCGCTGGGAACAACTTCGTAGCGAATTCCGTCCCGATCGAACACATCGACCGCCATGTCCGATACTTGTCCGACTACTGGCTGAGTTTGGAAGAGGCCCGGGAACGACGGCATGATTGAAGCAGGAACAATCTCCCGAGGCTTGTAGAGATGTTGGTAGTGCCACTTCGCGTCGGTGATACGATGCCCGACATTACTGAGATCCGGACCATTTCGCTGAATCCCCAAATAGGCGTAGCGCTCTCCAATGAAATCGAACGGGAGCGTTTCCCGAGCCAACCCATCCTCTTCACGGCCCGACCATCCCGTCCGCCAACGATCGGTCCCCGCATAGGTGGGACGAATCATTTGGGTGTGGCAGTAGGCGCAGCCATTTGAAGCGTAGACCTTCGCCCCAGAAGCGAGAAAGGATCGACCGATTGGAAAGACGGTGTCCTTGCTTTCGTCCTCCTTGGCGTAGGCCACCTCCGTAACGATCGACTTCATTTTGGCCGACGGATATACGATGAGACCCACCCAAGGCAGAGCGAAGGCCAGGGCAAGAAGGATAAGAAATGGCTTCAGGCTGTTCATGCTTTGGCCGCTTTTTCGGCGACAAGTTCGTTGGTGAAATAGTCCTCTGGCTTCTTGTGCATCAGGGTTGGCCCCTCTTCATCGCGGCGACCACGACGAATGGCCATCAACCCCAACTGCGCTACAAACGAGACGTTGGAAAGTCCGATCAAAAACCAACCGATTGCCAAGGCGGCGAGATACGGCTTGCCCCGCTCAACCGCCGTGGTGAACTCCTCGGTGTAGTTGCCAATCACATGGCCTTGCGCCATACCGGCAAAAATCATGAAGGCCGCGATCGCTCCGACCCCATAAGCAGAGAACCAGAAGTGGAAGCGAATCATCTGGCCGTTGGGCCATTCACATCCAACGATCCGGGGAACGATGAAATAAATTGCTCCGAACATGGTCATCGTGAAGAAGCCGTACACGGAAACCAAATCCACGCCGCCCTGAGCCTGGGTGAACTGCAACGTTTTGCCCAGAGGGAAGATGGCCAGGATAATGTTCAAGGCGACGCCAACCACGAGGGAAATGGTGCCGAAGAAGGCGAATCGCAAAGCGGGACTGTAGTTGGCCCAGGCCAACTTGCCTTCCATCGTCTTAACTTGATTGTAAAGAACAGCCAATGCCGGGATAGCCAGGAAAATCGTCGCCGTACTGCCGACCGTAGGCAGCCAAGCAGGGAGGGGCCCCCCCATGTAGCGATTCATGCCAGTCCAACCGCTGAAGAGAACAAGGCTCCAGAACCCGATGTTGGCCAGGGCATAGCTGTAAACCGGCCGCCCAGTCACCTTGGGGACAATGTAATAAGACGCCGCCAAAGCGATCGGCCCCAGCACCATATAGATCATGTTACTGATATACCAGGCGTTGATTCCAGCCTTCATCACCGCAGAGCCATCATCCTGATGGATAAACCCATTAGCGGTCAGAAAGATCCACGGGAACCAGAAGACGGAGGCGAGAATGTAGAGCTGAGATATGAATGGAGTCCGCTCCGAGCGAGCGGCGAACATCCCGATGATCCAAATGACGATCCCAATGTAGACCAAAAGAAGGACCGGCCAGAGTCCGGCGTGGAAATCCAGCCAAGGCATCGAAGTCCCCCATCCAAAGAGAATCGAGAGCAAACCCACGGCGACGACTAGGTTCCAAAGATGTCCCATGATCACCAAGGTCACCGGGTTACGTAACACATTGCGGGTCAACCTCGCCATCAGCCAAAGCGACACCCCAAAGCCAGCCTGCATCGCCCATCCATAGATGAGGGCATTCAGGTGAATCGGTTGCAACTTGCCATACTGCAACAACGGGAATCGCTCAAAGAAGTCTGGAGCATTCAGCGACAAAGCGCTTAGGAAACCCAGCAATGAACTAGCCGCCAGCCAGGCCGCAGCACTGGTAAAGAAAAAGAGAAGAGGATACCGCAGGGAACGATCAATCCTGGCCCGAAGGTGGACGTCGTCGACTGCAGGAGTGGTGTCGGTGCTCATCGGAAGGTTAAAGTTTCGGTGCAGGAACGGTGGCCGCCCCCTTGCCGCCCCCAGGTTGAACCGGGGTTGCTGGAGCGGGAGTGGCCGACTGAGGCGCTGAGACCGTTGGCGCAGGAACCGGGTTGGATGCAGGTGCGGGAACCGGATTGGCCGCTGGCACTGGCACCGGACTAGCCGCAGGCTTCGCTGCCGGAACGGGAGCAGGCTGCAAGGCGGCGGCGCTTCCGGGGACGACGAGAGATGTGGCAACCGATGCTTTCCTTTGCAGCGCAGGGAGCGCCGCCCCCATCGCCCAAGTTACGGGGACCTGAACAACCTTCGTTGCGGCATCCACCGAAGTGACCGTCAAGCGCGCCGTCTGCCCCTCGGTGCTCTTTCGAGCTGCCTCCGCTCGCTGAGACCCGATTGCGTCGACAGCCGAGAGGCGAGGCCAAAGAAAAGACCCCGACATCAAGAGAAGGGGGGCCAGCACGGCGAACGCAAACATCACGGCGAAACCGACGACGTAGGCGAGGAATCGTTGCACGGGCTTGTCTCCGGGATGAACAGTCATGGACGGCGGACTAGTTGACGACATTGATGGATTCATTCAACCGGGGGTCGCGACAGGGATACAGGCTGACGCCCTTGAGTTTACTGAGGAAGACATAGGCCAAGGTGCAGCCCACGCCAAGAAAAGCGATGACATCGAGAAACACGGCCTCACTCGACCAAAGGCGTGGAGTGTTGCCAGCCGTCAGGCTGGGGGCGCGCTCCGGAATGATGATCCAGTAGATATCCAGAGCGTGCATCAGGAGACACCACACTCCGACAAAAGAGATCACGTGAGGATTCTTCTTCACTGGGCGCCAGAGAAGGACCACGAACGGGATAAAGAAGTGCCCAACCACCAGAACAATGCTAGCAGCATTCCACCACTCTGCGTTCCTGAGAAGATAGAAGACCGTCTCCTCCGCGATGTTCGCATACCAAATCAAGAAGAACTGACTGAAGGCAATGTAGGCCCAGAACACGCAGAAGGCGAAAAGCAGCTTCCCCATCAGGTGGTAGTGCTCCAGGCTTACCACCTTTTGCAGATACCCGTTCTCGCGCAGGAGCGTCACAACAATGATGAGCAACGCCATTGAGTTGAGCGCCGCACCTGCGAAGAGATAAACTCCCCACATGGTGGAAAACCACTGGTAATTCAGAGCCATCAGGAAATCGATGACAAGGAACGTGAAGCCAACAGCAAATGGGAGAAGAAAAAAGCAACTCCAATAGCGACTCCGCAGGAAGAGCCGTTCTCCCCCCTCTTTGTCGGTCTGGATCGACCACTTCCGTAGGAGCCAAACCATGACGATGAAGGAAATGGCGTAGAGGACAAGGCGAAACTTGGCCGCGTGGAAATACATGTTCCACTTGTGACTGAGCAGGTGATTCGCCTTGTCCTGGAGATGGAGACGAACGGAGGCCTCCGTCGGCTCACTCTTCTTCAACCCGGCGATCACACTTTCCGTGTCGCGCAACCGTGCCTGAAGCTGCGCCTTTTCACCGACCGAAGATTTGCCTCCATCCACGATGCGCTTTGCATCATCTGCCTTTTTTGACCAGGCGGCCAGCTCATGTTCCCAATGCTTGTGATCCTTCTCTAGCGCGACCGAAACCTCGGGATCCACCTTTGCGACCAACGCACGATGAAGGGGCTCGAATTCCCAGAGATCGTCGCGGACCTGGGAAAAGAAAAATGGGACCATGAGCAGAAACACCCAGGGGACCATCCCAGCGATGTTCTCCATTTGGCGGCGAACCACAATCCCCCAACCTGAATTGGTCGCGTGATGGAGGATTGTCCAGAAGAGCCCCCCGACCGAAAGCGTGAAGAAGAATGTGATGGCGAAAAGGTAGGAATAGGAAGCCCAATCCCCCAACTTTGGCTCCTCCCCCTCGGCACGGCTGAACGTGAACAGAATGATCAACGTCGCCAACAGGCAAACGCCTCCCACCAGGCCGAGGAGTCCCTTCAGCAAGCCTGCTTTGCCGGAATCAAAAAACTCGCCGCCGTCCGGCAGATCCTTCTTGGAATTATGTTCGTTCATCGACTGATCTCGCGAAAATGCTGGCCCTGTCCCCTATCCCGGTCAGGACTTTTGACCTCCTCCAGCCGACTTCGGACTGGGCGATTTCGCCTCCTCCAGAAGCTTCTTCACTGCCGGGTCGTTGGGGTCAGCCTTGGCGCTCGTCTGCAATACTCTTAAATAAGCGACGATCGCCCAACGGTCATCCACAGAGACGTTTCCATTGTATGGCCCCATCAGGCCCTTGCCGTTAGTGATCGTCCAGAAAATTTGCCCGTCCGGAAGGGCGAGCACACGGTCGTCGACCAGATTGGCCGTGATCGGCATGACTCCGCCAGTCCAGTAGGGAGCCACAACCCCCTGGCCATTCCCGCTCAGGCCATGACAAACAGCGCAGTAGATGCCGAAACGCTCTTTCCCACGATCCAGTAGAGTCCGGTCGACCTTGACCTGCTTGGGAAAGCCATCGCCGAAGAAGTCACCAAATCGGCCACTCCGGTAATAGCTAGTTGGCAGATCACTTCCATCAGCTGGTGAAAGAGCCGAGGGAACTCGCTGGCCCATAGCAATCGTATTGGCCACAGGACGACGGCCCGACTGACCATCAGCAAAAAAGTCGCTCGCCGTCTGCGGCTTGACCTTCCACTGATGATCCATGTCCTGAAACACCTCGACGGGACGGTTCGCGGACTTTTGCCCCTTCCAGCCAAAAAGACCGACGGTGAGCACTGCCAGGGAGACTAAAACCAAGAGAAACCAACGCATGTCGACGAATCTTACGAATTCTGCTTACAGTTCTTCCTCAACGAGCTCCACCTGCTTGGCCCCAATGGACTGCAGGAACTCCCGGGTCCCCTCCCGCGCGAATTTCGGATCGCGCGCCTCTACGGAAATGATGAATTTGTCGTCAGAAAATCCAGTGAACACCTTCGACTCGAATAAAGGATGGTGAAGCCGGGGGAGCCGGATGATCACGAGCAAAGAGAAAAGAATGGTGAATGCGGAAAATAGAATCGTCAGCTCGAACGTCACCGGGAAAAAGGCAGGAATCGTGAAGAGGTTATCCGGCTTACCCTGAACAATAGTCGGATAGAGACCCACTTGAGTCCCGAATTGGAGGACCAGTGCCGTCAGGGTCCCCATAATCCCTCCACAGAAAACGATGCGAGATAGGTAGGACGGACCCAAGCCCATAGCCGCGTCCATTCCGTGGATCGGGAAGGGTGAATGGACGTCCCAACGACGATAGCCATACTCCTTCATCGCCTTGGCCGCTTCGTAGACAGAGGAGGCAGTGTCGAACTCCGCCACGTATCCCCAGGTGCGCTTGACTTTATCTTCTGTGCTCACGGAAATAGGTATCGATGACTTCTCAACCGTGCGCCGGATGGTAGTGTGGGTCCGACTCTGGCAATACGCCCTTCACCTCGCTGATCGCGATCATCGGCAAGAAACGGATGAAGAGGGCAAAAAGGAAGAGGAAGAGTCCGTGCGATCCAACGAACATGGCAATCTCCACCCAGGTTGGCTCGTAGTAGCCCCATTGTCCGGGCAGGAAGTCGCGGGCGAGGGTAGTCGCGATAATGACGAATCGCTCATACCACATGCCGGCGTTGACACACATGCAGACGCACATGACGACCACGAGGTTTTTGCGGCACCAGGGGAACCAAAATGCCTGCGGCGCGATGACGTTACAGAACATCATGGTGTAGTAGGCCCACACGTACGGTCCGCTAACAGCCCGCATATGGAATGCATCCACCTCGAAAGGGTTACCGCCATAGAATGCGATAAACAACTCCATCAGATAAGCATAGCCGACGATCGTGCCCGTCAGCACGATAATCTTGGTCATGTTATCGATGTGCTTTGGGGTCAGCAAATCATGCAGCCCGTAGATCGAGCGGCAGGGAATCATCAGGGTCAGCACCATGGCGAATCCCCCAAAGATAGCCCCCGCCACAAAGTAGGGAGGAAAGATGGTCGTGTGCCAGCCAGGAACCACCGATGTCGCGAAATCGAACGAAACGACGGAATGAACCGACAGCACGAGTGGAGTCGAAAGCGCTGCCAGGAGCAGATAACCCATTTCGTAGTGACGCCACTGGCGGTTTCCTCCACGCCATCCCAACGCAAAGATGCCGTAAAGCGCCTTTTTTAGCCCTGGCTTGCACCGGTCGCGGATGGTAGCGAGGTCCGGAATAAGACCGATGAACCAAAAAATGACGGACACCGTGAAGTAGGTGCTCACTGCAAACACGTCCCAAAGCAGAGGGGACTTGAAATTCTGCCAGATGGCATTGGAATTCGGAACGGGTGCCAAAAACCACACCATCCAAAATCGTCCTACGTGGAAACCTGGATAAATCCCGGCACAGACGACAGCAAAGAGGGTCATGGCCTCGGCTGCGCGGTTCACGGAGGTTCTCCACTTCTGCCGCGTCAGGAAAAGAATCGCTGAAATCAGCGTCCCGGCGTGGCCGATACCGATCCAGAAAACGAAGTTCGTGATATCCCAACCCCAGGCCACCGGCTGATTCAACCCCCACACCCCTACCCCGGTCGAAACAAGGTAGACCAGGGTGAAAAGGAGCAAGCCACTGAGTAGAGCTCCGGGAATCGCGACAAGCCACCACAAGGCGGGCTGCCGATTCTCGATCACACCGCAGATCCGGTTGGTGAGCCACTTGTAATCCCGTCCGCTGAGGACGAGTGGCTCACGCGCTACCCCGCGGAGATCTTGTTCAACTGAAACTTTTGTAGACATGAAATAAAACAGAGACGGGTGTCAATGCGCCCCAAGACTGGCACGGCCTACCGATTCAGCGCCGGGCATTTTGGGGTTAGGGTTACGAACCCGGGCTAGATAACTCGTCCGAGGCCGGGTGCCGATGTATTTCAGTAGATCGTAGTTCCGCGGATTCGCCTTCATCTTCACCACGGCGTCTTTCTCGTCTCGCAGATTGCCGAAGACAATCGCGTTCGAAGGACAAGCGTCCTGACAAGCAGTGGTCACTGAATGGGTCGGAACTTTCACGTCGCGGGAATCTCGAGCCTTGGCCTTGGCTTCGATCTTGGCCCCCTGAAGCCGCTGCACGCAATAAGTGCACTTCTCGATCACCCCACGCATGCGCACAGTGACATTCGGATTCTTCTGCAACTTCAGGCTAGTCGTCCCCAATCCGGCAGCGGGAGCTAGAGGCCCAAGATAGAAATCTTCCGTCCTCCGCTTGTTGTAGTCGAAGTAATTGAAACGGCGGGCCTTGTAGGGGCAGTTGTTGGCGCAGTAACGGGTCCCGATGCACCGGTTGTAGGCCATCGAGTTGAGACCATCGTCGGAGTGCACGGTGGCGTTAACCGGGCAGACCGTTTCACAAGGCGCATACTCACAATGCACGCAGGCAACCGGCTGGGAAATCATCTCAACCGCGTCATCATCGTGAGCCGGGCGACCACGCCCCTCCGGCACATGCACCCGCTGGGCGGTCATTCCTTTCTTTTCCCGAGGACTGGAGAAGTAGCGATCCATGCGGATCCAGTGCATCTCCCGCCCACTCATGACCTGCTCCTTGCCGACCACCGGGATATTGTTCTCCGCCTGACAAGCGATCGTGCAGGCATTGCAGCCAAGGCACGAATTGAGGTCGATCGTCATCCCCCATTGGTGATTCTCATCGACGGTGAAACGTCCCTGGAGAGGAGCGCCCTTCTGCTCCGAATTAGGCCGGAAATAGTCGGGCCCTTCATAGAGCGGAAGGTTGGGCGGGATGTGCCCGTCCATTCCTTGATTGTAGGAGAAGTTCTTCCAGTCTTCACCACTCCCTTTGAGGACGAAATCCTCGTAGGCTCCCATGGTGTTTTCCCGAACCAGAGCTCTACCCTCCATGCTCCAGTGAATTGCGGTCGGCGCCAACTTGTACTTCGCACCCGTCGGGGAGACCTTCGCACCCGAGACAATGAATTGGCCTTCGCTCGCAAGCAAAGGATAGGCGTTGAAGCCAGTCCCCTCGCCCACGCGCCCAGCCGCTTCCTGACCGTACCCCAATTCCAACTGAATCGTGAAATCAGCTTGCCCCGGCAAACGAAACGCCGGGACTTCGATACTCACCCCGTCAGCAGCCTTGATGGAAACCATCTGGCCGTCGTGGGTGACCCCGAGAGCATCCGCAGTGGCCAAACTCATCAACGCCGCGTTGTCCCACGTCAGCTTGCTGATCGGGTCGGGAACCTCTTGTAGCCAAGAGTTGTTGATGAAACGCCCATCCCAAACATGAGAGCTTGGCGTAAGCACCACTTCGATTGATTCAGGCGACGGGAAATCGGCAAGAACACCAGCTCCAACACCCGTTGCTGCGGAAGCGGCGGGAGCAGAAACAGCGGCATACTTGGATCCCTTAAGGAAACCATCGCGAAGAGCCAAGCCCCACGCCAGCTCCATATCCCCCTTAGCCAAGGTGACGAAAGTCTTGCGGACGGCAGCGTAGGCCGGATCCTCGACCGGGGCTCCCGGAGCGGCAGCTGAAGCAGCCGGAGCAGCTGGGACCGGGAGAAGCTTCAGAAGCAGATTCAGATCGGACCATCCACCGTAAAGAGGCTGGATCATCGGCTGAACGATGGAAACCACACCGGCAACCGAGCGAACATCCCCCCATGATTCCAGGTAGTGGGAAGCGGGAACATGCCAAGTCGCCGCGCGCCCAGTGGCATTCAGTCGGACACCCCAGTGAACCAAATTCTTAAGCTTGGCCGCCGCCGTGCCCCAATGACAATCACGTGGGGCATCGTAGGCCGGATCCGAAGGAGTCGTGACCAGTAGAGTCTCCACGGCTCCTGCCTCAATCGCCTGAGTCAGTGCATGAATCCCCGGCAGGTCCTTTCGACCGTGCTTGACGAGTTGCAGCGGACCAGAAGCCCCCTGGATCGCTCCGAGCGCCTGATTGATCAAGCCGACGATGACATGGACTTCGATCGGCTGGCGAGAACCCGCCACCACCAAAGCCCGGCCTCTCTTCGACGCCAAATCGGCGGCGCACTCCTTGACCCAAGCGAGATCGATCACATCACGCGCCATCCCCAGCTTGGCGACGAGAGGAGCAACCTGTGCCCCGAGCCCCAATTCGCTAGCCAGGAGAATGGCAACCTTGACGACCTGACTGGAGGCAATCCGCATCCTGTGATCCGCCATTCCACCCGTCAAAGTGAAGGCAGGCTCGACCACATAGAGCCGCCCCATCTCCTTCTCGGGATTGCGGCGAGCAGCCCAACGAGCAGCACCATCTTCCCCGATAGGGTCAAGCCCAAGGAAGTCGGAATCCAACGAAAGAACCCTCTCGGCCTTATCAAACATTGGGAGCGCTGAAACGCCCGCGCCCCACAAAACAGCCTCGGCCGCCCTGCGAGACTTCGCGAGCAACGGTTCATATTCGAACACCTGAAGCCCCGGATAGGTTTTGGCAACCTCCGCAATCAACCGCTCGCGAGTCGGCGAGGTCGAGCCCCCCACCAAGAGTGCAGATTTCGCCCCCTTGGCGGCACGGAACGGAACCAAGAACTCCTCTTCAAACAGCGCAGCATCGACCGGCGCACCGTCCTTGCGGAAATCCTTGGAACGATCCGGATCGTAAAGGTCCAGGATGGATGCCAGCGTAAAAACGTCCGTACCACCCGACCGCCCCGGATGGAGCTTGTTCCCATCCACCTTGGTGGGCCGCCCTTCAAAGGTAGTAACGACCAGAGGAACGCATCCATCCGCCAGAGGTCTCGCTGAGCTGTAGTAGAGGGGACGCCCCGGAATCTGCTCCTCAACGTGCTTGTTGAAAGGGACGATGAATTGATCCGGACGGCGGCAGCTTGCGAGCCCGAGACCAGCCAGAGAGGCCGATGCACCCATGTATTTCAGGAATCCGCGACGCGTACTCTCGTCCGACTCAGGGCCAGACACCTCCGCCGCCCCGCGAGGGAACTCACGCTCCAACCAATCGCGAAACTCTGGAGTGTCTTGCAATTCATCGTAACTGCGCCAGTAGCTGCGGTTCCCAGAATCCGCCTCAGGATGATGCCACTTCCGTTTCATTCAGAAATTCTCTGGTTATCGCCCGATCTCAACGGTGACAAGCGCTACAACTTTCCGGAGGATTGACCCCCCACGCCTGCTTGAGCTGACTGCCCACTTCCTTCTGCGTCAAAGGACCTGCGATATCAAAGCCATGCTCCTCAGCACTCTTTTGGAGATCCTCAACTTTGGCACCAGTCTGATGGGCCAAAGACGCATAAAAAGAAGCACGATCCTGATCCTCCGCCTTCCAGTTCAAATTCGTGACCTGATCAAGTGGTCGGAGGGCCGTGGAGGGGTTGCGATGGCAGTCCAAACACCACCCCATCGTTTGCGACTTATCCTGCCAAACGACCTTCATCTCATTGATCTTACCATGGCAAGACACGCAACTAACCCCACGGTTGACGTGAACAGAGTGATTGAAGTAGGCGTAGTCACCCAGCTTGTGGATACGAACCCACTCGATCGGCTTCCCGGTGTAACCCGAAAAATTCTCGTCCATCGCCGCGCGCAGCGGGACCAGCTTCTCGCTGTTGGTCTTGATCGCCGAGTGGCAATTCCAGCAGGTTTGCGCATTCGGCACATTCGCAACTCCAGAGCGCTCCACATGACTGTGGCAGTAGCGGCAATCCATCCCAAGCTGCCCCGCGTGAAGACTGTGCTCGAAAGGGATCGGCTGATCCGGGCGATAGCCGACGACACTGTAACCCTTGGTCCAGTAGGTCGCGACAGCCGCAACCAATCCGGAGGCAAGGAGGAAGAGCGCGAAGAGAATCTTCAGCGGCAGTAAATTCGTCCAACGTGGAAAGAAATTGCCCATGTCCCAAGTCCCTATACCGCTTGTGAAATTTTTCACAAGCGTTTCTAGCGGGATTGTTTTTTCGCCTCCCGGCCCTGGCGTGGTGGCGACCTTAGGGGCTTCCCTGATCGGCGCAAGCGGAAAAAATCTCTGCCATCACTTCGCCCCTGAGCCCCCGTCCTCCTTTCCCTCTCTTCCTCCCATCGAATCCGCGAACGGACGCTTGACGGAAGGAACAGGTAGCCCACTATCGACAGGCCATGTCGGCCCCAATCCAAGAACTCAAACTCGGTCTTCCGAAGGGCAGCCTGCAGGATGCCACCATCGACCTTTTCGCCAAGGCTGGATACCGCATCCATGTTTCCAGCCGGTCCTACAAGCCAACGGTGGACGATCGCGAACTTTCGCTTCGTCTGCTCCGCGCCCAGGAAATCGGCCATTACGTGCACGGCGGATTCCTCGATTGCGGGATCACCGGGAAAGACTGGATCGCCGAGAACGAGGCGGACGTCGTCGTACTTTGTGACCTGCAATACAGCAAGGCCACCTCAAGCCCGACCCGTTGGGTGCTGGTGGTCCCCGAGGATTCCCCCGTTCGCACCGTCCAGGATTTGGAAGGCAAGCGAATCGCGACCGAAGCCGTCGGTTTGACCCGTCGCTACCTGGAGAGCCGGGGGGTCAATGCCATCGTCGAATTCAGCTGGGGAGCCACGGAGGTCAAGGTACCGGAACTGGTCGATGCCATCGTCGACATCACCGAGACCGGTTCTTCGCTTCGAGCCAACAACCTGCGGATCGTCGATGAGCTGATGCAATCGTATCCGCAGTTCGTGGCAAACCATGCCGCCCACGCAGATCCGTGGAAGCGGGAGAAGATGGACCGGATCACCCTTCTGCTCCAAGCGGCGCTCAATGCCCGGGGAAAAGTGGGGCTGAAGATGAATCTCCCTGAAAATCAGTTGCAAACAGTCATCGATTCCCTACCGTCCCTCCGCCGTCCGACGGTTGCCAACCTGACCGAAAAGGGATGGGTGGCTGTGGAGACTGTGATTGACGAGGCTGTCGTCCGGGAAATCATCCCGAAACTCAAAGAGCTGGGTGCGGAGGGAATCATCGAGTATTCCCTCAACAAACTCGTTCTCTAGGCCAACGCTGATCCCTCACCAGGCTCCGTCGTCGGCTGCAGTCTAAGAGAGAGAACACCACCGGGACGCCTCAACCGCGGCCCGACCAACCCCGCTCCAGAATGGGATCCATCAAGAAACGCAGGAAAACGAAGATCAACAAGCACAAGCGTCGCAAGCGCATGAAGGCCAACCGCCACAAGAAGCGCTTGCGTTACAAGTCCTGATCGCTACCCTAGGCGGTTATGGACCTCGAGCGGTTTCCTCCCTCCCTCCGCTTTCTCACCGCCTTTTGCTTTCAGCATCCGGTCCAAGTTTTCGCCGCGTTGTGTTTGGCCGCTTCGGTCAACGCATCCGGCGCGACTTCTGGCCAGTTGATTCCAGACGCCCTGGACCGGTTCAACCTGTCCAGCGATTCCTCCCACTTGGGCGCGGACGGGGAAGCCCGTGCCCAAGCGTTGCTCTTTTACTACCGAGGAACCAGGCTCGAGCGAACCGGCGACGTCGATGGCGCCCTGGAAGCTTACGAGACGGCACTCCTCCATGCCCCAAACTATCTGCCACTGGCGGAAAAGGCATCGCAATTGGCGGGGCAATATGGCAACCCGGCTCGCGGCTTGGCCATTCTCGAACGGGCGCACCAGCTCAACCCGGAGAGCCCCCGTTCCTACATCCTCCTTTCCGAGTATCTCTCCACTTACCACGAGAACCGAAGGGAGAACGTGGAGCGATCGCTTTCCGTGATGCAGGAAGCGGTGAAGCACTTTCAGGAGGATCCGGAAGTCCACGAGCGTCTCATCATTCTCCACATGATGCGCCGGGATCAAGCCGCCGCCGAAGCTGTGCTCGCCGAAGCCCTCAAGGCGAACGTCGCCGCGCCCGCTTACTGGCTTGAAATGGCCAGGGTCGCCCAAAGACTTCACCCCATCGCCGAGGGGCAGATCTCGACCGAGATCAACGCGATCTACGAGAAAGCGCTCGCCAATTCGGATGGGGATCTGGAGATTGGAATCCAGGTAGCGGATCATTACCGGGTGACCCGGCAGCTCGACCGGGCCGCAGAGCTCTACAAACAGATCATCGCCGCCCATCCAGAAGCTCTTACCGTCCGGGAACGTCTCGCCGGGGTCTACGGGCTTCAGGACAACCTGGACATGGTCTTGTCCACCCTGCTCGATTTGGAACGGATCAATCCGCACCGGCTGGAGACGCAGAAGAGCATCGCCACCCTATTCATCAAGCAGGCCGACGAGTTTACCAAAGAGAACCGAGAAGAGGACGCTGAGAAGGCCTACGCCAACTCCGTGACTCATTACCTCAAGGCCTTCCGCATCGCCAAGGGGGACGCCGAGGATTACATCCGGGTCGCCCGGATGCAGCAATTCATCGGCCAAGCCGATGAATCCGTCGCCCTCCTGCAACGAGCCCGGTTCCATTATCCGGAGGAAATACTCCTCGCGATCGCCCTCGCGGAAAGCCTATCCGCCGCCAAGCGGTATCCCGAGGCCATTGAAGCATTCCGGAGCACCGAAAGAATATCCCTGGAACTGCGCCCTGACCTCCTCGATTACGACTTCTATTTCCACTACGGTGCCGCCGTGGAGCGCAACAAGCAGTTCGACGAAGCCGCCAACCTCTTCCGTAAGTCCATCGATTTGGTTCCGGCCGATGCAGACCCTCGACTCCAAGCCCGTGCCCTCAACTACCTGGGCTACATGTGGCTCGAACAGAATCGCAACCTGAAGGAGGCCGGGGAATTGATCATCCGGGCCAATGATCTCTTGCCAGACGAAGGCGCCTTCGTGGACAGCCTCGGCTGGTATTACTTCCTGGTGAAGGATTATCCAAAGGCGCTCATCTACTCCCTCCGCGCCGGGACACTGATGGATCTGACGGATCCGGACAACTCCGTGGTCCTTGATCACATCGCGCAGATTTACTTTCAACTCGGTCACAGGGGGGAAGCCGTCCGCTACATCGAGAAGGCAGCGGCGATGGAACCCGAGAACAAGGATTTCTCGAAGCGCCTCGAAGAGTTCCGGACAGCTCCGGTTCCCGACAAGGTCCCCCTTGATTTCCTCCCACCGACGTCGGCCCCGGAGGAAACAGCGAAGCCGGAGCGCCCTTCGCGGTCAGCAGTTTAGCTTCCGCCGAACCCGCGCCATGCCAGAACTGGCGGAAGTGGAGTTTTACCGCCGGGTCTGGGCCGTCGGCTTGGGCGACGTGGTGACTTCGATTGACCTCCATCCTCAGGCCCGTGTCTTTCGCGGGACCGAACCCGACTCCCTACGGCCTCTCGCTGGGTCTACCTTCTCCTCCGCACTCGCCCACGGCAAACAACTGCTCTTCGGCTTCCAAGGAGCCGGCTGGCTCGGCGTGCATCTCGGAATGAGCGGCGCACTGAGCATCGCCCCGCCGGAGCATCTCGCCGACCGGCACGATCACCTGGTGTTGCGGACAGGTACCCAGTCACTCGTCTTCCGTGATCCCAGGATGTTTGGCCGGGTCAGGTTCGATCTGGGGTCAGAGCCTCCGGAATGGTGGACGTCTCAACCGGCGCAAGTCTTGTCACAAGCTTTCAACCGGAAACGGTTCGCCCAGTTTCTGGAACGTCGGCAAGGCACGCCATTGAAAGCCCTGCTTCTCGACCAATCCCTTTTCCCTGGCATTGGCAATTGGATGGCCGACGAAATCCTCTGGCGTGCAAGACTGCACCCGGCCAAACTCCCCAACCAGCTTTCGAAGTGCGAAACCAGTCGGCTCTGGCGAATCACCCGCGAAGTCGCGCGCGATGCGCTCCGGGTCATCGCTCCTGACTGGGGCGAGGCTCCCGATGACTGGCTCTTCAATCACCGCTGGAAAGCGGGTGGAATTTGCCCGAGACCTCATTGCCGATGCCCTCTGGCTCGGGCTGAATTACGAGGACGAACCAGCTGCTGGTGTCCGCAATGTCAGGATTTGGCCAGTTCGTGAGCAGAAAAATGCACCGCATTGCATTTTTTTCTCGATAGGAACGGCGCTTGTTCCTAGGATAGCGAAGTTAGCCCTTGGAAAGCCCGTGACCGGCAGTCGACCTCATCGACCTTCCGGTTACGGGCTTTCGCCTTCTCCCGGCCATTCCTCCGGAAGAACGTCCGGAAGAGGAGTGAGGCAACCCGGCCTGCGATCGAAGCATGATCAAAACCCCCTTAAACTTCATGCTCCCAAACAAACCGGGTTGCCCCTTCAACCCCTGGTCAGCCTATCGCTGACACCGGGGAGAAGAGCAGGTCCCGTGCCAGGATTCTGGAGCCATTTCGAAAATGAATCAGGGCAGTCCGGCTGGCTTTTCGTGACACAGAACCCCCAGTGCCACGATAGAGCGACCAGCCGAACTGCCCTTTCAACCCGTGAAGTCAGCGAACGGCTGACAATCAGTTACACTGACACTCCTACGCTGGCGCAGCATCTGGTTTCAGATGACGATATCGTCGAAAACTTTCGCTGGAGATTTTCGGGCGACGACTTTGAGCTACCGTAAGGGGTCGTCCCGTGCCGCACTCCTTCCATCCTAATAACAGAGCCCATCCCCGTTTCACTGATGCCTCCTGGGATCGACAAATCACTGACCGTTTCCCAGCTGAAGGATCTCATGACTTACCTGCTTACTTAGCCAGCCCCCCCTTAACCCCGCAAAGAAATCGCCCCGCATGAGCACGCCACCGACCATTCCTCCCACCTCGCCGCCACCGTTCGGCAACGCCAGCACCTTGCTCACGATTATGGGGATCCTCTTGATTCTGGGCGGTCTGGGATGCGGTGGAGGGACGATCGCCTATACCGTCGCCATGCCGATGCTGCTGAATTCATCCCTGTACACGGGGACAGCCGGCGGGCCAGCCACCACAACTGCTGAGACGTTTGAAGCGATGCGTCCGATGATGGTGCTGTCCTCCATCCTCTACTGCGGGTTCGGTCTGGGAATCGCCTGGCTCGGGATCGGTTCCATTCGAGCGCGACGCTGGTCTTGGAAACTGCTGGTCGCCCTGGGGTGGCTCTGGGTTGGGCTGGTGGGCCTCGGCGCGGTATCCTATGGTTTTACCCTCCCGCAAATGATGGAGGGCATGAAAGCCGGATTGCCCAGGTCAACGGGCGGTCCCTCAGGGTCGTTCTTCGTGATCATGATGATCATCGGCGTGATCTTCGGTTCCATGATTTACGTCACGCCGGGAGTCGCCCTCATCGTCGTCTACCGTCTGCGCGACGTCCGGCTCACCTGCGAGTGGCGCGACCCGGCGCCGCGTTGGACCGATCCGGTGCCGCTTCCGATTCTCGTGCTTTGGTTGCTTCTCACAGTAAGCTTCTTCAGTATCGCCACGTTCGCCCCCATGTACCTCGGCTTGATCAAGATTCCAGGGATGGCCACACTTTCGCCCATGGTTGGCCGGATCGGTTGGCTGACTGCCCTGGTTTTGATCGGGTTCGCCACACGTGACGTCGCGGCCATGCGCCTGCGCGGCTGGTGGCTTTCGCTCTCCACCGTCATTTTCGGAACCGCCGTGGCCGTTTGGACGGCGCTGCACTACGACGTGATGCAGATGTATCGGGAGATGAAGATGCCGGAAGAGACCTTGCGCCAGATGGAGAAGATGCTCAACGGAATGTCCTATTGGATTCCGGCCCTAATCACCGGGCTTGCGATGATCGGATACCTGCTCTGGCTGAAGCGGTTTTTCGCCCAGGAGAACCAAAACGAAACCTCTGTGGCAGGTTAGCGATCAGAATTCTTGGCTGGTGCTTTGCCTCGCGGTTTTGGCCTCTGGGAAGGGTAAAGTGTTTGCGGATTGGTGACCTGACCGGCCAGACGGCGCGCCGTCGGTTCCTTGCCTCCGATTTCTGCGCTCATCTTGTCCGCAAGGGACCGGAGCGTGGCCACGATGTCGGGATGCTTCTCGGCTAGATTCGTCTGTTCGCCAATGTCCTGGGCAAGGTTGTAGAGCCGTGGCTCCGTGCCACTCGCGTCGGGTGCCGGTCCCTTCCCCATTGTCTCGGGCTGCGCGGCGATCGCAAGTTTCCAAGGTCCCTGCCGGACGGCCTGGAGATTGTAGGAGGCGAAGTAGTAGTGCGCCTCGCGTTGGGATTCCGTGGCCTTTCCGAAGAGCAGCGGTGAGAGATCGCGGCCGTCAATCACCGGTTCCGCCGGCAATTTGCCGCCCGCGAGCGCCACGGCAGTGGGCAGCAGATCGATCGTCCCCGCGACCGCATCGCACACGCTTCCGGGCGCGATCCTTCCCGGCCACCACGCCAGGGCCGGGACGCGAACGCCCCCTTCCCAAGTGCTGCCCTTGCCCCCGCGCAATGGCCCGGCACTGCCTCCATCCGCGCCTTGCTTGAGCCACGGGCCATTGTCGCTTGTGAAAATCACCAGCGTATTTTCCGCGAGCTTCAGTTCGCGCAAGGTGTCCACGACGCGCCCGACGCTCCAGTCCACTTCCTCCACCCAGTCGCCGAACCGGCCGTTGGCGGATTTACCCGCGAACGCAGCGCCCGCATGAATGGGCGTGTGCACCGCCGTGTGCGGCAGGTAGAGGAGAAATGGCTGGTCCTTGCTCGCGCGAATGAAGCCGACTGCCTCCTCCGTGTAACGTTCGACGATGCGGCTCTGGGCCTCATCGGTCAGCAACTCGGCCACCTTGTCGTCGCGGAGCAACGGCACCACCCGCTCCCCGGTCTCCGTGGATTGGAGGTGCATGTCGTTCGAGTAAGGAATGCCGAAGTATCGATCAAAGCCCTGCCGGGTCGGAAGAAACCCGGGTTGATCCCCGACGTGCCATTTGCCGATACACATCGTCGCGTAGCCCAGTTCCTTGAGCCGCTCCGCGATGGTGTGTTCCTCTGGATTCAAGCCGTTGGCAGAGCCGGGCGGATAAACACCCGGCACGGAAACGCGGGCACCGTAGCAACCCGTGAGCAATTGCGCCCGTGACACCGAGCAGACGGGGGCTGCGTAAAAGCTCGTGAGCTTCATCCCCTCGCTCGCCATTTGATCGAGATTCGGCGTCCGTTGTTTGGTCGCCCCGAACGGCCCGATGTCGCCGTAACCCAGATCATCGATGAAGATGATCACGATGTTGGGCCGCTCAGCCGCGAAGGCATGGCCGCTAGAAATCACAAACAAGGACAGGAGCAGGAAGCGTATCATCACGTTAAATCAGGTTTATGGGACCGCCTTCACCGGGAACCGGACTTGAGCTCGATCGCCCGGATTGAGCTGGAGCCTGGGGGCAGATGGACGCGAAGGTGAATGATCGTGGCGGTGGCGGGAAGTTCGATCTCATGCGTCTGCCAATCCTCAGAGGCGACGATGGCAAAAGGAGTGCGATTCCCCGGGAGAAAATCCTTGTCGCCATCGACACGCCAGGCAATCGCGCCGGGGCCCGGACGGGCGGTTTTGAGCGTGAGCTTCACGGTGACGGGACTGGCGAGCTTGAGGCCGCTGCGCACGATAAAGGAGTTGCCCGCCTTCTCGGGTGTCAACTCAAGGATGCCGTCCTTGGCGGTGAGAGTGCCGTTGCGCGCTTCCCAGCCAAGTGTGGCCGATGCGGAGGGTTTCTTCGACGATTTCGCACCGGCTGCCTCGACCTCTTTGCCTTCCAGATAGAAATCGAAGTAGTCGTTCCACGTCGTTGCCATGGAACCGAGCGCCATGCCGGGCGGATTCAGTTCGTCGCTCCAGGCTTTCAATTTGCCGCGCAGGCGTTCGGCGATCTCGGGATGCTGAGCGGCTACGTTGTGCTTTTCTGCGCGGTCGCTGCCAAGATCGTAGAGGTATTCGCGCTCGCCGCCGCGCAGGAGTTTCCAGTTGCCCTCGCGGATGGCGCTTTGGGCCATCCAGCGCCACATTAGGGCGTCGTGCGGTGGCGTCTTGAGCTCGCCATTGAGATGCGGGATGAGATTCACACCGTCGAGATCGCCAGGACTCACCTTCACGTTCGCGAGGGCGGCTGCGGTGGCGGCGACATCAAGAGCACTGACCGGATGTTCGTAGATTTGACCGCCGGGAATCGTGCCGGGGAACGCGACCAGATAGGGGGTAGCCATGCCGCCTTCGGCCAACATGCCTTTCTCGCCATTGAGCGGAGTGTTGAGACTGCCATCCCAACCGCCGGCATCGCCATCGAGCGGTGAATCGATCTTGTGAATCTTGAGTGGCGCACCGTTGTCGCCGATGAAGAAAATGAGGGTACGCTCGGTGAGGCCATGCTTCTTGAGAATGCTGGTGATGAGCCCGACGCCATCATCGACGGCGGAGATCATGGCGAGGGCGGCGCGGCGGCGTTCCGGCATTTCGCCGGGGAACCGGTCGAGGTAACTCTTCGGCGGATCGAGCGGGGTGTGCGGCGCACGAAAAGCTACGTAGAGGAAAAAGGGCTGATCCTTGTAGCGCTCAATGATGGAGGTGGCGGCGCGACTGCAGCCATCGATATTGTACATCTCGGGTGGAAGATTGCCCATCGACCGGTCCAGGCCATCGAGCGTGATGTTCGCCGAAAACGGAGCCTGGGAATGCTGCGCGAAGACATGCTGGAAGCCGTGCCGAGAGATTTCCGGGTTGGGCCCTAGGTGCCACTTTCCAAACTGCGCGGTGGCATAGCCCGCTTTTTGCAATCGCGTGGCGATGGTGGTTTCCCTGTCGAAGCCTTCCAGCGTGGATCCGTTGTTGTCGAGGTTGAATCGTCCTTGGAATTTCCCGGTCAGCAATCCGCCCCGCGACGGGACGCACTGCGGAGCCGTGCTGTAACCGTGCCGCGCCACGACACCGCTCCGGGCGAGGGCATCGAGATTTGGCGTCAAAACATCATTTACATCGCCATGAATACCGAGGTCCGCGTGGCCATGGTCATCGGTGTAAATGACGATGATGTTGGGCTTGGAGGCATCGGCAGCTTGAACGGTGATGACGCCAGCCAGGACGACGAAAGTGAGGAAGAATTTCATGGTTTGCCGGGATGTCTGCCGCTTAGCGTGAACCCCGCCTCTTGGAAACGGTTGCCAGAGTTTGAGAATCAGTTCGCTCTCGTCCGTCGTCTGCGCTCACCTTGCTCCCATGAACCGCCGTCAACTGTTGAAAAGCTCGCTTGCCACAGGCAGTGTCGCCGCCATGAGTTCCGCCCTCGCCGCCGAAGCCCCGGCTCCTGAATACTATGAACTCCGCTCCTATCACCTCCGCCGAGGGCCGATGGTAACGGGTTTCGACAGCTTTTTCCGCGACGTCGCCATACCCGCCTGGAACCGCGCCGGAGCGGGCCCCATCGGCGTTTTCGACGTGTCGGTCGGGTCGGACATCCCCTCCAAGTTTGTCTTGCTGCCGTTCGCCTCGCCGGGTGCTCTGATGGAGGCGCATGATCGCTTCGCCAACGATCCCGCCGTGAAGGCGGCCGAGTTCAGCAACGCTCCCGCGACCGCGCCGTCCTATCTCCGGGTCGAAAGCTCGCTGCTGCGCGCCTTCTCGACCATTCCCAAACTCGAAGTGCCACCGGCCACGCCGCGGATTTTCGAATTGCGGTCCTACGAATCTCACAACGAGAAAGCGCATCAGACCAAGGTGGAGATGTTCAACGCCGGGGAAATCGCCCTCTTCCGCCGCACCGGACTGACGCCGGTATTTTTTGGAGAAGGCCTGATCGGTTCGCGACTCCCCAATCTGACCTATCTCCTGACCTACCCGGACATGGCCGCCCGCGAAAAGAGCTGGGACACCTTCCGGAACGATCCCGAATGGAAGAAGCTCAGCACCACGCCGGGTTACACCGATCCGGAAATCGTCACGAACATCAGCAACGTTTTGCTGAAGCCGGCTCCTTACTCGCAGATTTAGTCGAGGCGAGCCCTCAGCGGTTACTTGATCTTGATCAGCTCGACCTCGAAAATGAGCGCCTCATCCGGGCCAATCGCCCCACCTGCGCCGCGTGAGCCGTAAGCGAGCTTCGAAGGGATGAAGAACTGATACTTCGCCCCTTCCTTCATCAGTTGAACGCCTTCCGTCCAGCCGGAGATGACCCGGTTCAACGGAAACTCCGCCGGCTCCCGCCGCTTGTAGGAACTGTCGAACTCAGTCCCATTGAGCAAAGTCCCCGCGTAGTGGCAGACCACGGTGTCGGTCGCGACGGGACTTTTGCCGGTGCCTTCCTTAAGGACCTTGTATTGGAGCCCGCTGGCCGTCGTGACGACGCCTTCCTTGCCCTTGTTTTCGCTGAGAAACGCTTCGCCTTTTTCGAGTGGAGTTTGAGCCATAGTGGGGTCTGCCGATGTTGAGAGTTCCCCTACTCCACCTCACCGGGGCCGGCAAACAAGGATTGCGACCTTGCAGGTTCCGTCGATCGAACGAATTCGCGGATGTCACTGGGCACTGCCATGTCCCGCACCCTCGGTCCCGCGCAACTCCACCTGTTTCGCAGGCCAACCGAGCGCTTTCGCGGTGCCCGTGACGTAGGACCAGGCCTCCGGTGCGTCCGTGTAAAGCCGGACCGGAGTCCGTTCCGCCGCGATCGCCAGGGCTTGCGGGAGATCGGCGGTCTTGAGAACGTTCAGGTAGATCGGACCGTCCCGATGACTCTTCGGGAGGTTGTGAAGATCAAGCCTCGTCACCGGTTTTTCGGCCCAAATCGAGGCGTAAACGGCATTCCCGGCCATCGGACCGGCGGCTTGCAGCCAGAGCGGCTTCTCGCCAAGACCTCCCGCCCGCACCGCGCCGATTGCTGACCTGATGTCCCAAACACGCATCCCGTCGACAGTCTGACCGATCAGGGCGAAGCGTCGCTCGATTTGGACAGCCTTCTTTGGATCGGTCGTCCAACGGTTCGCTCCGATCCCCCGGGGACAGAAGTAAGCCATGCCCCATTTGAACGATTGATGCATCTTGAGTTCGGCCGCGAGCTGCTCCTCGTTGACCGGCGGCAGGGTCACGCCGGGAAACGCGCCGGGGAATTTCGACGGCAGGTGCGCTAGGAATTCCGCCCAATCCGCTTCGTCCAGCACATTGAGAACGAGGAGGTCCAGATCAGCCCATTCCAGGCCCGCTCGATGGATCACGTGCAGGGAACAAGTCACGTTCGGCTCCGTCATCACCGTGTGACGTTCCATCCGGACCCCGTCCTTTTCCTCCCGGAAGGTGCGCTCCAGCGTCACCGGCGTGGTCCGGTCCGGCCAACCGCGAAACGACTTGGTTTCCATGGAACTTTTCCATGAGGCGATCGATTCTTTCCAGGCTTCGGCTGAGGTCGGGATCGATGGAGTCGCGGCGACCGGGACAAAAGTTTCGTCGATCTTGGAGGTGATCTCATCTGCGGGGATCGAGTCGAAGACCTTCAGTTCCTGCGGCGTGAACAGCTTTTCCGCTTTGCCCTGAAACTGCAAAGCGTCATCGATGCCCGTGCCGCGGAGTTGCCGGTTGAACCAGTGGAATGCCGCCGTCCGCAACGGTTCGATGTCCTTGTGCGGACCTTCCTCAATGTTCAACCCGAGCGCCGCGCCCGAGCCGATCCGATTGTAGACATCGCGCGTCCCTTGGAAAACCGCGAACACGCCGTTGACCGGGAAGATGGGATCCTTGTCCGTGTTCGATAGCAAGAGCCCGCGCGGCGCAATGAGAGAGGCGACCCGATCGAAATCCCAGCGATAAGTGTTCACCGCATACATGCAGTCGCAATGTCCTTCGACGCAGCCTTCGATGACATGGCTGCGCAAGGCTGTGATCCCCGCCACCGGCACGGCGGCCTTGATCCGTTCGTCCAACGCCGCCACCCACCAACTGTAAGCTCCTCCCCCGCTCCGCCCGGTCACACCGATTTTCCCGGGATCGACCTCCGGACGCGAGACGAGGTAATCGATCGCCCGCATCCCGTTCCAAGCCTCGACGCCAGCGGGAGTGTAGCCCCTCGCGTTCCACCACCAGCGGCCCTCACTGTAGGTGCCATGATGGGTGCCAGCGATTTCGCCGAGTTGGATTGTATCGATGATCAAGCAGGCGTAGCCGTTGCGGGCGAACCAGGCACCGTGGTGTTGGTAGGCGGTTTTGTTGCCGTAACTGACACCGTCCTCCACCACCTTGGCGTGGCCGCACACATAGAGGATCGCGGGAAGTTTTCCCGGTGACGGCGTGGTGGGGAGATAAAAGTTCCCCGTGGCGTAGAGTCCGGGCCTAGACTGAAAATGGAGTTTCTCCACCCGGACGCCGTCCCGTTCCAAGGTGCCCGTGATGACCGGCTTTAGATCGGTCCGCTCCGGTTCCGGCCGCAAACCGAGCATCTCCGCAAGTTGTTCCCGGCGCGCCTTGGACTCGGCGGGCCAATTCTCCGCAGTGATCCCCTCTCCGGCACTCCCCGCAGCTTCCAGCCCCGCGACCCGTTTGGCGAAATAGGCCTCCAGTTCCGCGTTGCCCAACGTCGCCCGCGGATCCGCCGCCAACGCAGTCATCGTTCCCCACATCCAGATTACGCCCCACCGGTTCATCCGGCGATTCTTTCCGGACGGCCGGGCGGAGGCAATCCCATTTCTTCCGGCGACGAGATGAAACTTGTGCCTTGATTCTGGCTCTCCGTCTGTCATGTTCACCCTTCGACTCCGAAGCGAATCCGCCCCCGGGCGGCCTCAGGTCAGGTGGCTGAGTGGTCGAAAGCACATCTTTGCTAAAGATGCGTACTCGTAAGGGTACCGTGGGTTCGAATCCCACCCTGACCGTAACTCGCTCCCGCTCAGGGAGTTGCTCGTGTCTCGTTCCCCCACCCGCCCCCCAACGCTTTCATGAGGCGGACGGCGGCGACCAGTTCGTTCCCTTGGGCCTGGACCAGGGAACGCTCGGCCAAAAGTGCTTCGCGTTGGCTGTCCACGACCTCGAGGTAGTTCACGACTCCCTCGGTGTAGCGCTTCAACGACAGCGCCGTTGTCCGGGCGGCGGCATCGAAGTTCTCTCGCTGATGATCCAGGAGAACGGCATACCCCCTTTGGTTGGTGAGAGCGTCCTCCACTTCCTTCACTGCGGTGAGAACGGTGCCCCGGTAATCTGCCTCGGCTTCGTCGCGACGCGCCCGCGCCTTGTTCACTTTCGCGGCGTTGGCCCCTCCGGTGAAGACGGGCAGGGAGACCGCCGGTCCAACGCTGAACGCACGGCTTCCGGAGGTGAGGAGATCCGAAAGGGTGAGACTCTCCAGATTGAGACTGCCATCGATCGTCAAGGATGGGAGTCGCTCCCCGATGGCTACGCCGATCTCCGCGTTGCGAGCCGCTAACGTCCGTTCGCTTTCGGCCAAGTCAGGACGCTGCGTCAAGATGCTGGCGGGCACACTCAAAGGCACCTCCGGGATGGTGGTTCCCAGTCGCTCTTTCACGCCAATCTCGAAAGCTCCGGCGGGTTGTCCGCAGAGTTCCGCGATGGTGTTCTCCGTCAATTCCCTGCGTCGCGCCACGTCTGCGGCATCAGCCTCGGCAGAAGCCAACGCCCCCTTCGCCCGAGTCACATCGCTTTCCCCAGTGAGCCCGCCAGAATAGCGAGCTTGGGCGATCTCCAACGAGGCCTTCCGGGCTGCGACGGTCCGCCGCAGGACGGCGTATTCGGCGTCGAGGGTGCGCAGACTAAAGAACTGCTCCGCGACCTCTCCGGTGAGACTCAGCATCACGGCATCTCGTGCGTAGGCGCTAGCAGCCAGGGACGCTTGGGCAGATTCCACGCTCCGGCGCACCTTGCCCCAGAGATCGACTTCATAAGCGACTCCACTGGTGAGGCGATACTGAGAGACTTCCGGGGGCGTGAAGCCGGGAAGTTGGGTGAAGTTCGCGGAACTTTGGCTCCGGTCTGTAGAGGCTCCCCCCTCCACCGAAGGCAAGAGATCGGCCCGATTGGATCGAAAATCCGCTTTGGCCGCCTCCACCCGATGCATGGCCGCCAGGAGATCCTGATTGGATTCCAGGGCCTGGGCTTGGAGACGATTCAGCTCGGCATCGCCAAACAGCTCCCACCAGAAAGGCGGAACCTTTTCACCGGTCACGCTGCGAGTGCTCCAGCGATCCGGCAGCGCGACCTCTGGCGAAACATGATCGGGACCGGGAAGATTTGCGCATCCGCCCATGAGCAGAAGGCAGGACACACCAGCGGCTAGGTGACTTTTCATGGATCGTTCTACTCTTCGATGAAGACATCCACTTGCTGCCCCACGTACGTCCGGACCTCCGCCGCAGCCGCAAAGCGGTAAACGACCTGGAGCACTCGAGTGTCGACCCGTTCGGAGCTCGAACCGGTGAGGCTCTTCTTCGGGATGATGTAGGGCTCGATGCGCACGAAGGTCAGTGGGATCGCGTTCTCGTTCTCTCCCTTGCGGTAAGCCACGGCGCTCGCGCCTTCGCGGACGCGGGGAGCGATTTGTTCGTCGACATCCGCGCGGATCTGCAGCTCATCAATGGAACCGAGGACAAGAGGCGGAGTCGTCGCCCCGGGGCTCGCGTGTTCGCCAGCGCGAATGTTGAGCTGGAGAATCGTGCCATCGATCGGGGCGCGGACGAGATACCGATCGAGCAACTGTTCCGTTTCCGTGAGGGCGGCCCGAGCCTTTTCCACGGCGGCACCAGCCACGAGTTGATCGTCTTCAGCCGTTTCGACATCCTGGACCGCGACGGCACTGCCGGCCAAGATTTTGGCCAGCCGTTCGTGTTTCCGCTTCGACCGATGCAGTTCCGCCTCCCGAACCGTCAATTCCGCGCGTTGGGTGATCAGTTGAGCGCGCAGTTCCCGATCATCGAGCTGGAAGAGAACCTCGCCAGATTTCACCCGCTGCGAGACAGCAACCTTTACCTCGGTCACAAGGGCGGCAAACGGCACGCCGATGCTGGTGTTCTCGCGCAAGGCCTCGACCAGTCCGGACGCCCCGATGCTTCGGGCGAACGGTTTCTCCGGCGGATCGACGAGCGGCTCCGGCATGGGAGGCACGGCGCTATTGGCACGAACGAAAAGGGTCAGGCTGATCAGCCCGGCCAGCGAAAGCCAAACGGAGAATCGGCGAAGGAGGAGAATCATGACATGACAGGTTGAGTGGCGGGAAAAGAGCCCAAGGCACCAGCGGCCTCAGAGCGGGAAAGCGTGCGACGAACCGTGCCGTCTTCCATCTCCGCGATGCGGTCTGCGAAGTGATAAATTCGCGGGTCATGGGTCACCACGATCACGGTGCGCGGGGTATCCCCCGGCTGCGGCATGAGCAGTTCCATGACTTGGTGGCCGGTTTGGGAATCGAGCGCAGAAGTCGGTTCATCGCAGACGATGAGCGCGGGCTGATGCACCAGGGCTCGGGCGATCGCGACCCGTTGTTGCTGGCCGCCGGAGAGTCGCATCGGACGCTCATCGATTTTGTCAGCCAACCCGACCCGCTCCAACATGGAGGCAGCGGCCCGGCGTGCCTCGCGGGCATTGCGCCCCTGAAGCCGAAGCGGGACGGAGACGTTTTCCACCACGGTAAGGGTGGGGATGAGATTGAACTGCTGGAAGACAAAGCCGACGTGGCGCGCCCGGAACTGGGTCACTCGTCCTTGGCTCAAGCGCCGCAAGTCGTGCCCGAGCACCTCCACGTCCCCGGCATCCGCATGCAACGTGCCACACAGCACGGAGATCAGAGTTGTCTTCCCGCAACCGCTCGGACCCACGATGAAAAAGAGTTCACCCGCCGCAATATCCAGGTCGATGCCTTTGAGAACCGGCGTGACCACGTCACCGGTGTGAAAGGATTTGCGTAGATCGCGGGTCTGAATGGCAGTGCTCATGAGCGGAAGACGATGGCGGACTCAATCCCCACGACGCGCCGGATTCCCAAGAAGCTGGCGAAAGCAACAATCACGGTGACCGCCGCGAAAACGATGACGGCGACCGGCCACTGCAGCAGCAATGGGGCACGTCCTTCCGGGAGCCCACGGAAGAAGAGCGTCAGCAGACCCATCCCAATCCCATATCCGGTCAGCCCGACGATCCCGGCTTGGAGAATCGTCATCCGGGCGATCCGGGAATTGCTGGCCCCCATGGCCTTGAGTGCGCCGAGATAGCGGGTGTTCTCCAAGACAAAGTTGTAGAAGGTCTGCCCAGCCACAATGATGCCCACTAGGAAACCGATCCCGACGATCAGGCCGACCACGAACGGGATGGGGGTGTTCGTCAGCATCCAGTGGCTGGAGGCTTGCTTGAACTGCGCTTCGGTGTAGGCCCGCAGCCCCGTCTCCCGCGAGATCCGCTCAGCGGCTTCCTCTACGGAAAGCTCCGGTTGGGGTGCGGCCAACACGTGAGTCGTCATCTTGCGTTGGGAGAATCCGTATTCCCGCGCCCGGTCGAAGGTCGTGAAGACGTAGGAAGCGCCTCCCTGCCCCTGCTTCGCCTTCACTATGGCCACGATCTCGGCGCGCCGATCGTTCATTTCAAAGACGTCACCAACCTGGAGCGGATGCTCCCGATCCCGGCCGAGCCGCACGGCGATCTCCTCATCGACCGCGACACTCTGCGCCCTGCGCAGGTCCAGGATCGATCCAGAAACGACCCGGGTCGGAGCACCGGCCAACGTAGCGGAATCGAGACCGATCAGGGTGATCGGTTTCGTCTGGCCCGTTCCGAGGACCCGCGCCTGGGTCTGTCCACTGTAAAACGGGGAGGCCCAGGCGATGCCTTCCACCGATCGGACGCGATCGGCATCGGTGTCCTTGAGCGGCTGATTGTCGGCAATCTGTTCGACTTTCGGATCCACGACCCAGATCGGCGCGCGGATGTTATCGAGCGTGGCGTAGGAAAAGCTGAGGATACCGAAAAACATGGCCAAGCCCTGGGCCATGAGGATGGCGGAAAAGCAGACGCCGCTGATGAGCAACGCATACTTCGAGCGGTCCCCATAAAGCATCTGGAATGCGACATCGATCACGACTTCGGTTCCTCCACTTCCGCTCGCATCCCCGCCGCGCAAAAGGCGATGAGGCGACGGATCACGGTTTCGGGTTTGGGCGCTCCTCCCACCAGGAACTGGATCGGAAACGGTGCCTCGTGGATCATGGAAAACATGAGGAGCGAGTGTTGGACCACTCCCATGCAGGCCACCTTGCGCCAGGCCTGATCCTGCGGCTTGAACCCGGGCAGCGCGCGTTCGAAGGCCGCATCGAACCGATTCATCACGGGAGCGATATGCCGACCCATTAGCTTCATCACCACGGGCGGTTCCGCAAAGACTCGGCCGATCAGCCTCATGAATTGCTTCGCCTCCTTGGTGCCGGCCAGTCCTTCCTCCACGGCGGGTCGAATGAGCGCTTCGAGCACCTCCTCCAAGCGCAGTGGCCCGGTGGGCGTCGCGGCTTCCACTGCGTCGAGGAGGGCGAGGCGACGTTCGTCGAGCGGCCCGATCCGCCGGAGCATCATCGCCTCCACCAGACCGTCCTTGGACCCGAAGTGGTACTTCACCAAAGCGACGTTGACGCCCGCGCGATCCGCGATGTCGCGGAGCGAAGCCCCATTGAATCCGTGATCGGCCACGATGGTCTCCGCGGCGTCCAAAAGGAGCTTCTGCGTTTCCTGGGCTTCACCGCGTGGAGGCATCTTGTTTAAACGACTGTTTAAGAAGCGATCTTAAACGGTCGTTTAAACCGCGCAAGCAAATTTCTCCAACACGGAAGCCCCCCCTCACCGCACCTGGCGCGCCCTTTCCAGAAAGAGCGTGAACTCGTTGCGGTTGTAGGTCAGGTGCGTCTGCGCAACGAGCCTCAATCCAGCCGCCTCGGCCATGGAGACAATGCGGCGAAAGAGCGCGCACACTTCGTCCAACGACTCAACGCCGGGCAGCTTGAGCGTGAACACAACCAAGCCGCCGGGCTTCAGGTATCGGGAGAGCCGCGTGACTTGCGTCATCGATTCCTCCGGCGGGCCGTTCAGGTCGGAGAGGAGCGCGTCGTAGCTTGCTCCGGCGGGCGCTCGAAAGGCGGCCACATCCTCAAGAACGAACGTCAATCCGGGCCGTCCCTGGAGCCGTTTGTCGAGTGGAGCCCGATCGATGGCCGTGACCCGCTGACCGCGGGCGAGCAATTCCGAGGTCATCCCGCCTGGACAAGCCCCGAGCTCGATCCAGTGACTGCCCTCCGGCAATGGCGCCCGGTAAAGGAGCAGGTAATGAAGCGCTTCCGCGATCTTTGCGCCTGCCCGGCTGATGGTGTCCGGCGCATCCAGCGCAATGTATTTGCTGCCCCCGGCATACAGCCCGTTCGAGGCCCGGGGGCTCTGCATCCCGCAAAAGAGCCCTTCCTTGCCCACTAGGCAAAAAAGCGTCTCCGCCGTCGCATCCTGCTCCTCGACGGTGTTCGCGGGCAGCTTGGGGAACAATTGGAGAACCCGGCCGCGGAGGTTCGAGGCGAGCGTCCGGTAGTATTTGTCCGGTGAGTTGGGTTGGAGCGTCCCGATGAAGATGCCTTGCGGATGGCGCTCGCCAAACTTCGTCCAGAGCGTCTGCGCCGCCTTCTCGATGAATCCCTCCATCTTCTTCGCGTTGCAGGGCCAGGTGTGATCCATGGGGAGATTCCACCGGGCAAACTTCGCCGCCTCGGAGCCTTGAATCGACTCGGGCGTCGCGGTCTTGATCAGGTAGTAATCCTGCCCCAGACGGGTGCTCGAAGCCGCCCCGAAACGTTGCAAAACCTCGGCGGCGAAGCCCTCAAAAACGTCTGGGATCCGCACTAGCCAAGGCTTTAGGGTGGAGTCATTTTCAGCTGGCATCTTCGCAGTCAAATCCATGAAGCCCCCTCCGAACAGCAGCAACGACCCGTTCGCCAATCTAAACCTCCCGAATCTCCCGCCCGGCCCACCGGAGAAGGGCGATCCAGATTCCCCTCAACGGGTTTGGACCATGGGCAGCGTCACCCTCCAGCGCGAGACGGCGCATCGCAGCGGAAAAACGGTCATCGTCGTCAAAGACTTCGGCACGCACCTGCCCGTCTCCGTCATCGAAACCATCGCCAAACGGATCCGGACCGCCTGCGGCTGCGGCGGCACCGTGAAAAACAAACGCATCGAGATTCAGGGCGACCAAGCCGCCAGAATCCGGACGGTCTTGGAGGCCGAAGGCTTTGAGGTGAAAGGGCTCAAGCCTGGTGGCGGTGCCTTCTAGGTGCCGTTCATCGAGAGATCGAAATCTTCCTGGGCGGCTGGACGCCACCGCCACGAGGAAATGACTGATTGCCAAACCCCGCCCCTTTTCCCTAGTCTTCCTTTCCATGCCCCTCCGCACCCTGCTCTTCTGCCTCCTCACCTCCCTCGCCACCACAGCCTGGGGCCAGGACCAACCCAATGTGATCTTTATCCTCGCCGACGATCTCGGCTACGGCGATCTCGGGTGCTACGGACAGACCAAGATCCGCACCCCGAATCTCGATCGGATGGCCGCAGAGGGAATGCGCTTCACGCAGCACTACTCGGGCAATGCCGTGTGCGCGCCTTCGCGTTGCGTACTGATGACGGGGAAACATCCGGGCCATGCCGCGATTCGGAACAACAAAGAGATGAAGCCCGAAGGTCAGGCTCCTCTCCCCGTCGGCACCGCCACGCTCCCGAGTTTGTTCAAAGCGGCGGGCTATGTGACCGGCGGTTTCGGCAAGTGGGGCCTTGGTGGCCCGGGCACCACGGGCGAGCCTCTCAAGATGGGCTTCGATCGCTGGTTTGGATACAATTGCCAAGCCGTGGCCCACAACTTTTATCCCACCTATCTCTGGGACAACGACCGTAAAATTCCCCTGGATAATCCGGCTTTTCCTTCCAAAGACCAATTCAAGCCCGGTGAAAATCCCGACGATCCGCAAAGCTATCGCCGCTTTCAAGGCACGCAATACTCCGCCGATCTCATTTCGGAGCAGGCTCGCAAGTTCATTCAGGACCACAAAGACCAACCGTTCTTCTGCTATGTCCCGACGACCGTCCCGCACCTCGCCTTGCAGGTCCCGGACGACTCGCTCCAAGAATATATCGGCAAATGGCCCGATCCTCCCTATAAAGGCGGCAATGGCTATCTTCCGCACTTCACTCCACGCGCCGCCTACGCGGCCATGATCACGCGGATGGACGCGGAGATCGGGCGCATCATGGATCTCATCAGGGAATTGAGTTTGGATGAGAAGACCATCTTCGTCTTCAGTTCTGATAACGGTCCCCTCAACGGCGAACATCAGGGATTGGCTGGAACGGACGCCGCCTTTTTCAACTGCAGCGGCGGACTCCGCAACGGCAAGGGCTCGCTCTATGAAGGTGGGTTTCGCGTTCCGGGAGTGGTGCGCTGGAAAGGTAAGATCAAGCCGGGAACCACTTCCGATCGCGTCACGGGATTCGAAGATTGGCTCCCCACTCTGCTTGAACTCGCCGGTCTCTCCAGCGTCCTCCCCACCGGCACGGACGGCATCAGCTTTGCCGCCACCTTACGCGGCGCAGCCCAACCGGAACGGCCCTTTCTTTACCGTGAGTTCCCCGCTTACGGCGGCCAGCAATGCATTCGCGAAGGCGACTGGAAACTCCTACGCACCAATTTGGCACCGACAAAGAAGACGATCGCACAAGGCCTGAAGCCAACTCTTGAGTTGTTCAACATCGCCAACGACCCGCACGAAGAGCACGACGTGGCCAAGGATCATCCTGACGTCGTCGCCCGGCTGACGGAGATTATGAAGGCGCAGCATACCGCATCGGAAGTGTTTCCGTTTGCAGCGCTCGACCAGTGAAGCCTCTCTTCGCCGCTCTCGTCCTCTTTGCTGCGGTCGCGGAGGCTCAGACCATCGTCTCCTTCGGGGATTCCGTCACGGCACCCCGTGGCGATACATACGTTTACTCGGCCATCCTGACGGCTGATCTCCTCTTCGAGGGCAAACCGGTCACGGTGCACAATGGCGGCATCGGCAGCAGCACCTCCGCCATGGGACTGAAGCGCTTCGAGGCCGATGTCCTCACGATAAAGCCCGATGTCGCCATCATCATGTTCGGCATCAACGACGCCGCGATCGATGTCTGGAAAGATCCACCGCCCCGCGCGTCGCTCTGGCCGACTACCGGGCCAACTTAGTCAGCATGACCCGAGCCTTGAAGAAGAGCGGCTCGCGCGTAGTCCTTCTCACTTCCAATCCGCTCTCCTGGACAGAAACCACCCGCCGTCTCTACGCGAAACCGCCCTACTTGCCTGACGCTCCCGATGGCTTCAACGTGATCCTTCGCGATTATGTGCAGACCGTTCGGGACATCGCCCGCGAAGAAGCCGTGGACCTCGTCGATGTCTTCGCCGCATTTGAGAAGCAAACAAACCTAGCGCCAGACGGCATTCACCCTGGCGATGAAGGACACCGCATCATCGCGGATCTCCTCATCGACCATCTCTCTGCGGCCGATCCGCGCTTCTCCCGCCGGCCGTTCAGCGTCTGGCATCGCAGCGGGGAAGTGACGGAGATGCACCCACGGTCGACCGACATTACCCACGATACGCCCCATCCCGCCGTCCTCGGACCGGCCTTGGTCAAGTTACGGGACGGCGCGATCATGTCCGTCTACTCCACGCCCACCAGCTACGGTGGCCCGCGCGGGGAATGTTACATCGCGGGACGGATCACCCGGGACGGCGGCCAGACTTGGGAACCGGAGAAAGAGCTTACCCGCCTGCCCGATGGCCGTTCCGCGCATCCCACCGCACACCGCAGTCGCGACGGCACTCTGCATCTCTTCTTCCTCGGCTATATCAAGTATGCCTGGAAGGACGGCAATCCCACGGATGAAACCCGCAGTGATCTTTGGACCGTGCGGAGCGCTGACGACGGCCAAACCTGGAGCGCACCTCAGATGATCTACCAAGGTTATACCGGCTCAACGAACGGCGCGGAAGAGACTCGCAATGGCCACCTCGTGGTTCCGTTTTCCCACTATGTATCCAATCCGGGACGGCTTGTCGCGTGCACCGTGGTCTCCACCGACGGCGGCCAAGCCTGGCAGCAAAGCAACGCGCTGGATATCGGCGGCGCGGGCGACCATGAAGGAGCCCTGGAACCGAGCGTGATTGAGCTTCGCGACGGTAGGCTCTGGATGCTGATCCGCACCTCGCGCAAAGTATTTTGGGAGTCCTTTTCCTCCGACGGCGGCCTGACTTGGAGCGAGGCGCAAGCCACCACGATCCCATCGACCAGTGCACCTGGCCATGTCATCCGGCTCAGCGATGGACGCCTCGCGCTCGGTTGGAATCCGGCCACCCGAAAGGAACTGCACGTCGCCTTCTCTTCAGACGAAGGTCATTCCTGGACCCCGTCCGTCGCCGTCGTGCGCGGCACCGGCACCTACGGATTTCTTCTGGAGCACACGCCGGGCGAACTCTGGATCGGCTTCATGGACAGCCACAACGGCTGGGGAACCACGCCGCGTGCCCGGCATTTGAAGATCCCGATCGATGCGGTGACCGATTGAAACGGAATGGAACCTCAGGATGGCCGTTTGGGCGTGGATAAGTTTGCGAAGTGATCCGCTTCAATATCTGCGTTTATCCGCGTTCATCTGTGGTTCCAAACTCCAAGTTTTTGACCAAAAGTCACACTACTGCGTGACGACAGCTGGCATCCCCAGCTGATCGAAAAGGAACGCGAAGACATCGGCCTTCTGTGCGATCCGTTCGCTGAGGGCCGTCCCCATGCCGTGGCCGGAAACGGAGTGGAGCCGGACGAGAATGGGATGGCCTGAGCCAGTGGCCGCCTGGAGCCGCGCCGCCATCGATCAGATGCCGGGCGCAGGCCGCGAAGTCGTCGAAGACGGTTTGCCATGCGCCGACAAACAGACCGCGATCAGCGTTGCATCCGGAGAAGGCACGAACCAATCCATGGCCACTTGCCCCTTGGGCTCGAGTTCGTTGGGATCGAGCACGACTTTTTCCGAGGCCAGATCCTCCGCCGACGCGAGGGTCACGAGCAGCCATTGTTGCTTGGGCGGCTGAAACTTCAACGCGAAGAGCCGTCCCGGACGCGCCACGACGTCGCCATGAGACGGGGTATCCTTCGTATAAGGAGTGGTGAGTTGCGCGCCGGTCCACGCCGCCACTTCGGGCGCGTCCGACTCCTCCAACCAACGGTAGTCATCCACCACCGTCACGCCATGGTATTCATCGACCACGGGTTTCTTTTCGGTCGGCGGGGGTGCAGCCAAAGTCGGGAAGGCGCTCATGGCGAGGACGGGGATCACTGCGAACAACGACGGAATTTTCATGCTCGGGAGCTTCACCTGGACTGATGCGACTCAAGTTTGTCGACGTTCGTCGACTGCTCCCCAGGCAAAAACCGGCGCTTGCCACGAGCCTCTTTTCAGGCTGAGATGGAAGCATGCGTTCTCTTGCCCTCCTCTTTTGTCTGCTGCCCCCGTCCATGTTCGCGGCAGATTGGAAAATTGAAACCTTTGCCGGAAACGGCACCAAGGGGTTCAGCGGGGACGGCGGCCCGGCCACGGCTGCTCAGATCGACAACCCGTTCGGCGTGGTCCGCGGCCCCGATGGTGCCATTTGGTTTTGCGAATACACCGGCCAGCGCATCCGCCAAGTCACCCCGGACGGAACCATTCACACCATTGCCGGCTCTGGCAAAACCGGTTACACCGGCGACGGGGGCCCCGCCCTCGAAGCAACCTTCAACCTCCCGCACGAGATCCGCTTCGACCGGAAGAACATGGACGCCTACATCGCCGACATGCAGAACCACGCGATCCGGAAGGTTGCAACGAACGGCAAGATCACAACCTTCGCCGGGAACGGCACCCCAGGTTACTCGGGAGACGGCGGTCCAGCTGAGAAGGCGCAGCTCAAACAACCACACAGCCTAGCTTTCGGCAACGACGGGGATCTCTACATCTGCGACATTGGCAACCATGTCATTCGCCGAGTCGACATGCAGACAGGCCTGATCTCTACCTTCGCGGGAACGGGCAAGCCGGGGATCACTCCAGATGGTGCCCCCATCGAGGGCACGCCCCTCAAAGGCCCCCGCTCCCTCGACGTCGATAAGGACGGCAATCTTTGGCTCGCGACCCGGGAGGGCAACCAAGTCTTCAAGTTCGATCTCAAAACGAAGACGATTCACCACATCGCCGGCACCGGGAAAAGCGGTTTCACCGGCAACGGCGGTCCCGCAAAAGAGGCGACGCTCTCCGGTCCGAAAGGAATCGCGATCGACGCCCAGGGCAACGTTTGGCTGGCCGATTGCGAAAGCCACAGCATCCGCATGATCGATGCCCGGACGGGAAACATTGAGCTAATCGCCGGAACCGGAACGAAGGGAAATGGGATCGACACCTATCCGCTCAAGTGCCAAATGGCCCGGCCCCACGGCGTCTTTGTCGATGCTGACGGATCCGTTTTCATCGGCGACAGTGAATCCCATCGCGTCCGGGTACTCCGGCGTTGAGTGACGGCGTCAACCGCCCAGGTAGAGCCAACCTCCGACCGCCAAATCGATGAGAGCGGCGGCGAAGCCGCAGAGGCATTCCTCACCGATCGAGATCGATCCCAGGACAAACCCAGCAACGGCGGCCAACATGGCGAGGGAGTGCCACTGAGCCGGGACTTTGGAAATCCAACTTGAGATCAAAGCGAGCTTGCCCGGGCCGCCCGTTTGCAATTTCTGGCGTCTGTCGTGTTGTGTCATCCGAATTGAGGGTGGATGCTAATCCCAAATCAGACTGACATGAAACCTATTTTTGCCACACTCGCTCTCCTCGTTATGACCCTCCCCCACATCGCTTCCGCCGCTGATTCGCTCCACGAGCTCACCGTCAAGGACATCGACGGCAAGGAGTTGAATCTGGCCACTTTCAAAGGAAAGGCCGTCCTCGTGGTCAACGTCGCCTCTCAGTGCGGCTACACTTCCCAATACGCCAACCTCCAGCGCCTCCACGAACAATTCAAGGATCAGGGCCTCATCGTCCTGGGCGTTCCCGCCAACAACTACGGCGGACAGGAACCCGGGACCGAGTCCGAAATCAAGGCGTTCTGCACCGCAGACTACGGAGTCACCTTCCCGATGCTTTCCAAGCTTTCCGCCGACGGCGCAGATCAAGCTCCCCTCTTCGCATTTCTGACGACTTCCAACCCCGAGTTGTCCGGGCAGATCAGCTGGAATTTCGAGAAGTTTCTCGTCGGCAAAGACGGGCTGGTGACTGGCCGCTTCAACAGCGGTGCTGAACCCGATGGAGACGAAATCGTTGCGGCGATCAAGCAGGCTCTCGCCCGTTAAGGGTTGCCCCAAGGGTTAGTAATTGACCGCACCCGCTCGCTGCGCCGAGTTGGGCATTCGGTCTGGACTGAATCCGAACCAGGCTGTGTGCCACGCGTCAACCTGTTGGTCTACCGCCGCTCCCTTACTCACCTTTTCCATTTCTTTCACAGCGTCCGCTTTTACCATTTCGACGTGTCCGTCTAAGAAGGCAAAGTGCACGAATTTTCCATCGTAACGCTTCAATCCGTCCTCAATCTGAGTCAGGTCGGTGACCGAGACACTATTATGATCCCCTTGAGGTCCTTCGGTCAGAAGCATCACGGAAGTCCAGTCCTCAAACATCGTAATTTTGCGCGGGGCAAACTCAGGAGTCAGAGCGGTAGCCTCGGCGACTAGGCTCCGATTCAGAAGGAAAGAGTGGTTATAGTAGCACTCTTCTTCAGGATTCGTGTCCACACTGGCCTTGACTACGAACACAGTGTCCCGCAAGTGATCCGCATTGACTGAATCGTAAGCCACTTCGTTTCCTTCATCGTCCTCACCCGTGAACCCTGATTCTGGGTAAACATAAGGAAAAATCGTTGTATCTAGCCAACTCGCCTTGACCCTTCCGTCCGGGTAATAGGCCGGTGGCATGTAGCCATCGTGGTCAGCGGAATAGGTATGGAAGGCGGTCACGATCGACTTCATCTGCGCTTGAACCTTCGCCCATTCCGCGCGTCGGGTTGCGGAGAAGAACGCGGGTAAACCGATCGCCGTAAGCATAGCGATGATCACGATCACGATCATCAGTTCTATCAGCGAGAACGCGCCGACGCGACGGGTGGTGGGTGTGGGCTTCATGGGGAAATGGGAGCCTTTATCCTAGAAAAATGAGGGAGTCTGGTCAAGAAGGATCCAAAAGCTTGAGCAGATCAAGTGGCCCCCTGAGCAAGGCGCGCGCTCCATGGGTCTCCAATTCCTCCCGACCGCGAAAGCCCCATAGCACCCCCACCGGAAAGACCCCCGCAGCTACGGCCGCTTTCATGTCCGTATCCGTGTCCCCCAAATAAACGGTTTCCTCCTGACGAACTCCCGTGGCCGCGAGGATGTCGAAGATGCCCGCCGGATCCGGCTTCTTGGGACGCCCGTCCCTTTGCCCGATCACTTGGATCCACTCCCGGTCTCCAAAGAAGCGGGCGACGCAGCGCGAGGTGGCGGCCTGAGGCTTGTTCGAAAGCACCGCCAACCCGATCCCTCGTGCCGCCAAGGCCTCAAGCAGTTCCGGAATGTCATCATAAGCCCGGCTCTGCTCATCCCACCTTCGTCCATAGATCGCACCATAGCGCAGCAGGCATCGATCGATCACATCGGGCCGCCGCGCTTCTTCCGGAAGGATCCGTTCCACCAGGGTGCGCGCGCCGTCCCCGACAAAATGGCGGAAGAGATTCACCTCGTGAGTCGGAAACCCCTCCTCCTCAAGCATCTGGTTGGCCGAATTCGCCAAATCATCGAGCGAATCCAACAACGTGCCGTCGAGATCGAAAATGGCGAGGCGATAAGTGTTCAAGAGGCGGGGGCAAGCTGACTCAATTCAATCCCAACGCCTCGCGATGCGGGTGAGAGGCCAGGTCCGGCGCAGCGGAACTGGATTGACGGGCTTGATCCTCCAGCTGGGTAAAACGAACCAAGGATTGGCTATCGCCACGTTTGAACGAGATAAAGAGCAGGGTCACCTCAAACAGTGGAAGCCCGTCCCGCCCCGCGCAAAGCATGCAGCCGACCACTTGTCCCTCGCAAGTGATGAATTCACTTTGCACCAAGGCCGGTCCGCCCTCCTCATCATGGTAGCGGACGTGAAAACCTAATTCGATGCTGGCACCAATTTCGAAGCTTTCTGCGGACGTGAAGACCACTCCGCGATCCGTCGCCTGGCAAATTGCCAGCACGGGAGAACGTACCTCGGCCGAAAAATCAGCCACGGAAGCCTTACAGATTCGAGCTTTATCCATACCCGCGATCAGGGGGGTTGAAGTATGGGACAAATCAGCCTATCGAGAACCGCCAAACTGTCAATGAGACCTCGGCAGATTGGACGAACGAAACAAGCGGATTTATTTTCAAATTCCCCCTGCGACCGGGCCCAACCTTCTTTTCATGCACATTCTAGACATCTTTCGCCAACATCGACCGACGCTCTCGTTTGAGTTCTTTCCCCCAAAGACCTCCGAGGCTTTCGAAGCACTCTATCGAACCATCGCGGAATTGGAGCCCTACAAGCCTTCCTTCGTCAGCGTGACCTACGGCGCCGGCGGCACCACCCGGGACCTTACCCACGATTTGGTGGTTCGGATCAAGAACACGACCTCGCTCCGGCCCGTCCCGCACCTCACCTGCGTCTGCCATCAGGAGGCGGAGGTCACTTCCATCTTGGAACGCTACGCCGCTTCCGGCGTCGGCAATATTCTCGCCTTGGGCGGGGATCCTCCGCGCGGCTTGGTCGGCTACGAACGCTCCCGCGATGCCTTCCAACACGCGGCCGATTTGGTCGCCTTCATCCGCCGCTTTAACGATCAAGGCATCCACCCCGACTCACGCGGTTTCGGCATCGGCGTCGCCGGTTTCCCTGAGGGCCATCCCGGCACGCCCAATCGCTTGCTGGAAATGGATTACCTGAAAGCCAAAGTCGACGCCGGAGCCGACTATATCTGCACCCAGCTCTTTTTCGACAATCGCGACTTTCTCGACTTCCGCGACCGTTGCGAATTGGCCGGAATCCGCGTCCCCATCATCGCGGGCCTCATGCCGATCAGCAGCGCCAAGGGCATGTCCCGCATGGCGGACTTGGCCGCCGGAGCCCGCTTCCCCGCCAAACTATTGCGCGCGGTGGCCCGGGCCGATGGCGACGAGGAAGCGGTCGAACGAATCGGCATTCACTACGCCACCGAGCAATGCCGCGACCTCCTCGACAACGACGTCGCCGGCATCCATTTCTACACGCTAAACAAATCCGGCGCCACCCGTCAGATCTATGCCAACCTCGGCATCCGCGATACCGAAGCGATCGCCCGTCGTTGACCTGCTCGCCGCGATTCCCCCCGCCGCACTGCTGGTGGGAATCGCCATCGCTTATCTGGCGCTGGACCTGGCACGCCATGGCCCCGCTTGGCTTGCCTTGCGCAACCAAGTCTTCCTCCGTTCCTACCTGGCGGCCACAGTCAATGGTGAGGCGATCCCACGGAAACAGCTCGACCTCGCCGTGGAGATCTTCCTGGCCAGCCGGGGACAACTCCCGTCCAGCATCCCCGCCACAGAACTCCGGAACGTCCAGAGGCAGGTCCTCGATCGCCTCATCAGCGACATGATCCTCAGTCAGGCCGCAGCGGCTGAAGCCCCCCATCCGCCGACCGATTGGGTGCAACGCGGCATCGCCGCCTTCGAATCCGGCTTCGCTCCCGGAAAGCTCCCGCCGCTTTGCCAGGCCGAGGAATTGAACGAGCGGGCTTTCCACCAGTTGCTGACCAGCCACCACGCCCAACTTCATTGGCTCGACCAGCACGCCTCCACCGCCGTGAGCGAGGCCCAAGTCAAAGCTTGGTTCGATGCCCATTCCGCCGATCTCGCGGAACCCGAGGTCATCCGTGCCCGCCACCTCTTTCTCAGCACTGTGGAGGTCGATACCCCGGAACGCGCCGCGCTCATGCGCGATCTCCACGGAAAGCTTGAACGCGGCGAAGCGACTCTGCCTGATCTGGCGGCGCAATTCTCCGAGGATGAACGCACCAAGAAGGCGGGCGGCGATCTCGGCTATTTTAGTCGCCACCGGATGCCAGAGGATTTCACCCAAGTCGTCTTCGCCCTGGAGCCTCGCCAACGCAGTGCGCCGTTCCGGACGTCGATCGGCTGGCACATCGTCGAGGTGGACGAGAAAATTCCCGCTCGACCGGCGGATTGGGAAACGTTGCGGCCGGAGATTACGATCTATCTGCAGAACGAGGCAAAGCTTCGCGCATTGGAAGCCCTGGAAAAGGAGGAACGCGCTGCGGCCAGGGTGGATCGGTTCCTGTAGCGGAGAGGCGCTCCGTCCGCCCTGTCGGCCAGCATCAAGACGCAACCGATTCAAGTGCTCCCGGTCCAACCGCAGAGCTTCCGCCAACTCCGGCACCGCTTCGCGCGCAACGGAGCGCGTGTCCCTGGTTCTGGTGGCCCCTTCCATCCGCGCGGTCGCGTCAACCAGGATCGACGGCTCCTCCCCTTCCCGGCTGACGTTCCAAATTCTCCACAAAAAAACCTCCCAGCGTCCCCATCGGACGCCGGGAGGCATCAATCCCACACCCTCTTATTTCACACAGACGTCGGCCATCAACCAGCTTGCCTGTGACTGGGAAATCCAGGCAACTCTTGACCCACAAGAATCCACCTCTACCCGAAAACCTTAATTGTCGCCCAGGGCAGCGAGGGCGCGGACTTCTTTCCCATCGGGCGTCCATTCCCGGACCGTGCCGGACCAGTCGCCCACCACGGGATGCTGGGTGCTGGTGAAGGCGACGCGAAAGGCGGCGGTGTCGCAGTTTTTCAGCTGGGAGATCTGTTTTCCGGTCTCGTCCCAGAGGCGGGCGGAGGCGTCGTGGCCCCCAGTGAGGAGCCGGCCCTCGCGGCTGTAGGCGATGCTGAGGACACCGCCTCCGTGCGCGGGCCATTTGGCGACGAGGCGGGCGGTGGCGGGATCGTAAAGCAAGGCTTGGCCATCGCCACAGGCGGCGGCGAGCGAGCGGGCGTCGCTGCGCCAGGCGAGCTGGTTCACGGCGTCGGTGGCTCCGGCGAAAAGGCGCGGATTTTCACCCGTGGCAGCATCGCTCAGGAAGATGCCACCGGCGCGGTCGGCGCTGGCGAGGTGTTTGCCGTCGGGGGAAAACTCGAGGCTGTTGATGAAGTCAGCATGCTTCTTCAGCGTCCAGACGAGAGCCCTGTCCGCGACACGGTAAGCGCGCACGAGCTTCTCGGGTCCGGCGGTGGCGATGAGGCTTTGATCGGGGCTGAGGTCGGCGGCGAGTACAACATCGAAATCGTCGCCCACCGTGGTGAGGAGTTTGCCGGTCTTGAGTTCGATGAGCTGCACTTTGCCAGACGCGGTAGGGCGTCCGCCGCCGATGAGGAGGACCTGACCGTTGCGGCTGAAGCGCAGCACGCGCACCTCGCCTTCGACAAATGGGAGCACCCCGATGCGGTGGCCATCGGCGAGATCGTGGAGCACGGTTTGCTGATGTCCGCCAACCGCAACGACGGGTGCCCATGGATTCGCGGCGAGAGCCATGACGGGAAGCGCACGCATCAGCTTCGGCGCACCCGGAATCGGCGGAAGTTCGCGGATGAATTCGGGCGGCGTCTTCGGCGCATCGAGCGAAGCCGCATTCACGGTCAGTTGCACGACGGCACGGGTTTCCCGAGCTTTGCCGGTGGCATTCGGCTTGAGCCCGCCTTCGATCCAGAGTTTGAAGTCGGCGATCACCGGATCCGCCAGTTTGTCCTGCTCCGGCGGCATCGGTTCTTCATCGCCGATGTGGGAAATAGACCGAAACAGCGGACTGTTTTCCGCAAGTCCGGCGACAACGGCAGGCCCCGCAGAACCGCCTTTCTCCAGCTTCTCCATCGTGGTGACATCAAGCCCACCGCGCGTCTTGCCGGGCCGGTGGCAATTAGCGCAATGCTCACGCAGCAGAGGGAGGATGTGCTCTTCGTAATTGCGAGTCTCCTCGGCATGCACGGTGGCGGCGAGGAGCGCCGCGAAAATGGGGAGAGTGAGTTTCATCTTGTTTAGGCCAGCCCCGGGAACTTCCCCGTGTCCTTGTTCGGTTCGCGTCATGCTCTTGTGGCAGAACGTCCGCAGCCACCCGCCGCGTTCAGCGGTCGGTCCTGCTGCGCCTGGTTCGGCCTCCTTGGTAGTTCGTCAACTGGGTTTGGTGGTCATGTAGCGATGGGCCGAACATTTTCGCTTCAGAGTGCCGCAATGAATTCGTCCACTGAAACCCCAGCTTGCCGAAGAATGCCCGAGAGAGTACCGGACTTGATCTCGCGATGATTTGGAACGACACAGCCAGAGGGGCCGCGGCGCATGACGATGTGACTACCTTTCTGCCTCGTTACCTCGAAGCCCAAGCGCTGCAATGCGCCCACAGCTTCTGAGCCGGAAACGTGAGGCATTTTAGGCATGGGCAATCACTTCGAAAGTGGTTAATAACGAACGACCCGTCTGCACGAGGGGAAACTCTTCCAAGTAAAGCTCGGTAGCCTCGCGGAGGTTGTCAATCGCCTCGGACACTGACTCTCCCTGAGTCGTGGTGCCAGTTTCAGGATTGAAGGCGACGAATCCGCCCTCTTCAGCGGGAGTCAAAACGGCAGTCAGAGTCATCGGTCCAAGTTGGGCAAAATTGACGGAAGTGTCAAGCCGCCTGAGAACAAGTGTTCACCCGATGATTGAGGGGATGGAAGCTTCCTGCTGCTGGGCGGGCGCGACGTTGGTCGCTCGATATGCATTCTTTGCCGAGCGTCCGCGCACAGCCGCCGCGATCAGCGGTCGGTCCTGCTGCGGCTTGTTCGCCTAGGTTGTTTGGAGTCTCACGGCAGTTCGTCTCCGTCCTGAACATCCTCCATTTGGCATGAGAGCCATCGCATGAAGAAATGCGCTTCGGGGCGATCCCTTTGCACGCTCCGGAACGACTTAGTAGGTCAGGCGTCACTTTGGTCGGTATTTTGCCGCGAGTTCTTCGAGTTCCGACCGTTCTTCGGCGGTTACACCGGACCGGCCGTCTGAAAGGATTCCGGCAACGAGGTAGTACTCCGTCTCATTCGCAATATTTCCTCTCTTCATCATGCGTCCATACGCAGAGGCGTACCGTCTTCTGATTTCCGATGACGTCAGAAGATTGGCTTCGCTAAGTGCCGCATCCAACTTCTGAATGTAGGCGAGCGGTTGGTGACGTAAGAATTCGACGGTATCATTGACCGCTTGCTTCAGTCCATCGAGCGCCTTCGGTCTCCCGATTCGGCCAATTGCGGCGTCGCCAACGTTCGTGGGATGAATCGGATCAGCTGGATTAATCTGCCAAACGTGGGTCGCAAAGAAGTCAAGGTACCCACGTAGTTCCGCGTATTCGGTTTCTCTGGCAGGAGACATGGGGTGGGGCATTTGAGGCGAACGATGAGCGCATGCATCACTCCCGGCTAGGGCTCGCGTCGATCACGGGGTTAAGGTTGCAGTCAGGTGAAATCATCGAAACAGAACGGCTGGTAGTGGTTGCATGACGCGGCTTGTTAGCCGTTGCTTGATATGGGCTTTTTGTAAGGGGGGAGTGCCCGTGCTAAAGCAAGAACCCGTTCGTAATCGCCGCCTAGAAAATCATTTCCGTAGGTTGCTAGCCAGTTCGCTTGCCGACGTATTTGTTCAAGCTGACCGGGCCACCTCTTTTTGTTCTTTGGTAAAGCTGGTCTCTGATCCTTTGGCACGAGTCGACCGATATCCAGTTCGACGCCTGATGTATGTTCAATTGTCGTGGCTGTAAAATCACCCCATCCTTCTCCTCGCACAATAACGACAAAATCGCCTCGTCGAAACCATATCTGGAATCGGTCTTCTGGATATCTGGAGGGCTTCTCAAGCGTGAAGCCATGTGGACCGAGAAACCCAAATTCGGTCTCTGCCGCAGCCTTCAACTCTTCTTCTGTGGGGCGATCCTGAGTATTCATTTTCTCGGCTAACAGTATTTATTCGTAGAGCCTCCGCTGGTGATATCCGCTGAATCTACCACGTTCCAGAATGAGGCGATTCCCCCGTTGGGGCAAGGAGATTTCGGCCGAAAGGTGCGTCTATTAGGGCAGCGATGGTGGTCGGATCTGGGGTGAATCGGCGGCGCTGATATCACGGTGTGAACGGCTTCGGCACGTGAGCGGATGAACCGGTGAAGCAGTCCGGTCCGGACACGTCGATGCGAAAGTCGGCCTCCCGGCTTTCCGCAAAAGAGCCCAGTAAGGAATACCTGGAAACAGCCAATTCTTGGCTACCCCAGCTTCGGCGCATCCGCGAGCGGCGGCAGGCTGCGACATCCTGACCTGCTCCCGTAGCAAAGTTTCGCGCGAGGAATTAGAATGAGCCTTCCACACCACCACTTGGTTGGCATCCCCGGTTTCCCTGTATGGACGGTCGGACCACAGGTCCAACTTACGATGCGGCATGACGGCGGTTTCGTAGGTTGGATCTGTGATCCGACCATCGATTGCCTTGCCGTCAGAAATCAAAAATCTGCAATTCTCAATCCTAAATGCCGGTTCGAAGTCCTTGGATCAGCTCTTTTCCCTCTGGGTCAGGATGTCCGAGGCTGCGCATGACATCGGGCGCGGTTGTCGGCGCTCCGAGCGTGGCGAGGAGGGTGAGGCGAAAGACGGAGCCCATGCGCGGGCAGCGATTGACCAGGGGCGCGAAAAGTAGGGCAGAGCGGCTCATTCTGCTGTTGTGAACTTGTAGAGCAGGACACCGTGCCCCTGGATAGCCAGCGGCAGGGAGTCCTTCGAGGTATCCAGCGTGGCGATATTCTGCTGCCTCCACAGGTCACGGACGGTCTGTTTTCCGGACAACTGAAGCTTGGTGAAGTCGTTGAAATCCACATTCACCGGTTCGGGGCCGAGGTTAAAATAGCCGATCGCGCGGCTGCCATCAGCCAAGGCCTTTGCATAGACGCGCACATCTGCGACCTTGCCACTGATCTCGCTGACTTTGATCACGCACGTCGCCTGTTTGCCGAGTTCGTCCTGATCGACCGCCAGCACCTCGTCATTCGTCAAGAGGCTCAAGGTGAACTCATCCAGCTTGGCCATGTCGCTGCCGATCAACAAGGGCGCGGCGAGCATGCACCAGAGGCTGATGTGGGTATATTGCTCATCCGGCGTCAGGCTGGTCGGATGCGGCCTGCCCCAGCCAACCCAACCGACGATGAGCATATCGGGGTCGGTCCAGTTGCCTGGCTTCGCGAAGGGTGCGGCCTTGTCCTGATAGAAGCCGATCTCCTTGACGCTACGCCATGAGTCGTTGACGTCGCCGGTCGTGCGCCAGCAACTGCCTTGGACCGACGCGCCCCACTTCCACACATCATAGCCGCCATATTGGCAGAGGCTGAAAACAATGTCGCGAGGCTGGTCGCGCAGGAAGCCACCCATCACCTTGAAGGGATGGATCGCGAAGTCGTCGTTTTGGGCGTTCTTCCGGACAGGGACGTTCAACGGGTTCGCAACCGCTCCATCCACGACGGAGCCATAGCTGCACCAGTCATATTTCAAGTAGTCGAAGCCCCACTGGGCATACGTCCGGGCATCCTGTTCCTCGTGCAGCCAGCTTCCGGCGCATTTCCCGCAAGTCGTCGGACCAGGCGAGGAATAGAGGCCGATTTTCAGGCCGCGGTCGTGAACGTAATCCGCCAGCCCCTTCATGTCGGGAAAGCGGGCATTTGAGACGATGAAACCCTTGTCGTCGCGGAAAGGCTTTACCAAGTCCTGTACGTCCTTTTGGTCCGTCGGGAGGTGGTTCTGCCAGTAATCGTCGATATTGATATAGCTCCAACCGTGGTTGATGAGGCCGCTCCTGACCATCGCGTCTGCCGCGCCTTTCACTTTCTCGGCGGAGACAGCATGCGCAAAGCAGTTCCAGCTATTCCAGCCCATGGGTGGCGTCAGCGCAATGGTATCGCCGCAGACGATGCGGAATCGCTTCTCCGCCGCGCCGAGCGCATTCTTGGCCCCGAGCGTGACGATGAATTCACCCTTGGATTTCAGGGTTCCCGTGATGCGGCCGGTCCCTTTATCCAAAGTTAAGCCGCTCGGCAGATTCGTTGCCGAAAACTCCATCGGACGGTCGCCGGTTGCCGGAATGGTGAATAGGAATGGCGAACCGGGGCGCACGCCAAAGACCTTCGCGCCGTTGATGCGCGGCGTGTGCGGAGGAGCGGGAGTCAGAATATAGGGAGTCACCGTCGCGGGGACCGGATCACGACTGGTTTCAAAAGTCTTCGCCGTCTTCGTCTCGAACTTCGCATCCGCCCAGTCTGCGAAATCGTCGTTGTTGCCGTCGTCCGCATCGCCGACCTTCAGTAGGAGACGCTTCACTCCGGCTACGCTGACTTCGAACGCCTTGGCCGCTTCGTTGGTGCGCATCACGCCGCTGCGCCAAAGCATCCGGCCATCGCCGATGACGAAGAACTCGATGCTCGTTCTTAACGAGCCGCGCTTGCAGTCATCCGCGCCCACCTGGGCGGAAAACGTCGTGGCATCGCCGTCCAGATGGACGACCAAAACGCTTTCCGCGACCGTGCCGACGCCGCGTTCAAATCGTTTCGTGCTGATGGTCAGAGGCTTGCCATCCTCCGGGTTCTTGGCCGCAGATTTGTTCTTCTGAGCCCTGCCCCAGCCTTGGCTGATTGGAGCCAAGTTCAGATCATCGAGCCAGACCGTTTCGGCGAACACGACGGAGGGGGTAAATCCGGCCAGAAGAAGAAAAAGACAAATCGCAGCGGGGGAACTGAGGGAGGAGAACATAAGTGATGGGAATTTTCTCTTAAAGCGTGGGTGGCTTTGCTGCGAAACGTCGTCCCGAAGACGGCCTTACGGCACCCATTTGAAATCGGCAAAGATCACCTTGTTCAAATCCGATCCTTGCTTGGGGAGAAAGTGGATTTTCCCCACGCTGAGAGCGCTCCGGCGGGCAGGGCGGCCAGCGGTGCGAGGAGAAGGGCGGTGAGGATGAATGTCGCTTTCATGCGGTGCGTCACTACTGGACTTCAGCCGCCAAGGCGTCCAACGAATGGATCTCCCTTGATGACTCATTCATTTCCGGAGGGAGGGGGCCTGGCACCTCCCCAAGGCGTAGAGAATGATCCTGATGCCCTCCACGGAGCCCTGCGGCGTCCTACCTCCGCGCGAGCAACAGGACGGAGACATTTGGCCCAGGGAAAGGAGTTGGCCCACGGAATACACGGAATACACGGAAAGGATGAGAGAAATGCGAAGCAGTTTCATCTTCCGTGCATTCCGTGTATTCCGTGGGCACCTGTCATTTCACTCATTCGGTTTCATGTCCCGTGCATTCCGTGGGCAAAATCCTATTTGACAAGACTTTCTGGTTCAGCGAATCCAGATAGCCTTTCCCGTCCCGCCCTTCGGGATGGTCTTGGGGTAGTCCGGGTTGGGCTTTTGTTCGATGACCTTCACCACTTGCTCGATGGGAAGATCGATCTTTGCGTCGCCAACGCGAGCACCGGATACAACAACGTTGCGCACAGTGCAGTCCAGGTCTGGGGAAAGGATCTCCACCCAAGTGGCCGGTTCATTGGGCTTGTGTTTGTAGGTCGCTGATTTTGGGCCGAGTTCGATGAGGTGGTAGTTGGCGGGTGGAAGAAAATGGAGTTTCACATCCCGGACGTTGAGAAAGTCGGTGTTGGCATGGACCTGGATGCTGCCGGGGCGATTGAAGGTGAGGTTTTCAAACGTGATGTTCCCCAGCGTGCCGACACCAACGCTGGCGTCGTTGTCGCGGCCGACTTCAAGATTGGGCTGATCGTAGAGCTTAAAGTCGCGGATGTCGGTGATATCGCGCATCGTGATGTCGTGGATGGGACAGTCGAGCGGGGTGCCATCGGCAAAACGCTTCACGCCGGGGAGCAGGCGGATGGAATTGGCCGACGGTAGGCCATCTGGGGCACCGTGAATGTCTTCGATGACGATGTCATGGATGGCACCAAAGCTGGGCGCGTAGTTCTTCCACTCCCAGGCATTGAGCGCGACGGTGTCGTCGTGCGAAACGCCGCTCACGTTACGGATGACGCCGTCGCTTGCAGGTCCGTTCACATGCACGCCATCGCGCTCGTGCTCGTCGAGCGTGACACCATCGACGGTGAAGTCGCGCACGTTAGACATATGCAGGCCGAAGGCGCGGCTTTGGCGCACGGTGATCTTCCGCACCGTCACGCGCCGGACGTTTTGCAACAGGATGACGCCATGCGTGCCGGGCACGGGCTTGAGCTTGGAAGAAAGGCCGCGCAGGTTGCCGTTTGATTCAGCACGCGCGGTAGCCAGTGTGGTCCAGATGCCGCCCTCTACGGTGATGTCGGTGTCTGGTTTCGAGTCAGATGGCACTGGCTGATCGGCAAAGCCAAGGACGTGCTCGTTGCGCACCATGCAGGTGTTGCAGCCGGGTTTTAGCCGAATCTCCGCCTTCGCATCCGCAGTAAGTTTCTGGCCCGACTTCAGGATGATGGGGCCGTCGATATAGTAGGGCTTCTCCCGCGCCGGAATGTGCAGGTTGCCATCCGCATCCAGATCGGCCTGCATGGCCTGCGTCCATACCTCGGCGGTGACACTGCGCGTTTCCATCGCGCCGGAGGCATCGGGCCAATTCTCGGTCCAGGTCTCGGTCCGGAGAAGCCCCTCGGTGGCGTGCAGCGCAGTCAGCGGTGCGAGCAGGAAGGCGGTGATGAGTAAGAGGACAAGCTTCATAGAAATCGGAGAGAGCTTCATCTTGCGCCCTGTAAACGGAATCTACCGCGCCACAGCCCCGCTCAGAGAGCCAACTCGCTTGGCTCCGGTGAAATCGGTCTCGAGGAGGTATTTCGAGTCCGCGTGGTCAAAGGGAGCTTCGGCCGTGGGCTTGGCATCGTGCTTCTCGCCGTCCCAGCTCAGGCTGATGAAATCCTCCAAGCCGCGTCCGGGTGTCGTGCCTTGCTTAGGAGCATCGCCGAGAATGATGTTGCCCGTGATGATCACGCCCTCTTTTCCTTTCGGGAAGTTCATCGCGCTTTTGTCGCGCGAGTAGAGGACGTTGTTGGCGAGGACCATGCCTTCGCGGGCATTCCATGAGCTGCCTTTGAAGGCATCGCCGGTGTTGATGATCGTGTTGTGGATCACTTGGAGGTTCAGCGATTTTCCCTGGTGATCGGTGCTGGTGAAGCCGGAGCCGCTGGCGCTGATGAGCACGTTGTTGCGCACGATGGCTTCGCCCTGCACCTGCATGGCGCTGTCGGCACTGCGACGGCAAAGATTGCGCTCGATGATGTTCACCGGCTTCCCGGCAGTGCCATATACGGTGATGCAGGGATACTGCGTGTCGTGGATGTCGTTCTCCGCGATGAGGTTGCCCCACGATCCTTGCTTCACCTCGATGCCATCGCCTTGCTCTCCTTTGCAGTCGTGGATGTGATTCAGTGCGATGACGCTCTCGCTCATGATGAACTGGCCGTGGTTCGCGCCCAGATACATACCCTCGCCATGGCCGCCGCCGTGGTGGTTGTGATTGCGCGTAAGGAAAAGACGGTGCGTGTTCGCGCTATTCGCACTGAGGCAAACTTCGCCCGTGTGATGAATGTGGCATTGATCAATCCACACCTCGCTGCACTGCCCGAGCCGCAATCCATGACTGCCGCCCGTGATCTCCACGCCGCGAAGGCAAAGGTGATGCACCGGAGTTCCCTGGCCGATGTTGAGAACGTTCTGCTTGTCATCCGGGCGCGTGAGAATCACCTGCGCGCCCTCCTCCGCTACGATCCAGATCGGTGCTTCGGCTGTTCCGCTGACGCTGATATCCCACATCCGCTCCACGCTGTAGGTGCCTGCGGCGATGACAAGCTGGTCACCCGGTTGAAGTGCGGCAACAGCTTTGGCGAGAGCATCATTCTGCGTGGCCGTGTGCTTGATGACACGCTTCGGAGCGATGCTGGCCCAAGTCGGTGCATAGGGGGCGTCTGCGGCAGGCAGTGCGGCCAGCGGCGCGAGCAGCAGGGTGATGAGGAGAGTGAGGGGCGATTTCATGGGATGGCTTTCAAAACAAACACGGCACCAAAGGGCTTCTCTCGCAGCGTAATATCGAAACCGAGCAGGAGTTCCGCACCGGTGCGGACTTCTTTGCCGCCGTCGAAGTTTTCGATCTCATAGCGTTGCTGCGGGTCGAGGCCGCGCAGTTTCACGGTGAGCGTTTCGTCGGAGCTTTCGGGACGACGGAAGGCTTGCACGAGGCTTTCGTTCATATCGGCGCGGTGGAACTGCCACGCGATCCACGAAGTCTTGTCGAGGCTGTGGGGCGTGAGCGGGTAGAAATCGCCGGTGTAGAGCGGGCGGACTTTGAGATAGCGCTCGAGGTGCTGGCGCAAGGCGGCGACGGCTTTCGGATCGCGGTAGTTGATGGAGAAACCGCCGCACGCTCCCATCCCGCTGCGCAGGGCCAGATCGTCGGTGGCGGCGGCACCAAGTCCGTGCAGCGGCAGCCAGTGCGAAAGGCCGTGGGTCATGGCTTGGACGTTCTCGGGGAATGCCTTGTCGCCCCAGGTGCAGTCGCTGCGCCAGAGCACGATGCAGCGCCGCATCATCTCGAAGTCGAGACGCCGGCCTCCCGCCGCGCAGTTGTCGAGGATCAGGCCGGGATGACGCCGGGCGAGTTCGTCGAGGAATGCGTAGAGGCCGTTGATGTGGCGGATTTCGCGCAGCCCGATCTCATCCGGCTTCTCGTCGGTGTGCCAGAAGTAGGCGGGGTAGAGATTGAAATCCTGGCGATAGAAGCTCAGGCCCGAGCGGCGGATCTCTTCAGAGATGGATTCGATGGCCCACTGCCGGGCCTGCGTATTGCCGAGATCGAGGAGGTGAAAGCCATCCCGCTCTTGATAACGAAGCCCCTCCGGTGTGCCCGTCGGCTTGAGCAACCATTCGGGATGCTCGCGGTGGAGCCAGGTGCCGCTCATGGCACGCTCCGGCTCGAACCAAGCGAGGAAACGCATTCCCGTCGCCCGCACCGCCGCGCCCACGGGCGCGAGTCCGTTCGGAAAGCGGACGGGATCGGCCTGCGGATTGCCCTGGCCATGGGGAAAGCCGCCTTCGTTCCACCCCGCATCGAGGTGATAGCAATCGAGCGGCAACTTGAGCGCAGCGACATCGCTGGCGAGCTTCACGAGCTTTTCCTCCGACGTGCCATTGAAGGGAAAGATGCCATGCACTCCGGCCTCCACCGGCATCAGGGCCATCGGTGGATGATTCTTCGGCGTGAAGTGCTCCAGCATCAGCCGACGGAAGTGATTCTGCCCGGCCATCCAGTCGCCGCTGTAGTTCATCACCAGGACCGAAGGCAGCCGCACCTCCTCGCCGGGCGCGAGTCGAAAACGCGTGCGTTTCAGTCCGGCGATGACCCGCACTTTGCCATCGCTTTGCAGTGCAAACGAGGCATTCCAATCCCCCGTCCAGCCGATGCACACGATGAGCCCGCCGCCTTCGCTCGCGAGGTTGAAGTAAGGCATCACCCCATCCGACGAACGTCCGCCAAAGGATTCGATCGCGAAGGGCTTGCCCGCCACCAGTGATTCCGTCTTGGGCTCGAAGTCACTCGGCTCAGAGTGGCTGCCTTTGCTCCAGTGGAGCTGCGCCGGAGCATCGGAAGGAAAAGCGACCTCAAAGTCAGCAGGCTTCAGGTTCTCGTAAAGCGGCGACTCGCCAGACTCAGGAGCGCGGAGGCGGAACTGCCATTCGGTGGCCCGATGTTCAGGATAGGAGCGAGCTTCGATGCGCAGACCGGGAACGGTTTCGCGCAAAGGCGAGATGGGAAGATCAATGCCATGAGCTGCAGCCGAAAGGGATAACGCCAGAAAGCTGATGAACGTGGGAAGGGCTTTCGTCGTGGGTAAAATTTCTCTATTCACGCTCTGATAAGTGCGGACGAAGTCGGCCCAAGGGAGAAATCTCATCGCCGACCTCCTTTCGTCATGCTCTCAAGCTGCGCAGCGAGGGTTGGAATCTGTGCCGCCGCTTCGACGGTGCCGGCGAGGTTCACCGTTTCGAGCGGATCGGTTTGCTCGTCGTAGAGTTCCTGGCCGACGACGTGGCCGGTCTTAAAATCACGCCACTCATGGTAGCTCCAGCGGTCGGTCTTGAGCGCGTAGCCCATCACTTGCGGCAAGGCCTGCGGACCGCCGCCCCAGTAGAGCGCGGGGCGGGGATGCTGGGTGAGCGCGGCGGATTTCACGCTGGCGCTGGCGTCCTTGAGCATAGGCACGAGGCTGGTGCCGTCGAGCTGAGGAGGAGATGGAAGCCCACTGAGATCCGTGAGCGTGGGAAAGATGTCGATCAACTCGCTGATGGCGCGCGTCTTCGCGCCGCCCTTGCCGAGGCCAGGAGCGCTGATGATGAGCGGCACTCGCGCGTCCCGCCCGAACAAGGTCATCTTGCCCCAGACATCGTGCTCGCCCAGATGGAAGCCGTTGTCGCCGATGATGACGACGATGGTGTTATCGCGGAGCTTCAGCTCATCGAGCGCATCCAGCACGTGGCCGAACTGCGCGTCGGCGAAACTCATGGCCGCATAGTAGCCATGGCGGATCTCGCGCTTCGCTTCGTCATCGAGCGTGCGTTGGGCAGTCGGCTCGCCGAGGATTTCGTGGTTCGCGTGAAAAGCGATCTCGGGCGCATTGAGAGGCCGTGCGGGGGTCTCGATGGCCGGGATATCCTCCCGCCGATACATGTCCCAATAGCGCTTCGGCACCTTGTAAGGTGAGTGCGGCTTGAATATACCCAGCGCGAGAAAGAACGGCTCCGGCTTTTTCGCGAGCGCCCTCAACTCGGTGATCGCAAGACTGGCCGACACGGTGTCAAAGCACGCCTCGTCCGGTACATCGCGATTCTCACAGAGCAGATCCTTCGCGAGGTTCGGCGGCAAAGCAGCTCCATTGGGCAACGCAAACTCATCCTTCGTTTTGCCGCCCGTGCGACGATCCGGCACGCTCAGCGTCTTGAAGTCCGCCTCCTTGCCATACCCACCAAGCACCTTGCCAATACTCATGGACGTATAGCCGTGTTGCATGAACCACTGCGGTATCGTCACCGCGTCCGGATGCAGGTCGTAGAGATACTTCGTCATGCTCCAGATGCCGAGCGTGTCCGGCCTGCGCCCGCTCATGAATGAAGCGCGCGAGGGACCGCAGATCGGCTGCTGGCAGAAGTTCCGCGTGAATACCGTGCCACGAGCGGCCAACCGGTCGAGGTTCGGCGACTTCGCCACCGGATCGCCATAGCAACCAAGACGGTTGTTCAAGTCATCGAAGACGACGAAGAGAACGTTGGGCTTTTGCTTGGGAGCATCGGAGGCGTGCAGAGTAGCCAACGATGGGAGTAGCAGGGCGATTAGGAGGGTGAGGGCGGGTTTCATGGTGGGCTACTTCTTCAAAACGATGCGCGCTGAGTGGATGTCGCTGTAGAGCCCGCCGGTCGAATCTTTCTTCTGCGCCCAGATCGCGACGAGCGTACCATCGGCAAGCTCGGTAAGCGCGGGATAGCAGATGGACCAGCCTCCGACTTTCGCGGGTCGATCCGCGAGCAGCGTGGGTTCGCTCCAGGTCTTGCCTTCATCGTGCGAGAGGCGCATGTGAAGCGGGAAACGGTGCGGAACGGGACCGGGATTGTAGGTGAGGACGAGCGTGCCATCGCGGGTGCAAAGCAGATGGCTGGCGCTCGATGTGGCGGTCAGGCCGGTCTTTTCCGCCGCGCTCCACGTTTCGCCCTTGTCGGTGCTGATGGAGCGCCAGAGGAGGCCGTCCTTCGTGCGTAGCAGCATGTGGATCGCACCGGACTTCGTCTCCGCGATGGTCGGCTCGCCGCCCTGGCCTTCGGGATTCGCCACTGCACCGAAGCGTGTCCACGTCTTGCCACCATCACGCGATTTCATCACGCCACCGGCTTTTGTGCCGCGTGTGTGCAGAGGAACCAACAACTCGCCCGTGGAAAGCTGAATGCCATTCGAACGTGTCGTGTGATTGGGCTGGTTGATCCTCACCAGCTCGGTCCAGGTCTTCGCCGAGTCGCTGCTGCGGCGGAAGTAGATGTCGATCTGCGGATCGAAAGCTGAGAAGAACAAAAACGTCTCCTTGCCCGCGACGAACAACGCCGGATCAAAGTCCGCCTTGCCCGCGAAGTCCTGCAAGACCGTCGCCTGGCCCCAGGTGCGGCCTTGGTCCGATGAAAACGCCTGGACGATGCGCTGCGACTCCGCGCCCTCCGACGGCGATGAAAACCACGCGGCCATCAGTCGTCCATCCGGCAGCAGCGCGATGCTCGGCCCGAGGTTGAAGCCGGAGGTATTCGCCGGGTCTTTCGGATCGGTGCTGGTGTGTTTGAAGATGACAGCGCGGTCAGTGATCTCGATGGGAGATGCTTCGGCGGCGTGAAGCGGAGCCAGCGGAACGAACAGCAGGGCGGCGAGGAGGGTGGGTTTCATTGCTTTTTTTCATCCAACGCGGACATGACCCGCTTGCTGATTTCCTGGGTGAGCAACAGGTAGGCGGGGTTTTGCCAGTGATAATTGTCGCCGCCCGCGAGGTCGAGCCGCGCTGACAAGAGGGAATAGGCGTCGATCACCTCGATCCCCTCCTGTTTCATCACTTGGCTGGAAAGCGTGTTGAGCCGGATGACCACATCGTTCTTGTCACCAAGGCTGGTGACCGGTTGCTCCGGCGCAGGGCGGGCGGCGGTATGCGGCGTGGTCAGGAGATAATATACCTTGGCCTGGGGCGCGCCATTCTTGAAACAACGCGTCAGCTTTTGCATGCGCTCTAGAACGACAGCATCGGAGACCTTGTCCGGTGTCCAATGCAAGGAGTGGAGGCCGTTGTTGAAGACGACCACGTCGAACTTGTAGCGCGCGGCCATCTCGGTGAGTGCGGCCTCGGGCACATCGCCGCCGACGAAATGAACCGCGTGAAACACATAGATCTTCTGCTTCAACATCTCCGGGATGAAGGAGCCGCTGTATCCCATCGAGATAGAGTCGCCGTAGATAAGGACATTCGGCCAGTCAGGATGCTCGATCTTGGGTACATCGAGCGCCCAGCCTTTGCCTGCGACCGCGCCACGTGGAAACTCGGGCTTGGACTCCCGCTTTGAGACATACTGGTACGAAGAGCCGAACACCTTCACGCCGCGAATCGTCACCGGCATGGTCTTGGCCTTTGGGTTCGCGTTGCGGCCAATCCACATCGGTTCGGCGTTCGGGATAAGCTCCATGAAACACGTCTTGCAGGGAATGTCGTCGAGGTAGAACGTCGCCAGTCCGTTGCGGACCGCCACGGTGAGGGTGTAGGGCGTGTTGAGTTGCGGCTCCTGCCGACCGTTCAGGGCACCACCGGTCATCAGGATATTGTTCACCACAGAGTTGACCTGACGCGCGTAGTAGGGGTTGTCGCGGTAGTTGAAGAAGAAGGAGAAGCCGTCGTCCTTCTCGTTCTGCTTTCGCATCGCCGTAAAGACCGCATCCTGCACCAGAGCATCAAGGGAAAGGGTAACCTGGACAGTGAAGTTCGCCTGGTCGGGAAAGGCCTCCGCAGGTACCGCGAAGGCCGAGCCATCGCGCAATTTGACCGCGCCTTCCACCGTCTCGACGACTCCCGACCGCAGCGTTGGGAGAATGTCATTTCGCGACAAGTCCCACAGCGGCGAATCATCGGCGGCGGAGATGCTGGCGGCTGCAGCGGCGCAGGAAGCAATTGCCAAGCGCAGGATGGGAAGAAGTGAAAAGGATCTCATCATGGTGAATAGTGGATGCGGCTTTAGCCGCATTTGGGATTTAGTGATTCGGCTAAAGCCGAAGCCACTTTGAACAACTGGCTGCCGATGCCGACCGCATACTCGTCGGGGCGAAGATTGGCTTTGATGGGGTTCTCGGCGATGTAGCAGCGGTAGTGCTGCCATTGGGCCTGACTGCGGACGATGTGATCATACGGCTCCTTTTGCCAAAGGGGGCCATTTCGTCCGAGGAGACGGTTGATTTCGAATGCGCTGCCACCTTTCCAACTCTGCATGACATCGCCGAGTGCTTTGTCTTTTGGCACCACTAAGGCGTGGAGATGATTCGGCATGATGACCCAGGCATCCAGAGACGGCTCGGTAAAAAGACGTTTGATCAGGATGTCCCTCACCTCGGGTCGCCGGAGAAGGCACTCGCCATAGCCTGCATCCAGCCATCCGTGCCATTGCTTGGTGAAGGTGGAGTGGAACTCGTGCTGCAGGTCTTCAGGAAGCCTGTGGACGTCTGTGGGCGTTTGGAGACCATGGGCTGCGAGCCAAGTGTCGCGGTTCTGCTGCCATTCGCGGAGTTTTTCCTGTGGCATGGAGTCGGCGAGGCGGGTCGTGACGAAGTAGTGGACATTGGTTTGGCGCCAATGCGGGAGGTTGCCGCGATGTACGTTGAGTGTGTCCTGCGGCCGAAAGAAAGTGGCTTCGGCTTTAGCCGAATCAGGAGCTGGCGGAGGATCGTTTGTCATGCGTGGGATTCTCTGAATGCGGCTAAAGCCGCAGCCACTTTCAGTGATTGAAGATAAACTCGTTCGAGTTCAGAACGGCCCAAAAGATATCTTGCAGGGCGACGTTGGGGCCGCCCGCATGCGTGTGGAGGACTTCGGTGAATGCGGCGGTTTCGCTCTCAGACGGGAGTCGTGATAAGCTGGTGAGATAGAGATTGCGGATGACTTGCTGTGGATCGCTGTTTGCAGCGGTCCAGGCCGGGAGATTCTTCCCTCGCTCGATGCAGTGGGTGATGCTGGTGCCGTTGATGAGATTGAGTGCCTGGGAAAGGGTCGGCTGGGATTTCACCTCGCAGGTGCAGGGCGTCTCACGCTTGGAACGGCCGAATGTGGAGAGGAAGGTGGTGGTGATGCCGCCATCTCCGATCTGCACGGCTCGGGTGCCGGGGCGCTCGAAAAAGAATTTCTCATCGTAGTATCCAGTGGCCTGCGTGAGACAATCCCAGAGCACTTCGGCGAGAATGCGGCGCGGATAGGAGTGGGAGAAGTTGCGGGTGTCGGCGCGGTTGGTTTCGTTTTCCACCGAAGAATGTTGATAGGTGCGCGAGAGCAGGATATCGCGGATGAGGGCGCGTGGTTTGAAGCCGACGGCGACGAGACGTGCGGCAAGCGCATCGAGCAGCTCGGGGTTCGACGGCGGGTTGGAGACGCGGGCGTCGTCTACTGGATCGATGATGCCAACGCCGAAAAAGTGCTGCCAGTAGATGTTGGCGAGGTTGCGGGCGACGAGCCGGTTGTCCGGCGCGGTGAGCCAATCGGCGAGCACGGTGCGGCGTTCACGATCGGCGGTGGTGACGAACGCGCCGCCGAGGAATTTGGGCGGGACTTGCTTCTGGGTAACAGGGTGGCTGGTCTCGCCGTTGGGCGCTTCATAGACGAGGACGTCCATCATGTCCTCGCAGCTCTTCTTCTGCGTGCGGGCGAAGAAGGCGACCATGCCGTAGTAGTCGTTTTGGGTCCAACGATCGAAAGGATGGTTATGACACTGAGCACATTGGATGCGCGCGCCGAGGAAGAGCTGGGACATGTTTTCCATGAGCAGCTTCGGGTCGCGCTCGCGGTAGAAATTGGTCTCGGGGTTTTCAATCCAGGTGCCTTTCGCAGCGATGAGGCGGTGGATGACTTCGTTCATCGGGGTTTCGGTTTCGATTTGCCGATGCAACCACGCGGTATAACGAACGGTGGCCTTTTGATGCGAGGCGGAAGCGGAAACGATGCTGCGGGCCTGGAGCCGCTCGCCCCATTTCATGGTCCAGAGGTCGGTGAACTCGGGTCGCGCGAGCAGGCTGTCTACGAGGCGTGCGCGTTTGTCGCTGCGCGTGTCGTTTCGAAATTGCTCGTATTCCGCGAGGGTGGGCAGGAGGCCGATGGTGTCGATGAAAACGCGGCGCACAAAGTCATCGTCGCTGCATACTTCAGCGGGCGTCATGCGCAGCTTGGAGAGGCGGGCGTAGACGGCTTCGTCGATGAAGTTCCAGCCCTGCGCGAGCGCGGCGGGCGGCTGCTGACCGGGCACGACATCCACGCGCACACCGCTAATGAAGGCGGGCAGTCGCACGGAGATGAAAGCCTCGCCGCGCCGATGACTGGTGACGAGACCTTCGCGTGTGACGCTGGCGATGGAGTCGTCGGAGCTTTCCAAAATGCTGAGGTGGGTGACATCACGCTGCGAGCCATCGGTGAAACTGCCCATGACGACGAGGCGATGGCTCTGCCCGGCGGAATCGAGGGTAAGATCGGCGGGATAGACGCTTACGCTGCTCAGGTGCGCCTCGTCTGCCGGGCCTTTCGGTGCGCCAGCGGCAATCCAGTCGTGCAGCAGGGTGAAGTTGGCATCGTCAGGAGTGAGCTTCTTCCCTCCGCCATGCGGCACCGTTCCCGCGCTCTTCTTCAGCAGCAGGCTGTCCTCCGGGAGCGCGACATTGACGCGGCGATTCACAAACTCGCGGGTGAGGCGGAAGTGGTCGGCATCCGGGTCATAGCCGAAGAGCGAGAGGCGGAATCCGTCCTTGCCACGCGTTGCGCCATGGCAAGAGCCCGTGCTGCAATCGTAACGCATGAGCACGGGGACGACTTCGTTTTGAAAGGACGGCACCGGGCTCCACGCGCCGCGCGTGACCTTCAAATCCACCGTGGCGGTAAGCCCCGCGTGGGTCACTAGAAGGCGAGTCTTGCCTGACGCCAACGGCGTTAGCGTGCCAACCTGCCAGCGGACGAGGTTGGAATCCTCCAAAGTCACCGTCGCCTCAGCCGTGACATCGATGGTCAGCCCTTGCTCATGGGTGAGCGTGACGACCACGCGCTGGCTGGCGGCCGACGGATGAAGGTCGATGCGCTCGGGGTAGATATGCAACTTCGAGTCGGTGGCGGCGACGGGCACCGCGAGAGCGCTGAGGACGAAGAGGATGGCGAAGCTTTGCTTCATAGCGAGATTGGCCAGGAGTTGATCACGATGAAAGCTCCATCTGAGCGCCCCTTCTCCACCTTTGCTGCGGGGATGAACTTTCGATTGATTTTGGTCCGGGCAATTCGCGACTGGGTTCCGCAGAGCCACAGACACCCTGACCTTGATGAAAATGCGGCGACCCCATGGCCTCGGATCAGCATTGAGGATTGAGAATTTCAGATTTTTGATTTCTGAGGGGCAGGCGCACGAAGCTGTTACCAACTTCGCTACATGCCAGCCCTCGTAGCGAAGCCGCTGCTGCGGCATCGGGCGGAACCGGCGTCGAATCCACCCGCCAACCGCCCGAAGCTGTTACCAGCTTCGCTACATGCCAGCCTCGTAGCGAAGCCGCTGCTGCGGCATCGGGCGGGACCAGCGTTGAATCCACCCGCCAACCGCCCGAAGCTGTCACCAGCTTCGCTACATGCCAGCCTCGTAGCGAAGCCGCTGCTGCGGCATCGGGCGCGACCAGCTTCGCATCCACCCGCCAACCGCCCGAAGCTGTTACCAGCTTCGCTACATGCCCAGCCTCGTAGCGAAGCCGCTGCTGCGGCGTCGGGCGGGACCAGCGTCGCATCCACCCGCCCACCGCCCGAAGCTGTTACCAGCTTCGCTACATGCCCAACACTCGTAGCGAAGCCGCTCCTGCGGCTTCGGGCGCGACCAGCGTCGAATCCACCCGCCAACCGCCCGAAGCTGTCACCAGCTTCGCTACATACCAACTCTCGTAGCGAAGCCGCTGCTGCGGCGTCGGGCGGAACCAGCGTCGAATCCACCTGCCAACCGCCCGAAGCTGTCACCAGCTTCGCTACATGCCAGCCTCGTAGCGAAGCCGCTGCTGCGGCATCGGGCGCGACCAGCGTCGCATCCACCCGCCAACCGCCCGAAGCTGTTACCAGCTTCGCTACATGCCAGCCTCGTAGCGAAGCCGCTGCTGCGGCTTCGGGCGCGACCAGCGTCGCATCCACCCGCCAACCGCCCGAAGCTGTTACCAGCTTCGCTACATGCCAGCCTCGTAGCGAAGCCGCTGCTGCGGCATCGGGCGGGACCGGCGTCGATTCCACCCGCCAACCGCCCGAAGCTGTCACCAGCTTCGCTACATGCCCAGCCTCGTAGCGAAGCCGCTGCTGCGGCATCGGGCGGGACCAGCCTTGAATCCACCTGTCAGCGGTCACTCAAAACCAGCCACCCAGGGTCGATTCAAAACCAGCCACCCGCCAAGCCCAAACGGCCCTGGCGGAGGCCCCTGACATGTAGCAGGGGCAGGCGCCATGGCCAACCACCTGA
>Ga0247843_1000126_pt1 | contig 169975 bp, 144 predicted proteins | sample LaCruzMarch2017__FD_192420 | JGI IMG/M metagenome (GOLD analysis project Ga0247843, IMG submission 192420) | Freshwater microbial communities from meromictic Lake La Cruz, Castile-La Mancha, Spain - LaCruzMarch2017_8m | ecosystem: Environmental > Aquatic > Freshwater > Lake | place: Spain... | reverse complement strand
GCAGTTTCGATCTGCTACAAACTTCTCTTTATCATACACTTGGAGACTTGCCAGAACCCAAGTTCACCCATAGATTTTGCTGAAGAGCCTTAAAAAAGAGAGCCTTGCGACAGATTGTTGGATTTCGGGCGAGACGGTCCGGCAAGTAATGCATCGATTTGCATGAGAAGATCCAGAGATGGGATTTCATCGCCCTCTAGCACGGTCCGCAGGCGGGTGCGCCAATCGTCAGTTGACCCGCCGTTTTCAGAGGCGAGAACCATGGCAATTTGACTCAGTCGTCCGCTTACCGCAAGTTGGCGGCCGGTCCGGCGTAGCCAAGTGTCGAAATAGGGGCGATCTGGATTGGGTGTGAACACGGGGTGAGAATTCGGTGTGCGGCGCTGTCGGTCAAGAGGACACTCGAGGTTTGCGAGAGCTTTTGGCGGTGGGGTATTTGACGGGAAGCATCGGCTGGGTGGTGGTTGGAGTTTTTAAGGCGGCGATTTGATCGCGCAAATGAGCGGCGCGCTCGAATTCGAGGCGTGACGAAGCCTCGCGCATTTCTTCGTTCAACTCGGCGATGACGCGGAGTTTGTCATACGTTTCCACGTTTTCGGCCACTAACGATTGGTTGAGGGTTTCCGCCTGTTCCCGATCTTTTTGGTGGTTTTGCAAACTGTGTTGCAAGGCTCGCTTGACGCCTTGAGGGGTGATTCCGTGGGTTTCGTTGTATTCTTGTTGGCGTGCCCGGCGGTGCTCGGTGACATCCAGCAGGGCTTGGATGGAATCGGTCACGCGATCACAGAAAAGCACACATTCGCCGGTGATGTGGCGGGCCGCGCGGCCAGCGGTCTGAATGAGCGAGGTTTGGTTGCGCAGAAATCCTTCTTTATCGGCATCCAGGATGCAAACGAGGGAGACTTCCGGCAGGTCGAGGCCCTCGCGGAGAAGATTGATGCCTACTAACACATCCACCGTGGCGGCGCGGAGTTGGCGCAGGATTTCCACCCGCTCCACAGCATCGACATCGGCGTGAATGTAGCGGACTTTCAGGCCGGTGCCTTGAAGGTATTCGCTGAGATCCTCGGCGGTTTTTTTGGTTAGGGTAGTGACCAGCACACGTTCGTGTCGTTCGACCCGTTGGCGGCAGAGTTCGATGGTTTCATCGATCTGGCCCTTGAGTGGGCGCATGGTGACCACGGGATCTAGCAAGCCGGTAGGGCGGATGATTTGCTCGACGATCAACGGCGTGCCGCGCTTGGTAGGAATGAATTGCTCGATGGGTTCATCGTTGCCGCTTGCCTTGACGCGAAGTTCCCGCCAATTCGGCGAGCCACCTTCCTTGCGGGATTTCACCGGGATGAAGCGATGGTTTTCCGGGCGCGAGTTGATGTATTCAAACGGGCCGGGGGTGGCGGAAACATAGACTCTTTGGCCGGTCATTTGCATGAATTCTTCGAAGCGCAGCGGGCGGTTATCCAATGCGCTCGGGAGACGGAAGCCGTGATCGACGAGCACGGTCTTGCGGCTTTTATCCCCCTCATACATGCCGCCGATCTGTGGGATGGTGGCGTGGCTTTCATCAATGAGTAGGAGGAAATCCTGCGGAAAAAAGTCTAGCAAGGTGTGGGGACGAGCTCCCGGTTCGCGCCCGGTGAGATGGCGTGAGTAATTCTCGATGCCTTGGCAAAATCCCATTTCGGCCATCATTTCGAGGTCGTAGTCGGTGCGCATGCGCAAGCGTTGCGCTTCGATGAGTTTGCTTTCTTTTTCAAATTTTGAGACTTGTGAGGTGGCCTCATCGCGGATGGCGACCATTGCGCGTTTCATTTTATCGCCTGAGGTGACGAATTGTTTGGCGGGGAAAAATGTATGGCTTTCCAAGCGCTCGATCATATTTCCGGAGAGTGTGTGGATGCTGGTGATGCGTTCGATTTCGTCATCGAAGAACTCCACCCGGATGGCCGTTTCGTCGAGATAGGCGGGGTGGACTTCCACCACATCGCCGCGGACGCGAAATTTTCCCCGGCCGAAGGCGATGTCGTTGCGTTCGAACAGCATGCCGACCAAGGCATTGAGGAGTTCCTCGCGTGTCAGGTGTTGGCCCACGCGCACCGGGATCATCATGTTTTCATAATCTTCCGGCGATCCCAATCCATAGATGCAAGAAACCGAAGCGACCACGATCGTGTCCTCACGGGTGAGCAGCGAACCCATTGTGCTGAGTCGTAGGCGCTCGATCTCATCGTTGATGGAGGAGTCTTTTTCAATATAGGTATCACTGCGCGGGATGTAGGCTTCCGGCTGATAGTAATCGAAATACGAGACGAAATATTCGACCGCGTTGTGCGGGAAAAAGTTCTTGAATTCCGAGTATAGCTGCGCCGCCAGTGTTTTGTTGTGGCTCATGATGAGCGTCGGCTTGCCATGTCCGGCGATCAGGTTCGCCATGGTGAAGGTTTTTCCCGATCCGGTGACGCCGAGCAAGGTTTGGTGACGGTTTCCGGCGACGAGCGATTTCGAGAGTTTTTCGATCGCCTGTGCCTGATCGCCCTCAGGTTGGTAGTCGCTGACCAGTTGAAATAGCATCCCGGCAGTGCATAACCCCGCAATCCCTGCGCCGCAAGTGTTGCAATCCCGGTGCTCGACCTCGCTCTGGTTCGATTTTATACCGTCAGCCACATGCAGCAGCCTTCTTCAGGACAACGGTGGATTTCCACTTCTGAACCCGCACTCGGTCTCGGGCGGATTCATACTTTCGATGGCAGGCGGGTGGACGTTCGTTTTCCCGCCGCCGAGGAAACCCGTGCATATGCTTTTGAGTCCGCGCCGTTGGTGCGAGTCCGTTTTGAACCGGGCGATGTGATTTCGAATCGTGAGGGTCGGGAGATAGTCATCGAAAATGTTTCCGTGGATGGTGAATTGCTCACGTATCATGGTGGTGGTTTTCAGATCGATGAGAGAGAACTGCTCGACACCCTGAATTTTGTTCGCCCGGAAAAACGCTTGTTGGCGGGCCTCTGCGATCATCCGCGTGATTTTGATCAACGACTTCAGGCACTCGATTGGAATACCCGCATCCGCCAATCGCCGGCGCGTGGATTCATCGGGGCTCGTATTGATCTGATTCCACACCAACTCGCCATTATCGCGGAAACCGCCAACCGGCTTCACCCTCGAGTTTTGTTAGCGGATGAGGTGGGCTTGGGAAAAACCATCGAGGCATGCTTGATTTTACATCGCCTGCATCTTACGGGGCTCGCATCCCGCATCCTGATTCTGGTGCCGGAGCCACTCGTTCACCAATGGTTTATCGAGCTACTGCGGCGCTTTAACTTGCTTTTTGCGATCTTCGATGAGGACCGCTGTGAATCGATTGGAGCACACGATGTGGAAGCAAATCCGTTTTTGGATTCCCAACTCATCCTCGCCGCTACTGATTTTCTAACCACCTCGCCGGAGCGTGCCGCCCAAGCACAAGCTACCGGGTTTGACCTACTTATCGTGGACGAAGCGCATCACCTTGAATGGTCGCCGGACAAGCCATCCGATGCTTATGCCATGGTGGAAATGCTTGCTCGGGAAATCCCGGCATTGCTGTTGCTGACGGCCACTCCACAACAACTAGGGCCTGGCGGGCACTTTGCCCGGCTCCGCCTGCTAGATCCGGATCGTTACTCGGACCTTGATGCATTTTTAGAGGAGTCTTGCTCATACGCCCCGCTTACGACAGCGGTAGAATCCCTGAAAAGCGGGGGGATCCCTGAAAATATCAATGTTTTCGCAGCTCGTTCACCGCGTGCTGCAAACCACTTGGCGGCTCTCCGGGCGGGTGATGATTCCGCGCGCGCCGCACTCATTGGTGAGCTAATCGATTCTTTCGGCACTGGCAGAGTTTTGTTTCGCAACACCCGCGAGCAACTCACCGGATTTCCCGAACGGCGGCCGCACATGCATCCGCTGTGCGAGGGGGAATCGCCCTACACATGGCTCGCCGGGTTGCTACGCTCGTTGGCGGAGGATGAGAAAATCCTGCTCATCACCAGTTCTCCCGAGGCCGCCATCACAGTGCAGGAAAAACTGCTCGTGGAAATCCACGTGGAGTGCGCCTTATTTCATGAAGACCTCAGTCTTCTCCAACGTGACCGCAATGCCGCTTGGTTCGCCGATCCTGACGGCGCACGCATTCTCATGTGCTCGGAAATCGGCAGCGAGGGCCGGAATTTTCAATTCGCCCATCACCTTGTGTTGTTCGGGCTGCCGCGCGATCCTGAGTTGTTAGAGCAACGCATTGGTCGTCTTGATCGCATTGGCCAGACGGGCACCATTCACATTCACGTGCCATACGGAGTGGGAAGTCAATCTGAACTTCATGCCCGCTGGCTCCATGAGGGTCTGGATGCATTTTCCCGCCCGCTCAAGGGAGCCACTGCGCTCGCGTCGGTGTTGTTGCCGGAGCTTGATCAACTCAGCCAGGAAAATTTGGAGGCGTTCTTGGTGCGCAGCCGCGCATTGAAAGAAAACATCGTCCGCGAGTTATCCACCGGGCATGACCGTTTGTTGGAACTTGGTGCGCCTGCCCCTAAAAAAGCAGAGGCATTGTTAGGATCGATTCGCACCGCCGATTCCGATCATCGATTTGAACGATTTGTTGTCCGGCTTTTTGATCATCTGGGGCTTGATGTATCCGATCTTTCCACTCGCAGTTATCATTTCAGCCGCGGCCACCGCCATGGCGATACCTTCGCTGATCTTCCAGAAGAAGGTCTCTCCACGACGCTGGATCGTGACACCGCGCTGATCCGGGAGGATTTAACCTTTCTGACGGCGGACCATCCGGTTTTCCTCGGAGCTTTGGAACAATTTCTGGATAGTGAAGCGGGCAACGCATCGTTCGCTCAGTGGAAAACTGGCAAGGGCAAGGCCGTGTTGCTGGAAGGTGCCTTCGTGCTTGAAGTGCTCGCTCCCACACGTCTTCACCTTGATCGATTCCTGCCGCCCACCGTCATCCGGGTGATAGTCGATCACCAAGGCAATCCGGTTTCCACCCAGCTTCCCTCGGCAGTTCTGTTGCCGGGTGATTCGCGCCGACTTGTTAGCCAAGAAGCATTTCGCAGGGAATTATTTCCCAAGATGCTCGCCGCCGCCCGCGCACTCGCCGTCACGGCGGGGGAGCCCACTTCAGAAATTGCCCGCCAACTCGCTGCGGAAACCTTGAATTCCGAGATCGCGCGGCTGGAAGATCTTTCCACCCGAAATTCACATATCCCGGATGCGGAACTCGCGGCGTTGCGATCTTTGCGCGACGAAGTTCTGGATGCCTTGGCTGCACCCCGGGTCCGCCTCGACGCTCTCCGCCTAATCTGGTGCAGTTAGCGCCGGTGATTTAACGAATTTGTTCACTTTGCATCACTGAGAAATTTTGTCAGTGTCCCGCCATGGAAAGTCATGAAGTCTTGAGGCGGGCCCTTCGTAAAACCTCACCCAAGGCCGTGGCGTCAGATCTTGGGATCTCGCTATCCTTGGTTTATAAGTGGGCGGAAAAACCCTCCGACGACAGTTCCGGCAGTCGCAATCCGCTGGATCGATTGCTCCAGATCATCGAGCTCAGCGGTGATACGGGAATTGTCGAGTGGTTGTGCCGCCAACAGGGTGGGCATTTTGTCAAAGACCCGAACGTCGAGGGTTATCAAATGGACCATATCCTGCCAGCCACCCAGGAAATCATCGGGCATTTTTCGAATCTATTGTCCCAAATCTCCGCCGCTGCGGATGACCAGTCGGTGAATGTTTCAGAAGCCGATGAGATCCGTCAGTGCTGGGACAAGCTCAAAAGCTACGCGGAGGCGTTTGTTCGCTCTTGCGAAGCGGGTGATTACGAAACGATGCGACGGATCCAGTGAGGAGATCAGTCGTTGTTCTCTTCCGGGGCTTTCGGGAGTTTATCGACTTCTTCGAGCAAGTTCACGATTCCGACGCCGCGGGCAGCGGAGTTGTCGCTATAGAAACGCAGCACGGGTGTTGATTTTAGCACCACACGTTTCATGATTTTGCTTTGAATCGCGCCGTGATCGCGGTTGAGCTTGTCGATGACGGGTCGGGCATCGCCGCCGAGCACGCTGGTCCAGACTTTGCCTTCCTTGAGGTCTTGGGTGACTTCGACTTCGCTGACGGTGACGAGTTTGCCGTGCCATTCGTAATCTTTTTGAATGACGTTGCCGATTTCACGGCGGAGCAGTTCGTTAACGCGATCAAGGCGGCGGGACATGGCTTTGAAATTCTAAATCTTAAATTCTAAATTCGAAACGAAGACTGCGATGCGGAGTATTTCTTCCGTGTCGAATTTCGTGCTTTGGATTTAGTGCTTCGAGCGAAGCGGTTAGAGCGTCTGCGGGACTTTTTCGAGTTTGTAGCACTCGATGATGTCGCCCTCTTGGTATTCGTTGAACTCGCCGAGGCGGATACCGCATTCGAAGTTGGTGCGGACTTCTTCGACTTCGTCCTTGAAGCGGCGGAGAGTGGACATGCGGCCATCGAATACCGGCACACCGCCGCGGATGACGCGGGCGTGGGCTTTGCGGTGGACGCGGCCGTCGGTGACGAAGCTGCCGGCGACGCGGCCGCGGTTGAGTTTGAAGATCTGGCGGACTTCGGCGTGGCCGATGACGGACTCGCGGGTGAGTGGTTCCAGCAGGCCGAGCATCGCTTCGCGGACTTGATCGATGAGTTCGTAAACGACCGAGTAAAGTTTGATTTCGACGGAGGCGGCTTTGGCGGATTTGACAGCCTTGGCCTCGACCTTGACGTTGAAGCCGAGGATGATGGCGTCGGTGGAGGCTGCGTAGGCGATATCAGACTCGGTGATCGGGCCAGCGGCGGCGGTGATGAACGAGCAATCGACTTTTTCCGACTCGATGGCGAGCACGGCTTTTTTGATGGCTTCGACCGAGCCTTGCACGTCGCACTTGAGGATGAGCTTGAGTTGAGCTTTGCCTGCACCATCGCGGACCATCGAGTAGAGGTCCTCCATGCGGTTCCGGTGTTGGGGTTTGAGGCGTGCAAGGCGTTGTTTTTCCTGACGTTCGCTGGCGAGGGTTTTCGCCTCGCGCTCCGTTTTCATCTGGGTGAGATGATCTCCGACATTGGGAAGTTCTTCAAAGCCGATGACTTCCACGGGCATGCCGGGGTGGGCGGATTTGATCGCGACGCCGCGGTCGTTGATGAGCGAGCGGACTTTGCCGGCGAAGGGGCCGCAGATGAAGGGGGTGCCGACTTTGAGGGTGCCGGATTCCACGATGACGGTGGCGGTAGTGCCGCGGCCGGGGACGACTCGTGCTTCGATGACGGCGGCGCGGGTGGTGGCTTTCGGGTTGGCCTTGAGTTCGAGGACTTCAGCTTGGAGAGCGATGAGTTCCAACAGGGTTTCCATTCCCTGACCGGTGACGGCGGAAACTTCGGCAAATTCCGTGTCGCCGCCGAAGTCGGTGGTTTGGAGGCCGTGTTCGGCGAGTTGGGATTTCACGCGGTCCACATTGGCGGACGGGAGGTCGCACTTGTTGATGGCGACGATGACGGTTTTTTTGGCTTTTTTGGCGTGTTTGATCGCCTCGATCGTTTGCGGCATGATGCCGTCATTGGCCGCGACGACGATGACAACGATGTCGGTGATGTCCGCGCCGCGGGCCCGCATGTCGGAGAAAATCGCGTGGCCCGGGGTGTCGAGGAAAGTGATTTCCTGTTCACTGTGCATGACCTGATAGGCACCGATGTGTTGGGTGATGCCGCCGGCTTCGCCCGCAGTGACTTTGGACTTGCGGAAGAAGTCGAGAATCGAGGTTTTTCCATGGTCCACGTGGCCCATGATCGTGACGATCGGCGGGCGGGTAGTGAGAAGGTTTTCGGGTTCTTTGACGGGGGCTTCCGGTTCCTTGATGACTGCCTCCACCTTGTGGAAACCTTTGTCCTTATCGCGTTTTTCACGTTCGAAAGTGAAGCCGTGGATTTCGCAGACTTTGGCGGCGATGTCCGGTTCGAGAGGTTGATTGGGGGCGGGGAAAACGCCGAGTTTGATCAAATCCGCCATCACGTTGAATGGCTTTAGTCCCAGACGGGAGGCCAGTTCGGGGACGAGGATCGGCGGTTTGATGACGATGAGTTTCGGATCGTCCGGCGGCTCTTCGTCGGGGATAGCCGCTGCGGGGATTGCGATAGGGGCGGCGGGCGCTGGGCGGATGGGTTCCGGGGTGGGCACCAGATGGGGATCCTCTTGATCGAGAATCTTGGAAATCGAGCCAAGAACGGCGTTTGGAGTAACTTTGGCTTTCCGGACTTTCGGTTTTTTTTCCTCGGAGAAGAGATCGAGGGCTTCGCTCTTGGCTTTGTCGAGCTTGCTGGGGGCGATGGGAATGACTTCGGCCTCTTTGCGTTGGCGCTCGCGGCGTGAAGGTTTTTTGGTCGTATCGAGTAGATCGAGAACCTTTTCTTTTTTGGGTGAGCTATCGCTTTTTTCGGGCATCCGTTGTGTCTGCAAAGTTCGTGGAGCGGGGGTAGGAGAGAGTTAGGCGTTAAAAATGGTGGATCCGCCGGCGCTGACGATGTCTTTGGCGCGGGCAAGAATGGGAGCGGCATCGTCGAGCGAGATTTCGAGGATTTCGGCGATGTCCTCAGTGGACATGCCGATGATGTATTCCGGGGCGATACCGCCGGCGACGGTGAGTTTGCCGGCGAGTTCGTCGGTGATACCGAGTTGTTCGCCAAGCGTGTGGGCGGCACCGCCGATTTTTTCTTTAAATTGTTCCTCTTTGGATTCGTCGCGGCGGACTTGGACATCCCAGCCCATGAGGCGTGAGGAAAGGCGGGCATTCTGGCCCTTGCGGCCGATGGCTTTGCTGAGGTCTTCCTCATCGACGGTGACGAGGACGATTTTGTTGGCCTGATCGACGGCGATGGAGCGGAGTTCGGCGGGTTTGAGGGCCTCGCGGACGAATTCAGTGGGATCTTCGCTCCAGCGGATGATATCGACTTTTTCGTTGTTGAGTTCGCGAACGATGTTTTTGACGCGAGCGCCTCGCATGCCGACGCAGGCACCGACGGGATCGACTTTCGGGTCCATGCTCCAGACGGCGACTTTAGTGCGGAAGCCGGCCTCGCGGGCGATTCCGCGGATTTCCACGGTGTGGTCGGAGATTTCGTTGACCTCGGCCTCGAATAAGCGGCGGACGAAATTCGGGTGGCTGCGGGAGAGGATGATTTCAGGGCCGCGGCCCTCGTTTTCGACGGCGAGCACGTAGCAACGGATGCGATCGCCGATGTTGTAGTCCTCGCCTTGGACGCGTTCGCGATTGGGCATGATGCCTTCGAATTTCCCGAGGTCGATCATCACGTCATTGCGTTCGAAGCGGCGGACGGTTCCGGAGACGATGTCGCCCGCGCGGTCTTTAAATTCCTCGTAAATCATTTCCTTCTCCGCTTGGCGGAGGCGCTGCATCATCGTTTGCTTGGCGGTTTGGACGGCGATGCGGCCGAAGTCTTTGGGGGTGACGTTGAATTCCTGGGTGTCGCCAGGTTGGGCCGCCGCATTCTTTTTGGCGGCCGTGGAGAGTGGGACCTGGTTGAATTTATCTTTGTAATCTTCATCTGCGACCACGGTGAGCGAGGCGAAAATCCGGGTTTCTCCTTTGCGGGTATCGACATCGGCACGCATGATTTCGATGGCGTCTGCGCCGGGAACCATTTTGCGGTATGCGGAAATGAAGGCGAATTCGAGCGCGGCTATGACTTTTTCACGGTCAATGCCTTTTTCCTTTTCGTAATACTCGATGAGGGCGACGATATCGTTGGTCATGGCGAAAGTAGATCTGCAATCCGCTGCTGACATCCAGAGACGCAAAAGAGTGGGTGCTAGACCCACTCCTTTCTTTCGTCAGAAGCCGTGCGGGCGCTTATTTAAGGCGCGAGATTTTTGGTTGCAAGTCTAAAGTCGGTGAAGGAACGAGCCTCACTGTTTGGCGACGTTCGTTTGCCAGAGAGGGGACTGCGGGATGTCATTGGGGCGGCAAATGATGATGCCGGCGTGCTTGGAGGAGGCGTTGAGGTAATCGGAGATGGGTTGGTCGATGATCGTCATGCGGCCTTTGTCGCGGTCCGAGGTGGCGTGGGCAAAATAGGCGCGGTCTTTGAGTCGTAGGATCAGGCCGACGTGAGAGGTATAGCCGCCGGGATGATGGGTGGTGATGGCGCAAATATCGCCATTTTGGAGGAAATTCTCGGCGGCGCGGACTTTGGATTTTGGGACGTGATAGACTGGGAGTTTCGAGACTTGAGCTTCGATTTTGCCCATCGGCTCGATGAGAGTGGGATTGGCGCGGAGGTAGCGGTAGCTTTTCCACTGGACGGTCATTTCGCGGATTTCGCGGCGGAGGCGGACTGCGCCGGGAATTTTCGAGGTGATGTTGGTGGCGTAGCCGCGGCGTTGGTTATCGTGGAAAACCTCTTCGAGATGATGCATCCGGCTGAGGTAGTTTCCAGTGCAGGTGCCATTCCGATAACGTTCGATTTCCACCATGTGGAGGAGGTCGGTGGGTTTGTAGGGGCCGGGTTTGTGATGAAGCATGCGAGCAAGGGCCAGGGCGTTTTCGTAGTAAGTCCAGCAATCCATGCCCGTGAGGTTGGCTACCGGAGACTCGATGCTGTCATGGACTTCGAGCGTGAAGTTGACATACGGGACGCCGACCATTTCGCGCGCCACTCGCATGGTGCGCTCGCCGAGCGGCAGGCGACGCCAATTTTCACGTTCCGCTTTGGCGACGATGGCGAAAAACTTGGATTCGCCATGGAAGACCTGGTTTAGGGGGAGTCGCGGTGGCGAGTGGGGAGGGACGGTTTTTTGGGCCAAGGCACTGGTGATGGCGAATCCATAAAACGCTGTGACAAGGCCAATGAATACCAATTTCATAGGACTGTATTAGACGATTTGTGCGCGGTGCGCAAAGGGAACCTTCGGTAGCTTCAGGCCGGTTTGTTCGCTCCGGCGTTGCGGATTTGGTCAAAGGTGCCTTCGATGAGATTTTTACCTTGTTCGCCGATGTTGTGATAGATGGTGGACATCGTCTGGATCGTGCTGGCGGCGGGGCCGGCGAAGGTGAACTCGCAATTGGTGACTTCACATTGGTTGAGGACGAATGGGCCGTAGCCCAGAACGACAAAGCGGCAGTTGGTGAACTCGCAGCCTTCGTATTCGTGGAAATCGAGGACGACTTCTTCGTTGGCGAATTTGTTTTTGGTGATTTTCATAGGATGGTCAGGGTTGTGGGGATTGGATTTGTTTCCTTGATGAATACTCGAGGTGTTTATGAGCGATCATGTCGCGATTTCTTGTTACTGCTTAGTTTTAGGATGGCAACTGACATTTCAGTTATTTGCTCAGTTTTAGAGTAAAGGTTCTGGGAGGGGAGAAACGTGTTCGCCCTGACCATGTGGGAGCAATGAGAAGCGTTTGGTTATCACTCATTGGCTATTCATGGGCATCGGCGGATCGGAGACCGCCGCTTCTGAGGATTCAACAGCTTTGGCGATTTGCAGGAGTTTTGCTTCGCCGAGGTGAGGGCCGAGGATTTGGAGGCCGACGGGGAGGCGGGTGCCGCCATCGAAATCGGTGGTGCCGCAGGGGACGGAGATGCCGGGGATGCCGGCGAGATTGGCGGAGATGGTGAAAATGTCGGAGAGGTATTCGTGCAGTGGGTCGTTGGCGAAGGCTCCGATTCTGCGCGCGGGGGTGGGCGCGATGGGTGAAACGATGGCATCGACGTGTTGAAAGGCGGTTTCAAAATCGCGCCGAATGAGGGTGCGGACTTTTTGGGCACGGCTGTAGTAGGCGTCGTAATAACCGGATGAAAGCACGTAGGTGCCAAGGATGATCCGGCGTTTCACTTCGGGGCCGAAGCCTTCTTCTCGAGATTTTTTGTAGAGATCGAGGATATCGCTCGGGTTGGCGGCGCGGCGGCCGTAGCGGATGCCATCGAAACGCGAAAGATTGGACGACGCTTCGGCCGGAGCGATGACGTAATAGGTGGCGACGGCGTGTTCGGTGTGGGGTAGGGAAATTTCGACGATTTCTGCGCCTTGCTCGGTGAGTTTTTGGATCGCGGCTTCGACGTTTTTGCGCACGCCGGGATCGATGCCGGTGCCGAAGTATTCTTTGGGCACGCCGAGTTTCATGCCATTCACACCGCCGTTGATGTTGGTTAGGTAATCGGGGACGGGGACATCGAGGCAGGTGGAATCGAGCGGATCGTAACCGGCGATGGCTTGGAGGATCAGTGCGGCGTCATCGACGGATTGGGTGAGCGGGCCGATTTGATCGAGCGACGAAGCGAAGGCGACGAGTCCGTAGCGGGAAACGCGGCCGTAGGAGGGTTTCAGGCCGACCACACCGCAATGCGAGGCTGGCTGGCGGATCGAGCCGCCGGTGTCTGATCCGAGTGCGGCGATGGCGGTGTGATCTGCGACGGCGGCAGCGGAACCACCGGACGATCCGCCGGGGATGCGTTGAGGATCGTGGGGATTGCGGGTGGTCTGCAGCGCTGAGTTTTCGGTGGCGGATCCCATCGCGAATTCGTCCTGATTCATTCGGCCGAAGGGGATGGCACCGGCTGCGCGGAGTTTTTTCACGACGCTGGCGTCGTAGGGTGAAGTGTAGTTTTCCGAGAGAAACTTCGAGCCGCAGGTGCAGGATTGGCCGAGCACGTTGATGTTGTCTTTGATGGCGATCGGAATGCCGCCGAGCGGTAGTGAGAGATCGGTGCTGGCGGCCTCGGCGAGTGCGGATTCGAGATCGTGAGAGAGGTAGGCACCTGTATGGGAATCGCGTGCGGCGATTTCTCCGGCGAGTTGCTGGAGGATGGCGGTGGGGGAGGTTTCACCGGCGAGGAGTTGCTGGCGGAGCTGGGTGATCGTCATTGGGAGATTGGAGATTGGAGATTTTCAGGCGTCGGTGACGACTTTGGGGACGCGGATCTGGCCTTGGGCTTGGTCGGGCGCGTTTTGCAACACGGCTGCGAGCGGCAGGCTTTCGTGAGGGACGTCGGTGCGCATGCGATCGAAGACCGGAGAGGCGTGGGCGGTGGGTTCGATGCCATCGACGTTGAGCTGGGTGAGCGCCTCAACGTGTTGGAGGATGGCCTCTAACTGCGGTTGAAACAACGCGACTTCCTCATCGCTGAGTTCCAGGCGGGCGAGATTGGCGACATAGCGGACGTCGATGTGACTGTGCGACATGGGCGGAGCTTCGGGAAATGGCGGCCCGTTTCCAAGTGCCAAGTTGATGGGGAAGGCAAAGTCCTGATTTTACTGCTTACTTTTTCCGAAGTTGCTCGATTTTTTGTTCGACCGCGGTGGCTTCGTCGGATTTTCCGGACACTTCGAATGCGGATTTCAGGCCGACGAGGGATTGGTTGTCGTTTGGAAATGATTCGAGCGCGCGTTGGAAGAATTCGATGGCCTCGGCAGGTTTTTTGGTGGCGAGGTAAAAATTGCCGAGGCGCGATGCCATGGGGGTGAGAATCAGGGGCGGGAGCAGCAGGGGGGAGGGTTGTTGGCGGTCCATGGCGGAGGCGAACCAATTGTAGGCGGGTTCACGCTTGTCCAAGGGGCCGGCCATCGCGAGTCGTCCGCGAACATCGCTGGCGAGGACTTCCAGGGCGCGGAAGGCGCGCATCCATTGAGATCGCTCGCCGCTCTGGGTTGCGGCGTCTTGGGTTTTGGCCATCAACTCGCCATGCTGGCTGAGTGCGGCCACAACGTCTCTGGCCTCATCGAGTTTTTCGGCACTCATCAGCCGTTGTGCTTCGAGCGCAAATCTCAGGCCGTCGATCCACCAGTAGGCAAGCGAGTCTTTGCGGGATGCGCGCATTTCCTCGGGTGGAGGCAACGAACGGGCGGCCTCTTCGGCGTTTGCGCGTAGGTTCCGGTGAATAAGAATCCGAGCCGGGAGGGATTTGGCGTCCCAGAGCAGGAGACGTGCGCCGGGAGATGCCGGGCGCATGGGTGGTGCGGGAGTGGCGGCGACTTCACGGGCGGCGGCGTATGCGGCGTCGAAGTCGCCTTGCGATGCTTGAGCGACGATCCGGTAGCACTCGGCTTTGAGAAACTCCGGGCAATCGGCAAGACCGACTTTGTTCGCATCCATCCATTGCTGGTAGAGCAACGAGGCGCGCGCAAAGGCGGTGACGGCGGCTTGGTGATTTCCGCTACGCCATTCATAATGGCCGAGCAGGTGGCAGGCGGGGGCATAATCCGGCACCATTCGGGAGAGTTTGTGGGCTAACTCCAGCGATTTCGTGAGGTCGGGTCCATCGGCGCGGATGGTGAGCAGGGCGTTGAGCGGTATTGGATTTTCCGGGTGTTTTTCAATCAGCATTTCCAAGGTTTTTTCCGAGGCGAGCTGATCGGGAGTGGCATCGCCCGCCACATCGAATCCGCTGCGGCTGAAGAGTGCGGAGAAGATTCCGGCTTGCAGTTCGTTGGGAAACCGGTCGGCGACTTTGCGAAAGGCGATTGAGGCACCGGCCGGGCCTTCCTCGATGTATTTCATCAGACCGTAGGCATAGCCCCGCTCTAAATCGGTGCCCGAGCCTTGTTCGATGAGGGCGAGAAAGCGGTCGGTCGCTGCGTTTCGGGCTTCGCTTGTTTCGGGAGAGGGATTGAGCAGCGCCATGACCATGCCCCAATGGGCGAGCAGACAGTCGGGATCCTCGCGCATCGCAGCGGCAAAGTGGCGGCTGGCCTCGAATTCCCAACCGCCATGCAGGTGGTTGAGGCCTTGGATGACATGGGCCTGCGCTTCCTCGGTGCTGGCGCTCACGGCCATCTGAATACCTTTGGAAAAATCGATCATTGCCGGGGCACCAAGCGTTTTCACGGCGGCGGGAATGGCGGACTCGACGTCCGAAAGTTCTTTTGCGGGAGCGGTGGCGTCCGTTTCAGCTGCGTTGGCGCATACTACGGCTGATGCCAAGCAAGCGGCGATCCAAAGTGTTTTCATGGCGGAAACCATGGGCTCGCGCGATTCCTCCTCCAAGTAAAATGACGCTGGCGTGCTGCGCCCGGGCTTGCTTAATCTCCCGGCATGAAGCTTGGAGTCATTGGTTGCGGGAAAATGGGCACGGCATTGGTGGAGGGCGCGATCCGCTCCGGCGCGGTCGCGGCGGTGGATGTCACGGGTGTGGATCCATACCAAGGTGCGCGGGATCAATTCGCGAAATCCACTGCGGCGCAGGTGGCGATCGATATTTCAGCACTGGCAGGCAGCGAAGTGATTTTGCTCTGCACCAAGCCGCATGATGTGCGTCCGGCGATGAAAGCGATTTCCGAGGCCATGGCCGGCAAGTCGGTTTTGGTGATTTCGATCGCGGCGGGCATCACGCTTGCCGCGCTTGAGGCTGCGGCTGCCGATCAGTTTCGGGTGATCCGCGCCATGCCAAACACTCCTGCACTGATCGGTAAGGGCGCGGCCGGATATTGTCTCGGCAACAAGGCGACCAGCGAGGATGCGAAAACCGCCCGTTGTTTGCTTGAGGCGGTGGGGCTGGCGGTCGAGGTGCCTGAGCGCTTGATGGATGCCGTCACCGGGCTCTCCGGGAGCGGTCCGGCGTATGTTTATTTGATGATCGATGCACTCGCTGACGGTGGGGTTTGCGCCGGTTTGCCACGAGCGGATGCGCTCCGTCTTGCAACCCAAACGGTAATGGGGGCGGCCGCCATGGTGCAGGAAACCGGCGAGCATCCTGCGATACTCAAAGACATGGTGACTTCGCCGGGGGGGACGACGATCGCCGGACTCGCCGCGCTGGAACGTCTTGGCGTGCGCTCCGCATTGATCGAGGCAGTGGGGGCCGCCAGTCGTAGGGCCACCGAGCTCGGCCAATGAATCAACGAGCTTCCGATTTTTGCGCTTTCCCCGGACCTTTCTTCTCTTATGATCCCATTCATGCTCCAACGGCCGATCGTTTTACTTCCTCTGTCAGTCGCTACGTTTTTGCTCGCATCGTGCGGATCGGATTCCGATTTGCCTATCCTCGCGGGAAACACCCAGTCCGCATCCTCCGTGGGGGAGTCGCTCTATCAAAAAGCGAAGCAGGCGGACGATGCGGGAAATGCCAGTAAAGCCATCAAACTCTACGATCAAACCGCCACTGAATATTCGTTCGCTCCTTCCGCCGCACAGGCGAGGTATCGTCAAGCCGAGTTGTTAGCTCAGCAAGGCCGGACTCGGGATGCTTTCGAGGCTTATGATGAATTTTTGCAACGCTTTCCGGGCAGTCCGCTTTACATGACCGTGCTCAAGCGCCAAGCGGCGGTGGCCCAGTCAGCCGCCGATGGCGATGTGAAATCCAGCTTTCTCGGGTTGAAAACCAAACTCTCACTCGACGATACTGTGGAAATGCTGGGCAAAGTCCGCGACCATGCGCCAAAATCCGCCACTGCCGCGCAAGCGCAGTTCACCATCGGTCAACTTTACCTGTCGAAGCGGAAATACAAGGAGTCGATTCAGGCGTTTCGCAAGTTAGTCCTTGATCAACCCGCCAGTGCTCAAGCACCCGAGGCGCTGTTCTTAGTGGGGCAAATCCTGATGGAAAATGCCGACCGCGGAAACCAGAACCAAGCCAACCTTGATCTCTCTCGCGAAGCATTCAATGACTATCTAATCCAGTATCCCGGTCATTCGCGCAACGCGGAGGCCCGCTCAATGCTGAAAAGTCTCAGTGGCCGCGATCTTCAGAGATCATTCGATGTCGCCGAGTTCTATCTGAAAACTGGTAAGAAAGAATCCGCCAAGGTTTATTACCGGGATGTCGTCAAAAACAGTGGCTCGGGCAATCTGCACGAGGCCTCGAAAGCCCGCCTCAAAGAACTCGGGGAATGATCCAGTCCATGAAAATCCTCGCGTTGTGCTCCGCTGTCCTGTGGCTTAGTTCTTGTGCTGGCTACCATATCGGCAGCACGAAGCCCGTCTCCCTTGCCAAAGTGGAAAGCATCGCCGTGCCGATGTTTTCAAACGATACCTTGCACCCGCGCGCCGAGGCTCTTGCCACATCCGCCGTCGCCAATGCGATCATCCAAGATGGCACTTACCGCATTGCAAAAGTGGATTCCGCCGATGCCATACTCGAGGGCAGGATCAGTGAAATCAAGTACTCCAACATCCGCGGAAGACGCTTTGATACACTTCGGCCGGAGGAACTCTCGAACCGTGTGACTCTTAAATGGGTTCTTCGCGATGCACGGGATCCTACCAAAGTGCTGGCTTCGGGTAGTTCTATTGGCAGCAGCCAGTTGTTTGTGGACGCGAATCTCCAGACCGCCCGTAACAATGCCTTGCCAGAAGCTCTCGAGAGGGCCGGCGAAGCTCTGGTCTCGCGCATCGCCGATGGCTACTGAAGCTGGAGCTTAAATTGCGTGAAAAATAGAAGCATTTGTCGAATGCTCTTGATTGAATACCGTTTGGTTGGTATGAGAATCCTATGAAGCAACGTAAGAAACAGCCGGAGGTAACTCGTCAGTTGATCTTGGATGCTGCGGGTGAGCAATTCGCCCGTGACGGGTATTCGGGAACCGGGCTTGGGCCGATTGTGATTCAGGCTGGACTGACGAAGGGGGCATTATTTCATCATTTTCCGGACAAACGAGCTCTTGCGCTTGGGTGGATCAGCGGAGATCTCATGAAAAACATTAGGGAAATTTGGATCACACCGCTGGGTGAGATTCGATCGCTCGATGGGCTACGGACGTTTTGTCGTGCGCGTTGTTTGGATCTTGGTCCGGAAGATGGGACGTCCGCATTGGTGGCGATGGCGGCGGAAACTGCGGCAGTGGATCCAGCGCTTGGAGCGGCGTTGGAAGAGGTTTTTGTCGCATGGCGAACTGCCGTCGCAGGGTTGCTAGAAAACGGGCAAGCCGCCGGCTGGATTCATCCTTCGATCCAACCAGCAGTGGAAGCGGCGATTTTGGTTTCGGCGTTCTCCGGCCTCAGCGTCACCACGAAATGCAACTCGGTGGAGAGTTTTCGGCGGACCTTTGCGACTGGTTTGGAAGGGTATCTGGAAACCTTGCGTCCACAATAGCAGCGGCTCATCCGCGCGGGTGAAATTTTTGGTGAATGCTTTTGAGGCGTTGCCGATCCACATGGGTGTAAATCTGTGTGGTGGAAATATCCGCATGGCCTAACAATTCTTGAATCACCCGCAGGTCAGCGCCGCCCTCCAATAGGTGCGTGGCGAACGAGTGGCGCAGCAAGTGCGGATAGATATTCTGGTCGATACCTGCGAGTTTCGCTCGTTCTTTGACGATTTGTCGGACGCGATCCGGTGAGAGAGCGGTTCCGCGCACGCTGATAAATAGGTGTGATGATGTGCGCTTGGAGACGAGGTTCGGCCGTTCGCTGGTGAGGTAGTTTTCGATGGCTTCAAGGGCGACGTGTCCGACGCGGACGACGCGCGTTTTGTTGCCCTTGCCGGTGACGCGCAGGAAGCGGTCCTCGAAATCGATCATTTCAAGGCGCAAGCCGCACAATTCCGAAAGGCGTAAGCCGGAGGAGTAAAATAGTTCGAGAATCGCGCGGTCGCGTCGGCCGAGTGAAACCGAGGTATCGATGGAATCTAGGAGTTTCGCCACCTCGGCGGCATGCAGTGTTTCGGGCAGCGTTTGGTCCGCACGGGGGGATAGCAACGGCTCTGCCGGGTCCATTTCGAGTTTTCCATTTGCCGCAAGCCAACGGAAAAACACCTTGAGATGGACGGTGGTGAGTCGCAGCGACGCGGGGTTCAAACCATCTGTTTTTCGTTGGCTGAGGAATGCGGCGAGTTCATCCGTCCCCACATCGGGCAGGGGAGTGCCCTGTTTTCCGAGCCATCCGGCCAAGCCATCGAGCGTCTGCCGCACCGAAAGTTGGTAGGCGGCGGAAAGCCCGCGTTCGGTAGCGAGAAACCGGATGAATGACTCGTTTTGCGCTTCCATCGATCTGCGGACAGTTTGAATCTTTCCTGTGTTTATGGAAAGAGCTTTACCCAGCTCATTGGCTTTTCAGGGGCGTTGGCGGAGGGATTTTGTTTCTTGGGCGCTTTGCTTCAAAGTACTGGAGTTCAGTCGGGGTCTGCGGCGAGGGTGCGGAGGTATTCCAAGGCGGGTTCGCGTTCTTGGATTCTTCCTTCGAGTTGTTCGGTTTGGATAGCTTCGAGGATTTCTTTGAAGCGTGGGCCGGGTTGGAGGCCGAGTTGGATGAGGTCGCGACCGGTGACGAGTGGCGGCGGAATCAGTGGCTGGGCGACGAATTCTTCGGCTTTGGCTTGGAGAAATTCGTAGTTGTCGGTGAAACCGTTAGAGGATCCGCAATCGACACGGTGCAGTTCCATTTCGTGGTCGAACGTGGGCTCGGCCATGAAGCGTTTGAGTTTGGCGACGCGCATTTTCTGCACGTTCATGAACTGCATGTGGCGAGCGACCATTGGAACGACGGCATCGATCACGTGGTTCGGATAGCGCAGACGGCGGAGGATGGTTTCGGCCATGGTGGCGCCCATGGCGTCGTGGCCGTTGAAGCGGATTCGGCCGTCGGGATCGATGGTGCGGCAGGGGGGTTTTGCGATATCATGGAGCAGGACGGCGAGGCAGAGTTCGAGCGGTGCGTCGGGCGCGAGCATGCCGAGCATGATGAGCGTGTGGATGTAAACATCGCCTTCCGGGTGCCATTCCGGCGGTTGGTCGCAACCGATCATTGGCAACACTTCGGGTATGAAATGGCGGATCAGATCGCTATTCACCAATTGTTCGATGCCCTCACGTCGGCGCGGGGAGGTGAGGATTTTTGAAAACTCATCACGGATGCGTTCGGGCGAGATTTTGTCTAACAACGGCGCGCATTCGCGGAGTGCGGCATCGGTTATGGGTTCGATGGTAAAGCCGATGCGTGCGGCGAAGCGGACCGCGCGCAGCAAGCGCAGGCCATCCTCGGTGAAGCGTGCGGTGGGATCTCCGATGGCGCGGATGACGCCGGTTTTCAAATCCTCAAGGCCGCCGACGTAATCGATGACCTCGCCGGTTTCGGGGATTTCGAACAAGCCGTTGATGGTGAAATCCCGGCGTTGGGCGTCTTCTTGAGGGGTGGAAAACGTGACGGATTCCGGGCGGCGGCCGTCGTGATAACTGCCATCGGTGCGAAAGGTGGCGATTTCAATGTGATGGCCACCGTGTTTTGCAATGACCACGCCGAAGTGAGCCCCGACTTCGTTAGAGCCGGGGAAAAAGCTCATCACCTGAGTGGGCGTAGCGGAGGTGGCGATGTCGTAGTCTTCGGGCTGGTGATTTAACAAACGGTCGCGGACGCAGCCGCCGGCAAACAAGGCTTCGTGTCCGGCGGCTTTCAGACGGCGGGCGAGTTCCAAGGCCGCCTCGCGGGCGGGGAGCGTGGGTGGCTTTTTCACAGCATGGGGCGCGTGGCTTGATAGATCGAAACCACGCCTCCGGTGAGCGGGGTGGCCTCGGTGGCGGTGAATCCGCAGGTTTCTAGCAAGTCGCACATTGCCTTGCCGGATGGAAATGCTTCGATCGATCCGCCGAGGTATTCGTAAGCGTCGCGTTGGCCGGTTAGCCAGCCTGCCATACGCGGTAGGACGTGGTGGAGGTAGAGCCGGTAGGGAGTGCGAAGGATGCCGCCGGGCAGTGAGAAATCGAGGATCAGCAAGTGGCCGCCGGGTTTCAGGACGCGAAGCATTTCGCGCAGGGCAGCTGGGTAATCGGCCATGTTGCGGAGGCCGAAGGCGACAGTGACGACGTCGAATTTTTGATCGGGAAACGGGAGCTGCAAGGCGTCGGCCACGAGCGTGTGGGAGACTCCTCGGCTGGCGGCGTGGGCGAGCATTTCCGCGCAGAAATCCGAGGCGATCACCTCACAATCCGGGCAATGGTCTTGGATTTCCAGGGCGAGATCGCCGGTGCCGGACGCGACATCGAGTAAGGACCTAGGGTTCCACCGACGGATGCGGGCGGTGACGACTTTGCGCCACCAGATGTCCATGCCGCAGCTCAGGACGTGATTGGTGAGCACGTAGCGATCAGCAATTCTCGCGAAGGCGTCGCGGACGTAAACGGCATCGGGCATGACGGGAGCTTTGGGGTGGATCGGGCGGGAATCAAGCGCTTGCAGGTGGATTTGTGAGATTGCGTTGATGAAAAGCGCACCCAGGGCGCGGCGGCATGTGTCCGCCGAAGAGGCTGTCCGACGGATAGCACGGCGCTCACTTCTTTTTCGGTTTCGTGTCAGGCTTCCGCGGCTCCGCAGGATAGAGCATTTTTGATTTTTCCACTTTGCCAGCCGGCCGGCGTGCGGTGGGGGTGGGGTCGCCGATTTCGGAGGTCATTTTTCCTGCGAGAGCGGTTAATTTGGCGACGATTTCGGGATGCTTGGTGGCTACGTTGGTTTGCTCGCCGATTTCCGCATCGAGGTTGTAGAGGCGTGGCGTCTTGGTATCGGCGTCGGGCTTGAGGTCTCGGCCCATGGTTTCTTTTTGCGGGACGAGGGCGAGTTTCCATGGTCCTTGGCGGACAGCTTGGAGTTGGAATCCTATAAAGTAATATTGGATGTCTCGTGGGGAGGTTTTGGTTTTTCCAAAAAGCAGGGGCGAGATGTCCCGGCCGTCGATAACGGGTTGATCCGGGACCGTGCCGCCGGCGAGCGTGACGGCGGTGGGTAGGAGGTCAATGGTGCCTGTTATGGCGTCAACACTACTGTTAGGAGCGATTTTACCCGGCCACCAAGCAATCGTAGGCACGCGCATGCCGCCTTCCCATGTGCTGCCCTTGCCACCACGCAGCGGGCCGGCGCTACCGCTATCGGCCTTTTTGATGAGCCATGGGCCGTTGTCGCTGGTGAAGATGACGAGGGTGTTTTCGGCGATTTTGAGATTGCGCAAGGTATCGAGTAAGCGGCCGGTGCTCCAATCGAGTTCCTCAATCCAATCGCCGACGTGGCCGTTGGCGGATTTTCCGCGAAAGGCTTCTCCTGGATAGATCGGGGTGTGGATGGCGGTGTGCGGCAGATAGAGCAGGAAGGGCTTGTCCTTGTTTTGGGTGATGAACTGCACCGCCTCATCGGTGTAGCGCTCGACGATGCGGCTTTGTTGTTCGTCGGTGAGCAGTTCCGCGACTTGGTCATCGCGCAGCAAAGGCACGACGGATTGGCCGGTGTTGGTGGATATTTCCAGCATGTCGTTAGAATAGGGAATACCGAAGTAGTGGTCGAAGCCTTGGCGGGTTGGCAGGAAATCCGGCTGATCGCCGACGTGCCATTTGCCGATACACATGGTGGCGTAGCCGCGTTCCTTGAGTCGCTCGGCGATGGTGTGCTCCGTGGGATTGAGCCCGTTGCCAGCACCGGGGCCATAGACGCTCGGCACGTCGATGCGCGGGCCGTAACAAGCGGTGAGTAGCTGCGCACGGGAAACCGAGCAGACTGGAGCGGCGTAGAACGAGGTGAGTTTCATCCCCTCCTTGGCCATGCGGTCGAGGTTGGGGGTTTTCTGTTGGGTGGCTCCATACGGGCCGATGTCGCCATAGCCCATGTCATCGATGAAGATGATGACGATGTTGGGAGGTGCGGCGGCGCATGAAATGCCGAGCGTGCCGATAAAAAGAAAGAGGATAAGGATAGGTCTCATGTGAAGACTGGGATAATGGATCGTTAAGCCATCGGGAGATTTTTCGAGCGCAAGATAGGACGTGTTTGCAGGCTGTTTTTTCGTATCTTTTCCAGCAGTGTGGGGTCAGCTTCTAACGCATCGGCGACGGCGCGGATGACATTGAGAGTTGGGCGGGAAATGTGGTGTTCCATGCCCTCCACATCGTGATAGATGGTTTCTTCATGGATTCCGAAGAGGCGGAGGAAACGGGTCAGGGTTTCGTGGCGTTCAATGATGGCGCTGGCGATGCGGCGGCCTTCCTCGGTGAGGGTGATGCCGCGGTATTTCTCGTGAATGACGAGGCCTTCGGTATCGAGCCGGCGCAGCATGTTGGTGACGCTGGCTTGCGAGATGTGGAGGTTTTTTGAAATATCGACCGCACGGGCGTAGCCTTTGGCCTCGATGAGATGGAGGATTTGTTCGAGGTAATCGTCCATCGCGGTTGATCCGCTGGTGCGCCTGGGTGTGACTGTCATGAGAAACGTGACGTTAGTGGGTTAAAGTGGGCAGGCAAAGGCTGGTTTTTTCATAAAGCTCGGCATTGGAGGCTTGAAATTCTGCCTTGAGGCGGATGCGAAGCGCGGAGAGATCGACGATCCGCCAGCCGCTGAATGTCCACTCGTTGGTTTTGCCGTCGTGTTCGATGCCGACAAGTAGGTGAACGGCGTCGTCGTTGATTTTGAGGGTTTTATTTTTCGGTTCGAAGTAAAAGCTACGGAACGTGCTTTCGGCGGAGCCGTGTTCGATGAGTTTGGGGTCGAGGTAAAAAACGGTGCCGGATGCTTGATCGGTGATGCGCAAGTCCGGGTAGCCTGAGCGTTGATGCTCACCGGAGCGGGTGGGCGGGATTTCGCAATCTAGGCCTGGCATGGCATCGATGCGGGCGAGTAATCCGTCTTCAAAAAACCGTGAGGCTTCGTTGATGCGGCGGAGTTTTCGCACAGGTGAATCGGGCTGGTTTAAGGCGGCGATGGTTTCTGATAGGGCGAGGCCTATGGCGGTGGTGACGCGTTGATGTGCCGGGCTGTTATCGAGCGGCAGGACGCGTTTTCCGGAGCATGCTTCGGCGATGGTGGCGAAGTCGAAGGTGCGTTCTGATAGATTTTCATTTAACAACGAGTGAACCAATGCTGCGTCGTGCCGTGGCGTCTTGGTTTGCTGCTGAGGGTCATGGGCGGGGGCTGCTTTGATGAAATAAGCGGCGAGCATGGCGCCGAGTAAGAACGCACCGATCAAGGCGGGGATCGCTGTTATTGGTCGCCAAATTTTATGATCGGTTTTTTCCACCGCCGGGATTCTGGCATCCATCGCCATGAGGGGCAATGCAAAGTGTTTCGCGTACTTTATGGACATTTCATGGGCATAGCCGGGCAGGTTCTGCCGCTCTTTAGACTCGTTTATTGCGGTGCCAGGCGGAGGTGTCGGGTTTTACGAGAGACTCCACTGGGTGGTCGTCAAGTAACAGGGCATCGACGACATGGGCGAGTAGGACCAAGGAAGCGGCGGAGTCGAACAAGGCATCATGCCAGGATTTTTCCGGGACGATGGCGCGCACGGCCTCGGTGAGCCCGAGGGAATTGCAGAGTGCGCCGAGTGAGTGATCGGTTAGATTGGGCCAAGCAGCGCGGGCGAGCAGGAGAGTGTCGATCCATGGTCCGAAGCCGTGGCCGGGAAACGCGCGCAGGAAGCGTTTTTCGGTGCCTTTTCCATGGGCGACGACAACTGCACCGGAGAGTCGTTGTTTCAACACTGGCCAGAGAGAGAGGAGGGATGGAGCATCGGCGAGTTGATCTGGGCCGATGCCATGGATTTTACGAGCGGACCAGAGGATGGGTTGGTCGGTTTGTAGATAGGAGACGAAGGTGTCGTGATGGCCGTCGGCGAGCGACCATGAGGCGAGGCCGACTTGGACTGGGCTGTCGGTTTTTCCACGTTCTGCGCCGGCGGATTCGAAGTCGATCGCGGTGAAATGGCAGTGGCGGATGAGCGGCATGTGCTGGGGACTTTTGCAGTAGTGGAGGGGCTGGAGCAACGCGAATGATGGAGTTGTGTTGGTTATTGGGCGATATGCCGCTTGCATTCTAAAAATGCGGGGAAAGGATTTCGGATGCGAAATTGGGAACACTGTTATCAAACGGGCGAGACACCATGGGACAAAGGGTGCGCGGCGCCGCCGTTGCTGGAGCTCATTGAGCGGCATGGAGTGGATTTTTGGGGGGAGGGTCCGGTGGTGGTGCCGGGTTGTGGTTTCGGTCACGATGTACGGGCATTGGCGGCGCACGGCGTGGTGGCGCATGGGGTGGATATTTCGGAAACAGCGGTTGAAAAGGCGCGGTCGATGCTTGCCAGTGGGGTGGAAACGTATGCTGTGGGTGATTTTCTGGATCCCGGATGGCGGGTTGGCCAACGGTTTTCTGCGCTTTGGGAGCACACGTGTTTTTGTGCAATTCACCCCGGTCAGCGCGAAAGTTACGCAGATTCGGTTGCGGCGGTGTTGGAGCCGGGTGGTGTGCTGGCTGGTGTGTTTTACCTGACGCCGTATGATCCGGGTGAGGATGACACCGGGCCACCGTTTCAAGTTTCCATCGATGAGATCGACGCGTTGTTTTCGCGGTGGTTTGAGCGGATCGACGGGTGGGTGCCGCAGGCCGCGTATCCTGGACGGGAGGGGCGCGAGTGGGTGGGAGTTTTCCGCAAACTTTCGCAGGCGCGGGTTGCAGGATAGGCAGGACGCCACTAACATGACGCTTGTAAACCGATGAGAAACCGCCTGAGATCTTTTCTATTCGCGCTTTTGGGGTTGCCCAGTTTAGCTGCGGGTGAGCGGCTTTATATCAATGACAAGCAGGCACCGGAGACCCGCAAAGATTTGGAGGTAATTCAATCCGCGCTGATCGCTGCGTTGCCGAAGACGCGTGGGGCCACGGTTGGCATCGAGTTGGAAGAAGGCTTTGGCACGGGGGTGATTGTTTCTGCGGATGGACTGATACTCACGGCGGCCCACGTCAGTGCCGGGGTGAATAAAAAAATCACGGTGGTCTTGGAGGATGGTACTAAACTGAAGGCAAAAACGCTCGGTTTGAACTCGGACACGGATGCCGCGATGATCCGCATCACTGAGTCCGGGACATGGCCTTTTGTGGAAATTGATCGTAATGATTCGGTACGCTTGGGCGACTGGGTGTTTGCGCTCGGTCATTCTGGTGGCTTTGACAAAGAGCGCGGACTGGTGACGCGTCTTGGCCGTTTGGTGCGGATGGCGAACTCGACGTTTCAATCGGATTGCATTTTGATTGGTGGCGATTCCGGGGGGCCTTTATTTGATTTGCAGGGCCGGTTGGTGGGCATCAACTCGCGTGTCGGAAATGAGGTGCAGGAAAATTTGCATGTGCCAATGAGCGAGTTTGTTGGCAGGTGGGATGATTTGCTCAAGGGTGAATTCATCGGTGAAGGCCCGTTCGCCAAGAAACCGGTCAAGGGCAGTGGGTTTCTGGGGCTCGCTAGCGATGCACGGCCGGAGGGGGGACTGAAAGTCACGAAAGTCGGCAAAAAAACGCCTGCGGAAGCCGCCGGACTTAAGGAAGGCGATGTAATTCTGAAACTCAACGACACACCACTCGCCAAGCGAGAGGATTTACAAAATCTTCTCAAAGAAATGGCCGATGGTGATGAAATCACCCTCGATTTGCTGCGTGGTGGTAAAAACGAAACTCTCACTCTCAATCTCGGTGCACGCTAATTGGATCCGCTCATTCGCCGTCTGCGCGATGATTTCCCCGGCTTGGGGCCAACAAAATTTGGATGCGGCTTTCCGCAGCACTGGCAGTGCGGTGGTGGCGGCGTTTGAGAGCCAGCGCGCGGTGCTCCAGACATCCAGCGCGGTGCTTTTGGATGGCCGTGATGAGTCCGGCTATGGGGTCGTCATTTCACCCGATGGCCATATTCTCACGAAAGCCAGCGAATTTCTCCAACTCAAGAAACCCGCCATCACGGTGGACCGGACCAAATACCCAGAAGTGGAAATGCTGGCGATGGATCCCGAGTGGGATGTGGTGTTGTTGAAAATCAAGGCGAGCGGTTTGGTTCCGGTGGTTTACGCGCCTTCCAGCGCCGTTCCGCAAGGCACTTGGGTGGTGGCGAATGGCGTGACCACACGCAATGCCCGTCGCGTGTTAACGGGCATCGTCAGCGCGAATACCCGCGAGATTCCAGTGGCTGGCGGCCCTGCGCTCGGCGTGGTTCTTAAACAAGAATCCAAGAAACTCGAAATCGAGGAGGTCACCGAAAAGGGTGGTGCTCATAAGGCCGACATCCGAAAGGGCGACATCATTCTCAAAGTGGCGGGTAAAGCCGTAAAAACCATCAGTGAGCTCAGCGATGCGCTCAAGGATTGCAAAGCGGGGAGCGCTGTGGATATCACCATTCGCCGTGGGAAAAAAGAGCTTACGGTGGAAGTGCGCCTCACCGCAAAGAGTGAAATATTTTCCGAGCAGATGAGTCGCAACGATCAGATGAGCGGCGATTTTTCCAATCGTCGCAGTGGGTTTCCACGGGTGCTGCAACACGATATCCTAGGCACCAGCAAAATCGTCGGTGGTCCTTTACTCGATCTGGATGGCCGCTGTATTGGAATGAACATCGCCCGTGCCAACCGTGCCGAGAGTTTTGCGATTCCCGTGGAGGATCTGAAAACACTCGCCGAACGGCTGATGAGCCAGGTGCCGGCCGGCAAATGAACTTCAGTTAGGATTAAATGCAGCAGCTGGATTTTTTACCACCGGCTAAAATTCTGATAGAAAGTGGCCAGTCGAATCTTCCGATGGAGTTACCGAATTTTTTTCCGTTATTTCACTGCGGTGAGAGTAAAATCCTTAATCGTTACTCCACGGCTGCCGGTGGTGAGTTCGAAGTTGAGAATGTTTTTTCCTCCTACTAAGGTGATCTCGATCGGTTGGGTTTGCTGCCACATGCCCAATGTATAGGGCACGGCGGTTTCAGTCGGTTGTTGGGCATCGTTGGCGGAGAAGACAAACTTCTGTCCTTGTTGCACAGTGGCCACGCGGGCGGTTAGGGTGTATTTGCCGGCTTGAGGTGCTTCAAACTCATACTGGGTCTTGAAGCCAGCGAGGCAGTGCAATTGAGATCCACCGCCAAAGCTTTTCATGGTCGATGATTTCCCCGTTGGTTTGTTGTAAGCCACGGCCGGAATGGTGACGGTTCCATTTTTGACGACCACCTGTTGCTCCGCTGCCGAGACTGCGACCGATTCACCCTTCTGTTTGTCCTCCGACTCATTTGCCTCGCCGAGCTCTTGGCCGAGAGGTCCCAAGGTGACTGCCTTGGAAGCGATGGTGACGGAGAGGTAATGTCCGGCGCTGCTCCAGAAGCCGCCTTCAATTTTCTTGCGATCATTGTAGGCAGGCTCGCCAAGGATGCGGCTGACCCACTGGGCACGCAGCACTTTGAGGTAGTCCTGGGGGTGTTTGCGCGCCTGGGTGTCCAACAAGAATTGGGTGCCGCTGAGTGATACCTCATCTTTGTCCCACCAACTGGAGTTGAAGCCGGCACCGAGATTGACCACCCAACCCTCGGGCGTCCAGTGGCTCAATGCGGCGTGAGCCTTCTGGGTTACGCCCCATGTTGGGATGCCGAAACAACGTAGAATGAAACGTCCGAAAAACGCACGCCTACCGCATACGCCGCCGTTCATGATGATATTCTGATAACTGTGCAGCGACGGGAGATCATACTGCACGTTTTGCGAACCATAAGGGACTTCTGTTTTGACACTGGAAACATAGCGCCAGCCGTAGTTGGGGCTGTAGATGTGATCAGGCCGATAGCTGCGTAGCATTTCACGTCCCCACGTCAGGATTTCGTCCGGTGCGTCGCAGTTGACGACCAAACGATATTCCCAAGTGTTCAGGTTCTTGAATGCGGGATCGAGTTGATCATCGAGAAAGGCTTTCTCATAGTGCAGGTAACGTTTGACCGGATCCACGCTGGCCGGGGCACCTGTTTTGTCTGCGGGATTCGACTGCGCGAGCGGCACGGCAAGTTCCAGACTGGTGGCGAGCGCCAAACGCTGCAGATTGCCGGTATTGGATTTCGGACTGGCTTTTTGGATGGCGCTGTAAATCTCCATCGCCCGACCATACTTGCCAAACTTGGCTCCACCCGCGATGAGCATTTCCTTTATCAACTTGTCATCGGCCAAGAGTTTCTCCACCAAAGTTTCCTGATCCTTGCCTTGTTGGGCAAACTCCGCCAATCCCGCTGGAGTTGCTTCTGTCAACACCGTGCAGCGTGCAAGTTTCGTATCCAGTTTGTCGCTCGCCAAGAATGGTTCTAAATCTGCTAGAAACGCCTTGGCGGCTGCCTGCTCCTTGGCTTGCGCCGTGGCCAACACCGCTTTGGCCGCTTCATTCGCCTTGCTTAACTTCGGCTCTTCGCTTTTGGCCTTATCATAGGCCGCCTGCCGCTCCTTGAGTGCTTTGAGTCCATCTTCTTTGTTCGCTTGCCAATGGGCCAAGTCCTTGTTCGCCGCCGCGCGTTCGGCATCAGTGGTCGCTTTTTTGAGTGCCGCTTGTGCCGAGGCGATGCCCTTTTCAGCGCCGCCGATCCACTTGCCCTTTGCATGATCGATCGAGCCTTTCGCTCCGTTGATTGCCCCCAAGTTTTTTTGTGTTACTGCCGCCTCTGCTGCTGCTTTCTTGGCTGCTTCAAGAGCATCTTTGAGTGCGCTTTTCTTCCGCTCGTTTACGGATGGCAGGGTTTTAGTGATGTCCGCCAGCAAGGTCTTGAGTGAGGCGGCATACTTCGCTTGGAGTTTCTCACCAGAAGCCGTCAAGGCTGCGGTTGGTGGATTAGGTTTCGGTTTTGCGGACGCGCTGCCCACTCCAAGGATCAGTCCAAAGCCCAACAAAAGAATGCATGATGAATTTTCGAATCGCATGCTCAAAGATAACGGTGGAATCCATGATTCTTTTCATGGATTTGGCGAAATAGCGCTTTTTGTAGCCAAGATGCATGGCCGATCATTAAAAAACGAAGAAAAATTGCAAACCATGTCTTGATTCTCATCCGTTTGGGGGTAAAACGCCTGCCCCTCATGTCGGATTCTTCTCGCACTCTCAAAATCGCCATCCCGAAAGGCAGTCTTCAGGAGCCCACCATCGAGCTTCTCGCGAAGGCTGGTTACGAGATTTATGTTTCTTCACGCGGACTCCGCCCGACTTCCAATGATCCGGACCTCGATCTGTTTTTAATCCGTGCACAGGAAATTGGCCGCTATATCGGACAAGGGTTCATCGACTGCGGAATCACCGGCTACGATTGGGCCTATGAAAATGAGGTCGATCTGATCGATCTTGCGGAACTTCCGTACTCCCGAGCGACGACCCTTCCGACCCGTTGGGTGCTGGTCGTTCCGGAGGATTCGCCGATCCTGAAACCCGAAGATCTCGAAGGCAAACGCATCGCCACCGAAGGTGTGGGGATCACCAAACGCTACCTGAAAGAGCGCGGGATTCATGCGGAGGTTGAGTTTTCCTGGGGTGCCACCGAGGTCAAGGTGCCGGATTTGGTGGACGCCATCGTGGATGTCACGGAGACGGGTTCGTCGATCAAGGCGAACCGCCTGCGCATCGTCGATACGCTCCTGACGTCCTTCCCGCACTTTTACGCCAACCCCGAGGCCGCTGCCGATCCATGGAAAAAGGAAAAAATGGATCGCATCGCCCTGTTGCTCAAGGCAGCGCTGGGTGCCCGTGGTAAAGTGGGTCTCAAAATGAATTTTCCAAACGCCGCGCTGCCTGAACTTCTCTCCAAGCTTCCATCGCTTCGTCGCCCCACGATTTCCAATCTTTCCGAAGAAGGATGGGTGGCAGTCGAGACAGTGATTGACGAAATCGTCGTCAGGGACATCATCCCCGAACTGAAGCGCCTGGGGGCAGAGGGGATCATCGAGTATCCGCTCAATAAAATCGTCCCCTGAAGCTTTCACCGCAACCTAACCCCGAACGCAAACGCCATGGGCTCCATTAAAAAACGTCGTAAAACGAAAATCAATAAACACAAGCGCAAGAAGCGCATGAAGCAGAACCGCCATAAAAAGCGTCTCCGCTACAAGTCCTGATCTCAGGATTGTTTGTTCTTTTTAAACGCCAGAGACTCGTTCGTTCGAGTCTCTGGCTTTTTTCGTGTGGAATTTTATGAGTCTCCAAGTGGTCGTCAATTTCAGGATTATCGACGAATCCGATGATTGGATCGTCGTCGATAAACCTGCGCCGTTGATTGTGCATCCCGCCAATCGTCAACCGGAGCCGACGCTGCTCGGTGGGATCGAACGGCTTTTGGCGTATGAAATCGAAAATGGGGCGTGTCCGGCCATCGTGAACCGGCTCGACCGCGATACCAGCGGCGTGGTGTTGGTCGCCAAACACACGGCGGCCGCCCGCGAACTTGGCATGATTTTCGAGCGGCGAGAGGCGGAGAAGGAATATTTGGCAATCGTGATTGGCTGGCCGGAGGAGGAGGTCTGGGAGTGCGCCGCACCGATTCTTCGTGCCGGAGACATCGGGCCGTCCCTGATTTGGGTGCGCCAGATCGTGCATCCGGCGGGGCGGGAGTGTCGGACTAAATTTCATGTCGAGCAGCGCTTTCAGAGGGAGGGTGAGAAATTTTCCCTGATCCGGTGTTTTCCAGAAACCGGCCGGATGCATCAAATTCGTGTTCACCTCGCGCACGGCGGCCACCCGATTCTGGGGGATAAACTCTATTCCGGCGATGGTTCGGAGTATCTCGAGTGGATGGCCGAGGGCTGGACACCCGGGCTGAATGAGACATTGCGGTTGCCGCGCCATGCCCTGCACGCTGCCAGCCTCAGCCTGCCGTGGGGCGGCGGGCGGACGGAGTGGATGGCGGAATTGCCGGACGATTTGGCGGATTTTATGGCGGGCCGGGAATTTGTGGAGCCTCCAGGCCTCGTCGTCTGGAGCCGCCGCGATGGCAGCTGATATAGGGAAGGGGAGCACATGCGCCCTCGCGTGTGATTTTTAGCGCCCTCGCTGAAAATAGGCGTCCCATGCCCCGGACCGCCGCATCAGCAACGCGCTTGGACACCCCCGATGGAATTGCTTTTGCTCACAGCGAGTGATCGCTATGCTCATGCCATGACTCCGCTGGCCGATTTTGTTTCTTTTCTAGACCGCGAACTCTGCATTGCGGAAATCCCGGACTACTCCGGAGCCCTGAACGGTCTGCAATTGGCCAACGATGGTCGCATCGGCCGAATCATTGCTGCCGTGGACGCCTCGCTGCCGGTCATCGAGGTTGCAGCGTCTGGCGGACCGGGATTGCTCATTGTGCACCACGGCATGTTCTGGCAAGGTGCACAGCCGCTAACAGGCGCATTTTATCGGAAAATCAAAATTGCGATGGAGGCGGGCCTCGCCATTTATTCCGCCCACTTGCCCCTCGATATTCACCCGAAATGGGGAAATAATATCCAACTCGCCAAAGCCATCGGCTTGGAAACCCCGGAACCTTTTTTTGAGCACAAAGGAATCTTGCTCGGCATTCGGGGATTATGGTCGGGCAGCCGCGTGGATCTCGCGGCATCGCTGCGGGGCGCGCTTGGTTCCTCCGTCCATGTTTGTCCGGCTGGCCCAAACGAGATCCGATCCGTCGGAATTATTACCGGTGGAGCCGGAAATGAAGTGGCTAAAGTCGCCTCCTTGGGGGTGGATTCATTCGTCACGGGAGAAGGTTCACACTGGAGTTACAGCCTTGCCGAGGAGCTGGGAATCAATGTGTTTTACGGCGGCCACTACGCCACGGAAACCTTTGGTGTTCAGGCACTTGCAAAGAAGCTTGGTGAAAAGTTTCAATGCCCGTGGAAGTTTTTGGATCATCCGACGGGACTCTGAAACAAAATTGTCACAGAAGTGGAGCGGGTGGCGGGAATTGAATCCGCATTTAGAGCTTGGAAAGCTCACATTCTGCCGCTGAACTACGCACGCGTGGGTAGCTTTTTTAAAAGTTTTCAATTTTTTATAAATCAAGGAGTATCTTCATTTTTATATTCTGGGGTAATTTCCACGAATTGAGAGAAAATTACTTGATACCATGGCATTTCAGGCGTATAGTCTCTCTGCAGTGCGCGGGCATAGCTTAGTGGTAAAGCGCTATCCTTCCAAGTTAGACATGCGGGTTCGATTCCCGCTGCCCGCTCCAGTAAAAATTCCCTGATCGTTAACAAGCTCCCGTTATGAAAACACACACATTTTTAAGTATTTTGTCTTCGGCACTGATGCTGGCGCCTCTCTCGGCCGAAGTTGATTGTCTGACGATTTTCGTTTCCGTGAAGCATGCAACGGCTGCGGAACCGTCCAAAGTCCTCGAAATCGTCTCCAACGAGGTTTCAGCCACTCCAGATTGCGCGTGCGAAATCGTCAAAGCGGCAATTGAAGGATCCCAAGCGAAGCCCGCAACCGTCGCGGCTATCGTCGAGGCTGCAGTGATCGCGGCTCCTGAGCATATGCGTTTGATTTCTCAATGTGCTGTCGCAGTTGCACCAGATGCTCTTGCTGAGGTGCAGGCTGTGCTTGCGAAACTCGACCCGAACCGCGGTGAGTCGAGTGCTAGCGCCAAGGCCGCTCCCAGCGCCAAGAGTTCCAAGACTCCCTTGGGTGAAGTCGCAGCAATGCCTAATCCGTTGGATTTCCCAGGGCAGGGTCCCATTGGACCGACTCCGGGTGGTCCCGGAGGCACTCCGTTGACCCCTATTTATCCGCCCATTGTGATCAATCCTCCAGATGTCACTGATGTGAATTTCTAAGGACCCCGATTCAATGCTTACTTGGCGCAAATAGTTCATCCTGCATTAAGTTTTTTTAACACTCCGAACTCAAAAATCATGAAACGTAAAATCCCATACACTCTTCTCGGATTGCTCTCCGTAAGTTCGGTATTCGCACAAGGGTTGTATTACACAGGTACCGAGGCTCAAGAGTCGCTTCCCATCAAATGGGTCTTGGGCGCTAGCGTCATTTTTGACGATAATGTATCCCCGGGATTTGGGGACAAAGAGAGCTCATTAGCAGTGAATCCATACGTGGGCGTGTCTTTCGTGTCGCTCACGCCCCAGACGATATGGGATGTCTATGCTCGACTTGGAATGGTCTATTATTTCGATGCTCCAGAATCAATGGACGAAATCAACAGCCAATCGCGTGCAGGCGTGAACTGGACTCACCGGGTCAGCGAACGTCTCCGTTTTTCCAGTCGTAACTTTGTTTCATATGAATTGGAACCAGACTATTCCTATGGTTACGCCTCTTCGCGGCAGGCTGGAGCGTATTTTTATTGGCAATCTGACAACTCGGTTGGTTACCGCTGGACTGAGCGCTTCGGTACTTACACCGGTCTGCGCCTGTCAGGGACTACTTATGCGGATGTTGAAAATAATGACCGTTTCACATGGGAGTTATACAACCAGCTCCGTTATCAACTCAGCCCACAAACGGTCCTGACTGGCGATTATCGTTACAGCCAGACTTCTGGGGACGGTGTGTCTTCGGACAGCACCGACCAATACATTTTGGCGGGTGTCGAACACCGATTCAGTCCGAACACGATCGGAATCGTCCGCGGGGGCATCCAGCTTCGCGAAGTCAATGATGGTTCAAACTACACCTCTCCTTATCTTGAATTCGCTCTGAATTCACAAATCAATCAGCAATTTCAAATCCGCTCATTCGCGCGTTACTCAATCGAAAGCAACGATACCGTTCAGAATTTCGGAGCTACAATTGTGGAGTTTGATGATCGTCAGACTCTGCGGTTCGGAGTTTCTGCTGATTATGCAATTTCTTCTAAATTATCGTTGTTCGGAGGTATAGACTACATTCCAACCGAATTCTCCGGAGGCCGTGAAATTTCCCCGACACCAGGCAATTCATTTGCGGATGGGAGCGAAAATGTTCTCAATGGCCACATAGGAATCTCCATCCAGTTCACGGATTATCTGACAGGAACGGCTTCATACAACTATACGAATTCCAGTTCGGACATCAATGGACGCGATTATGAACGCAATCGCATTAGCGTAGGTGTCAGCGCGGAATTTTGATGAGTCGATCTTTGAATCATATTCGCTCTAATCTTTCAAAATCCGATTTGGTTAATCATGAACTCTCTCAATGAATCCTCATTGAGAGAGTTTTTTTCAACTGGAACTCTTCTGAATCTGTGAAAAAATTTCTCTCATGAACTCCTCTGCTCCCCAACAAAATGAAGCCGCACTTCATGCGGTTGATTATTGGCAAGTGATTAAGAACCGCTACGGGATTATTCTCCTGACTTTGCTATTGGTTTTTATGACTGCTGCGGTCATTACCTATGTGATGCCGAAGAAGTATGAGAGTAGCGCCACGATTGAGGTGCGGCCACGTGGCATGGGGATGCTTCCGCTTGGAACCGGCTTCAGCGATACTGCCGGAGGTAGAATGACACCTCAGTTTTTTGGAACGGAGTTTGAAAAAATCAAGAGCCGTAATTCTCTTCTAAAGGCAGTTGATAATCTTCAGTTGGTGAATCGCTGGAACGTGGATAAGGAAACCGCTCTTGCCATCCTCAAAGGGATCGTGAATACGCAGAACATCCGTGGAACGGATTTGATTTCCATCCGCGTCCGTCACACTGATAAAGTGGCCGCCCGCGATGTCGCAGAAGAAGTGGCCAAGGCATACAAAGAATACCGTGCGGAACTTGAGGGAAAAGACGCAGAGCGTCAGCTTTATGAGTTGCACAGAGCCGTTCAGGATCAAGAGGATAAGGTGGAAGATCGGCGCAAAGTTCTCTCCACAATCGCCCTCACGAAAGGAATCATCTATCGCGGAAACGATTCATTTTTCAATCAATCGGGTGTGGATGATGAGCAAGGAGCCAAGAACGCGATGCAAACATTCAATGAGTTGGAACAGCAAAAATTGCAACTTGAGAGCCAGATCAGCAGTCTTCTGAAATACGATAGCGATCAATTGATGGTTTACGCTTCGGCATTGGCCCTTCCCGAGAACACCATTCAGAGGCTCTATCCTCAATATCTTGATCTGAAGCGCCAAATGGAAGGACTTACCATCAATGGCCTGGGAGAGCGTCATCCGACTGTTCTTGCAGCAAAAGACAATCTCAACGCCATGAAACGGCAATTGGATGAGGGGGTGGTCAATCTTCGGGCATCGTTGAGCGCACAACTCGATCTGGTTACGAACCGGCTGGCAAAAGTGGAAGTCAGGAAAAATGAGACTCGGGAAGAGGCCATCAAACGCAGTATTGATGCTCAGGATTACGTGGATGCAAAACGCGCTTTTGAAACCGATTTGGAATTACTTCAAACGATGAAGCTCAAGCAGATTGGGGAAACTATCTCCGGAAAAATGCCGAGCGAGAGCGTGCAGGTTCATGATGATCCGGTGATTTCCAATAACCCGGTGAGTCCTAATGTGACTCTGAATCTGGTGCTTGGCGCGGTGGTGGGATTGATTTTCGGTCTGGGTATTGCCTTCTTCCTTGAATATCTTGATACGTCAGTGAAAACCCTTGAAGATGTGGAGCGCTATCTTCAAATACCAGTATTGGCGGTCATCCCTAAAAACGTAGGAATCCTGCACAGGCAAAGTGGGATGAGCCCTGACGCGGAAGCCTACCGGATTCTTAGAACAAACATTGAGTTCAATCGGAAAAATCCCGAAGACAATGCCATTACGGTGGTTTCCGGGGGAGCGGGTGAGGGTAAATCGACGACCTTGGTCAACTTGGCCTACACCTGTGCTCAGGGAGGTTATACCACTCTGATGATTGATGCTGATTTGCGTAGGCCCCGCTTGCACACTTTTTTCGATATCAATAACTCGGTGGGACTTACCAATTATTTGACTACCGAACTGATGCTGGAAGATGTGATTCTCCAGACGCCGGTTGATAATTTGTATTTCATGCCTTCCGGAATTCTACCTTCCGATGCTGCGGGTATTCTTAATTCTCGCCGAATGTCCGAGTTGATTCAGGATGTGAAGCAGCGCTTTGATCTCGTGCTGGTGGACAGTCCGCCAATTCTGGGTGTGAGTGACGCCTCGGTGCTCGCCAGCGAGGTGGACTTGACGATGTTCGTTGTTCAGCACCGCAAACTGCCGAGAAATATGCTGTTGCGGGTGAAACAGGCGGTTGAAAATGTGGGTGGCAACATCATCGGAGTCGTGCTCAACAACGTTGATGTTCGCAGTGACAGTCAGTATCAGTATTATACCAGCTATTACACCTATTACGCTCCCACAGAGGCCCAAGCCAGTCCTGCTCCGAGCGTTGCCTCCGCGGCCTCGGTCAAGCCAAAGTCATCTTCGTCTGATCGCAATGATTCCGAGCTTTATTGAACCACAAACTATAACACTAAGATGAATTTCAAACAAATCATAACTGGATTACTCACCCTGCTTTGTTTTTCAACATCGGTACTGGCGGAAATTCAAGCCGGGCGAGCCATCAACATCACGATTTCCAATGTCCCTGCTGAAGAAAAAAGCCGCATTGATTCGATGTATCCGGTTTCCGAATCGGGAACGATCAACATGCCGTTCATTGGTCAGGTGCGCGCCAGCGGGCTGAAGGGGGAGCAGTTGGCCGCAATCTTGCAAGCCCGCTACAAATCGGAAGGCTATTACACCAATCCTACCATTCAGGTGTTCATTTCAGACGCGCAGGGGATTGAGCAGCAGGTCGTTCACATTGGCGGCATGGTGGGTAGTCCGGGTCCCAAGAAATGGACCAAGGGACTGACCTTGTATCAGGCGATTCAATCAGCAGGTGGCCCGTCGACATTCGGCAGCATGCGTCGGGTCAAATTGTTCCGCGCGAATCAACAGAAACAATATGATCTCACCAGAGCCCAGTTCATGCAAATTCCGTTGGAACCGGGGGACACGATTGAAGTTCCTCAAAAGGGATGGATTGATTAGAGGGAAATTCATCCAGCATGGTTGTTCTTGGTGAAGGAGACCTTCGGGTATTTTATAGATCAATCTCATAAGTCATAACGCTTTGATGATATGCGCGGACGAATGAAAGTGAATATCTCCGGTATATCCTTTGCACTTTGCCTGATGGCTATTTGCCCGACTGTTGCTCGGGCGGTCGAGATTCCGGTTGGTCCATTTGCGGAACTGAAGTCCGAAGATTTTGGCAAGCGCGAGACCGCTCAGGAAGAGTTGATTGCGTGGTCTCGTCTTCAACCGGACGCCGCGATGGACGCATTCTTCCAGCAATCCCGGGTGGCGGATGACCCGGAAGTGCGCGAGCGTTGTTTGGCGATCCTGCGTGAGTTGGTAAATGACGAATACTCGAAAGATGGGGAGGGCTATATTGGCATTCGGATGAGGGATGAAGAGATGGTATTGCCGGAAGAGAGCGCACCACGAGGGGTCATTCGGGTGATCGAGGTGGTTCGTGATTCCGCAGCCGCTAAAGCAGGATTGCAATTGAATGATTTGATTTTTAGTTTCGATGATGTGGTGTTGAAGGAAAAATTGATATCTTCGCCATTCATGGACAAGATTCGCCAATTAAAGCCAAACTCCAAAATTACGCTGAATCTTTTCAGAGATGGCAAGATGATGCAAATTCCGGTTATCTTGGGCAGGCGTCCTCCGATGTTGGAAAACACGTTTTTCGGTGAACCTCAGGTAGATCCGGAGGCCGCAGAGCGAGCGGCCAAAGAGAATTATTTTCGGCGTTGGCTGGAGCGCCGGAAGGCTGAAAATTGAAAGAATTGCGAATTTTGGAATTCGACATTCGCAAAAGCCATGACACGTTCGACCGACAACATAAACCTCTATCCTGTTTGAAATTCATGACAAAGTTTTGGTTCCGAAAAACTGCTGCTGCCGTTGCTCTATTGATTTCTGGTCCTGCGCTTGCCCAGCAACAGGCGGATTTTAATGAGGTTGGAAGACAGATGGCGATCATGCTGCAAAACAGCCATTTTGCGCGGATTCCGTTCAACGAGGATTTGAGCAAACGTTTTCTGAATGATTATTTGAAGGACTTGGATTTTCAGCGCTTGTATTTCACACAACAAGATGTGGACAAGTTTTCGGCGGATTACGGTGACCGCCTCCATACTTTGCTGCTCCAAGGGAATAGCATGCAGCCAGCCACGGAAATTTACCGGATATTTGAAAAGCGGGTTGAAGCTCGTGTCGCGCAGGCCAAAACGTTACTCGATGGCCCTGATTTTGATTTCACCAAGGAAGAAAGCGTGATGGTGAGCCGCAAAAATGCGCCTTGGCCAAAGAATGAAAAAGAAGCGGCTTCTCTGTGGAGTTTGCAAATCAAAGAAGCGGTGCTCGCCGAGGTGCTCCGCAGGGAATTGCTCACGCGGTTGTCCAAGGAGCAAGGGAAAGCGGACCCGGGGAGCGACGATCGCAGTCCCAAAGAAAAGGTTTCGCTCCGCTACAAACGTTTCCTCAGCAGCGTTAAGGACGTGGATGACGAGGAAATCGCCAATTATTTTTTGAGTGCGGTTGCCCGTGCTTACGATCCGCATACGGATTACATGAGTTTTCGAGAAATGAATCGCTTCAAGGACGGCATGAAGAATGAGCTCGTCGGCATCGGGGCCTTGCTTCAGGGCGAAGAGGACGGAGCTACCAAGATTATGGGCATCGTGGTCGGTGGGCCTGCAGATCGCGAGGGAACTTTGAAGCTCAATGATCGCGTGGTCGCTGTGGATACGCTCAACACCAAAAAACCGGAGGATATGACCGATATCATGTTCATGAAAATCGACAAGGTGGTCGATTTAATCCGCGGCAAGGAAGGCACTTTGGTAGCGCTCAAGGTGGAGCCGGCGGGTGGTGCTCCCGGGGAAACGCGGATTGTCGTCATTCAGCGAGACAAGGTGGAAATGAAAGACGAGCAGGCAAGCGGTGATTTGATCGAGATGAAGACCGAAAAAGGAGAGGTCCGAAGATTGGGCGTCATCACTCTACCGTCGTTTTATGCAGATTTTGAAGAGGGAAAAGTCCGATGCTCAGTGGACGTGGAGAGGATTCTCAAGCAACTGATCGATGAAAAGATCGATGGGCTTATCCTTGATCTTCGGAACAATGGTGGCGGATCACTTGAAGAGGTGCGGAGGATGACCGGATTTTTCATGGATCGCGGACCGGTGGTCCAAGTCAAAAACACTCTCGGGCAGGTGCAGGTAAAGGATTCAGAAAACGGCAAACCGATTTATGATGGTCCGATGGTGGTGATGATTGACAAAAGCAGCGCTTCAGCCAGCGAGATCCTTGCGGGGGCCTTGCAGGATTACAATCGCGCGGTAGTGGTCGGAGAATCCTCCACTTTCGGCAAGGGAACGGTTCAACAGCCGATGGACATCGGCAGGATGTTGCCGTTGTTTGCTGTTAGGAATCGTGCAGGTTTCCTCAAAGTTACCATCCAAAAATTTTATCGACCATCTGGATCATCCACGCAAATGGACGGAGTGCGTTCGGATGTGGTTTTTCCCAGCTTGATGGATGCCATGGAGATTGGAGAGGCTTTTCTAGATCATCCACTGCCGCATGATCGAATCCGCCGTGCGGCCGACTTCAAGCAACTGGATGCGCAAGGACTATTCATTCCTCGCCTGAAAGAACTCAGTCAGGAACGTGTGAATGCGTGCCAAGATTTTTCCTATGTGATTCAAGATGTCATCAAGACGAAGGAGCGGTTGGATAAGAACACGCTCACATTGAATAAAAAAGCGCGCGAAAAAGAGTTGGCTGAATCCGATGTTCGACAAAAAGAACGCAACGCCGAGCGGCGTACCCGCTTTGAAAAGATGACTAAGGAAGATCAGCAAAGTCTGACGTTTTTCAAGGTCACCCTCGAAGATCTTGATAAGGGAGAGGGGCTCAAACCGCACGATCCTGCGAACGATAGCGGATCTTACATGCGCCGGGCCAAGGATGAAACTGAGGATTTGGATGAAACCCCGAAATGGCCGACTGGACTTGACCCTGTGAAACGCGAGTCTTTGTTCGTGCTGCGCGACCTCGTGAAATACACGGAGAGCGCGAAGGTGGCAGGTTTGATTAAGTGATGGATTCCACCGGCTTGTTGATGTTGGAAATTGCTGAAAACCTAGTAGAAATCAAGCGACGGATTGCCGGGGCATGTCAACGGGCGGGCCGTGATACTGCTTCAGTGCAATTGATCGCGGTTTCCAAAACCTTTTCTGCGGATGCCATTGGCGTGGCGGTTGATGCGGGTCAAAGCCACTTCGGTGAGAGTCGCTTGCAGGAGGCCGAGCCGAAGATTGAAGCATTGCCCGGTTCTTTGCACTGGCATTTTATTGGGAGACTGCAGCGCAACAAAGTGCGCCGCGTTCTTTCGTTGTTCGAGGTGGTTCACGCCATCGATTCTCTGCGTTTGGCCCGATACGCGGATGACGTCGCTCGCGAACTCGGGCTTTTCCCCAAGGTGTTTCTTGAAGTGAATCTGGGAGAGGAAACCTCCAAAGGTGGTTTTGAGTTGCATGCCCTGCGCACGGAAATCGATGCCTTGTTGTCGTTGGAACGGCTCGAGATCATTGGATTGATGGGGATTCCTCCGGTCGGTCCTGATGCGGAGTCGGCACGGCCGTGGTTTGCCGCGCTGCGCGGTATGCGGGATGAACTGGCGGATGAAACCGGAGTGCCGCTTTCGTTTCTCAGCATGGGGATGAGTGGGGATTTTGAAGTCGCGATTGAGGAGGGTGCCACGCATGTGCGTGTTGGATCGTCGATTTTTGGAAAACGTGCGTATCGGGTGGACGACGAGCTGGGATGAGGGCAGGTTCATCCATGCCATTGATTCTCGAACAAGTCGCACTCATCGGTGAAGAGCTCGCCCTGTCGTTTGCGGATGGGGCGGAGGCCTATCTACCGATTTCCATGCTTAGGCGCGCTTGTCCATGTGCGGCATGCCAAGGCGAGCCCGATGCCATGGGCCGCGTGGTCCGGCCAACGGTGGAACACGGACCTAACGCATTTGATTTGTTGAAAGTCGAGCAAGTGGGTGGGTATGCCATTCAACCATTCTGGGGTGACGGTCATGCGTCCGGAATCTATACTTTTGCCTATCTTCAGAAGCTTGCGGAGTTGCCGGGAGTATAGTGGTAAAATTCGATAGAAAATTTGAGTGTTGTGATTTCCGCCCGAGATGAATTGGTGTCATTATCCTTGCTTCCGGTCAGGGAGTTGGAGGCGCTGACGGCGGCGGGATACCGGACACCGGCTGAATTGTTAGACTATTTGCCGAAACGTTACGAAGACCGGCGGCGTTTCGATTCTTTTCCCAATCAATCGTCACCGATTCCGGTTTGTTTGCGCGGCACGGTGATCGATTCGACCAAGCGCCACTTCGGACGGAGCGGTGGTTTTTATGAAGCGATCGTCATGGATGGCACCGGGGGTGTTTTTGGATCTGGAAAAATCACCTGCCGTTGGTTCAACATGCAGTTTATTCATAAACTCGTCGCGACCGGCCAGGAGGTGGTGGTTTATGGGAAGGTGAAGGATTTGAACGGGCGCTTGATCATCGATCATCCGGAATTCGAGGTGCTGCGGGAAGATGATGCCGAAGATGTAGGCTCGATTCATTTGGAGCGGATTGTGCCGATCTACCGCAATGTTGCCGGGCTTGCGCAGAGGAGACTGCGAGAAATCATGTACGGGTTGTTACTCGAATGCGATTCCCGGACGTTGGGCGCGGTGTTTGAAATGGATGCCGCCATGCCCCGAGTCGATATGCTGCGGCGGGCGCATTTCCCTGAGTCTTTGGAGCAGGCACAGGCTGCCCGGCGGCATTTCGCGCTGGAAGAATTTTTCGGTATTCAACTGAACGTCGCGTGGCGGCGGTCCCGCCATCAGGAACGGAATGGACGGGTGCTAGGCAAACGCACCGCCTTGCTTGGGCAGTTTTATAAGAGCCTGCCATTTGATCTAACCGGTGCTCAGAAACGTTCGATCCACGAGATCGTTGCCGACATGCGGACTTCGCGGCCGATGAACCGCTTGTTGCAAGGTGATGTGGGTTCGGGAAAAACATTCGTCGCCATGGCGGCCATGTTGCTGGCGGTGGACTCCGGCTGCCAGGCGGCGCTGATGGCACCCACGCAGATTTTGGCGGAACAGCATTATCTAACATTTCGTCGATGGTTGGAGCCGCTGGGTGTGAGGGTGGCCTTGCGCACAGCCAACCGGGATGAAGTCAGTCATGATGAGCAAGAGGGTGAGCCGCAGATGATCATTGGGACTCACGCGTTGTTGTATGATGACGAACTTTTTCGCGATCTCGGGTTGGTGGTGATTGATGAGCAGCACAAATTCGGTGTGGCGCAGCGGGCCTCGTTGATTCGCCTTGGGGTGGTGCCGGATGTTTTGGTGATGACGGCGACACCGATTCCGCGGACACTAACCATGACGATTTACGGAGATCTTGATGTGTCATTGCTGGATGAGAAGCCGCCCGACCGCGGTAAAATCATCACGGGTGTGCGGGTGGGTGCGAAACAATCGGATGTGACGGCATTCGTGAAAGAACAGCTTGCTGCTGGCCGCCAGGCGTATCTGGTTTATCCCCTGGTGGAAGAAAGCGCCTCGCTCAAGGCGGAGTCTGCTTCCGAGGCCTTTGAAAAGTGGCGCAAGCGACTTGGTTCGCGTGAAGTTGGATTAATCCATGGGAAACTCCGGCCCGAGGAGAAGGAGGAGGTGATGCGACGTTTTCGCGATGGTCTAACGAGTGTTCTGGTTTCCACCACGGTGATCGAAGTGGGGGTGGATGTGCCGAATGCCTCGGTGATGATTCTCCATCATGCCGAGCGTTTCGGCCTAGCCCAACTGCACCAACTCCGGGGAAGGATCGGCAGGGGAGGGCATAAGAGTTATTGTATTTTACTAACAGACGGGAAAAATCCGGAGGCGATGGAGAAGCTCAAGGTGCTGGAGCAGAGTTTGGATGGGTTCGAGATTGCCGAGGCGGATTTGCGGTTGCGCGGGCCCGGGAATGTCCTTGGCACTACGCAGAGCGGACTGACGGATCTGAGATTCCCGGATTTTCTGGCGGACACCGGGCTATTGCGTGAAGCCCGGGAAATCGCCGATCGCATCCTGGCGGAGGACCCTCAGTTGGATGGAGTCCATCAGAGTCTTGCAGCGCTCATTCAGGATGATGCTGGAATGATGGATCTTCCGGGCACTGCATGATTATTTGCTGACGATTTGATAGATGCCGCCGGCGTGGCTTACGATGAACAATCCGCCGTCGTGGTTCTCGGCGAAGGATGAAATGAGCATGATTTTTCCATCTTTCGGCTGAAGTGCTTCCGTATGGTCCTGGATGTCATCCGCCTTGCCTTGGTTCATGCTGAAGGACCAGATTCTTGGATTCTGATAGTCGGCGAAAATATAACGGCCCTGCAACTCCTTGATCGGTCCGCGATAGACATAACCGCCGGTCACTGAAACCCCTTCACTGGCCCCGCCGCCATGGTTGTAAACATAAACCGGCTCGACCACTCCGACTGGTGCTTTGCCGCCGACGTCTTTTTTCGGGGTCTCTTTGGATCCTTCGCGCAGTCGCCATCCGTAGTTGGCTCCGGCCCCTTTGCTGCGGGGCATGAAATTGATTTCCTCCCAATGGTTTTGGCCGACGTCACCCATCCAGAAGTCTCCGGTTTCGCGATCGAACGAGCAGCGCCATGGATTGCGCACTCCGGTGGCCCAGATTTCGGGTTTCGCGTCATCACGGCCGACTAACGGATTATCAGGCGGCACGCGGTAGCCGGTTTTGGTGGCAACGTCGATGCGGAGGATTTTACCTAACAATGTGTTGAGTGCCTGGCCGTTTCCTTGGGGATCATTGGCTGCGCCACCATCGCCATTTCCGATGTAGAGCATTCCGTCTGGTCCGAAGCTGATCCAGCCACCGTTGTGATTTCCGTAGGGTTGTTTGATTTTGAGAATGACATCGGCTGTGGATGGGTCCGTGGTGAGGTGGTCTGGGGAAGTGAAGCGGACGATGCGAGTGAAGCTCGTGGTGTCGGTGAAATTCACGTAGAAGCGTCCGGACTTCAGGAAATCCGGAGCGAAGGCGAGGCCGAGCAGTCCTTCTTCGTTGCTTTTGCGGCTGACGTCCGAGCGGATGTCGAGGAATGGTTTTGCGGCTCGTTCGCCCGTTTTCAGATCGACGATCCAAACTTGTCCGGCCTGTTCCATCACCCAGAGCTTGCCAGTCATTCCGGTGGGCATTCCTGCCCAGACGGGTCGTTCGAAATTGGAAGCGACTTTTTCGGCGCCGATTTTGGCATGACTGAAAACGGAGGATGCGGTGAAAACCAGTAAAGCTGTGATGATTTGATTCATGGAGTGAAGCTAGCAGTGATGGGTGTTGGGGCAAGATGGATTGAGAAACTTTATGTTCATTCTCGAAATGACACGCCTTTCTTGCCATGGGTGGCTGGCGGCGTATCGTCGCCGCGGTTCTTCATGACTCCGTTTCTGCGTAAAATTCTGGGAATGAACTGGGTGCTCGTCTTTGTGATGTATGGGCTCCTGATTTTTGGTGTCTTCATGATTGAGAGTGCCGCGCGTCATTTGCCGGTTTCCAAGGAAATTCTCAATCAATATGGGAGCGCTGGATTGTATTATGCGGCGATGCAGAAGAAGTGGATTCTGGTGGGTAGCGTGGTCTATTTCGGTGCGGCGTTCGTGGATTACCGGTGGATTCGGTGGCTTGGTATTCCGTTTTATGGGGTCAGCATGGGGCTAATGGTGATGGCCATGCAGCAGGATGACGCGGTTCATCGTCTAACGATGTTCGGCCTGACTTTTCAGCCAGCCCAGCTAGGGATTTCGTCCGGAATTTTGTTGATCGCGTGGTTGATTCAGAGTTTGCCAAAGCTTCACTCTTGGTTCGGATCGCCATTTGTTCGGATCGGGGTCATTGGCGTGGGTTCAGCGGTGCCGTTTTTGATGGTGATGAAAATGGGCGATATGGGATCGGCGCTGGTGTGGATTCCGGTGTCGATTGTGGCACTTTTGATTGGAGGCGCGCCATTTCGGTATCTTTCCTTCATGTCGCTGATCGGTGCGGGGTTGTTGCCGCTGTTGTATTTTGTGGCTTTGCCACTGGTTTCTGAGCGTGGTCCGGAGCGGATCGATACGTGGCTGCGCATGATGCGCGGTCAGGAAGTGGATATTTCAAATGAGGCGTATGCGCCGCACAATATCTCGATGGCCGTTGGCAAAGCGGGCTGGAAAGGCGTGGGTTGGAAAGCCTCGGCTGAGGAGGGTTCCCTGCATGCAAAGGCCTTCATTCCCAGAGACACCGCGCACAGCGATTACATTTTCGCCGTTGTTGCTGAGGAGCTGGGATTTCGTGGCAGTTTACTGTTACTCACGGCGTTCGCATTGCTGATGATCCAAGGTTTGTTTATTGCGTTTTACAGTCGGGATGTTTGCGGGCGACTGCTTGCCAGCTTGGTAGTGGCGTTGTTTTTTGCTCACGTATTTGAGAGCATTGGCATGTGCGTATTGCTGATGCCGATCACCGGGATTCCGCTGCCGTTGGTGAGTTATTCCGGGACTTTTGTGGTGATTTGCATGTTGCTGCTAGGGCTGGTGCAGAGTGTGTGGATTCACCGGAATGTGAGACAGGAAACTCAGGTGAAACCAACGGCCGATTGAGCGGACTTGGCTCACTAACCAGAATGAGGATTTTTTGATTCACTTGAAAAGATTGTATTGCCAGTCCCGTAAATCATGATGCCTTAGTGCTGGGACAAAAAACTCATCAATCAAATCCATCATCCAATTATGAACATGACCGATCGTCGCAATTTCCTCAAAAAAACCGGACTTGGAACCGGTGCTATTCTTTTCGGAGCCCCTGCCATTGTCCGAGGCCAGAATCTCAACAGCCGTATCAACGTCGCCTGCATTGGAGTCGGTGGAAAAGGTGCTAGCGACGTGCGGGAGACGGCAAGTGCCGGGGGAAACATCGTCGGAATTTGTGATGTGGACTCGCGGATGCTCGACAAAAAAGGGACGGAACATCCGGAAGCGAAGAAGTTCAGCGATTTCCGGAAGATGCTTGCAGAGATGGACAAGGAAATCGATGCCGTTGTGATTTCGACACCGGACCACTTGCATGGTATGGCTGCAAAAATGGCCATGGAGATGGGCAAACATGTGTATTGTCAAAAACCCCTCACTCAAACCGTTCACGAAGCCCGCGAATTGGTGCGGCTTGCCAAGGAGAAGAAGCTCGCGACTCAGATGGGCAACCAAGGCAGCGCGGGCGATGGTCTGCGACGTGCCGTTGAAGTCATCCAGTCAGGAGTCATCGGGAATCCGCTTGAGCTCCATGTTTGGTCAAACCGCCCGGTTTGGCCCCAAGGCATTGAGCGTCCAAAAGGTGAAAGTCCCGTTCCGCCGGAGCTCGACTGGAATCTATGGCTTGGTCCTGCGGCTTTCCGTCCTTATGTTGACAAGGCTTATCACACCTTCAATTGGCGTGGTTTCATGGACTTCGGCACTGGTGCGCTTGGCGATATGGCCTGTCACACGGTCAATATGCCATTCCGTGCTTTGAAACTCGGATATCCCTCGCTCGTCGAGTGCGAAATGGCATCGCGTATTTTCCCTGAAACCTATCCCCTGACTTCGCGAATTCGTTTTGAGTTTCCAGAGCGCGCGGGTCTGCCGCCCCTCAAATTTTGGTGGTATGATGGGACGCCTTCGGTCGATAACGCCCCGCTGCGCCCATACCCCGATATTGTCAAAGACGTCGTCAATTTACGTGGCAAGTTACCGCCAAGTGGCTGTCTCATTATCGGTGAAAAAGGACAACTCTTTGCACCTGATGACTACGGTGCGATGTTTTTCATCAAGTTGGAAGGAGAGGAAAAATTCCTTCAGGGAGCGAAGCACGAAGCCCTCACGGGCATTCCGGAGAGTATTCCCCGTTCTCCGGGCCATTACAAGGAGTGGATCGAGATGATCAAGGGTGGCCCTGCTGCATACTCAAACTTCGAAATCGCCGGTTACCTAACCGAAATTATCTTGTTAGGATGCATCGCGTTGCGCGTGGGCGAGGGTGTTAAAATGGAGTGGGACGGACCGAACATGCGTTCACCCAACTGCCCGGAAGCCGTCCGCTTCGTCGAGCGTCAGAACCGGACGGGTTGGTAAGCCGGATCTCGGAGGTCTTGGAGATCCGGCCTTAAAAACCGGGTCTTCTTATTTCCCGTGAGCTTTGACGAAGTCGATATTGGAACGCACCTGAGGCACGCTGTCTTTCCAGTCGTTCTCGTGTTCGATGGAAATGTGGCCGTCGAATTTCTGTTTTTTGAGTTCTTCTAGGCAAGCGGCGACGTCCACCACACCCGTGCCTGCGACGACCACTGGGGAAGGTCCCATCTTTTCCTTGTCCTTCAGGTGGACGCTGATGACGCGGCCATTGAGAATCCGCAAGCACTCGACGGGCTTAAGATTCGAGGTGCACCAATGGCCGAGATCGGCACAAGCCCCGACGCGTCGGTCGCGACTCTCCACCACGCCAAGAATGTAGAGTGGATTCCAGACCTTGTATTTCGGATTGCTCATTGATCCGCCGTGTTCATGAAATGCGACCTTGATATCGAATTCCTTGGCTGAGGCCTCCCAAGCGGCGATCTGCTCAGTGGATTCAGTGCAAACTGCGTAAAGTCCCATTTTTTTTGCGAACTCCATGATGGAGCGAACTTCCTCCGGGCTGTTGGCTCCCACGACACCGTAATTCACCGGATGCACACCTATACGGGCGCACTCGGCTTTTAGCTCGGCCATCGCCTCGGCGGTCATGGTGTGGTGGACTTTTTCCTTGGATCCAGGCTTCAGGGTCTGGCCGGGGTAAAACTCGATCATGTTGCCCCCGGCCTCCTTGGTTTTAGCGACCGCTTCGAATGCGGAAAATTCCTTGAAGGTATAGGCTTGGGCACCGATAAACCAACCGTTTTGGCGAAGGTTTTCCGGAATGGGCTCGGCGTGGAGGTTGGCGGCGAAGGTGATGGCGAGAAACGCGGTGTGATAAATTGTTTTCATGGGGTGTTAGCTGAGTTCTGTAATACGGTCGGAATTAGGATTTCATGCAGATATTCAATCTGTCTTCAAACAATGCTTTCAAGACTTGCCCGTGTGGGCGCACGAGGGTAAATGCAGCCCGTCATGGCTAAGCAACCAGTAGTTTTCATCATTCGCGACGGCTGGGGTAGCAATCCCGGGGGGAAAGAAACCGCAATCAAAGACGGCAACGCCGTGTTGCTCGCCAATACGCCGTTTCACAACGAGGTTCTCGCATCGTACCCTCGTGGCTTTCTGAGCGCTTCGGGCCTGGACGTCGGATTGCCGCCCGGACAAATGGGCAATTCGGAGGTCGGTCACCTAAATCTGGGCGCTGGACGGATTGTGTATCAGGATTTGACCCGCATCAACAAAGCCATTGATGAGGGGGCGCTTGCGGATAATCCGGTGTTTGCGGACGCCATGCAAAAGGCGAAGTCTTCGCGTTTGCATCTCATTGGTTTGGTCTCCGATGGCGGCGTGCACAGCCACCAAGACCAACTCATCGCGATGGTGAAACTCGCACAGCAAGCGGGTGTCACCGACATCATGATCCACGCCATCACCGATGGCCGGGATACCTCGCCGACGGGTGGCGAAGCCTATCTCGCCAAGGTGGAGGATGAGGCAGCCAAATGCGGTGCCCGCATTGCCACTGTGATCGGCCGATATTTTGCGATGGACCGCGATAAACGTTGGGATCGTGTGAAACTTGCATGGGACGCTATTGTGCTCGGCATCGGTGAAACGCGTGCGATTCTTGCCAGTGAGGCGGTCGCCGATTATTACCGGATGGACAAAACGGACGAATTCATGCCGCCGATGATTTTTTCCGAGGCGAATACCCAGCGGGTCCGCGATGGCGATGTGGTGTTATTTTTCAATTTCCGTTCGGATCGTGCGCGTGAGATTTGCGAAGCGTTTTTGCTGGCTGATTTTCAGGGATTCGAGCGCCCGGTTGTGCCGAAAGTTCATTTCATCACGCTGACCGAGTATGACAAAACCTTCGGTTGCCCAGTGGTTTTTGGCCCGCAGACGTTGACGATGGGGCTCGGGGAAACCACCGCTGCTGCGGGTAAAACCCAAATGCGGATCGCTGAGACGGAAAAATATCCGCACGTCACATATTTTTTCAACGGTGGCGTCGAACTTCCTTATGCCGGAGAGGATCGTTACATCATTCCATCTCCCAAGGATGTGCCGACCTACGATTTCAAGCCGGAAATGAGTGCTCCGCAGGTGACGGCCACGGTGGTTTCCAAGCTCAAGGATTACGATCTGGTCATTCTTAATTTCGCAAATCCGGACATGGTTGGCCACACCGGCGTGGTGGAGGCCGCGATCAAAGCGGTGGAAACCATTGATGCCAGCGTCAAGGCGGTGGTGGAGGAAACCTTGCGCCTCGGCGGCAAGTTGCTCATCTCGGCGGATCACGGGAATTGCGAGTACATGCGCAATCCAGACGGATCCCCGAACACCGCGCACACGACCAATTTAGTCGAAATGATCTACGTCGCAGACGATGCGGCAGGGTATCAAGTGAGGGACGGCATCCTCGCCGATGTCGCCCCGACGTTGCTTGAAATGCTGGGTTTGCCGAAACCGCAGGAAATGACTGGTAACAGCTTACTCGCCAAAAAATGATGCAGAATGATTGCATTGGAGTTCTTGAATGCCCATCGTTGCGGGGATGGATCTGTTGAGAACACTGCGCGCCGCCACTGGTTGGCTCGAGCTTGGATTGGCCGATGAGGCTCTGGTCGAGCTCGAAGCTTTGCCGACCGATGAAAGGACGAGGCGCGAGGCGCTGGAGTTGAAATTAGCGGCTCAGATGGCCGCGCAATCCTGGAACTCGGCATCGGACACGGCTCGCTTGTTATGTATCAAAGCTGCGGACGAACCAGCTTTTTTTCTGCGAGCGGCATTTTGTTTGCATGAAACCGGCGATACTCTGGCGGCATGCCATTGTCTCCTGCGGGGGCCGAAGACACTTTTTGAAATGGCCATTTTCCATTACAATCTGGCTTGTTACCTGTGGACACTGGGAGAAGCAAACCGCGCCCGTAGCCACCTGAAACAGGCGATTGCCATGGACGAATCATTCCTCAAAGCAGCCGACGAGGATCGGGATCTGGTAGGCATCGGGCCGCTCACTTGAGGGTTTCTGCGGCAAGACCAAAGATCGGAAAAGAAGATCGGAAATGCCGTTTCACGGGCAAAAAAACGCGCGCGTTGGAACTCCCCCCGGATTTCACAACGCGCGCTTAAGCAGCATCAAGGCTCCAACCAGAATTGGTTAACTTTCCCCCCCGGGTCATTAACCAAGTTTAATTTGGTTGAGCGCGAACAGCTGAGAATTTTTTAGCTGATAAAATGTGCGTAAAGCAAGATTAAAGTTGTTAAAAATTCGCCATTTTAAAATATTTTTTGAAATCCATCCGTCTATCGAGGGTGAGTGGGTTCGTATGAGACGCTCTGAGTCTTTGCGCTGGTGCCAAGCCGAATGTGAGCCGATGGTTTCATCCGTCTGCCGTGTCCGATCTTTTCAACACTCCCGCCGCTTTGCCTCACAAGCCGAACCCAGCTGAGCCACTGGCCGCGCGGATGCGGCCGCGCTCGCTTGATGAGGTGGCGGGCCAGCGGCATATCCTCGCCGAGGGCAAGTTGCTCAGGCGCGCGATTGAGTCGGATTGTTTTACCTCGCTGATTTTCTACGGCCCGCCGGGCACTGGGAAAACAACCTTGGCCAGCGTGATCGCCCGCTCCACCGGCTCGCGTTTCGAATCACTCAATGGCGTGGAATCGAACGTCGCGGAGATCCGGGCGAAGATCGATCAAGCCCGCACCTGGCGCGATCTGCGGGGAGAAACGACGATCTTGTTCATCGATGAAATCCATCGTTTCAACAAAGCTCAGCAGGACGTGCTGCTGCCGCACATCGAGCGCGGCGTGGTGAGATTCATCGGAGCAACGACTCACAATCCCTACTTTCATGTGAACTCACCGCTGGTCTCGCGATCGCAGATTTTCCAACTGGAACCAGTGCCTCTAGAGGATATCATCGAAGTGCTCGAACGTGCGCTCAGCGATGTCGAACGGGGTTTCGGCGGTTTGAATGTGGTGGCTGACCCCGCTGCGTTGAGTCACTTGTCGGAAAAATCTGACGGGGATGTCAGGAAAGCGTTGAGCGCGCTGGAGCTGGCGGTTTTGACCACGCCCGGTGTCGATGGTGTGGTGCGGATCACCCTCGAAGTCGCCGAGGAATCCATCCAGCGAAAGGCGGTGGTGTATGATGCCCACGGAGATGCGCACCACGACACGATTTCCGCGTTTATCAAATCGATTCGCGGTTCCGATCCTGACGCGGCGCTCTATTGGTTGGCGAAGATGCTGCATGCTGGGGAAGACCCGCGGTTTATTTCGCGGCGCTTGGTGATTTCGGCATCGGAGGACATTGGTTTGGCGGATTCCAACGCACTGCGTGTGGCGATGGATGCGCACGCGGCATTCGAATTCATCGGCATGCCCGAGGGACGGATTCCGCTCGCGCATGCCACGGTGTATTTGGCGACCGCTCCAAAATCCAACACCGCATACGCGGCACTGGGTCTGGCCGTGGCAGATGTTGAGAGCGGTCGGACGCTTGCGGTGCCGGTTCATTTACGAACCAACACCCGCAAGAAACTCGCCGCTGCATTCGGTGAGTCAGAAGCTGCGATGGAGTATCTTTATGCTCATGATTATAATGGGGCTTACGTTCCGCAGGCGTATTTGCCGGAAGGAAAAATCTACTATCAGCCGGGCGAGCAGGGGATGGAAAAACGCATCAAGGAACGCTTGGATTTTTGGCGTAGCCAGATCGCCGGTGCGCCGTTTAATGCAAATTCAGAATCGATCCCGCTACCGTGAAATAGATCAGCATGCCTGAGACATCGACGGTGGAAGCGAGGGAAGGGGAGGAGACCACGGCGGGATCGAGATTGATCGCGCGCGCGCAGATCGGCAACAAGGCACCGAGCACTGTGGCGGATAGAACTTGCACGGTGATGGCCACTGCCACGGCAGCGGCGAGGTGAGGGAAATCGAATGCGGCACCGGTTCCATGCTGCAGTTGAGGGAGAAGCAGAGAGATGAAGGCGGCGATGGCAATACCGAGCGAGAGCCCGAGAAATAACCCGGTGCGAGCCTCTTTCCAAGCGATGCGCATGGCGTTGCCGGTGCTGATTTCGCCCAGAGCCATCGAACGGATCACCATGGTCGCGGCTTGACCGCCGGAATTTCCACCTGCAGCCACGACCATCGGCAGGAACAGTGAGAGCACGAAAGCTTTTTCCAAGGTCTCGCTAAATCGGAACATCACATAGCCCGAAGCAATTGAAACGAAAGCCAGGCCCACGAGCCAGCCGACACGGCGACGATAGTGCAGGCTGACGCTGGTGTTCAGATAGGAAATCTCGGATTGCTCACCGCTGATCGCGGCGAGTTTTTCGATGTCTTCGGTGGATTCTTCTTGAAGGATTTCGAGGGCGTCATCGTAGGTCAGCACACCTAACAAATGATGGAATTCATCAACCACAGGCAGCACCACAAGGTCATATTTGGAAAGGGTTCGTGCGGCTTCTTCTTGGTCGGCTGAGGCGAGAATGTATTCATCGGCCTCATCCATGATATCACCGATGGGCGTGTCCCATGTGCTGAACGCCAGGTCTCGCAAACGGATTTTTCCGACGAGTCGGCCTTGTGCATCCACGACGAAAATGCGGGCGAGCGTCTCCGCATCATCGCGGTCCCGGCGCAGCACGGTGATCGCCTGTTTCACCGTCATATCCGCCGTGATGCGGCCGATCTGGGTGGTCATCCGTCCGCCTGCCGTGTCTTCTTCGTATTTGAGAAGATTGCGGGTCAGTTCTTTGTCGCGCGGGCCAAGAAGGCTGAAAAACCGGACTTGGGCCTCCTCGCTGACGACTTGGAAAACGTCCACTCGGTCATCGTCGGATAGATTTCCCAGCAAAACCCGCAACTGAGCCGGCTTGAAGTGATTCAGCGCATCCTCGATGAGGGTGTATGGCAATTCCGCGACCATATCAGTCGCGAGTTCAGGCCCGATGGTTTTGACGAGAAGGTCACGTTTCTCGTCGTCGAGGTTTTCGTAAAGCGCCGCGAGGTCGGCGTAGTGGATGTCATGGGCAGCAGCGAGCACGGCGGATGCGTCGGAGGCATCCAGCGCCCGCAGCATATCAACCATTGAGTCATCATCCAATTCGTCCGCCACATGCGGAAGGTGGCCTGCTCATGCTGTGTCGGCAAGGAAAACGCGGTGTCATTCGTCTTGGAAGCAGACGGTGAATTCCATCGAGCCAAATGGTTTCATCTCGGATTCAAAATCTGTGTCACCGTGCGAGCCAAGCTCAAGCTAAGTCGAAGCGGTCCAAGTTCATTACCTTGGTCCAAACCTTAAAGAATATAGGACTAGCAGATTTTACCGCGTCACTTACTGCAATACGCGCTTGCAAAGACCCTAGAAGGGCATCTAAATCCCCTTCATGGGCAGGCAAGCAAAACGAACACGCATTCTAGCAAACCCCAACGCCGCCAGCACCATCACGGTGAAAGCGTTTGTGGACTCCAAGGGCTATTCTTACTTCATGGTACAGGGTTGGAAGAAAGACGGCAAATGGCAGCGCAAGCAATACAAGGACCGCACCGCCGCCGAAACGTTTGCCGCGATGAAACGGGTGGAAGTCGAAAACAAGGGCCGCGCTCAACGCATGGTTCTTTCTCCGCTGACCGACGGCCAGCACGAGGAGGCGCTTCAATGCTTCGACCGCCTCGGAGAAACTTACTCGCTCACCGAGGCCATCACGTTTTTCCTGAAACACCACCGACCGCCGGAATTCACCGTGCGCCTTGCCGATGCCCTCAAGCTTTACCTCGACATTCGCGAGCGGGACGGACTCCGGCCGCTCACAATCCTTGCGCTCAAGGGCAGCCTTTCCGCATTTGTGAAGTCACAGGATAACCCATGGACTCACGAGGTAGCAGCGCAGGGCGTTGAAGCATTCCTTCGCAGTCTTGAATCACGCGATAGCGAAGGCAAGGCCACGCGCAAGACCTGGAACAACTACCGCACCAACCTGCACGCCTTCTTTGAATGGTGCTCAACGCCGGACAAAAGCACGAATCGCCCCTTCCTGTTTGAAAACCCCGTCACCGCCGTCCGGGTATTCAGCGCCCGCCAAGTGAGGGAAGGCCAAGACGACGCGCCGGCAACGACCACGCCGGCCGATGTTATGCGGATCTTCTCAACTCTCATGCGCTGGAGAGGCGGGGCTTTGGTCCGTTATTTTGCTTACACCTACTTTGCCGGCATTCGTCCGGTGGAAATGCTACGCTTTGCACCGCGCGAGGCCCAGCTTGTGAATCTGAAAACCCGAACTATCACGATCCCTGCAAACGTCTCCAAGACCAAGCACGAGCGCAAGGTTACCATTACCGACAACCTCGCCGCGTGGCTCGAATACGCGCCCGCAACCGTCGCCAAGCCCCAGCACGAGCGCAAGGCGAACAGTTCCGACTACCACGCCGCAAGACTCAAACAACCCACCGCGATCATTCCGACCAACTTCCGCAATATGAAAGGCATGGCCCGCGCTCATTTCAAGCTCTCCCACGATGAAACCCGACACAGCTTCATTTCTTACCACGTAGCGCTTCACCGCTCACTTGGTGACGCCGCCTTGCAGGCAGGCAATTCGGAAACCATCATCCGCCGCCACTACCTCAATCTTCACCCGAAGGAAGACGGCAGTGAATTCTTTCGCATCGTGCCGGATACGAAACGCCGCCGCGCCGTGTTGGCCCCTGAGAAGGAGGCCAACCCAGCCCCTCACCTTGTAGCCGTCTAATCACCGAAGCTTGATCGATGGACACATTGCCACCCGCCAAGCCACCAGGCGAATTCACAGGCCAAGGGCTGGAGATTATCGGAAATCCCGACGATTTCTTTTCTGAGTGCGCGTCTCTTGTGTTTGAAGATGGCAGACTTTTATCCATTGGCCTTCCTGCACGCATTATCATTCCGAAAAGAACTATAGTGAACGCCGACGAAGATTCGCCGGAGTATCGTTTTTACCGTGCCACACGCCTTGCGGATTTAATTGCACAGGGCAACGCGTCCGAGACCGAACGCATGGAATTGAAAAAAATTCTTCACACATGCAGATATTCGGATCCACGAGAAGGCCGGACGGAGCAAGCGGTGAGCAGGATAAAAAACAAGAAAGCGGTAACAATAACTGATGCAGGTTTTGCCCATGACTCATCACGCCGATTAGCTTTTCAGAACACCAAACAACAGTTGGCACTGGCTTGCATTCAAGACTTGGCCCGCGAATTGAAACGGCCGCCAAAAAAGGGGGAAGTAGTTGTTCGCATGATAGATTTTGAGGCCCCAACGGGCAGGGTTATTCAAAGCAAAGACACTCCCGAAGTTCGAAAAGAACTCCGAAAATTTCTAAGAGATATTGGCTTTGGATGGTTGCAGAAAGGCGAAAGTGGCCGCCCAAAAAAACGTAATTGCTAGCGCGCTGTCACGATCCGCGCCCCCCTATTCACTGATGCAACGGCGTGCATTATGAGGCCGCTATGAACGCCTCACCTACTGCCCAACTCTTAGGAATCGAACCATGCCTTAAGATTGTATTTCCCGACGAAGCCACCGCCCCAGCCGTGCGGACCTTCAAAAAATGGATGGCCGCCCGCTATTTCCCGGTTCACAAAATCGGGCACCGTGTCTTTCTCGATCCTGAGGAAGTCCGCGCCGCACTGAGTCGCCGCTTCCGCATAAATGCGGTGGATGCCGCCTAAACACAACAGCCCACGCTTCATGATGAAGGCGGGCCGTTGGGGTGTCCTGACAGGGAGCTAACGACGGCAAAGCTAGATCATGATGCAGATGGGGCAAGAAAATTCACCCAACCGCAAAACATGAAAAAGAAACCAAATTCCGGCCGTCGCCGGTTTTACCATTCCCCACGCAGCGGCAGCATGCACGCTTCCGGCAGCATCGCCGCGGTGGCCGCAAGTCTCTACTTCAAACTTGCCGGAGGCACAGCCGAGCAACGCGAAAAGGCAGAAGAATGGCGCGTGCTTTTCAATTCTATCGGGGAAGGTCTCACGCCATGAGAAGCCGCCGCAACCGACGGAAGGAAGCCCGCCGCGCTTTCCCTGATGAATTTGCCGCAAGGCCAGCACAACACCGAAGCACGGCAGAAATCGAACGCGTTTCGAAGCTTCTCGCCGAGATCGGGAACCAACAGGAAGAAAGGAGCCGGCCAGCATGAAATCCCCGGCGTTTCAATTCTATGGCGGCGACTGGCTATCCTCTCAGCGTGTCGCGCTTATGTCTCTCGAAGAAGAGGGCGCATACATTCGGCTTCTGGCTTTTTGCTGGCAGCATGGCAGCATTCCCGCCGAGCCGGAAAACATCGCCCGCTTGATCGGCAAGGGTGCTTCAACCACCCTTGCAACCACCCTTGCAACCATGTTTGAACCGGGCGGTGATGGATTGATTCACCGCAGGTTAGAAGACGAGCGGGAGAAGCAAGAAGTATGGAGAGCGAAAAGCGCAGCAGGCGGCAAGAAATCCGCCGAAGCCCGCCGCATCAAGAAAGAGTCGAAGAATTCACCGCCAGAAATTCAACCACCCTTGAAAGGGTGCTTGCCGAATGGTTCCAACCAAAACGCAACTCTTCACCCTTCATCTTCTAATAACCCCCTTTTATTCCCCCTGGAGGGGGAGGGCACCGACAAGGCGTGGATTCTCCCAAAGGATTGGAAGAAGCTTTCCAAGTCTGATCAGAAGATAGAGCGCGTGATTGCCAACGATCCGACCATGATCGCAATCAACAGGTTTTTTAACCGCAAGGAAAACACCCTCTGGACAGTGGCCGACACGCTGAAACTCTGGAAGATCCGCCCAACACCCGAGGAAATCGATCTATTAGGCCGCTACTATGCCGATATTATCGATGCCGATAAAGACATACGACGCAAGGACTTGCCTCAACTCCTCAATAACTGGCCAGGGGAATTAGACCGCGCCAATGGCCATTTCTCCACCACCTCCGCAGCATGAACCCTTTCCCCACAGAACCCACAGACGAGACAACGCGCGCGCTGCCGCATGCGTTAGGGCCGGAAAAGTCGATTCTTTCTTCGATGCTCCAAGACGCGCGGGAATGGCTCGACGTGGCCATTGCTGAAAAGCTGACGCCCGCGCATTTCTATCTGCCGGCACATGCCACCGTTTTTGAAACGCTTCTCGAAATCCACGACACCGGCGGTGAAATCGAATTGGTTTCGCTTGTCCAATATCTGCTTGATCGCGGTCGGCTTGATCGTGTCGGCGGCCCGGCTGCACTGACGGACCTTTACACCTACGCGCCAAGCCCCGGCAGTTTCCGGCACCACCTCGCGCTTGTTCGTGAAAAGTTCATTCTGCGTTCACTGATCCGCGTTTCGAATGAAACCACGGCCGCCGCCTACGACACGCCAGAGCAAGCCGCCGAGCTACTCGACGCCACCGAGGCCGCAATCCTCGCCATCCGTGACCAGGGCGAAACAGGCGAAGGCGGGACCGTCCGCGAGTCCGTGGAAAGCGTGCTTGGCGAGATGTATCAAATCATTCGCGGCGAACGCGAAACCGTTGGGATTTCCACCGGCTTTGCGCGCTTCGATGAAATGACGCGTGGCTTGAAGCCCGGAGAAATGTTCGTCATCGCCGCGCGCCCATCGATGGGCAAGACCGCGTTCATGATGAACATCGTGGAAAGCGTGACCATCGACCAAGGATTGCCGGCCATGGTGTTCAGTCTGGAAATGAGACGCGCCGCCCTCACCCAGCGCGTGCTTTACTCGCGGGCGCTCATGTCCGCCGCCCAAGTCATCAAGGGCTTCAACCCAAACAAGGGCGAGTTGCAGCGCATCCAGCGGGCAGGAAGAGACCTTGCCCGCGCGCCGCTCTTCATTGACGACACCGAGGGAATCACCATCACCGAGCTACGCGCCAAGGCACGCCGCAAGCACCGCAAGGAAGGGCTTCGCCTGATTGCCATCGACTACTTGCAGTTGATGAAGTCCCGCACCAAGCAGGCGCAGAATTCCCGTGAACGTGAGATTGCGGAAATCTCCGCAGGCATCAAGGCCTTGGCCAAAGAGTTGGGAATTCCGATCATCATTCTTGCACAGCTGAACCGCTCGCCGGAAAGCCGGGGAGGGAAAGGCACACCGACAGGCGTTCCCCGCATGTCCGATCTTCGCGAGTCGGGCGCGATCGAGCAAGACGCCGACATGGTGGGCTTGTTATATCGCAGCGCCTACTATGCCGAGACCGACGATGCCAAGGAAGCGGAGGCCGGACGCGCCGCGCTCATCCTCGCGAAGAACCGCAACGGCGAAACCGGCCGCGTGCCACTGACCTTCATCGAGCAATTCACCCGCTTTGAAGAAGGCGAACCCGCCCGCGCACCAGTCGCAGCGCCCCAAACCAAAAACCGCTTTGGCTTTCTCGAATCATGAAACGGAAATTCGAAATTCTGGCAACCGTTGGCACCTGGACGGACGCGACCACGGGCAAGAAGAACAAGCGCACCGTGGCGGTGGGTTCCATTTATGAATCAGCGCATGGAAAGTTAGTGCTGCGCATTGATGCCATTCCCGTTTCACCGGACTGGTCGGGATGGATGCAGCTCAAGCCATGTTTTCCCGAGCTGCCACCCGGCCGCAAGGTTTCGCCCGGCATGCCAGCCGCACCAGAGGGAGAGCAAGACGCAGAAGCCGACGAGGACCGCCCATTCTGAACCATGAACATTTCACCCACACCACCCGCCGGAGTGATACGCCAGCAGCAATGTCCGGTTTGCTCGCGCGCCTTTTATGTCTGCCGCACCGATCTTCTACGGCCTGACATCGTGCTTCCTGAATCCTATCCGGCCGAGTGCGCGGATTGCATGGATTACCAACTTGCCGAACTCCCCGAGCTTGCACGGACCATGAAACAGCACCGCGCCCGCATGCATGCAATCGCCGTTCAATTCCACGCCGCTTGCGGTTGATCCATAGCCCACCCCATCGCCATCATGAACCCCATCAGCAAATTTTTGAACCCGCGACAAAAGGCTTTCGCCGATCTTGTCATTACCGGGACACACGCAGGCCCCGCATGGACCGCCGCAGGCTATCAGGCCAGCGGCAACGCTGCCGAAGTGCAGGCTTCCAAGGCGCTGAAGAATCCCAAGATCAAAGCTTATATCAAAGCGGAGCGCGCCAGACTGGAAAAAGCGGGAGAATTCGAACGCTCCAACCTGGTCGATTACCTTGTGAAAGTCATTCGAACACCAGTCGGGCAATTGGATGGAGGCTCATCGCTTGTACAGGAATACACCCGCGAAGAGAGCGACACCGGAACCCGAACGAAGGTCAAGATGGCCAACAAACTTCAGGCCGCAAAGCAGCTCGCCGAGGTGATGGGATGGACCAAACCCCAAGAGGTCAAAGTGGATTTATCCGAAAAGCTTTCCGAGATCATCGCGCGCGTTCGCCGCACATAAAACAGTTAGATAACAACCAACCAGAAAACAATAAATCATATGAGTTTCGTAACAATTGCAATCGTAGTTTCCGCCGCCGCCTCCGGCGTGGGCACTTACATGAGCGTGCAAGGCCAGCGCAACGCGGCGGATGCAGCGGAAAAAACCGGGAAGTATAACGCCAAGATTCAGCGCGATCAGGCGATGCGCGAGAATCAAAGCGCTGCGGAAAACGTGCGCCGCAAGACGCGCGAGAATGCCCGCATCATAGGCCGCCAGCGCGCGGCCATCGCACAAAGTGGCCTGGCCATGGAAGGCACGCCGCTGGCGATGCTGGGCGAAGCCTCCAGCATGCTGCAACGCGACATCCTCGACATGAGTTACGACGCGCAAAACCGCGTCACGTCCCTGCAATCCTCCGCAAATATGGGCCTATGGGCTAGCAAGAACCAAGCTTCTGCGATGCGCACGGATGCGCTCACCACCGGACTGGCCGGAGTATCTACGATGGCTAACGGTTACTTAGCAGCCTCTGGACAATTAGCACCTAAAACCACGAAATCCACACAAGTATGATCCCACCCACCCGATACATTGACGCCGGCCCTGGCGTGGCCCTGGCCAATCCGCAAGTTGCCATGGCACAAGGGCAAGCCAATGCCCGCATGGGCGCAACCATTGCCGCCGTTGGAGCAAATGGCTTCGAAGTCGCCGAGAAGGTCCGCAAGATGGATGAGGGCGCAAAGATCGCCAAGTTCATGCGCCAGAACGATGAACAGGCCGCGAACTTTTCTAATGGCTTGATGCTCCGCCACGACACCGAGAAATGGCCAAGCGATTGGAATTCCCAAACTTCCACCATGCGCGATTCACTATCCGAGCTTGGCTTGTCGCCAGAGGGAAGAGCTAGGGCCGAAATGGAATTGGCCGAATGGACATCGCAGCGCGCGATTGCTTTCGAAGGCCAAGCCGCTTCCAAGATGGTGGGAATGGCACGGGCAGAATATACCAAGACGGCTGAATATTATTTCGGGCGCGGTGAAACGGACAAGGGTCGGGAGACGCTGCGAGGAGGTGGGGAACTCGGGGTTTACAGTCCAGTTGAACTCGAAGAAGGCTTTCGCATGGGCGACCAGATCGACGCGAAAATCTTGCTTGATGAGGACATCAAGGCCGATCCGTTGGGGACTCTGGCCCGATTGGAAAGCGGCGAGTTTCTCGACAACAACCCCGGCGCAGACCTTGACCTTGTGGACCGTGGCAAGCGCCAGGCACAGGCGCAATTTCAAGAATATCGCGGCGGTGAAATGGATACATTGGAAGGCAAGTTAGATTCCGGCGACTTGAAGCCGGACGATATCAAGGCCGCCCGCTTTCTCACCGACAAGGACCGCGCCGCACTGGCCGGAGCCATGGCGCAGAAAGACCCGCCATCCAACGAGGACCACGCCAAGTCATGGGAAATGCTATCAATTCTCCGCGAGGCGCGCGACGATCCGCAAACTACGCCGGAGCAATATCGAACCCTTTGGAATGAAGCGCGCGGATCGATCTTGCGGAGAGTTCCGCCCAAGTGGGCCGGAGATGTTAAAAAAGAAATTTCCTATCTATCACCTGCCGGGCGCTCGCCGGACGGCGGAGGCCTAACGTCGGGTTACACCAAGACCGACCTTGAAGCCGAGGGCCGCGCCATCGCTTTCAGAGCGCGTGACGCGGGGTTTTTTGGCACCATTGCAGAGGACGCCAAACCCGCCGACCGGGAAAAGGCATTTCGCAAGGCCGAGGACGTGCGACTTGAAGTGAAACGTTGGCTTTCCACCCAGCGCGAGGCGACCCCGGAGAAGGTCCGCGAATACACCGACAACTTGATTTCAGGCGACCGGGTGAAGAGCACGGCGCGCGAACTGCAATCATTTGTTCCCGGCACTGGCCAAAGCCTCCGCAGCAAGCCCGCCCCCGCCGTTCCTGCCTTGCCACCGAAGAAGGCCGCCAAGGACAAGACCAACCCTGACCCGCTGGAAATTCCGCCAGGGGATTCAAGTGCCACCGACGCACTGCTTCCCGCCCGCCGCCTCGAGTCCTTCATCAAATAATCTCATGACAACCGACACCCTTACCGTTTCGCCACCTGCTGCACCCTTCACCGTTGCAGATATTCCATTGGTTGGCCCACCGGCGCCACAAGAGCCACAAGAGCAGACAGGCCCACCGGCCGCCGCCGTCAGTGACCGCGCCGAGCTGGCCGTTGAAACCGCGCGCCAGACCGGCGGCACCTTGGATCCTGACCACTGGACCACACCACGCGGCGAACGCCTGACCACGTTCTTGAACACGGAACCCGACCAAGAGCGGATTGATTCCTACGCTTACGAATGGTTGCAGACCGGCACCGAGGCCGAAGCCAAGAGACAAGGCGGAGGCATCCACGAAGAATTCCGCGAGGGACTCCGCCAATATGCCGCCTTCCGCAAAGCCCGTGGCGAAGAACCTTTTGCTTACCTCAAGAAAGCCACAGGCCGCGCCGAGGACCGCGCCACCCGTCAACAAGTCCCGTTTTTCCAAAAACTTTTCAGCGCCCCGGAGAAGATGGCCGAGGCCTTGCCCGAGGACCAACGCGCGAGCTTCGAAGAACGCTTTGCCGCCTCGCTTGATCCAACCGGGGAGAAGCACAAGACCGCCGGCGTGATGTTGGTTTCTGCCATGACCGGCAAGCCCGCCGATCAAGTGGCCGACCTCTGGCCACAATACCGCGAAGCCTACGGCCGCGACGTGCTCAAGGTTTCCGGCAAGCTGGATGATGGCATTTTCTACCAAGCCGCCGGGAAGGCATTCGAGAAAGAAGCCAAAGACGACGAGACCGCCCGCCGCATCGCACAGGAAGCGCAGCGCGCCGCGATCCAAGGCCGCCCCTTGTCCTATGCCATCGAGCAGGGCAAGGCCACCACGGGCGAAGACTGGAAGAAATTTTCACCAGCCGCCCGTGCAGGATATGCCGGCATTCTCTCCGACTTTTCCGACAGTGAAATCAAAGCAGGCCGCGCGCTATTCGAAGCCGTGGCAGACATGGAGGGAAAACCCGTCGAAGACATCGCCCAAGGTGACGGCCAGAAAGCCGCGTGGGTGCTCGCGCTCGAATCCTACGGCGCAGCCGACCAAGCAACCCGTGACCGCATCATGGGCTTGATCGCCTTGCAGGCACAGGCCGAGGGCGAGGACATCCAGAATTATTTCAAACGCCTTGGAGCGGCCGCCACGTCCGGCATGGACATGCTCACCACTGGCACCGGCACGCTTTCCGCGCGTGGCAACGTGACCCTGTTCGAGGAAATCGCCGCCAAAGAAACCGACCCGGCGGAAAAGGCCCGCATGCAAACCGAGATCAACCGCATGAAGGGAACCGCCACCTTTGCGCAAGACATCCAGACCGCAGGCGTGAAAGTCCGCCGCTACCTTGACGACAAGCGGGAAGGCTTTTGGGATACGGCGGGAGATTGGGGAGTCATGGCCGCCGAGTCCTTGCCACTCATGGCCGGAGCCGCGCTGCCGTATGGCGCAGGCTTGCCCGCGGTTGTCGCCGCCTATGGCGAACGCAATTTTTCCCAACTCCGCCGCGAACAACCCGACGCCGACCCGGACACGCTGGCCGCCATCGCCTACACCGCCGCACCGATCGAGGCAGGCATTGACCGCTTGCAGGTGTTCACACTTGGCGCGCGCCTGCCAAAGCTCAACGCAAAGCTTCTTGCTTACGGCAAGCCGGGAGCGGTTGCCACAGGACTTGCGCGCATTGCCACCGTCACCGCAGCGGAAACCGTGCAGGAAGTCGGCCAAGACCTGACACGCCCCGTGATTCAGGAACTCGCCGCCGTACTCAACGAGGAAATCAAAGGCCCGAATTGGGACACCGTTCTTGCCGACGAAGCCGCCGCCCTTGGCGACGTGGCCGGCGTGTCCCTCATTTTCGGAATCGTTGGCGGCACCGGCTCGACCATCGCCGATTATGTCCGCGCGCCACGCCTTGCAGAGGCTTTGCAGGACCGCGACGGACTCGCCCTTGCCGGATACAGCGCGGAGACCATCGAGGAAGTGGCCACGCTCGCCGCTGAAAATCCCGCCGCCGCAGCCGAGACGCTTAAAGCCGCGCAGATTGAAACGCCCAAGGAAGAGCGCCGCGAGAATTCACAGGCCGCGCGCGAGCGCATCGAAGCCGAGGCCGCCGAAGCCACCGGCAATCAGGAAGCCGGTTTGCCCACCATGGAGAAACAACCGGACGGCAAGATTCAAGTGAGCTTCCCCGACGCACCCGCCGCGCTATACGACGATCAAGAGCAGGCGCTGGAATCCATTCGAGAATGGGAACAAACCGCCGAGGTGGACACCACGCGCGCCGTGCGCGAATACATCGACTATCTCACCGACTATCACGCCAGCAATCCAGAGGCCACATTCACCGGCCGCCAAACGAACGCCGACCCGACGCTTGAAACATGGGCAGGCGACAACAAGCAGCGCATTGCCAAGGCCAACGCCCGCGTTGACATCCTCATGCGCCAGGCAGGAACGGACATGGGCATTGAACGCCCGCTTTTGTCAGACGTGCCGATTCTTGGAACCTCGCGCAACATCCGCGGCGGAGCCATCACGCGCATGGTTGCGGAAATCAACCGCACAGGCACCCCGTTGACCGTCATCGAAGAAGCCGCCGAAGGTGTCGGCAAGTGGTTGATGGCCGATGGCAAAGTTTCCGAATCAAAGTTGATTGGCTGGATCCGCAACACCGAACAGCAGACCAAGACCAAGATACTTGCCGACGACATCGCCAACATGCCCGAGGTGGAACGCGCGCAGGAAATCGCCGAGGCCTTTTCTTTCATCGCCACGAACAACGCCGCCGGAAAGATTCAGGACAGCGCCTTGCCGTCGCCAGTGAAAGCATTCTTCCGCGCGTTCAAGGAAGTGATTTCTTCCGCGCTTCGCATTGCCTCCGACTTCGCCCGCCTCCGCACCGAGGGCAAGATTGATTCCGAATTTGGATATTGGCTAGATATTGCAGCCGGGCTTTCTCCAGAATATCAGATGGAGAATCTAACCAAGCAGATGGAGGCCGAGCAACTCGCCGAATCCATGCAGGGATTCACGGAGATTCAGGAAGCCTTGAAGGGCAAGATTCCACACCCGGACACGCTCAGAGATTCAGGCGACCCGCTGGCCGGTGAAGTAGCGCGCTTGCTCGAAGGCATGATGAACAACCCGGAGAACGGCGCGAACAAAGCCGCCCGCACCCGCAAGGTGAACGAATTCTTTTTGCCCAAGGGACAAATGCCCAGCCTGGATGAATTCCGCCGCACTCTCAACGAACAGGGCTTTGATTTCCAGACTCCGGCGGAAATGATCGAAGCCGCCGATTTGTCTATCAATTACGGACGCAAGATCTTTGGCACCATCGCGACCAACCCGGAAAGCATGGAAGACCTCGACGCATGGGAACCCACTTTTTCCGTTTCACTTCGCCGCGTGGCACCCGTGGACTATCCGGCCACCGCGCGCGAGTTGATCGGCTTGACCAACGTTCACAGCCTCACCCACGCCTTGCATGAACCCGGCGGCGCATTGGTCCCACTGGATGAATCGAAACCCTCGCCGATGATGGTTTCCCCTGCATACAAGGCCGCCAAGCGTGGCGGCGACCGGCAAGCCGCATGGGACATTGCCGGGAAGTTCATCACCGCGCCCAAGATCAAGGCGCTTGTGGAAGCACTGGCGGGAAGGCAACCCGTATTCGTGCCAGTCACCCAGGCGGAAAGCGACCGCGTGAACATGCTACCACTGGCCGCCGCCTATCGCTTGCAATCGCTCATCGGTGGACGCGTTGAAGAATCGATTCACATTCCCAAGAAGCGCACCGGCAACACCGGAGCCGACGCGGTTTCCCGCATGTCCAAGGCGGATGAATTCACCGGCACCGTGACCGCCGCCGAGGGCGAAGCCGTGATTCTGGTCGATGATACCTTTACCACGGGCAACACCCTAACCGGGCTTTTCGATTATGTCGCGGGACTTGGCACCATGCCGCAGGCGCTCTTTTCCATCGCATCCGGTAGATATTCCAAAGCCATCACCGCCACGCCCGCAAAGATGCAGGCGGCCCTTGACAAGGCAGGCGTTTCAGCGGACCAATTCACCCGTGCAATCGGCTTCCCCATCGAACGTTTCACCGGCGCAGAACTCCACGCTTACACCCTCAACGGGCAAAGCGGGCTTGCCGGATTCCGCCGCCGATTCGGTCTTGAATCAGGCCAAGGAAGCGCACCAATGGTTTCGCGACCAGATCGCGAAGGAGACGCCACAGCCGACCAAGTAAGCCCGGCGGCACCCAGCACGCAGCAAGGGGAAACCTTTGCCATCACGCTACGCACCGACCCATTGCTTGCCGCCATCGAGGCGCAAATCAAGTCACCGGAGAAGAAGGCCGCCGTTTATCAAAAGATGAAGCCGCGCGTGGCCGCCGTGAAGCGCCGCTATGAGGACCGCCGCTTGCGCGGTGAATTCGACAATGACGCCGGCGACATCGACCGGGCCCGCTTTGAACAAATCCGTGACATCGCGATTCTTGAAGCGATTGGGAAAAGCCTGCCGCCCGACATCCGCGGGAAGATTGTTGGCAGCTTCCGCAAGGTGGCAGACCTCAAGACCAGCAAGGCCCGCGCCGCTTACATGGTGGCACTGATTCCGCGCATCGAGCGCGCGCTTGAAGCGGGTTTGCAAAAGCATTACCGCGCCGCCATCCGCCGCGAATTCGACCGCGCCGCCGTGAACGTGTCAGAGTCCCGCACCCGTGGCGGCAAGATTGGCGCAGTGGCACACGCCATCATTGAACAGGCACGGCAGGCCATGAGCTTGAAACCCGAGCAAGCCGACGCCTCCGCCGACAAGCTACGCGATGAACTGGAAACCGCGCCATCACTCACGCCCGAACGGCTGGAAGAACTCGACGGCAAAATTGCCGCGCTCGAGCTTTTCCAAGATTTCGAGAACGCGGACAGCGCACGCATGGAAGAAGGCTTGAAGCTACTCCACGACGTGCGCACCGAAGGCCGCAAGGAATGGCTCACCATCCTTGCCAGCCGCCGTGACTTGCGCATGCACCGCGTGGCCACCTTCCGCAGTGGCTTGAACCTCGACCGCCCGATTGACTTTGCGGAGCGCCCCAACGCCATTGCAGCAGGCGAAAAGCTGGCCACCCGCCTGAACGAGGGATTCATGGAATGGATGCTTTCCAATTCGCAGAAACTCCGCCGCCTTGGCGAACTCACCACCGACCCCGTTGTCATTGCCACGGTGGAAACCCTGGAAGGCGATTTCCTCGAAGCCGAGCTTGCAGAATCCGACATGAACCGCGCCGACAATCAGGCGCTCGCCCATGCCATGCGTTCCATTTTTGGAGTGAACACAGAATATGCCGTGGCCAAGAAACTTGCCGACCTCACCGCCAGAACCGGAGAAATCCCCGTTTCAAAAGTGGAAGGATTCAAAGAGCAGGAAATCCCCGTTCCGAAGCAGATTGTGGAATCCATCATTCGCGGCGAGGTGAACGGCTTCACCGACGCTAAGGGCAACCGCATCGAATTGGACGCTTACGACGTGGCCGCACTGGATGCCGCATGGGAGAAATTCACCGAAATGGAAGACACCGACCAGAACCGCCGCCGGATTGTCACCTTCACGCGCAGGGTTTCGAAAGGCGAACGCAAGACCCTTGGCCAGTTGAACCAGCTCGAAGCCTTGCAAATCCTCCTCACGATGAACCAGCCCGACCAAGGAACGAAGATGGAGGCGCTAGGCTTCGATGAAACCACCCGCACCGAGTTGGAAGCATTCTTGAAACCCGAGGTGAAAGCCCTTGGCGCGTGGATGGTGGACTATCTGAAAGCCGATCAAGGCACCGTGGACGCAATCCACCGCGCGGAAAAAGGCGTGGGGCTTGGCCTGGTCGAAAATTATTTTCCGATCCGCAACGATGTTTCCCGCTCCGATTCCGGCGGGCTAACGCTCAACGGCCAGTCGCAGCAGCAAGCCGGCCGATCCGTGGCCTTCATCAAGGAACGCGTCACCAACTACGCGAACCCCGCCGTTGTGAACGCGCTCGCCGTGTTCCTTGCCCACCGCGCGCAGGCGAATTTCTGGAAGTCGCACGTCGCACCCTTGCGCGAATGGGCCGGCGTGATCCGTGACGATGGCTTTGCCGCCGCCGTGAAAACCCGCATGGGCGCGACCTATTATAAAAGCCTTGCCCGCACGCTCGAACGCATCGAAACCGGCGGTTCACTCAACGCCAAAGGCCTTGCCGAGTTTGAAGTAGCTATGAAGGGGCTTTTGAAAACCTTCGCCCTTGGAACGCTTGGCATGCGGGCTTCCACCATCCTTGTGAATGCCACCGCCGCCTTGAACGTCCTGTTCGAGATCCCGGCCAATAAGCTTATCAAGGGAGCCTTGCAGGTTGCTAAACGGCCCGAGGCATTCAAGGACGCTTGGAATTCGCCACCCATCCGCCGCCGCTTGGAAGAGGGCGCGACATTCGAGGCGAAGACGGCCAAGGCTTCCGGCCCATCCGAACACCCACTTCTTGCCGTGTCCAATTCACTGGCAGAAAAGGGCATGTTCCCCATCAACCTGGTGGACACATCCGCGAACCTGATGGGCGCCGCCGTGGTATGGGAAGACACCCGCGCCGCAGCCATTCGCGCCGGCGTGGATCCAGACACCGCCAAGACCCTTGCAGATTCCAAGGTGGAACGCCTGCTTCTCCGCGCCGCACAGCCGACGCTTCGCCTTGCGCGATCCGAATTCGAACAGCGCGTTCTTGATAACCCGCTTTCCGCGTTCTTTGCCCTGTTCGTCAGTGAGCGCCGGAAAAATCTGGCCATCACTTACATGGCCGTGCGGGAACTTGCCACCGGCAAAGGCACCTACGGAAAACCCATGGCCGCGCAACAAGCATTCGTTGGCCTCGCGGGCTTACTCGCCGCCGAATTCATGGTTCGTTCGTTCTTTGCCGCCTTTGCGAAAGCCAAGGAAGACGAAGAAGACGAATTCTTTGCCCGTTGGTGGAACCGTCTCACTGACGCCAAAGCGTGGAGCTATGCGCTCGCCAGTTCCCACCTCAGCGGGATTCCGGTATTCGGCCAGGTATGGGACGCATCCATGGCAACGGCATTCGACCAGCCGGTTTTTGACAAGTCGCCGAATCCGCTTCTCAAACTGACCACCATTCCCGGCAACGTGGACGACCTTTTCAGCGGCACCACCGAAGAGCAGACCAAGGCCGCAACCCGGATTGTGCAAACCCTAGGCACCGTCATTCCCGGCGGCAGCGTGGCCGCCCAGGCCGCGAACGTGGCCGACTTCGCGCAAAGCCTCGCCACCTCGAACGGCGTTTCATTCTCCGACGAGGACCGCGCCCGCCGCATCAAGGCCCGCTTCACGAAATACAAGGGCGAACTCGACACCATCCACGGCAAGACCCAGCAGCCCACCGGCAAGAAGGGCAAGGACGGGAAGCCAGCCACGAAAGCGGACCCGAAGATTCAGGCCGCCAAATGGGCCGCCATGACCGACCGCCTACGCGCCGACCTCGCGCCCGCTTCGCCAGAACTCCGCGCCATCGTGCTTGAATCGATCCAAGCGCCCGAGGAAGTGAAGCAGCGCGTTGCCAAGGAATTCAAAACCACCGCCACCCCAGCACCATGAACCGCCGAAATAGATGCCCTCAAATTTGAAGGCATCGGGCGCAGGAGTTTTTTTCAATTTTGGAAAAAACCTCTGGCGGCCGCCCCGGAGAATCGCCGGGCTGAAACCTTTGGGTTTTTCAACAAATGGCCACGCGAAAACCTTAAGGTTCTTTAACATTTTGCCAACCGAACTGTCTTCCGCCCGCGCCAGAATCGACCTGCTGAAACCTTGATATTTTTTAACAAATGGCAGTTGGAAACCACGCGCCCGCAATCGATGCCCACGGAAATTTCACGACACAGAATCCCGCAAAACATCCCCGGCGCGACGATCCGGAGATTTTTCAAAACCTTAAGATTTCTTAAGGGGGGGGCTGGCCGAGGGATTCTCGGTCGATGGTGCAAGCAATTCCACCATCACGCCCCGGCCGATGGGTGTCAGACTGTAAAACGTCCCCGTTTCACAGAATTCCTTGAGGAAGAAGTTTTCAAGCGATGGGTTGATTAGGGTGTTCCAAACGCCGCTAAAGCTCGCCCCCGTGGCAATCACTAAATCAGTCAACCGCAAGCGCCCGCGCTCCGCTAATTCGAGGATAACCAACAAGTGCAGATCGCTCAAATAAAGGCGTCTCTTCCGTCTGATAAGTTCTTTAGGTTTCATTGGGATTTCCGGGAAAGTGTCATCCTTATTTCTCAGCCTTCCGCGCCGATTGCTTGTCTGGATCTTGCGGAGGCCCCGCCTTCGATTCAATCCAGAATTCCGCCGCCTCACGCTGCCACCCTTTCGGCTCTTTCTTCCCCGCCCGCCATTCCGCAACCGTTGAATTCGGCACGCCCAAGCGGGTGATATTCACCATTCGCCACCGATTTACAAACGCCTTCCAGGTCATAAGAGGAAACTTTCAGCAATATACGCCCAGCGCAACATTTAACTTGCAAGACATACGCCCAGCGTATATTCAAAAGCCGTTACCAATTCCACACACTGCCAACCATGAAAACACCGACCGCCACCAAAGCCAAGCCAGCCACCGCCCCGCGCACCTTGAAAATCCAACCCTTCACCGTGACCACACAATGGGTTTCCGTCACAACCTCCATTCTTGCCCGCCATGCGGAACGCATGCGGAGCGTTCCTTTCTATCAAATAGACAGCCTGCGTTTTTGCGGCCAGTTGGTGAAATCCTACCACACCACCAAAACAATTCATGACAACCGCGGGCTTGAACACGAATGCTTGATATGGGGCAACATGACAGGAAGAAGACTCAGCCGCATCACATTCGTGATCGAGGCCGAAAGATGGGCGGCGATTGAAACTCAGGCCAAGCGCATCAACTCAACTCCCGCCGCGTTCGTCCGCGCTGCCATCGCCAAGGCCGCCGCCGGATGGGCGCGCTTCGATGAGACAGCCCGACAAGCCGGGCCGGGCAAGCAACTGGACCTATTCACCAAAATCGGCGAATAGCCCTTGCCCCCCGCGCGAGTGGTCAAGCAAACCAGTTGACGAAGCGCCGCTTCCAATGCTGGTTTTCTGCGTATGACTGGCGAACCCTCACCGATGCCCTTGCCCGCTCCCTTGCCGCCAACTGGTCAAGAGCAAGAAATCTTGCAGGAGTGCCTTCGAAGCGGTCGGGCATTCGACAAAGCAAAGCAAGCGGGGGATCCACGGATAAAGGAAGCCATGCAACACTTCCTGGGTTCCCAGGAGCGAGACACTACCCCAGCATTGATACAGCACACCGAGGCGGAAAAGTCCGATGCCATGCAAAAACCAGTGAAGAGGATTCAAACAGAGAAGATCCGCAAGACGAGATTGGAAGCCTTCGAAAGTGGCAAGAAGATGTCGCAAGAAGAAGCGCGGGCGCAGATGAAGCGGAACGGTGCCCAATCAAGCCCGAATCCTTGGTATCGTGGACCAAAGAAAACGGAAGGCTGATCGATCCAGCGTAATGCGCGCCGCGAGTGGTGAAGGCCAGTCCCGATGAAATGGAAATTGTAAAAACCACGCCGTCACGTTATCACGTTCGGTGGAATCACGGCAGACCATGACAAACGATCCAGCAGAGGCTTCAGGCATTCAGGCCACGCAACCCGCACCAACCACGCGCTTGGATTCGGCGGCATCAACTGAACTCCTTGACGATGCCGCCGAAGAAGGCGCTTCACGTTCGCCGCTTCAACACGCCGTTGAAATCATCGCACCGATCATCGCCTTTCTGGCCGTTGCCATCCTCACCGCACCGATGGCCGAAGCATGCCGTGAAGAGATTCCGGGAGCCATCCCCGCCACCGTGATAATCGTCCTCCGCGTTTGGGTTGCCTACAAGGCCGCTCGATTCGCGGCCCGCTGGGTATCACTTTGATTTCTGGCGGGATCGGTGCCCCCTGTTTTGGGGGCACCTTCGCTCCCGCGTGACGCCGGGCAGATTGAGCCTTCAAAAAATCAAGCCCCTTGAACGAGTGATGAATTGAGGCCGGAATTTTACCGCGTCACTTCCTGCAATAGAATGGGGTAAAAGGTGCATTTCTGTGCATTTCTGACGCAGTAAGCCGTTTTTTAAATGTTAGATTTTGGCGTTAATCCCTTATTTTATAAGAATTTAATCGTCATTTCTCGAATCAAGCTGGGTCAAAGCGGTCGAGGTTCATTACCTTGGTCCATGCCGCGACGAAGTCTTTGAGAAACTTCTCTTGGGAATCGCTACATCCATAGACTTCCGCGAGGGCTCGCAACTCGGAGTTCGAACCGAAGATCAGATCGACGCGGGTGCCGGTCCACTTGAGTTCGCCCGTGACGCGATCATAGCCTTCAAACTGGTCTTCATGCGGTGAAATGGATTTCCAGGTCGTGCTCATATCGAGCAGGTTGATGAAAAAGTCGTTGGTTAGAGATTCCGGGCGTTTCGTGAACACCCCGTTTTGTGAGCGATCGAAGTTGGCATTCAGCACGCGCATGCCGCCGATGAGCACCGTCATTTCAGGGGGCGTGAGCGTGAGCAATTGGGCTTTATCGATCAGCATTTCCTCCGCGGACGTGGTGTAATGCGTTTTCATGTAGTTGCGGAATCCGTCGGCTTGCGGTTCTAGCATGGCGAAAGAGGCGACATCCGTCTGTTCTTGCGAAGCGTCGGCCCGGCCCGGCGTGAAAGGCACGGTGATGCTGTGCCCGGAGTTTGTGGCTGCTTGCTCAATGCCCGCGCAACCTGCCAGCACGATCAGGTCCGCAATGGAAATCTGCTTGCCGCCGAGGGCGTTTTTGTTGAAATCGCTTTGGATGCCTTCAAGGGTTTGGAGGGTTTGTGAAAGCAAGGTGGGATTGTTGACCTGCCAATATTGCTGGGGTGCTAGGCGAAGCCGTCCGCCATCCGCACCGCCTCGTTTGTCCGAACCTCGGAAAGTGGACGCGGCAGCCCAGGCCGTGGAAACCAAGTCAGAAACGGATAAGCCCGAGGCGAGAATTTTGGCTTTCAAAGCGGCCGCGTCCTGACCGTCGATCAACGGGTGCGTGACCGCTGGAACCGGGTCTTGCCAGATCAATTCTTCAGTCGGCACTTCGGGTCCAAGATAACGGACTTTTGGCCCCATGTCGCGGTGGGTGAGCTTGAACCAGGCGCGCGCAAACGCATCGGCGAATTGGTCCGGGTTTTCGAAGAATCGTTTGGAAATGGGCGCATAGATTGGATCGACTTTCAGGGCGAGATCCGAGGTGAACATCATCGGCGCGTGGCGTTTTGCGGGATCATGGGCATCCGGCACCGTGCCCGCTCCGGTTGAGCCTTTTGGCTTCCACTGCTGGGCTCCGGCGGGGCTTTTCGTGAGCTCCCAATCATAGCCGAACAGGTTCTCGAAATAACTGTTGCTCCATTGCGTCGGGGTGTTGCTCCATGCACCTTCGAGACCGCTGGTGATGGTGTCGCCGGCGTTGCCGGTCCCAAAATTGTTTTTCCAGCCGAGTCCCTGTTCTTCGATCGGAGCTCCGGCGGGCTCAGGTCCGACATATTTGCCGGGATCCGCAGCGCCGTGGGCCTTGCCGAACGTGTGTCCACCGGCGATCAAGGCGACGGTTTCCTCATCATTCATCGCCATGCGAGCGAAGGTTTCGCGGATGTCACGGGCGGATGCGATTGGGTCCGGATTGCCGTTTGGTCCTTCCGGGTTGACGTAAATCAGGCCCATTTGCACTGCGGCGAGCGGGTTTTCCAGTTGGCGGTCGCCCGAGTAGCGTTTGTCTGCCAACCACTCACCTTCAGCTCCCCAATAAATGTCTTCCTCCGGCTCCCAAACATCCGCGCGGCCGCCGCCAAAGCCGAAAGTTTTAAACCCCATGGATTCCAGCGCGCAGTTGCCAGACAGAATCAACAGATCAGCCCAGGAAAGTTTGCGGCCATATTTTTGTTTGATGGGCCACAGCAACATGCGAGCCTTGTCGAGGCTGGCGTTGTCGGGCCAGCTATTGAGTGGGGCGAAGCGTTGAGTCCCGTTTCCTGCACCGCCACGACCATCCGCTGTGCGGTAGGTGCCGGCGCTGTGCCATGCCAAGCGGATGAAAAACGGACCATAATGCCCGTAATCCGCTGGCCACCAATTTTGGGAGGTCGTCATCAACTCGAAGATGTCTTTTTTGACTTCTGCTAGATCGAGCGATTTGAATTCTTCCGCGTAGTTGAAGTCCTCGCCCATCGGGTCAGAAAGCGACGAGTGCTGGCGCAAGATGTTTAGTTGCAGCATATTCGGCCACCAATCTTGGTTTCTGGCGGCTCTGGCGGATCGTTTTGTTGGGGCGTCGGCGGAAAAAGGACACTGGCCAGCGGCAGTGGAGTTCGGAGGTGATTGATTTTCCATTGGATTGGTTTGATTGAGAAGTGGTGAGTCGAGAGGCGTTCCGGATTGCAGCCGACATTGAGTGCAACTGGGGCTGTCTTTCTCTGCGGCAATGATTATAGCACCCGGGCGGATCGCGCAAAATTTTTTTTCAAGCGCTGCCGCCACATTTCGGCAATGGCTGTTGTCGTCATTTCCCGCTTTGCCAAATGCTGGATCAGCGCTAGACTCCGCCTCTTCCCATGAGTACCGCCGATCTTTTCCAACAACATGTTCTGCCCACTTACGGCCGCTTTCCGTTGGTTCCGGTGAGCGGCGATGGCTGTTATTTGTGGGATGAGACAGGTAAACGCTATCTTGATTTTTGCACCGGCATCGCGGTTTGCTCGTTGGGCCACTGCCATCCACGCCTCGTTTCCGCCATCCGCGAACAAGCGGGAAACCTGCTGCATTGCTCGAATCTTTATCAAATCCAGCAACAAGCGGAACTCGCGGAGGAAATCAATACTCACCACGTGCGCCTGCCCGGCAAGTTGTTCTTCTCGAACTCCGGTGCCGAGGCGAACGACGGACTGATCAAATCCGCACGCCGCTTCGGTCACCGCCGTCCGCAGGCTGATGGCACCCCCCGTTTCGAAGTCATCACTTTCCAGCAATCGTTTCACGGTCGCACGCTCGGCGCGATGTCCGCCACCGGCCAAGCGAAGATCCAGGAAGGCTTTGATCCGCTGCTGCCCGGTTTCCGTTATCTCCCATACAACGACACCGTCGCTCTTGAAAAAGGCATTCATCCGGAAACCGCCGCCATTCTGCTGGAGCCGATCCAAGGCGAAGGCGGCGTGAATATGGCCACTCCGGAATTCCTGCGCGCCATCGCAGCCGTTTGCAAAAAACACGACCTGCTCTTGTTCTTCGATGAAGTCCAAGCCGGCTTCGGCCGTTGTGGCGACTCGATGGCTTGGCGCATGATCGCGCCGGAAATCCAGCCCGACGGCATCTCCTGGGCCAAAGGCATGGGCGGCGGCGTGCCGATCGGCGCGTTTTGGCTGAATGATCGCGCCATCGACGACGAGGGTACCGCGCTTTCCTCACTCATGGGCCCCGGTTCTCATGGCTCGACGTATGGCGGAAACCCACTCGTTTGCGCAGCCTCGCTCGCCGTGCTTCAGGAAATCCGCGAGAAGGAACTCGCGGAAAACGCCATCCTCATGGAAGTCCGCATCCGCGAAACCATCACCTCATGGAAACTTCCCGTCATCACCGCCATCCGCGGTAGCGGGTTGCTGCTCGGCATTGGTCTCGATCCCGATCTCATTTCCACGCCCGAGGGGAAAACTCCGGCCTTGGTCGTCGTCACGAACCTCATGGAACGCGGATTGCTCACGCCTCCAGCCGGCCCTAACACCATTCGCCTGCTACCGCCCCTCAACGTCACTGAAACCGAAGTCGACGAGGCGCTGGCCATCCTCAAGTCAACGCTTGAGGAGCTGGGAGCCATGTAATGGCGACATCTATATCATCTCTTTTCGACGGTCATAGACCAACGCTTCAATCATCTCATTTTATGAAACATCTCCTCTCGATCGAAGAACTCAGCACCAAGAAAATCCAAGGCTTGCTTGAATCCGCCGCGCATCTCAAACGCCAACGCGGCCGCGAGGGCACGCAGCTCGCCGGCCAGACATGGGCGCTCATTTTTACCAAATCCTCCACGCGCACCCGCGTCTCGTTTGAGGTTGGCATACGCGAACTCGGTGGATTTCCGATGTTTCTCTCGAAAAACGATATCCAACTCGGCCGCGGCGAGCTCATCAAAGACACCGCCCGCGTGCTCGGCCGCATGGTCCATGGCGCGATCATCCGCACCTTCGCCCAACAGGACGTTGTCGAGTTTTCCGAATACTCCGGAATTCCCACCATCAATGCGCTCACCGACGACGAACATCCGTGCCAGATTCTAGCAGATCTGCTAACGGTCCAGGAAAAGCTCGGCGGATGGGAAGGTAAAAAAATCGCATTCATCGGCGATGGATTTTCTAACATGACGCGTTCATGGATGTGGGCCGCCAAGCGCCTTGGTTTCGAACTCGCCATCGCCTCCCCGGGTTCCTGCCAACCACCCGCAGAGTTTCTCGTCGCGCTCGATGCCCCGAACGTCTGGGTCACCAGCGATCCGGCCGAAGCCACTGAAGCCGCCGATGTCATCAACACCGACGTCTGGCTCTCTATGGGTCAGGAAGATCAAAAGGACAAGGAGCGCGAATTCGCCGGGTTCGAAGTGAACGCCGAATTGCTCGCCGCCGCCGCACCCGGCCACATCGTGCTTCACTGCCTACCCGCCTACCGTGGCAAGGAAATCAGCGACGAAGTTCTAGAACTCCACGCCGACACCATCTTCCAAGAAGCCGAGAACCGCCTCCACGCCCAAAAAGCGATCTTAGTCGCCCTGGCGCGATAAGGAGCTAGTAAGTCATCAGCCACTTTCGGCGGCATCATGAAATTCCATCCACTCTTCACCATCACGTTTGCCGCGCTTAATTAGCGTGTGATTTTCGTTCGGGTGGCAGAGAATGGCAATTCGCGGGCGGTGAGCCAGACAGAGGGCTGCAGATCTTGGCCGCCACCTTTCATGCCTAACAATACGACTTCCAGCTTTTCGCCGACCATCGATGCATCGAGCGGAAAGAAATAGGTGAAGCCGGTATCGCGGGCGCGGACCGGGTTTTCCCATGGATTGGATGGATAGGAAGGTGCGCGATCCGGTGCTCCGACTAACTTGCCTCCGCGACGCAGGGCGGCGTAACATCCCTCTTTGCCGTGTTTACCATCCACCGCCACGCAGAGGTAGGAAGTGGGGGTGATTTCATCGACCGTCACGGTGGCCGACCATGCGGCAGTGGCGGGTAGGGTTTCAGGGTGGGAGAAGAGGTTGCTGGCGTGCCATGCGGTGCGGCTGAGGGGCTTGCCATCTTTCATTGCCTCGACTTCTGCGATGCGCTCCGGTGCAAGGCGCATGCGGAAATACCGCCATGCGCCGGCGGGCGGATAGATATTCAGGGTGTTGCCGTCTTGGATGAGTTCTTCGGCTGAATTCCATTTCTGAAGATCGGAGCTAAACTGCGCGCCAGAGACGAGGTTTTGCTGCAGGGTCTTGTCGTCCGCCTGAGTGTGGAGTTTGAGCACATCAAATGCCGAAGGCGCCGCAAAGTCGATGCGCAGGCAGCCATCGGAAATCCGTAGATCCTTGCCAGCTCCCATGACATCGAAGACTGAGGCGAGATTGCCATCGAAGAGATATCGGTCGGAGAGTGCGCGGCTGATCATCAAAGGTTGCCCGAGGAAAGCGTCGCGTGCTGATTGAACGGCAGGAATTTGCGTTGGGCCTGAACGTTCAAGGCTGCGGAGTTCCAGCGCATTGTTGTCGGCGGCGAAACAAGTGGATTCATACAAGCCGGCCCAATCCACGTGGAGATCGGATTTTTTCATATCGGCGAGCTTGCGGTGCCATGGTTGTTTGAGTGGCAGCGGCGTGAGTTTGTCGATTTCCAGATCGGCACCCGGGACATTGCGGACTACGCGATACGGGCCTTTTTCCAGCGATGGTTCGGGGCAGGGCTCGGTGGTGGCGAGGACGAGTGCGGCGCGGAACGGATGAACGGTGACTTCGAGCGACCCGTTAGCAGCGAGTTTTTTGCCGAGAATTTCCTCATAAGGATGGAGCATTCTCACCTCACGCGGGCCTTGACCGGTCAACCCGATTTTATCGTCTAACGAAATTTGATAGGTGACTGGCTCCCATGTAAGATTGCGCAATGTGATGAGGCGGGTTTTGCCATCACCGCGTGAAACGGCGTTCGGGCCGTAGGATGCCTCCGGTAAAACCATGCCGTGGGTGAGGATATTGCGGTATCTCCGGTGCAAGTTGAAAATCCGGGCCAACTGCGAATACTCATCGTCGCGCAAGAACCACGGGCTGCCGTAAAGCTGAGGTGCAAGAATCATCGAGCGGTTGAATGCTTGCAGGATCAGATCGTCTTGCCAGAAATCGAGGCAAGACGAGAGGCATACACCGTGATCCTCGGCCAATCGCTTGAGTTCGGGTGGCAAACCGCGATCGAGTGCCGCCGCGCGGTTGTGCGGGGCGGGTTTGGTGTTGGTCATGTGGACGTCGATGTAAGTCTCGGCGCCCTCCCAGAGGAAGGTCGTGGCGTGTGGTTCGGCCTTGCCGAGAGCGAGTCGGTGGTTGAGGACGATCAAGTCCGGGCTATGCTTGCGGCAGGATTCCATCAATCGCACGAAGGCGTCCTGTTTCTCTTCGCGAAGTTGTGTGCAAACCGCATCCACTTTGAACAGTTGGAATTGGTGGTCGCGACACAGCGAGGTCAGGAAGTCGATCCGCGCTTGTTCTTCCTTTGGATCATCGCCGAATCCATCGGGCCCGAGCCACACTCCGAGGCGCCCGCCAAAGCCTTTGGCTTGTTTGGCAAACGGGCCGAATCCCTCAGGGAATTGGCCTTTGAATTTTCGGGTATCCGGGGAGCCGTAGTAGCTGGGCGCATCGATGACCCCGGCGTCGAAGGCATAGATGTCGAGATTCATGCCGTATTCGTCGTTCATCCACTGGAAGAATTCGAGATTCGACTTCGTCTGTGCAGCGGTAGCTCCCTCGTTGGTGTTGTTGATCCACGTGAAATAATGAGCGAGGGATGGGGTGTTCTCGTCGGCACCTGGGAACACTGCGGGTGCGGCGCAGAGTTGTTGCAACAGAAGAATGAAGGGTAGAAGGACGTAGGGCGGTTTCATAAGTGTGATGGGCGGACTTCGCGTGGCTTCAAGGTAGTTTTGAAAACGATCCGAAATGATTTGCTGTTTCATGGCTGTCCCCATGCAGATTGAAACTTACGCGGCACTGGCATTCTATTTATCAATAACATGAAAGCCAGCATTTGCAGTTTACTCAAACGCCCTTGAATACGACAAAGTGATCAGTCAGCTTGCCGTCCGGCGCGCCGTTCACCACTAGATATCCTTTTTCGGGAGTATTATCATGGTTGTCGCGTACTCGTGACACGCAGGCGTTGGTTACTAGCCGAATATCGCCGCGCGGCGACGACGTGCGGCCGTGGAAATGACCGCCAAAAACTCCACGCAGGTTGTGCCCGATGAAACGTGCCAGCACCGCTTCGGCGTTGAGCGGACACATCCGCACCTCGGCCGCCAGCGGAAAATGGGTGCTGAGAACAGTGGGCGCGTGCGAATCCAGCGTGGGTAAAGTTTTATCTAACCATTCAAGAGTCGATTTCGAAATGGTCACGTTCTGATACTTATTGCCCTCCGTGGTGTCGATGATTACGAACTGCCAGCCCGCATGCCGCACGATGTAGTTCAGCCGTTCCGGAAAAAGTTCTTCGTAAAATCCATTCACAGGTGATTGATCAAGGTCGTGGTTGCCGGGGCTGGGATAATACGGTATGCCTGCAAGGACGGAAAGGCGCTTGATGGCCTCCATGCTTTCCCGTTTGCCTTGATCGGCTAGATCGCCGAGCCCGAGGCAGAACGCCGCCTTTTCGGTCGTTGCAATTTGCCTGAAAAGCGCACTCATCCACGGGTCGCAGTCCGCACTCTGGTGATGAAAATCATTGGTCACTACGAAGCGGATTGCTTCGACGCCCGGCTTCTGTCCGCCCGTGGATTCGGCTGCAGCCCGTGCGCCGGGCCAAGCGCCAAGCGCCAGTAAGGTGCCGAGGCGACCAAGCACGCGGCGGCGGGGCATGCGTAAAGCTGCGCTTTGCTTTGGCATTTCAGTGGTGATCACGGAGTAAGTTTGGATGGCTACACGGTTGCTGAAAAGCGATTTCATCCGCTTTCATGATCTGTTTTGTGTGGGCCGAGTGGGCACCCATTCGCGCGGATTGTCCGGCCACGGATGGCGGGGGTAACGGCCGGCAACTTCTTTTTTCATCTGTGCGTAACCGCTTGCCCAGAAGCCTTTGAGGTCCTTGGTCATTTGCCATGGTTTCTGGCCGGGTGTTAGAATGTGGACAAGCAATGGCACGCGGCCGTTGACAATGGTCGGCGTTTCCCAAATGCCGAAGAGATGCGAGACGCGCACGGAAATGAATGGGTCTTTGCCGGGCTCGTAGGTGATTTTTGCGGACTTGCCGTTCGGCAGATCGATGCGCTCCGGGCAATAGGAATCCAGCGCCGAGCGTTGGGAGGAGCTGAGCCATTCGCGTAAGACGCGCCAGACGTTGGCCTCTTTGATGTCCTTGTAACTCACCGATCCATGGCAGATTTGTGCGATCGCATCAGCGCGATCTTCATCAGTCCAACCAGGCATTTCCAGCTCAGGCATGGCATTTCCTAACAATGATAGTCTCTCCGTCCATTGGTCAACCGTGTGATCCCAATTTTTGAGCACCAGTTCACCGGATAGAACACGCGCGGCGAGGATCTCTGCGGCTTGGTCGAGATTGATCTGGTGGTCGCTTTCTTTGGTTTCCAGCACGAGATCGCGGAAGCGGGTTTCCTTGCGTGAGACGACGCGGCGGCGGTTCTCATCCCACGCTGCGCCGTCGGTGGTGGTTAGATCGTCGGGAAACAGATCCGCGAGCCATGCGGGATCGATGGCGGTAGCGCGGCGGAGGTGGGTGATGATTTCGCGGGCCTCAACCTCGGTGATTTCCGCAGCGACGAATGCGGCGGCGTTTTTCACACAGGAATCCTCATCAAGCTTGCCTTTGCGGTTGCCGACGAGCTTGCAGGCGAGCGTGCCCTGGTTGAAGCGGATTGCGAGTTGATCGCTGAAGCTGGCAAGCATCGCCCGGCCGACAGCATCGCGGCGGCTTATAAAATCCACAGCTTGCCAATCCCAGCCGAAGCGCGATGCCAGCGAGCACAGGCGATCAAAACCTTGTGCCGTTTCACGGGCGCCACGCGCCATGATGCCGAGTTGGCCGCAGCGTTGCGGATCGAATTTCATCGCTTCCGCCGTCTCGAAGGCGCGCCATTCTCCGGCGAAATCCGAGTCGTCATCGGCGAAGATGAAATTCTTGCGCCCGGTGCCGCCGCGTTGATTGACGAATAGCCCTTCGCCTTGCACGGCGGCGGCGATGAAGGCGGTTTCCGCGATGCAGCCTTGTTCGTATCCGGCGAGCATCAGTCGGGAAAACCGTGGTTCTAACGGAAGTGTTGCCATTTTTGCGCCTTCGTCGGTGAGTGCGCCGGTTAGGTCGAGCGCACCGAGGTCGTGCAGCAGGTGTTCGGCACGTGTGAGGGCGGCTTCGGTAGGTGCGTCGAACCACCGGAAATCCCGGATTTCAGAAACGCCAGCGTCTTTCAGCAAGAGCACGGCTTCGGCCAGATCCACGCGGTGGACTTCCGGCGATTCAAACTCCACGCGGCGTGCGTGATCGGCCTCGCTCCACAGGCGGAACGCGCGTCCCGGTGCAGTGCGGCCGGCGCGGCCTGTGCGCTGCTCGGCGGCGGCGCGGGAGATTTTTTTGATGAGCAGCGTGTTGATGGCGCGGCGCGGTTCGTAAGAGGAGATGCGCGCGTGGCCGGAGTCAATCACGGTTCTAACACCCTCGATGGTGAGTGAGGTTTCCGCGACATTGGTGGCGACGATGATTTTCGGGCGCGGGCCGGGAGTGATCGCCGCCTCCTGCGCGGCGGGCGGCAGCGAACTGTAGAGCGGAAACACATCCCAGCCACGGCTGACAGAGGTGTTTTCTAACAACTCAATGGTTCGCCGGATTTCATGCGTGCCGGGTAGGAACATCAGGATGTTTCCCGGGTCTGGCATGGTCATGGCTTCTCGGCAGACATTCACCATTTTTTCCCAAATAGGAACCTCGCGCGGTGGTCCGCCACGTCGATCATTCACGGGCGGCCGATCCGGGCGGTAGAGCACGTCCACGGGAAACGTCCGCCCACCGGCTTCGAGCGAAACCGCAGTCGCGAGGAAATCGGCGAGTCCAGCGGTTTCCAGCGTGGCGGACATCACGATCACGCGCAGGTCCGGACGCTGGCCTTCCTGGAGATCAAGGCAACGGGCGAGCGCGATATCCACGGCGAGGCGTCGTTCGTGAAATTCATCGAATACCACGGCCCCTATGCCCGTGAGTTCCGGATCGTCCTGAATCCAGCGCTGAAATACACCATCGGTAAGATAAATGATGCGCGTGTTTTTGCCATATTTTGTGTCAAAGCGCACGGCGTATCCTACCTCCCGTCCGAGAGTGGCCCCGCGTTGTTTCGCAACCCATCCGGCAAGCAAGCGCGCGGCCATGCGGCGTGGCTCGATGACAAGGATTGTCCCGGAAATCCCGGCATCCACGAGCATGCCGGGCACGCTGGTGGATTTTCCGGAACCGGTGGGTGCCTTGAGCAGCACGCGCGAACGAGCGCCCGCCGCCACGGCAGCGCAGAGATCATCGGCGATTTCAAAAACTGGCAACTGCATGCGCAAAACTTGCCCCGGAAAACGGAGTGTGGGAAAGCGGAATCAGGGAGAGACGTCGCATGAGTGGTTTCCGCCTTGCCGTCGACACCAAGATCGACCCGATACACATCTCCCGGCTTGGTCGACATAGCATGTATCAAGTGCTGCTTGCCTTGTCACGTCGCGTCGCTTTCGAGTTCCGTCGCATACCCGCTGAGGGGCCGTGGAGGAAACTTGCCGGGTTGCCCAGAGTTCGTGTGACGAAATTGTCATAATTAGGGACTTCCTGCTAGGTCAGGGCTGGCTGGTGATCTTGTGGTTTCACACGGATTCACCATGAAAATACCCACGGCCTTCAAGGACAGCGCGTAAATCCGGAGTTTTCCGGCGGGTTCCACTATTTTTGAAGCAGGCCAGCTTGGGGACGAAATGTTCGTCGTGGAAGAGGGCGAGGTGGACATCGTCCTCGCAGGCAAGACCCTTGAAACCGTGGTGAATGAGGGATTTTTCGGCGAAATGGCGCTCATCGACCACGCACCCAGAAGCAGCAGCGCGATTGCCCGCACCGACTGCAAGCTGATCGCCGTGAACCAGCACCGCTTCAACTTTTTAGTGGACGAAATTCCCTTCTTCGCGATCGGTGTGATGAAAGTCATGGCCGACCGCCTCCGCCGAGTTTCAAATAAAGGGGAATGAGGATTGGGCTTTTGCGCTGTAACGGTTGCCAATAGTCCTTGCGGGAAACGTGGATTTTTAGAGTTCGCCTTCAAGAATAGGCGCATCATTGGCGTAATGATTTTCAAAAAACTTAAAAAAGCCTTTCGGCTCCTTAAATCACTAAAAAATCAGATTGGTGGGTAGAGATGGATTCGAACCAACGTAAGCTTTCGCTAGCAGATTTACAGTCTGCCCCCTTTAGCCACTCGGGCATCTACCCTTTCACCAACCCGCTTGCGCGGGGCGGATGTATGAGGAGGGGCGAAAGCTTTGACAAGTGAAAACATTTGGAGTGAAAACATTTGGAGCGGAGGGAATAATTCCCAGTGATCAGCAGACGGAGTCCAGGCTCCCCCGCCGCGCGCTGCCAACTGCTGTTAAATGAAGGTTTCCGCCATTTGCGTGCGCAACTCGTCAATGCAGGCGGCGACCAGATCACGATCGATGTGATGGACATCCACGCTGCTGCCGATGTCTTTCAACATCAACACGGTAAGCGCCCCGCCGAGGTGCTCGCGAAATTCATCGAGGCCGTCGAACACCCGTCGCCGTTCGGATTCATCCAGCCAATCGAGTGCCGGGTGGTAGCTGGCAAGGCTCAGGCCGTGGAGGACCTTTAGGACCCGAGCTGCCAACTCTGGCGGGGCGAGACCAGCCCGCGAGGAGTAGAGCGTATCCAATGCCAAACCGACGGCGACCGCTGGGCCGTGGGAAAGGTGATACGAAGTGAGCGCCTCCAGCTTGTGCGCCGCCCAGTGGCCGAAATCCAAGGGGCGGCTTGAGCCCGTTTCGAAAGGGTCCCCGCCCTCGGTGATGTGGCGGGCATGAAGCAAAGCGGATTTTTCGACGCACGCTTCCAGAGCGTCGGGCGTCAGCGCGGCAAGCGCGGCGAGGTTTTCCTCGATCCACTGGAAAAATGTGCGGTCCTTCACGAGCGCGACTTTCACCGCTTCGATCAATCCCGCGCGGCGGGTCTCCTCGGGTTGGCTGTGGAGAAAACGAAAATCATTGATCACGGCGAACGGCACCGCAAAGGCACCAATCCAGTTTTTCTTGGCGAAGGCGTTGATCGCACATTTCACGCCGACCCCGCTATCGTCTTGGGAAAGCGTGGTGGTGGGAAATCTCACCAAGCGGATTCCGCGATGCGCGGTGGCGGCGGCAAATCCGATGGCATCGAGAAACGCGCCACCGCCAATCGCGAGTAAATACGAATGTCGATCGAGGTGTGCGGCATCGATTCGAGTCCATGTTTCGCGCACCCAATGGTCGTCGGCCTTGACGGCCTCGCCACCGGGCAGGACGTGAATTCCGCGGAACTCGACGTCAGATTCCCGGAAGTAGGCTTCCACCTCTGTGGCCAGGTGCGGCCATGCGGTGGCCACGGCTTGTTCAATCATCACCAGCGCACGGCGGCCATTTCCCTCACGCAGGATGCGGGCAAGCTCGGAATTTTCCGAGGCGAATGCATTGCGGGTGAACACAATACGGTGCTTGAAAACGACAGGAATTTGGAAATCGTAGCGGGACATCAGTGCGGCAGAGAAAATTTAACTAGCTTTACGCTGCCGTGCCAACATTTCTTGATGGATTTCACGCCCATGCCCAAATTAGAAACTCTTTTTGAAACCCGTTGGATTCAACTCCAGCGCATCGGGCACTGGGATTTTGTCCGTCGGCCGCATTCGGATTCGTGTGTCGGCATCCTCGCCATCACGCCTGAACAGGAGATTGTGCTCGTCGAGCAATTCCGGATTCCAGTCCAACGCCGAGTGATCGAAATCCCCGCCGGAATCGTCGGCGATGAAGAGGAACACCGCGGCGAACCCTTGGAGGCAACGGCTGCCCGGGAATTGTTGGAGGAAACTGGCTACCGTGCCGGGACGATCGAGCGACTGATGGAAACTCCAACCTCCGCCGGGCTGACCGCCGAGTTTGTTCACTTGTTTCATGCGAAAAACCTGGTGAAGGAGCAATCCGGAGGTGGTGTGGCCGGAGAAGAGATCACGGTTCACCTTGTGCCGCTGGCAAATCTCCGCGAATGGCTGCGCGACAAGGAAACCGCCGGGGTGCTCGTGGATTACAAAATATGCGCCTGCCTCTGGCTTGCGGAAATTATCGTTTGAGCCTGCTATCGGCCGTGACTTCGTTCCATTCCAGTCGCAATTTCACCGCGTGCCTGACTCCCTTCCCTATCGATTCGGCGGCATCGCCCGACTTTATGGCCAAGCTGCCTTGGAACGTTTTTTAACGGCCCGCGTAGCAGTGATCGGCGTGGGCGGCGTGGGATCGTGGGCCGTCGAATCACTGGCTCGCTCGGGCATTGGCAATCTCACGCTGGTGGATCTGGACGAAATCTGTGTAACCAACGTCAACCGCCAACTGCACGCCATGGACGGACAAATCGGCCGTCAAAAAACCGAGGCAATGGCCGACCGCGCCCGCGCGATCCATCCCACCCTCGAGATCCGAATTATCCCAAAGTTTTTCAATGAAACCTCCGCTGCAGAGATTCTCGATGCAGGATTCGACGCCGTAATCGACGCCATCGACAGCACGCCGCACAAGGCGTTGTTACTGGCCGAGTGCCGCCGCCGCGGCGTGTTCACCGTCACTTGTGGCGGAGCTGGCGGTCGGCGGGATCCCACGCGCATTCGGGTGACGGATCTGGCATATAGCGGTAAGGACATGCTGCTTCACCAACTCCGCCGCACCTTGCGCCAGGATTTCGGATTTCCAAAAACCCCACTCGGCACCAAACCAAAACCGCTGGGGATTGAGGCGGTTTTTTCCGATGAGCCGCGGGTGTTTTCCCAGTGCGATGGCAGCGTCTCCAGCGAGCGATCAGAAACAGGCACCCAACGTCTCGGATGCACGACCGGCCTTGGTGCCGTGACTCACGTTACCGCAGCATTTGGCATGATTTCGGCGGGTCGGGTGCTGGAACACCTTGCTTCCAAGACATGAAAAAAGCGGCTGGTGAGCCGCTTTTTTCGAAAATATCGCGGCTTGCCGGCACGTCAGAAATTACTTACAGACCCTTTTTTGACAGCCTTGTCCCCGGAGTCGCACCTTGGCGGGCCTTGAATTTCGGGTTCGATTTGCAGATTACATAGACGGTGCCTTTGCGTTTCACAATCTGGCAATCGGCGTGACGGCGCTTGGCGGAGGCGAGGGATGAGAGAACTTTCATGACGTAAAATGGTGGATGATTTGGCCGATCACGCTTGCCGACCGGGGCGCGAAAAATAGCTGTCCGACCCCAAGTGTAAAGCCATTTCTCTCCAAAATCGGATTTTTTGATAATCAATTCCTTCGTGAAGCTTGGAATTTCATTTTTCCATATGAATTTAGAGGTTTATTTTGTAGTCTATTTTGTGATCTAATAACGTTGTGACCTTCGCCAGTAAAATCACCATCACCCGGATTCTAATGGTCCCGGTGTTCGCGGTGTTGGCGCTTGCCTACGGGCAATCCGTGAAAAACGGCCTGCCAAGTGAAACTCTCCGCTGGTGGGCGCTCGGCGTTTTTATCACCGCCGCAGCCAGTGATGGCATCGATGGCTGGGTCGCCCGGCATTTCAATCAAATTTCAAAATTCGGCGCATTCATCGATCCCATCGCAGACAAGTCGCTGTTATTGACTGGAGTCATCACGCTCTCAATCGTCGATTGGGGGGCGGATGGTTGGCGGCTTCCCGCATGGTTTGCGGGCATCGTGGTGCTGCGCGATTGCATCATCATCGGCGGCATCCGGATTTTGTGGAACCATCAACGTGAGGTGCATATCGCGCCGCACTGGTCCGGCAAAGTTTGCACCGTGACCCAAATGATTGCGCTGGGTTGGGTGATGCTCAAAGTGGTGCCATTTTCACCGATGTGGCCATGCCTCGTGGCCGCTTTTTTCACGCTCTGGTCTGCCGCCGAATACATCCGCCGCGGCATTCATATCCTGCGCGGAGTGGATGCGACATGAGGCTCAGTCCATCACGCTCCGATCAATTTCAAATTCGGATAATTCGCTCCGAGGATCGGTTTGAGATCCGTCGTTTTAAGCCAGTCACCTAACAAACTTCCATAAACGCTGCGGAAATCGACAGTATGCTGGAGATCGCCCTGCGAGAGATCCGTGAGACTCGGGTGTTTTCCATAAAGCCCGCCCTTGACGCCCGGCCCTGCGACGAACAGGCACGAGGCTTTGCCGTGATCCGTCCCGGCACTGGCGTTTTCCTCCACGCGGCGGCCAAACTCGGAGAATGTCATGAGAACGACGCGCTTGTCGTTGCCTTGTTCTTTCAGGTCGGCGAAGAAGGATTTTAAAGCACCATCCAATTGACCTAACAGGCGGTCGTGGGAGTTGATCTGTTGGTTATGGGTATCGAATCCGCCATGGCTGACATAATAAACGCGAGTCGGCATGCCGCCGGCGATCATGCGGGAAACCAGGTTGAGATTGCGGGCGAGCGGCGTGCCATCGTAACGAACGGTGGTTTTATGTTTGGCCGCGAGTTCGAGGATTTTTTTTGAACTGACTCGGGCATCCAGCGCGACGCGCTCTAGAAATGCGAGATTGCCCTCACCCTTGATGCCGCCGGTTTTCCCGCCAGCGGGCATGTCGATGGAAGCGCCATCGGTGGGTGCATCATGCTCCGCATCCGGTTGATTGAGCATCGCGAAAAAGTGTTCTGCTTCGGCTTGTTCGCCGCCGCCGTGGATCCAGCGGTAGAGCTCGGGCGAATTAAGACAGACGCCCGGGTTTTGGGTCGCCCCGAAACTCTCGGGCTGGGTTTTATTGAAACTGATGCCCACCGTAGGGTCCGCGCCGGGACAAGCATTGTCGAAATAGCGCCCAAGCCAGCCTGTGCTCGATCGATTGTTGGTATCACCCGTCTCCCAAATCGAGGTGGAGACGAAGTGGGAACGGTTTGGATTCGGATAACCGACTCCCTGCACGATGCCGAGATTCCCTTCTTTGAAAAGCGAGCCGAGAAAAGGCATCGAGTTGTTGAGTCCGACGTAATCATTGAGGCGGATGATTTGTTTTTCGCTCTTGGCAAGACGAGGTCTCGCCTTCTGATAGGCATCATCCGCGTAAGGAACCAGCGTATTCAATCCATCATTGCCACCGGCAAGTTGCAGCACGACAAGAATGGCGTCGTCCTTGCCTGTCACACCCTGAACGGCTAGATCCTTGGACGATTGGTGGAGTTGTCCGAATGTCCGCTCGACAAACATTGGCACAGTCCATGCGGTGGAAGCTCCCAGAACGGTGGAGCGGAGAAATTCACGACGGGTTTTCATGGGAAATTAATATTAAAAGTTATAAGTTAGAAGTTATTGGTCATAAGATGCGGCGAAGCGCCCTTCTCTTTCTCTTCTATTGTGTCTTTACATCAGCAAAGCTGATAATATGGCGTGCTTAGAATCAGGTGGCAGAGTTCGGCGGTTTCCTTGTCGGTGAAAATGACTCCATTTTTGGCGTGCGCGTAGGCGATGAAGGAATCTCTCGCTTTGTCAGGAACGGGGCCTTGGAAAAAGCGATGGATCAAGGAATCCACCAATTGGATCGGGTTTGAACGCAATGTTCTGGGAGCAATTTTCTCGTAATCCGGGCCATTCCATCCTCGTCCACCGCGCTTGAAAACGAATGCCTTGCCTTGGGCTTTGATGCGTTCACCTCCCATCATCTTGTCGGTGTTTTCGACACCTTTGGTCAGAAATCCGCAAAGGTTATAGCGGGTGAGCAAGGTATTTGTATTGATCCACGCCTGTCCCCAATCCCAGCCTGCGACGTTCGGCGGCATGAAAAGGATTTGTCCGAGTTGTTGTTGCGCGGTGATCGGGAAGGCCGATGGAGGCTCGGTGATTTCGAGTTGCTTCAACAGGGCGATGATGAATTGCACCGGGCACTTGATCTGACTGCGGATGGATGCTTCCGAATAAAATTCCTTCGAGAGAAACATTTCGCGTAACAACGGCAACAACGCGTAGTCCGCCTCGCGGAGCGTCTCGGCGAGCATTTTGACTGCTGAATCCGGCGGATTGTCATAAACGAAAAACTCCCAGATTTTTTTTGCCATGAACTTCGCGGCCTCTGGTTTTTCGAAGATCAGGTTGATGATGTCTTTTCCATTGTAGTCACCGGTTTTCCCAAAAACGGTTTTCGGCGTGCCATCCCATTGGCGGCGGTTGTGAAAGACTTCGCCGGTTAAGCGGTTAAGCGAGTATCCTGTGAACGCTCGTGCGGCATCATGAATATCTTCCTCCGTGTAGGTTCCCTCGCCGAGAGTGAAAAGCTCCATCACCTCGCGGGCGAAGTTTTCATTGGGTTGCCCTTTCTTCGAACTCTGGGTGTCGAGGTAGAGCATCATCGCTGGATCCATCAAGACCTCCTGGGTGAGGGATTTGAAACTGCCAAATGCGTGACGTCGGAATAACTCGTTCTGATTCAACATCAGCACCGGTTGTTTGACCTTCTGGACCGAGCTCGAGAAATGGTCGTGCCAGAACAGCGTCATTTTCTCGCGTAGCGGTGCCTTGGTTTTCAACATCCGGCGGAACCACCAATCTTGGCTTTCAAGCGCATGCTGTCGGTTTTCTCTCTGCATCTCCTGAAAAGTCAAGCGGCGGAGTTTTTCCGTTTCCTCAGCAGATAGACCGCGCGATTTTTTCTGAATCTCGCGGCGTTGCTCAAGGCGCATGCGCATGTCGGCGAGTGCCTGTTCCTTGGATGCCCAGTCGGGGCGAGGAAAAGCGTCGAGCGACTCCGTGGGGTTGAGTAGCGAATCAACGGCCTTGGCTCGACCAAGTGCGTGCATGGTCTTGATTTCATCCGGGTTGGCACTAAAACCCGCGCGATTCAACAGGTGCGCCGCCTCAAGAGGCGTCCAGGAATTTCCGGCTTGCGGGAGCATGGTGGGTGAAACCACCGCTTCGCCGCGAAGTTGCAAAAATAGTCATGGCTTGTCACATGGGCCGGAAAATCCCGCCTATGCTTTCTACAATCCCCGTGCTTGAGTCCGCGCGTGAACGTCTCCGATGCCACCCCTGAATTGCTGTCCCCTGCGGGAAACTGGGATTGCGCCCGCGCCGCAGTCGCCGCTGGCGCGGATGCGATTTACTTTGGGCTACCCCGCTTCAATGCGCGCCTGCGTGCGGATAATTTCATCGATGCGGACCTGGAGGAGCTCATGGAATTTCTGCACCGCCACGGGGTGAAAGGTTTCGTGACGATGAATACGCTCATTTTCACCAATGAACTGGCGGCGGCCGAAGCACAGCTCCGAAAAATCGCCGCCGCAGGCGTGGATGCGCTCATCATCCAGGATCTCGGCCTTGCCAAACTTGCCCGCGAGGTGGCACCAAATGTGGAAATCCATGGGTCCACCCAAATGACGATCACCTCGCCCGAGGGTCTCGCATTCATCGAATCGCTATTCCCCATGGAGCGCGCCGTGCTTGCCCGCGAACTCTCGGTGCGCGAAATCGAACGCTTCCAAAAGACCTCCGCGAAAACCCCACTCGAAGTATTCGTCCACGGTGCTCTCTGTGTCGCATATTCCGGACAATGCCTCACCAGCGAGTCACTCGGCCAGCGCAGCGCCAACCGTGGTGAGTGCGCGCAAGCGTGCCGCATGCCTTATGAAATCGTCGTCGATGGCGAAACCCGCGAACTCGGCGAAGTCCGTTACCTACTCAGCCCGCAAGACCTCGCCGCTGTGGATCTCATCCCGGACCTCGTGAAAGCCGGTGTGAAATCATTCAAAATCGAAGGCCGTCTGAAATCCCCGGAATACGTCACCGCCGTCACCCGCGTCTATCGCAAAGCGCTCGATGCCGCGATCGCTCAAACGGAATCACCCGTCACCGCTGAAGACCGCTATGCCTTGGAGATGACATTTTCACGCGGCCTCACCAACGGCTGGCTCGGCGGAACCAATCACCCATACCTAACACACGGAAGATTCGGCAAAAAACGCGGACCATTGTTAGGAGAAATCGCCGATTGCGGACCCGGCTGGATCAAGCTAACCAAGCTCACCGGCGTTCCCATCGCGCCGGGCGACGGTGTAGTCTTCGACGCCGGAGAAAACCGCGATCTCGAACAAGGCGCACGCATCTGGAAAATCGAGAATGACCGCATCATTTTTCACAAAACTTTCAGCGGCATCAATTTCGACCGCATCCAGCCAGGGCACACGATCTATAAAACGTCCGACCCCAAACTTGATTCCGAACTCCGCCGCTTCTGGCAGAACACCCGCCCCGCCGAAAAGAAAACCCCACTCCACCTCACCGTCACCGGAAAACCCAGCGAACTCCTAACGGTAGCAGCGGTTCATGACAATCGCACGTTTTCAGAAGTATCCACCATCCCTCTGCAAGCCGCCGCCAAGCGGCCGCTCGATACCGAAACCCTTACCGCCCAACTCGGCCGCCTCGGCGAGTCTCCCTACGAACTCGCCTCGCTCGACAACCAGCTCGAAGGAGCCTGCCACTTCCCCCTCTCCGCCCTCAATCAACTCCGCCGCGACCTCGTCGCAAACCTCGAACGTGGCGGCGGTTTGCAAACGCCAAGCCCACCGATCATCACCACCACCTTCCAAGATCTTCTCCCCTCCATGTTGAAAGTTGAGCGTTCGATGTTCGATGTTCCCTCCCTCTCCGTCCTCTGCCGGAACTTCCATCAACTCCATGCCGCTATCGAAACCGGAGTGCAAACCATCTACTGCGATTTCGAAGATCCGCGACGCTACAAAGACGCGGTTCAACTCTTCAAATCCATCATCTCCAATCCACAATCCACGATCTCTCTCGCCACCCCGCGCATCCTCAAACCCGGCGAAATCGGATACCTTAAGCTCATTGAAAACGCCGCCCCCGATGGACTCCTGCTCCGGAATCTCGCAGCTCTCGAATACTACAAAGATCGTAGCGATCTGAAAAAAATCGGCGACTTCTCACTCAACGCCGCCAATCCCATCACCGCCCGGCTGTTGATGGAAAACGCCGGACTTGATTACCTAACCGTTTCCTACGACCTCAACATCGGCCAGGTCATGGATCTGTTACGGGAAGCGCCGCCCGAATGGTTCGAGCTCACGCTGCACCAACACATGCCCATGTTTCACATGGAGCATTGTGTGTTTTGCGTGTTTCTCAGCGAAGGCACGACCTACAAGGATTGCGGTCGGCCCTGCGAGAAACACGTCGTCCACCTCCGCGATCGGGTTGGCCAACTTCATCGACTCCAAGCGGATGTCGGCTGCCGCAACACGCTTTTCAACGGCAAGGCGCAAACCGGTGCGCGTTACTTCGAAAACCTGCGGTCCATCGGCCTCCGAAACTTCCGGGTGGAACTGCTTGACGAGGACGCCACCACCGCCGCCAAAACCATTCGCGCCTATCAGGATCTTCTATCCGGAGACGCGGATGCCTTCGGGTTGTTGAATCAAGTCCAGGCCTTCGAAAAACTCGGCGTGACGGAGGGAACGCTGCTCGAGAAATGAAAACCCGCAGCGTGCTCCCGGAAATCCTCGATCATCTTCCAGCCGATGATCACGAGGCCGTGCGCAGCCGACGCGATCTCCGGAGAATCAATTTCCTCATGGGCAATGAACGCTGGATTTGCCGGGCAATCCACAAGTTTCCCGACGCTGCTTCACGAGGGATAGTCGAACTCGGGGCAGGGGAGGGGGCTCTGGCTTCAACGCTCGCGGTGATGTTCCCGGAAGTTGATCTAACTGCATGTGATCTCGCGCCACGTCCGCCCGCACTCGATCTGCGGGTGCGTTGGCGGCAGGGCGATTTGCTATCAGCCCATCAGGACCTAAGTGGCGGAATTTTAATTGCGAACTTGTTTCTCCATCACTTTGAAGGCGAAGCGCTCCGCACTCTCGGGACGGTTTGCAAAGGGTTTCAAGTCGTGGTTTTCTGCGAACCGAATCGCGCGATGATCCCGCATTTGCTGGGCGCATCTATCTGGCCGTGGGTCAATCGAGTGACTCGCCATGACATGCACGTGAGCATCAATGCCGGTTTTACGAAGGGTGAATTGCCCGCACTGCTAGGATTAGAATCTGAACGGTGGGCGTTTTCTGAAACTTCCACATGGCGCGGCGGGAGACGCGTGCTAGGTTGGCATCATTCATGAGAGAGATCACTATCGCCGGAGGTGGACTAGCGGGACTTTCGCTTGCATGCGGCCTGCGCATGCGCGACGTGCCTGTCACTGTTCTTGAAGCCGGCCATTATCCGCGCCACCGGGTTTGCGGCGAATTCATTTCCGGCGTCACTGCGGAAACTTTGAAGTTTCTCGGCATCCGGGAATTGTTTAATAATGTTAGAAAACACACTTCTGTTTGCTGGTTCGAAAATGGACGCGTGATGCATCGCGATGCACTGCTAGAGCCCGCGCTTGGAATTTCACGCTTCGAATTGGATGAACGACTGAGACTTCGGCTAGAATCCCTAGGCGGTATCGTGAAAACCAACACGCGTGCTCGACCCGTGCCAGCTGAAGGCTACGTCTGGGCCGCTGGCCGACGGCCGCGCACCGGTCCATGGATCGGTCTGAAAGCGCACCTCCGCGGACTGCCGATGACGGCGGATCTGGAAATGCACACCGGGCGGAATGGCTACGCCGGACTAGCGGGCGTGGAGGACGGTTGGGTGAATGTTTGCGGATTATTCCGGCTGGATCGCCAGCTTGATGCGACTGGCGCGGATCTATTGCCCGCCTATTTGGAGGCTGGCGGAAATCGCGAACTCGCAGCACTGCTGAGACAGGCGGAATGGCGGGAAGGTTCATTTTCCGCAGTGGCGGGTTTTGAACTTGGCCGCCAAGATGTCGTGCCAGGATTACTCTGCCTCGGAGATGCAGAAAGCATGATTCCACCATTCACCGGTAATGGCATGTCGATGGCATTCCAAGCGGCCGAGTGCATCTGCGCGCCGCTGGTTTCTTGGGCGCATGGCGATCACGCATGGCTCTCAACGGCGAATGAATGCCGCTCGTTGCTGGTCCACCGCTTCCGCCGACGGCTCACCGCCGCGCAATTGCTCCACCGCGTGTTGTTCGAATCATCCGGCCGCGCTCTCCTACAAACTCTATCTTTAGCGCGGCTACTTCCCTTCAAGCCGATGCTTTCTCTTGTCCGTTAGTATATTTTCATTCATCATGTATCTCCGCTCAATCGCCACCGCCGTCCCGCCCCGCTCGTTTTCACAACTCGAATGCTGGGACGCATTTCAGGGAAAAGGACTGCTGGATTCGCTCCGAACCCGCTCCGCATCGCTGGTGGAAAAGGTGCTGACCAGCGGTGCTGCCGGCATCGAACGGCGGAATTTCGCGTTGGATGAAATCGGGTCGGTGTTTTCTCGCAACGCGCAAGAATTAAATGAAGGCTTCGAGCGCGAAGCTCCGCCACTCGCAGCAAACGCCCTTGCCGCCGCCTTGCAACGCGGAACCATCAACGCCGCAGAGGTGGACGCCTTGTTCATCTGCACCTGCACCGGCTATCTCTGCCCGGGTGTGAGCAGCCACCTCGCGGAATTGTTAGGCCTGCGCCACGATGTCTATCTCGCGGATCTCGTCGGTCTCGGTTGCGGTGCGGCCATTCCCATGATGCGCGCCGCACAAGGATATCTCGCCGCAAATCCTGGCGCTGTCGTCGCCACCGTGGCGGTGGAAATTTGTTCATCGGCATTTTATATGAATGACGATCCGGGAGTCCTCATCAGTCTTTGCCTTTTCGGCGATGGTGCCGCGGCGGCGATCTGGACCGGCGATGGCAAACCCGGCGATTGGCAGGCTGGAGCATTCATCACCACGCACCGACCGCAGGAGCGCGAAAAAATCCGCTTTGTGAATGACGGTGGAAAACTAAAAAACCAACTCCACCGCGCCGTGCCGGGACTCGCCGCCGAAGCGGTGGCGGAGTTGTTTTCATTGCGCAAAGGCGAACCGGATCAAGTCATCGCTCACTCCGGTGGCCGCGATGTGGTGGAAGCTCTGGAAAGCGTGCTGCCATTTACTCTAACGGAAACACGCGAGGTTCTACACGACCACGGAAACATGAGCAGCCCGGCAGTCTTGTTCGCTTTGGAACGAAGACTTGCCGAAGCCCGACCCGATGACCAACGCCTCTGGCTCACCGCCTTCGGCGCCGGCTTCGCCGCCCACGCCTGCGAGATTTGGCGGTAAAACCAAGCGAATCACGGCCGGATTTCAACACTCATCGAAATCTTGTCGGCCTTCGGAACTGTAAGCACCACGGCTCGGTATTCCTTATTTTGCTTTTCTGCAGACGTCGGCGGAGTGGCGGCGGCGATGCTCCACGTTCCGGCATCGGACATTCGATGCAGACTGATCTGTTTGCCGTTTTTCTTTAAAATCACTTCATTACCCCGCACTTCCGCTTCGGCATCGGTGAGCGCCCGCCAACAAACTTCGCCTGTTGGAGCGGTAATTTCATCCTCAATGCGCACGCTACCACTTCCAACATCAAACCTGGAGGTTCGCTGCACTTTGCCCGCGGCTCCAACATAGGCATCGCTGAGATCAAAGGTCGCGCTGAGCGATTTTCCGGTAAGGGATGATGCGATGAACGGACAGGGTTTCGCAGCGGCATTTTGCAGTTTGCCGTTAATTTCAAGTGTGTTGTGGGAGCGATTTTGCAGGCGGTAATATCTCCAGCGTTCTTTACCAAAATAGCCGGGTAGGTTGTAATCATCGGAACCAAGATCGTGAAACCAACGGACACCATGGGCATCATAGACAAACGAACCGACATCCATGTGCCCGTGGCTGGCAGCAGGCGTGCCGCCTTTGATGGCAAACCATGTGTCCTCTTCACTCCAACCATTGCGAAACATCGCCATCGCCTGCTCGCCATGGAACACCGCCGCATTCGGCACTGTTGACTCCCCTTTTGGCGCGGGCGGCAGCCACAACACCGATAGCGGGCCATAACGTTCGTTTTTATTTTTCCCCTTACCCTCATCCAACGCACGGGTGTAGAGCGCTCTGACATGCTGGATTTGCGCAGCATCCTTGTAACGACCCGCCAGCCAACATTGGGCGGGCGACGGCGTGGCAAGACTGGCGTGTCCATCTGCGAAATTGTATGTCAACCGGGATGAACTCGTTAGATGCATGATCGAGTCCCCTGCTTTCTTCAAAATGGGCGCTTCAGCAGTTTTTCGGCCCAGAGGACCGCAGGCGGCAAGCATCATCACATGGTAGTTGGTGCCGTAATGCCAATATCCGGGGCCTTCCGGATACATCCCATCAGGTTGATAAAACACACTGCACTCTTCGACGAGTTGAAGTCCGTGATCAAAAAGACTATCTGACAAACCCTCATCGTTTCCCGCGATGGCCGCCGCCGCCAACGCGATGCCCGAGCCGCAGACTTGCGACCAATTGTTGCGTGGCCCCGACCACCAACCTTTTTTATCATAGACTCCTTTGGCGGGCTTGAGCGCCTTGTCGATGATCGCACGTTCACACATCGCACGCTGCTCCGGCGTGAGTGTTTGATAGAGCCAATCGTATCCGGTGGCCACTGCGGTCGCCATTTCCGCAGTGTCCAGGAAATGGCTTGGGTTCCAATCCTTCAGGCCGCATGCGGCTTCCAACTCGGCGATCGCCCGAAGCCTGAATTTTTCTTCGCCACCCATACGCCACGCCCAGGCCGAGTGCATGATGTTGTGCAAAGCGAGACGCGACTCACGAAGCAGGCGTCTGCCATCGGGGATTTCATAGCGGCATACCCGTTCGTTCAGAACTCGCTCCGCTTCGTCCATCACAGCCGCTTGCAAGCGCATCGCCAGTGGGTCTTTGGCCAATTGATCCCGCAATTCCCCTTCCGCCGATTTTGGAAACCACAAGCGCGGGTGAGGCTTCTCCGACAAATCGCCCACCGCGAACGCCACCGCCGCCAACCAAATCGCAGTCGTTTTCCACATGCGCGGTTTACGGGACATTCGGTCAAAATCTTTCCTGAAATTGCACGCGAGCATAAGTAGCGGACGCATTGACAAGGGCCTGCCAAAGGTGCGGAAGTGACATCAATGCCATTCCGGGCAAAGGATTAAACCATCCTCTCGCCGGAACACGCCATCATGAATCACGTCACGTCCTTTCCCGCACGCTGTGCACTTGCGATTCTATCAGGTACGACGTATGCGATGGCCTTTCCTCCGCTCGCCTGGTCATGGCTGGTCATTCCCGGCACCATGGGATTGTTGGTGGCCCTGCGTGGTTTGCATGGAACTCGCGCGAGAACGATCGGGTTTCTTCATGGAATAATTGTTTTCGGAGTCGGCTTGTCGTGGCTATTCCATATTTTCGGTGTGCTTGTCGTCGTGCTCTGTTGTGTCCTTGCGGTTTTCACGGCGTTATTCGCTGAAATGCAAAGCCGCGCGGTGGCCCGAGGATGCAGCGGTTGGCATCTCGCCGTTTTCACCGCGCTCAATTGGGGCGCATGGGAGTTCATCCGGTCGGAGTTGTTTCCTCTCAAATTCCCTTGGCTGACCGCAGGCCTCGCGCTCGGGCCGAATGCCATGCTGCCATGGATCGGCGTGTATGGTGTCGGCGCAGTGGTCGTGCTGGCTGCCGCCCTGACGATCATGTGGCGTTGGTATGCCGGACTTGCCATGCTCGGACTCCTTCTGCTTTCTGTTGTTCTATTCCAACGCCTTCCCATACCAACGATGGACGACCCTCGCTCAGTCAAAGTAGGCGGACTGCAATTTGAAAGTGTGACATTGGATGAATTCCTCAAGGATACAAAACAACTGCCACCCGACATCCAACACGTAGTCTGGCCGGAATATGGGATTCCTTATGACATTCAATCTAACACGCACGACTGGAAACTGGTGCAAACCCTCTGCCGAGAGCGCGATATCACCCTAACCTTCGGCACGCAACTTCACGAGGGCCATGGCGGCGGCTGGCGGAACATCGCCCTAACACTCGATCCCGAAGGCACACGCGGACAACATAACAAGGTCCACACCGTCCATTTTTTCGACGACGGCAAACCCGGCAAAACCGCACTACCCATCACAACTCGCAACGGAAAAATCGGCACACCGGTTTGTTTCGATTGTGATTACGAAAATGTCGCCCGCCGCATGACTGCCGCTGGCGCGGAAATGTTCATCGTTCCCATCATGGACGCGGAACCGTGGACCGCCAAACAACACGACCAGCATGCCGAACTCTTCCGCATCCGCGCTGCAGAAAACGGTCGTTGGATGTTTGTCTGCGCGTCCTCCGGTGTTTCACAAATCATCGATCCCAATGGCCATGTTCACGCGCGCCTCGGCGCCATGCAGCAAGGCCCGCTCATCGGTACCATCCTGCCGGAAACGAAACTCACGTTTTACACCCGTTTCGGTTGGTTGATGCCGTGGATCGTGCTGTTAGTGGCCGCTGTCTGGTGGTTCACTCTACTCCTGCCGAAAGGGCCGGAACAGCTTGGCGACAAGCATGAATGATCACCCCCTTGGACTGCTGGCAGCCTGCTGCCGCTTTGGTTTCGCAGCTTGCTGCGGTGAAAAGCATCCAGCTCACCAACGCCAGAAGGCTGGCGGTGGGAAAGCGGCACTAGGCTGCACGCAATCCAAGTAGGGCGATCGCCGCCACTTTAGGAATCAAAGCGCTTGGCGGGGCGGATTGGTTGGAGCAATGTTCCGCGCGTTACGCATGAGTACTGTTTTGGAAACCATCAATGGCGGCACAAGCTATCTTGAAAAACGCGGCATCGAGGACGCCCGCCGCAACATGCAGATGTTGGTGGCCGGGCAACTTGGATGCACGCGAATGGACTTGTATCTGCAATTTGACCGCCCCCTCGACGAGGCGATTCTGGCACCGCTTCGCGAGGCGTTGAAAAAACGTGGCGAGGGCATTCCGCTCCAACATCTGCTTGGCACGGTCGGATTTCACCATCGCGAATTCAGAACCGACTCCCGCGCACTGATTCCAAGACCGGAAACCGAAGAGCTCGCCGAGTGGATTCTTTCTTGGGAACTCCCGGAAACCCAACGCGTGCTCGACATGGGCTGCGGCTCCGGAGTGCTTGGCCTGACCCTCGCGGCAGAACGCCCGACCTGGGATCTCGTCCTCGCCGATGTTTCACCGGATGCCCTCACACTGGCCCGCGAAAACACCGCACGACTGGAAATTCCCAACGCCGCGTTTGTCGAAAGCGACCTATTTTCCTCACTGGTAGGTAGCTTCGATGGTATCGTCGCCAATCTCCCTTACGTTCCAGAATCCGAACGCGCCACCATAGCCCGCGAGGTTTTGCACGACCCGGCGCTCGCGCTTTTCAGCGGCGCGGACGGACTGGACCTCATCCGGCGCTTCATTCCAGAGGCATTTTTGCGACTCAAGCCCGGCGGCTGGCTGGCCCTCGAAATTGGTCACGATCAGGCTTCACAGGTGACTGGATTTCTCCAAGATCACGCCTTCACGGCCATCGAAGTGAAAACCGACCTCTCCGGATTCGCCCGCTTTCCCATCGCCAAACGGCCGCTCTGAATCTCAAATCTCAAATCTCAAATTTACAGATGGACAAACTCATCGTTCACGGTGGCACCACTTTGCGGGGCTCAATCAACATTTCCGGCTCCAAAAACGCCTCGTTGCCGATCCTCGCCGCCTCTTTGTTGACTGCCGAACCCTGCATCATCCGCCGCGTGCCCGATGTCTCGGACACCAACTACATGATCCAAATCCTCAGCGCGCTGGGGGCCGATGTCGAACGTTCGTCCGGCACCGTGCGCATCACATGTGAGGAAATTTCCGATGTCGCCCCTTATGAACTCGTGCGCCGGATGCGCGCTTCGATTTGCGTTATGGGTCCGTTGCTCGCCCGCAAAGGCCGCGCTGTCGTCTCCCTGCCCGGCGGTTGCATCATCGGCGATCGCCCAGTGGACCTCCACCTGCGCGGCCTCGAAGCGCTTGGCGCAAAAGTCGAATTTGAAGGAGGAAACATCATTCTCACTGCCAAGGATGGTTTGCGCGGTGCGGAAATCGACCTTCGAGGCACCCATGGACCGACCGTTCTCGGCACCGACAACGTGATGATGGCCGCCACGTTGGCCGATGGCATCACGGTCATCGAATCCGCCGCCGCCGAACCCGAAGTGCTCGATCTCGCGAATTTCCTCAACGCCATGGGTGCCAAAATCACCGGAGCCGGCACCCGCCGGATCGTCATCGAGGGAGTGAAAGAACTCCATGCTGTCGAGCATACCGTCATTCCGGACCGCATCGAGGCCGGCACATTCATGGCCGCCGCCGCACTCGCGGGTGATGGCGTCATCTTGCGGCGGGTTTGTCGTGAACACCTCAAGGCGATCACCGCCGCCATCGAACAATCCGGCCACCGCGTCGAGTTCAACGAAGCTGGCGACTCCTGCACGATTTTCCGTGGAGGAATCCTCCAGGGCGTCAACCTCGTCACTGCGCCCTATCCGGGTTACCCGACCGATATGCAGGCGCAAATGACCGCGCTGCTGGCCACCACGCCGGGCATCAGCGTGATCAAGGATACCATTTTCCCGCAACGTTTCATGCATTGTGCCGAGCTCAAACGCATGGGCGCGGACATCCGCGTCGATAACGGCACCGCTGTGGTTCATGGCGTCGCACAACTTTCCGCCGCCCCCGTCATGGCCTCCGACCTCCGCGCCTCCGCCGCCTTAGTGCTCGCCGCGCTGACTGCCAAAGGAGCCACGGAAATCAGCCGACTCTATCACATCGACCGCGGTTACGAGCACATCGACGAAAAACTCCTCATGCTCGGTGCACACGTCGAACGTGTGAAAGATTGAAATTCCCATCAGAACCCCGAAGATCACGCCCATGCTTCTCATCACCAACGCCCGCATCGCCTCGGAAAACTCTTCGGATCTCACCTCGGCTGAGGTCCTGCTCGCAGACGGAAAAATCCAGCATATCGGCACGGGCCTGAGCGCCCCGGTTGGCACCCGCATCATCGACGCCGCTGGCCGCATCCTGATGCCGGGCATGTTCGATACCCACGTCCATTTGCGCGAACCCGGATTCGAAGCCAAAGAAACCATCGCCTCTGGCACCGAAGCCGCCATCAATGGCGGCATCACCGGCGTTGTCATGATGCCGAACACCTCACCCGCCATCGACTCCGCCACCGTCGTCGCGCAAGTGCTCGAAACCGCAAAACGCACCGCACGCATCCCGGTCTATACTTCCGGCTGCGTCACCAAAGGCCGCCATGGCAAGGAACTCGCCGGCATCGATGGCATGCGCAAACTCGGCGTAAAAATGCTCACCGACGATGGTGATACCACCGGCGATCCCGCCGTCCTTTACCGCGCCATGCAATACGCCACCGAGTTCGGCATGTTCTTCGCAAGCCATTGCGAAGTCCCTGAACTCGCCGGCCCGCGCGCCCTCAACGATGGTGAAATGAGCTACCGCCTCGGCATCAAAGGCTCACCCGCCTGCGCCGAGGAAATCATCATCGATCGCGATATCCGCCTCGCCCACGCCACCGGCGCTCATATCCACATCCAACACGTCTCTAGCAAACTCGGCATGGAAACCATCCGCTGGTGGAAATCCCGCGGCGATGTCCGCGTCACCGCCGAAGTCGCCCCCCACCACCTGCTTTTCACCGATCAATACATCGGCGACTTCGACACCCACTACAAGATGAACCCGCCGCTGCGCACCCAAGCCGACAACGACGCGTTGTTAGAAGGCTTGCTCGACGGCACTTTCGACCTCATCGCTACCGACCACGCGCCGCATACGCCCTTTGAGAAATCGCAGGATTTTGTCAGCGCACCTAACGGCATCACCGGCCTCGATACCGCGCTCGTCTCGCTGCATCACTACTTTGTCGCCACCGGAAAATTCGGTTGGAACCTCATGGTGAAACGTTTCTCCGCCGAGCCCCGCCGCTTCATGGGTCTGCCCGCCGTTTCCATTGAAGAAGGCCAACCTGTGGATCTGATCCTCTTCGATCCCGAAAAAGAAACCACCTTCACCAAAGACTTCATGAAATCGAAGTCCCAAAACACGCCGTTTCTCGACAAGACGCTCAAAGGAAGCGTGGATCTCGTCGTTCTCGGCAACGAAGTGCTTCTTGATGCGGAACTGCGCGGCTAAAACAATGATGCAATTTGTCTCAATCGCCCCGGCCAAAAATTAAAGTCAGTTAAGAAACTTCCGTAGCTTCCGCTGACGAGGATTGCTTGGGCGATCATCCCCCGGTTTATCGGGTTTGATCTCTTTTTCGAGCGTGGTGAATTTATCACTACTTGTGTTTTTGCCGATCACGGTTTCGCCTTTTTTGCAGACGACTTTCCATTCCTCGAGAGACTCCTCGAACTCACGATACTTGCTTTCGACTTTGCTCAGCTTAATCTTACCAAGATCAAGCGTGACCGAGGCGTTGGGCTTCATCTCCGGGATTTTTATTGGAGCCAACGATTCCTTAACGATCTTTTTATGATCTCCCAGTGTACGCTCCAGCAAAACATCACCGGATAACATCGCCCCATCAACAACGGTTGAACTCACATTGGAGATGATGACCCGCAAAGTTACGATTTTGTCTTTCACTTCAGTCCGTGGCCCGATTTTCTCCTGCTCAGTATTTGTTAGGTGACGCTTAACCGATAGTGAAAGAAGTGGCTTAGCTACCTCCTCGGCAAAAATTTGCGAAGTGAGGGCAAACGCCATGGTGAGCGCTGCAATCGACATGATTGATTTTTTCATCACCAAAGAAACACCACAGAAACGGGTTAGTTTCAAATAATGAAAAACGTTTGAAAGACGCTCTGAATCCCCATGGTAGTAGTCGCTTCTGATCGTCTTGAGGTCGGCAAATCGAGACGGCAAATGCCGGTCTGCGGTCTGCCGGGCCGTGCGATGAGAGGATTTTATCAAAAAAGGAGAATTACCAATGAACGAAACCACGAATGATTTGCAGGCCGTCGAAAGATTGGGTGAGGCGCGGGACAAGATCGTTACCGAATTGCGGAAGACCATTGTCGGCATGGACGACGTCGTTGACGAAATGATGATCGCCATTTTTGCGCGGGGTCACTGCCTGCTGGTGGGTGTCCCCGGGCTGGCCAAGACCTTATTGGTCAGTTCGCTGGCTAAAACCATGTCGCTGGGTTTCAAGCGCATCCAATTCACGCCCGACCTGATGCCTTCCGACATCACCGGCACCGAGCTTTTGCAAGAGGATCCCGAGACCCACCGCCGGAGCTTCAAGTTCCAAAAAGGCCCGGTTTTCACCAATTTGCTGCTCGCCGACGAGATCAACCGAACCCCCCCAAAGACCCAGGCGGCGCTCTTGGAAGCGATGCAGGAAAAACGGGTTTCCTCCGGCGGCGAGGACTACAAGCTGGATGCGCCGTTCTTTGTGTTGGCCACCCAAAACCCGATCGAACAAGAAGGAACCTACCCGCTCCCGGAAGCCCAGCTCGACCGATTCCTGTTCAACATCATGGTCAAGTATCCGAGCCAATCGGAAGAACTCGACATCATGCGCAGCGTCACCACCGATGATGAACCGGTGACCAATCAGGTAGTGGACGGTCCAACAATTCTTGAGTTCCAACGTCTGGTGCGCCGCATCCCGGTGGCCGACAACGTGTTCGAATATGCCGCAGCCTTGGTGCGGGCGACACGCCCTGGTCAACCGGGCACACCCGACTTCGTCAACAAGCTCATGTCATGGGGAGCCGGCCCTCGCGCCTCGCTCAATCTCATCGTCGCCGGCAAAGCACGAGCCGCTCTGCGTGGCCGCACCCACGTCACCATCGAAGACATCCGCGAGCTGTGCCTGCCAATCCTGCGCCATCGTATCATCCCGAACTTCGCTGCGCGTTCCGAAGGGATGACCTCCGACACCCTCGTGCAGAAACTCCTCGAGGCGATCCCGGCCAACGGCAAGTGATTCTGAAGTCTGACTCCCGACCTCTGACTCTCTAACCATGTCCGTCCACCTGCCAGAAACGCAATACCTCGATCCCGAGGTGTTGCAAAAAATCGGCGACCTTGAGCTGATCGCACGGGAAATCGTCGAAGGCTTGCGCGTGGGAAGTCACCGCAGCCCGCTGCGGGGATTCAGCACGGAGTTCGCCCATCACCGTCAGTATTCCCCCGGGGATCCGATCAAATCCATCGACTGGCGCGTGTTCGGGCGCACCGAGAAATATTTCACGAAACTCTACGAGGCGGAGACGAATTATGACTGCCATATCCTGGTCGATTCCAGCGCCTCGATGACGTATGGATCGGGAAAGGTGAACAAGCTGGAATACGCGAAATTTCTCGCGGCTTCGATTGCCTACATGGTGTTGAAACAACGGGATTCCGTCGGGCTTTCCGTGTTTGACTCGGAAGTGCGCACTTATATGCCACCGCGCTCTTCGATGAGTGTAATTCTGGAAATCGACCGCATGCTCAGGGTGACCAAGCCGATCCCGAAAACCACGATTGCCAAGCAACTGCAAGACATCGCCTTGTTGATCAAGCGACGTTCGTTTGTGGTGTTGATTTCAGACATGTTTTCGAATCTGGACGACATCATGTCCGGCCTCGACCACCTCAAATTCGCCGGGCACAACGTCATCGTCATCCAACCGCTCGATGCCTATGAGCTGGAGTTTCCATTCAATGGAACATGGGAATTCGAAGGCCTGGAAGGCGAAGAACCGCTGATCACCCAAGCCGATCGGATGAAAGAGTCCTACTTGTCCCAATTGAATCAATTTCTCGGTGAACTGAGCGCACGCTGCATGGGCAGCAATATCGATTATACCATGGCTAACACCAAGCTCCCCCTCAACGCGGCGCTGAGTGAAGTCGTCTTGAAACGACAAAACCTGAGCACCCCATCGTCCCAAGCCAGATCATGAGTTTTCTCAATCCATTGTTACTCGTTGCGGCGCTCGGGATCGGGTTGCCGATCATCGCCCACTTGCTCAACCGCGTGCAAGTCCAGCGCACCCAGTGGGCGGCGATGCAGTTTCTCAACCGCAGCGTGCGGGTGCGCTCGCGCCAGATCAAACTGCGCGATCTGTTGCTACTCATCCTGCGCTGCCTCGCGATGCTGTTGTTGGTTTTCGCCTTGGCGCGTCCGGCATGGCAGGGTGACACCGCATCGTGGATTCCCGGAGAAAAGCGCGCGGGCGTGGTCATCGCACTCGATGGTTCATTCAGCATGCAGCATGGCGAAAAAGACGCATCGCGTTTCCAGCGTGCCATGAAACAAGTTGCCGCCATCAGCGGAAAAATCAAGGCAGGTGATCCGGTCACCTTGGTTCTGTTAGGCGGAAACGAGAAGCTCATCGCCCACAACATGGTTTTTGATCCCGAGCGATGGGACGATCTCATACAACAGGTCTCGGCGACACCGGCGGCCATGGAATGGGACAGCGTGCCAAAACGCCTCAAGGAACTGGCCGAAGGCATGGATGCCGCCCGCAAGGAAGTGTACATCATCACCGACGTGCAGGCGCGTGATTGGAAAGGCCGGTCCACCCAGTTCCACGAAGCACTGACGGATTTGGGCGCGAGCGCCACCGTATTCATGGTGCCGATCGCCGGCGTATCCGCGAATTTGGCGGTGACGGATCTGAATCTGGTTTCGGGCGCGCTTCGCAAGGGCACCATCGCACGCTATCAGGCCACCGTGCGGAATTGCGGAACAGATCCGGTCACGAATGTCCAAGTCCAGTGTAAAGTCGATGGTGCCCAGATCGACAGCAAATCGATTCCACTCATCGCCGCAGGCGCATCGGAAACGGTTTCCTTGTTCGTGCCGTTTCACAATGCCGGATCGACGCCGATCACCGCGGAAATCTCCGGTGATCTCTTGCAAGTCGATAACGTGAGGCGCGCCGTGGCCGTCGTGAGGGATCGTGTTTCGGTCCTATGTGTCGATGGTTCGTCCGGAGGCGATGCGGGCAGGCTTGTCAGCGCGGCTCTTACGGCGCGTGGCGATGGCGCGGAGGACGAGGACTACACCGTGCGCTCCATTCCATGGCTGTCCTTTCCGGCGGAGGATCTCGGGAAAGTCGATGTGATCATCCTCACCGATGTGCCGGAAATCACAGTGGAACAAGCCACCCAGCTCTCCCGCTTTGTGCGCGAAGGAAACGGCCTGGTTTGGTTTGCAGGTGATGATGTGAAAGGCGCATTGTGGAATGAACGCGCCGGCGAAGGCAGCAGTCCGCTGCTGCCCGCTTTGATTGGGCCGTCGCTCGATACCCGTGATACCGCCGGAGCCGGAAAACCGCTCGATCCGAACATGCCCGATCACACGGTTTGTCTGCCGCTGCGCTCGCTGGCTGAAGATTTGTTGAGCGAAACCCGTTTTCTGAAATGCCTGGAGCTGCAACCCACCCCATCCAGCTTCCCGGTGCTGCGCCTGGCGGGAAGCGGAGCCCCTGTGTTGATAGAGCAGTCGCTCGGACGCGGTCAGGTTTTCATGTTCGCCACCTCCGCGCAAACCACTTGGAACAACATGGCTCTGACTCCGGTGTTTCCGATGCTCATGCAGCAGATCGTCACCTATCTGGCCGGCCGCGAATTCGAGCGCCCGCAAACGGTGGGCGAATCGCTTTCTCTCTTCTTCGTCGAGCAACCGGATGCCAGCGACGCGGTGTTCGATACGCCATCAGGCAAAACCATCACCGTCCCCGTGCGCGAGTATCGCAAGCAATACGTGGCCATGATCGAAAAAGCCGATGAGGTGGGATTCTATAAAGCCCGGGTCAGCGTGCAGTCGGCCGGCATGCCGGTAGCGGTCAATGTCGATACCCGCGAGTCCGACGTCGCATGCCTGCCAGCATCCGAACTTGCCAGCCATCTTGAAGGCACCGGCATCACGATCGCGACCAACGAATCGGATCTCCTGGCTGCCATTGACATGATCCGCACAGGCCGCTCGTCCTGGAGATTCTTCATGATGCTCGGCTTGGCATTCTTGCTCATCGAATGCCTTTTTGCAGATCGACTGCTGCGCCGTCAAGAATCACGGAGCACCCAACACGAACCCATGCCATCCGGCGATTTAGGAAAACAAGATGCTTGAGAAAATTTCCAGCTTTACCCGGATAGAAGATGTTTTCCTGGCGCGCCCGACCAGCGTGGTCGCCCTATTGGCCACCCTCATCGGCATTCTCGCGCTCGGGGCGTATCTGTATCGTCGCTCCTGGGGATTGGGCCCCGGCATGCGGGGATTTCTGGCTGTCGCCCGGGTGATCGTGCTGGCGCTGGTTGTGATTGCCTTGCTGGAACCGACTGCGGTGGTGAAGGAGACCCAGACCAAAATGCGCGGCCTGCCGGTTCTGTTGGACATCTCCGAGAGCATGGCGATGAAGGATCAGCGCAAGAGCCCTGAAGACATCATGGAAGCGGCTTCCGCATTGGGCCTTGTGAACAAGGAAGACAAGCAGGATGCCGATCGCGCGGTGATGTCGCTGGATGCGAATCAGCGCCAGGCCGTCGCCGCATCGTCACGACTCGATCTCGCCAAGGCTGTCCTAACCAAATCAGAGCAACCCCTGTTCGGAACGCTCGGTGAGAAACTCGATCTCAGTTATCATGTGTTCGGAAAATCACCCCGCATGATCAGCGATGCCCTGGTGCTCAAGCCAACGGAGGTCTCAGGTCTGCTTGCGGACCAACCGGTGACATCCATCGCCGAGTCGCTCGATATGGTCGCCAATTCCGGCGGCGTTCCTCCGGCGGGAATCGTGCTTTTCTCAGACGGGATCGACAACGCCTCCTCGCTCCGATCAGAAGCGATCCTGCGCGACCTTGGCTCGCGAGGCATTCCGGTGTTCACGGTTCCCGTAGGTCTTGCCGACCCTGATGATGTTTCGCTCCGCAACATCGTCATGCAGGAAGTGGCGTTCTCGGGCGATCGCGTTCCGGTTCGTGTCCAGATCCAATCGAAGGGCTACGAGAAACGCATGGCAAGACTCTCGGTATCGCTCAACGATCGCAACGTATCCCAGAAAGAGATCAGGCTTGAGGGCGGCTTGCAGTTTGAAGACATCGATTTCCGCGTAGATCTCTACGAAAAAGGCGCGGCCCGCATCGCGGTGGTCATCGAACCGTTCGGCGATGAAATTTCAGCTGAAAACAACCGCATCGAGCGCAGCATCCGGGTCGTCAACGAAAAGGTCAAGGTGCTCTATATCGAGGGCAACGCGCGCTGGGAGTTTCGCTATCTATCCGCCATTCTGAAGCGCGACCCGCGTATGGATGTGACATTCATCGCCTCAAGCGTCGGCCCGCAAATCGCCCGGAATTCACCCGATCACATCGAGCGGTTTCCGAACAAGCGGGAAGAAGCGTTTAAGTATGACTTGGTGATTCTGGGCGATACCGATTCGGCATTTTTCAGTGAAGAAGAACTGGAATTGCTCGAAGAATTGATCCGTGACCGGGGCGCCTCGCTGTTGATGCTTTGTGGCCCGATGTATTCGCCACTTTCGTATTCCGGCACCCCGCTCGAATCGATGTTGCCAGTGCGCTTCGATCCGGAGAGCAAATGGGAGGATGTGCCTGAAACCGTGTATCCCGTGCTGACGCCCGAAGGACGCAGCAGCATGGTCATGACGCTGGAGCACAAGAGCGCGGAAAACGACCGCGTCTGGAGTCGCGTGGCTCCCCTCGATCACCTACCACCTTTGCTCGGACCAAAACCCGGCGCCACCGTGTTGGCCACTCTTTCCGATGCCGGCTCGGGATCCCAACGCTACCCGCTTGTCGCATGGCAACGCTATGGCACGGGAAAATGTATGTCACTTGCCACGGACCGCTTGTGGCGGCTGCGCTTCAATACCGGCGACAAGTATCACTGGCGCATCTGGTCGCAAAGCATCCAGTTTCTCACGCTTTCCCGCTTGATGGGTGAGCACAAGCGCATTCGTTTGGAAACGGACCGCGCCGTCTATCCGCTCGGCGGACAAGGCCGGCTCTACGCCCATGTGCTCGATGAGGACTATCAGCCTGTGACGCAATCCGGCTTCGATGTGTTTGTCGGCGCCCTCGACGGCGGAGAGAGGAAGGAAAAAATCAGCCTGCGTCCGGATCGCAATCAGCCGGGACTATATGAAGGATATTTTTCTCCACCCGGACCGGGACGTTACCGGATGGAAGCGAATGAAGACGATCTGCCGATTTCCAATGCCACGGAGTTTCAGGTGCTGGATGCGAAGACGGAATTGGTCGATACCGACATGCGCCTCACGCAGATGAAACGGATCGCCGAACTGACCGGCGGAGCCTGCCTTCCGATTCAGCAATTGGGTCAACTCACCACCCTCGTCAATAAGGAGCCCGTCACCACGACAGTCCGCTCGGAACGGGCCTTGTGGGACAATGCCCTGGTTGCCCTGCTGCTTATCGGATTGCTGGGAGCCGAGTGGATCCTGCGCAGAAAACACGACCTTCCCTAAACATGGAAAAACCACCCTCAGCCCTCGACGCCAGTTTGCACGCGGTGTGGCGTCGCACCCAGAAAAAGCATCTCAGCGTCGGCTTGCTGGTGATGAGCATCTGGGCAATCCCGATTTTCCTCATCGGAATGTTGGTTGATCGCTACGCCTTTTTGCCATCTGCCGGACGGTGGGTGATCCTGCTGGTTTTGCTCAGCGTATCGCTCTATCAGGCATGGCGGAATGGCTGGCTGCGCCTGCAACGCTTCGATTCGCAGCGCAGCGCGCGGCAAATCGAGAGCCAGCAACGCGGACTCGACAGCCTGCTGACTACGGCGGTGCAATTCCGCGATAGTGGCGCCACTCCCGGCACCTCTCCCTCGCTCTGGCAAGCCGCTTTTCACAAGGCGGAGGAAGCCTCCAAGAGTCTGCACATGGCGGACATCGTGAGCTTCTCCACGCTGAAGCGCCCGCTGCGTTTGGCCGTTATCATGGCAGCGGTGATAGGAGCGGTGGCAATCATCAACGGGCCCTTCCTCATGGCTGGCTTGACGCGGATTTTCGCTCCGTGGTCGACCGTTGCCTATCCCACGAAAACCCACATCAAACTCGGCGAACGCACGCTCATCTTGAAAGAAGGCGATGCCGCGAAGATCGAGGCCCACCTTTCAGGAGATGTCCCGGAATCCGCCGAATTCGAATTGGTCACCGGTGAAGGACGCCCGAAGGAGATCGATATCGAGGTTCGCAATGGCATCGGCACCTATGCCATCGCATCCGCCTCCCGGGACTTCCGCTACCGCATCAAGGCCGGTGACGCGCGCAGCGATTGGCATGAAGTACGGGTGATTCCCGCTCCACGCATCAATGAGGTGAAGGTCTTGCTAGATTATCCCGCCTACCTGCAAAAACCCAAGGAAACGGTGGAAGCGCTCACTCTAACCGTTCCCGAAGGCACTCGCGTGAAATGGCAGCTCACCTTGGACCAACCGATCCGCAAGGCCGTCTTGAATCGCGATGGCCAGGAACCGCTCGAACTGGAAATCAGCGAAAACGGGCGCGAACTTCTCATCGATGAACTGGTGCAGGCATCGCGTGGCTATAGCTTCTCATGGGTGGAAAAAAACCATGGTTTCGAGTTCTCCAGCCCGCGCTATCACATGCAGGTGGCATCGGATCAAGCGCCACGCGTGGAACTGGTTTCACCGGATTCAAACGTCGTTGCCATGCTGGGGCGCCAACTCGATCTCATCCTGCGCGTTCAAGACGACCACGGCATCGGCTCCGCGACGATCACGCATCGCGTCAATCTGAGGCCTGAAAAGACCGTCGCACTCGCCAAGCCGCCGGTAAATGGCGAAGGCGAGCAAAAGATCGATTGGGATTACCGCAAGGAACTCACCGATCTGAATATCGGCGACACGGTTTCATTCATGGTGGAAGTCGGCGACCGCTACCCAACGCCCCACCTTGCCCGCACGGAAACACGCCGCATCACGTTCGTATCGCGTGAAGATTACCTCGCCCAAATCGAGAAAAAACTGGATCGTTTGCTGACACGGGTGCGCGCCATTTATCGACAAGAGCGTGCCGCCCACACACTGGTGCGCGGCCTCGATGCCACACAGGACAGCTTCTCCCAAACCTGCCAGTTAGAGGCAATCCGCCAGGAAATGCTCCGCGAACAACTCAAACAAACCGCCGCAGAGGTCAGGCTGCTGCTTGCGGATTTGAGCGTGAATCAAATCTCCGACGCTGTCGAAAACGAATCGCTCAAGCTCATCTGCACGGAATTGGATACCATCGCCGATCAGAGCCTTGCTCAAGCAGCCACCCTGTTGCGGGAACAGGCGGGATTGAATTCCAAAGAAGTCAAAAAGGGAGCGAACTCCATTGCAGCGGACGCGATGGTGAACAGGGCCGCTCGCGAACTTGGAAAAATCGTATTGCAGCGCGGCATCGATGCGGCACGTGAAGTGTTTGCACTTGAACTTGAAATGATTGCGCAGGAACAAGGGATACTCCGGCAGCGCGCCATGGATCTGGAATCCGCTCCGGACGATCAGTCGTTGGAATTGCTTTCGAAACAACAAGCGGAACTCGAGATCTGGACCGCATCCTTGATCAAGGATTTGGAGCAAGGCATGCGTTATGACAAACGCCCTCTTTCCGTCTTGGGACTGAATCGCCGCATGAAGGATTTGCGCAATTCCGGGGCCGAAACCCGCATGAAAGAAACCGCAGCTCACATCCAGAAGCGGGAATTCACGCAATCAACAGGCAATCAGTCACAGATTATCAAGCCTTTGCTCAAAGCGGAGTTCAGCGTCCGGACTGGCGCGGAATACGCAGCCATCAAGGCAAACTGCGATCTCCTCGATTCCCTGCTCGCCGGACAAGTCAAGCTCCGCACGGAATGCGAAGCCATGACCGACGAGCAATTTGACGGCAAACGCGCGGAAATCATCGCCAGTCAGAAAATGCTCCACAAGCCACTGTTGCAGGCTCTCATTCCATCCATACCCGCGCCTCGCGCCCGCTTGTTCGATAAAGCCCTGCCGATAATTCCTCCGGTTGACGCCCTGCGTTCCGCAACGGAGAAAAGCATGAGCGAAACAATGGCGGAGATGGAAAATGGCAAGAAAGAAGCGGTAACCGCCAAACTGCAAGCCACCGAAAAATCACTCCAGGCACTCAGGGAAGTTGTTAGCACATGGTCAGCCCAGCTGGCAATGCAAACCCAAGGCCTCACTTCACTCGTTTCCAACTCAGTGAACCGCGTCACACGGATTGAAGACTGTGAAAATCGTCAGATCGCCCTCATTGATCAATGTGAAGAGGCTGCTCTGGATAAAAAGCCCGTCAAACTTTTGGCAGAGACCCAGCGACGTCTCGCTCATGAAATGAACGCTTTCAAGAAAGACCTGCTGGAGCAGGATAAATCGAACCCTGACAGGAATGTGCAGCCGCTTTTGATTCAAATTGAGAGGATTGCGGACGCCATGACGAAAGCCGCGACCGTGCTGGAAGCGGATAAAGCGGAGGATGCTTTGGCGGATCAGGAAACGGCATCCAAAGCCCTGGCGGCCACCAAGGAGTTGATTTTGGCACAAAGCGCGAGGCTGGCCTTGTTGCAGGGGATTTTCGCATTCCAGCGCTCGGTCACCACTTCCTATCAGGCGACGGTTGATATTGTCGATCAACAGAACGATCTGATCAAGGAGACCAAGGCCGCGGGTGACAAGGAGGCGAAGAAACTGATTCCTTCCATGAAAAACCTGCACCAGTGCCTCGCCGATGCCGCCCCGCTCCTGGATGCGGTGGCCATCCGACTGGATGCCGGCTCCGCGCTTCTCTTTGCAGGATCCGATGTGGAAGATGCGATGACCTCGATTGAAGATGGAGATACGGAAGATTCACTCGATGCCCAGGAAGGCGCGGCGGAGTCGCTGACCAAAGTAAAGACCATCATCCATTCCGTAACCGAGCAAACAACCTACCTGGCGGAGATCATCGAGTTCCTTCACGAATCCATGGCGGATTTGACATTGTTGGAATCAGATCAACAGCAACTCCGTCTCAAGCTTGAGGCCAAGCCGGATGCGATACCGGCGGATGTCATGAAACGCATGGAGGATTTGCAAAAAACCACCGAGTCGCATGGCCGTGTCATCCAAGGTGTGATGGGCACTCTGGAGACCTTCAGGGCTTACAAGAGCACAAGGTTGGCGGCGCAAATCGAAAAGCTGAAAAGCACGAACAAAGCCGTTGATCCCAAGTTGCTGGAGGAAGCTAAGAGCATTGTGGATTACACACAAGCCGCCAAGTCCATGGCGGAGGCCATCCGTTTGGGTAAGACAGGCAATACCGCCGCGGCAGTGGAGCAAATGAATATCGCGGAGAAGTCGCTCAAGGCGAATGGCGAGCAGATCTTCACCGTGATCACCATGATCCACGGCCTCTCGATCGTCGAGGTGCTTCCCACGTCTCCCCCGGAACTCCCTCTCTTGTTGGAGGTTCTGGCCCTGGCCAGCGATCAAAGGCAAATTTACAATCAAGCTCGATTCGGAAAGGACGTGGCGATGTCTGATCTGGTGAAGCTTCAGCAAAAACTCGAACCCCGATATGGGAAGCTGATTCAAAACGACAAGCCGCACGCCATGCTGGTACGCGCGCAACAAAGCACACGCATAGCCACGGAAACCTCCACGCGCGATGACTCGGTGAAATCACTCGCGATCGCCGATGAATCGCTCCGGCATTATATCATCGAGCAAGCGCTGATTCTCGATACATCGCTCAAACCCCCAGCGGCTTCGGACATCCCAGCCGAGTCGGAATCAACCGATCTATCGGTATCCGACCTGGCGAGCAGCGCGGCCGATTTCGCAAGTGGAGAAGCGCCCAAGGACAAACGCACCGAGTGGGAAGTGCTTGGAACGAGAAACCGCGCCGCCCTTAATCAGAATTTCGCCCGCGAGCTCCCACTCGAATTCCGGGGCATGCTCAAAAATTACTACGAGAAAGTTGCAAAATGATTCTTATGAAGTTTGGAAAATCAACATGCCAAATGGCTCTGGCGGCCATCGCTCTTCTGAGCGTGTTTCCTGCCAGCCTTTGCGCGCAGGCCGCAAAGGCCCCCAAGCCTGCCGGTCATACCGAATCGGATGACAAAGAGGAAGTAAGCCCGACAGAGCTCACCGAAGCCGCCGACCGCGCCATCGAGAAGGGCTTCGCGTATCTGATCGCCAGCCAAAAACCGAATGGCGCATGGACAAGGGATGACGGCGCATACGACATCGGCGGAACCTCACTCGGCCTGATGGCATTCATGGTCAAAGGCCATTTTCCCGGATTCGGCCGCTACGGAGTGCCACTGGATAAAGCGAAAAGCTACCTGCTCTCCAAAGCCAAGGAGTCGAAAAGCGGAGTGATGGGCGGCATGTACGAACACGGACTGTTCACCCTTGCTCTATCAGAATTATGGGGCATGACCCGCAATGTGGAAGACAACAAGGAAATCCAGGCAGCTTTGGAAAAAGCGGTCGAAGTGATCTTGCGTGCGCAAAGCCCCCTTGGAGGTTGGCGATATTCGGCGCGTCCCGATTCCGGTCAGGACACCTCGGTGACCGCCACGGTCTTCATCTCCCTCGCGTCCGCGCAGCAAGCCGGCATCCTCGTTCCCACCGAAACCATCGACCGGGTGGTCGGATATCTTCGTGAGCAGGTTTGGAATGAGGGAACCGGCGGCTTCGGATACATGGGTAATAGCGGAACCACCATCGCCTGCACCGCAGGCGGTGCCTATGTCGCCCAACTCTGCGGCAAACGTGACACTGAGTGGGTCGGCGCCGCCATCCGCTATCTCGAAAACAACTCAAAGGCATTTACCCGCAAGGAAATCGGCTACTATTATTACGCGCACTACTATGCCATTTCCGCGATGGTACAGGCAGGTGGCGATCATTACTCCAAATGGTATCCTCAAATCCGCGATTCCCTCATCCAACTCCAGCAACCCAACGGCTCATGGAATGAAAAGGAAAACGATTACCCGAGCAATACCCCGATGGCGATCATCATCCTCGGCACTCCGCATTGCTACATTCCCATCTACCAACGCTGATCCACGAATTTTTTCTCAAATTCAAACGCAGCCATCACTCGAATCCAATGATCGATCTTATGAATATCAAAAAAACTGTCATCGTGGCCTTTGCCGCCATGCTCGGCTTAGGCATACCCGCCCATGCCGCCCGCAAGAATGTGGAGCAGACACCACTCACCGACCGTGGCAATACGCTTCTAACCAAATACACGAAGATGCTCGACGAGTGGAAGGCGGAAACCAAGGCGGCATTACCTGCTTTGGATGAAGCGAAAAAAGCGGCATTCGTGAATGCTCGCGCCGAATGGAACGCCATCAAACCGCCTGCGGAAGGAGCCCCTCCCGCAGATGGAAACAAATACACCGCTGCCCGCGAACAAGCCGAAATCAAGGTGCTGACCGCGGCCAGAGTGGTGCTTGCTGACTTGAATGGATTCCTGGCCAGCGACAAACTGGATGGAACCTTGATGAAAATCGCGATTTTCACGCATGCCACTCCCCACGGAATGGCGGAGTTCGCCCAAGCCGGGCCGGAACAGGAAAAAATCATCGACGACTTGCTGGCGAACCAACCGCTCATGAAGCAAATCCTCGAAGCCGGTGGCGCCAACGGCGGTTCCTATGGTCAAGCCATGCAGATCTATGCCGCGATCCAGAAAGCAAGCGAGCGCTCGCGTGAGGTCGGCAGCATTTTCCAAAGACTCGCACTGGGTACGAGTTTGCATACTCCATGGAAACTCGGCTCGGAAAAAACCGGCGTTTATGGTGTCGTCCATGTATCCGAACTCAAGTCGGACCAGGTGGAGCGGTATATGTATTATGAAAAGTCATTTCTCGAAGGCGAACTGGATCCTGCCTTCAAGGACATGACGACTTGGGAATGCCGGTTCATCACGGATTCGCCTTATAGCAACGAAGAACTCTCATGGTGCAGACAAATGATGCGCAACTACCGCCCCGACCACGTCACCAACCCGGACTACAAGTGGCGCTATGCACGCATTGTGAAGACCGACGTGCCATACGGCACACCTGCTGACGCCGATGGACCGCTTCTGGGCAGAATGAAAGAACTGGGCAGCATCACCCAGCAAATCATCGCTCTCGGCGGCATTTGCGGCCCACGCGCATTCTTCGGTCGCTTTTCATTGCGTGCCTTCGGCATTCCCGCCAAGCCATCGACACAGACCGGCCATGGCGCCCTCAGCCACTGGACACCCGATGGGTGGACCATCTGTTTCGGCGGATGGTGGTCTATCGCATGGTGCGGCCCGCAAGGAGGACTTGACTTATTGTTAGAAACACAGGCGCGGAGATACTTTGATGAATATTTCAAGGTGTTGCGCGCCCAATGGATGGGCGATGCCCTCGACGAAGAAGATGTGGACCTCCGCATGTATGGAGAAGGTGGCGGCTTCTGGGATAGTCTCGCTTTCTGCAAAAAGCAGGTCTTGGTCAAGGATGCCGAGATCAAGGCGCTCGAGCTAACCGGCGGCATGCAACTCGGGGAATCCGACGAATTGACGGGCGATGAAGTCGGCAAGGAAATCGAAATTCCGGAAGAGGACCGCAAGATCGTCACCGACAATGGCGTGATGACCATCCCCGCTCTCGCCTGTTACTCGCCCAAAGAACCATCAGATCGGGTTTTGTTCATGAGGTCCTGGGGTAACAAGGGTTCCCAACTTCATTACAGCCGCCTCGGAAGTCGTCCCGAGTTGGTCAAATACCGCTTCGAAGTTCCAACAGCAGGCGAATACGAGCTCACCGCACAACTCTCGACGGTTTCGTTTAAACAGGAAATCATCGTCCGGGTGAATCGCGAGGAACCGGTGACACATGCAATCCCCTATACCAAAGGCATGTGGGCGGAAACACAGCCGCTCAAACTGAAACTCGAAGAAGGGAAAAATACGATCAGTATCACCGCGCGCACACCGAACCGCGGTTTCAGTATCAAAAGTTTCCAGTTGAAGCCGGTAAAGTGAAGAACCCGCACCTAGCAGGCCGTATTCCCATTTCATGAGATCACACACCCGCACTGGCATTCTCTGCCTCCTCGCTGTCGCGGCGCTCTGCTGCCCGGACACCACATGGGCGCAGGACAAAGCCACCCCCATTCCGGCAGAACAAATCAAGGCTTTTGAGGACGCTCTGACCGGCAACAAGGATGAATCCTCCGCCGCACGCAAACGGCTGGCGGTGAAGCGCATGGTCCGTGATGCAGGGGAACTGCTGCAAGCCCACCCCACCGCCCCCAACCGCTTCGAGCTTCTCGCCCTGTTGTTCCGCGCCCAGCAGGGACTGGCGCAAGCTGACAATTCCAAGGAAAACCGTGAGGCTGTATTGGAAACATGCAGACTTCTGGCCGCCGCGCCCGATGAACATGCGGCGCTCCGGTTCGACGCGGATTTGCTGCTCTCCCAAAGCGAGATGGTCCGCAAGGGTGCCGACACGCGTGAACGGGCGCAGGCCCTGATGACTCTTGTTGGGCGCTACACCGGCACCGCCGTTGAGGTAAAAGCCATCAAGGTTGCCATCGCGATGGCACTGGAACTGGGCGACACCCTGATCATCGACGACCTGATGGAAATCATCGCGGAACGTTTTTCGGGGGATCTGGAAATGATCGCATACCAGCGTGAGAAACTCGGCGGTCAGGTGGTCGATGCTTGGTTCACCGGCACCTTCGAGACATCCGATGGCTCGGTGATGCGCTTTCCGATGGAAAGCATAGGCAAGACCACCATTCTGTGTTTCTGGTCAAAGGAAGAAGAATCATTGAAGCACCTTCGGGCGATTGCCGCATCCGCCAAGGAACACCTGGCCAATAGTTACGGGCGCATCCAGATCATCAGCTTCAATGTGGATGAACTGCCAGATGCCGGGGAAAGCATCCTGCGAGACCTCGGTGTGGACTGGCCGGCCCTGCGTCTTCCAGGCGGACGCGAAAACCCCTACTACCGCACCTTCCCGACGCGTGATCCCGGATTCATGACGCTTAGCCCCACGGGGCGTGCCGCGCTATTGATGTCGGGTTCCTGGAAAAACAACAGTCCCACTAAAGTCGACCCCACCAAAGTCGATAAAGAGGTGCAACCGGACTACACCCGCATGTTCACCGTTGGCATCGAGAGGGAATGGGCGGGAGCCCGCTACACCAGCCAGCTGAACTCACTTCTAACCGGTGAATATCTCGTGCTCGATTCAGAGGAACCGCTCGACCCCATCTTGCCGCCGGAGTTGAAATCACTCGGCGCGCCGGTCTCTCAGCGCCTCACCCGCACCGAGTCATCGGTTCCCGAAGCGACGTTACGTGCCATCCAGGACTGTTTTGTGATGCCGCCGGTCCGCTACAGGACACCCAATGCGGAAATCAAAGCAAACTATGAAAAAGCCGAGGCCTTGTGTGCAAAAGCCATCGCGGATCATCCGCAGGCTCCCGATCTCTGGATCGTGCGCAACCGCCGCATCACCGCCTTGATGGGCCTATGGAAACTCGATGGCGACAACGCGTTCTTCAAACGCGCCGCCGCAGAATCGAAGTTGCTCCTCGAATCAAAACCTCCCACCGGCGCGGATGTCGTCGCACGCTTGTGCCTCGCACGGGAAGCCCTGCGCACTCTGGAAGCCAAGCCGAAACAAGTTATCACGGACTTCTTGACGACGCTGGGCGGCGACAAGGCTCCGGCACCCGCTCTTGCGGCTGCGGCTTTTTTGGCGCTGGAGATCGGAGACCGGAAGCTCCACGAGGAATTCCGCAGAACCATCCTCGATCGGCACGCTGAGAACCCGATGATGTGGTTGCCCGTATCCTACATGCTGGATCGGGACAATCGCTACTGGCTCTATCAGATGCCCTTCAATGCCGGATGGAGCTACGGCAAACGCTCCAGATATTTCCTCGGCAAAGGCGACCCCGAGGATTGCAAGCGCACGCTCACGGCGGAATTGAAAACGATCGATGGAGATTCGTTTCAAATCCCGAAAGACACCGCCGGCAAATGGGCCGTTGTTTATTTCATACCCGCAGGACATCAGGATCCTAAGCATTACACGAAGAACCTGCAGGGCATGATGAATAACTATAACCGATCGCTCGCAGGCCGCTCCCAAAAGGACGTGCAAACCTTCATCGCGGTCCTCGATGACGATGCGCAGAAAGCGCGTGCTCTCATCGACGGGCAGCCAGCCAGCTGGAAAACGGTCGCCGTCCCTGTCGTCATGGTGCCGAACGGACTGCGGAATCCGCTCGTTCAAAAACTCGGCATCATGTCAGAGGATGAGCGTCCGAATGTCCTGGTTCTAAGACCCGATGGCAGCATTGCCGCCATGCTTTCCAAACAAAAAGATGCGATTTTCAACATCATCGACTGGCACGATGAAAGCCTGGTCAAGGCCGCCCTTGAGAAAGGCGATATCGATGAAGCCAAGCGCCTCGCCTTGCAATTCGCACCTGAGCCACCACCGCCATCAACGGATCCCAAGAAGAAAAACATCACCCCCCCACCCCACAGCACCGAGCACCTGCGTGCCAGAGCTCGTGTCTATCTGGCGCTCAAGGACTACGACAAGGCTCTCGCCGATGCTGAAGAAGTCGTCACCAGGCAACTCGGCACTGACGGAGGCATGAGCCTGCGCACCAAGGAACTCGACGATGCCGAGAAATTCCGAGACGCCCTCCTCTTGCTGCAAGTTAGGCCTAAGCCGTAATTTCACGGTCGTGCGTCATCTTAAACCGCCGGGGGGATCAATACCAATGGTTTCACCGCAAGTTTAAGTCGTGGGTGGGTTTTCCCGCAGTGGAGAGGATTACCCGCCAAACCGAATATTGACGCCCATCCGCGCCCATGCAGCAGTGATGTCGCTTTCCAGTTTTTCGAACGTGCTTCCACCGAGGAGAGGCCCCAGAGCCACTTCACCTTGCTGGCCGGCATGGAGACCTTGGAGGAATTTGGTGATACGGCTCGCTTTCCCATCTCCCTCCATGTGGAAAAAGTAATGGGTCAAGAGCAGTCCCACTGCGTAATTGAGGTTCGCGTTCTGCCTTGAAAACGACTCGTAGGGCATCAGAAAAAATTTACGCAGCTTCGGTGCGACGATCTCTGTGCCAACCGCCCGACCTCCAGATTGATCAATGCCATGTGCTGTAACGTAAGCTTTGACGGTATTGCCGTGAACATCAGGGCTGAAATAGCCCCACGTATAAGGCGTGATGGCGATATACTCCGCCACTCCCTCACTGAACCAGCCTCTGGAACCAGGGGCGAAATAAGATACCGGCGTCAATTGGTGAGCAAGCTCGTGAACGAGAACCTTGTTATGCCGACTAACATCCAAGCTGAAGCCAGTTCCACCCTCCTTGAGGCCGAGGCTTTCCATGGGCACCAACACCATGCCGCGGGAGAAAACACCGGCGCTGTTAAGAGGACCGCCCGCCCGGGTGTAGGCTTGCCTAGTCCCGAAAAGAAGGATGTCCAGCCTTCCTCCGCGCTGCGCGACCCCACCGAGGGAGATGGGCAACCCCTTGGCATATTTGCGAGTCGCCTCAAACATGACTGCGAAGTTGCGCAACGCGTCGTCCGTGATGCGGGAGTCGCTGGTAAAGCGATAACCGGGACTTTCATATATGTATCGACCGGCAGTTTTATCTTCAGAGATGACCTTGCAGGCGACCGGCCCATCGAGCCGGACTTCCCTCGGCCACGGACTTCCGAAACTGGCCGCCACCACTTCGTTCTGCACGGCCCGGTCGTTTGTGTTCAGATGTGCTTGATCCGCAGGACTCAGATCTGCGAAGGGCATTGAGAAACGACGTCCGTTGGGCATCACAAAAATTGCGCCGTTGCCATCCAGAGTAAAAAATTCCGCCTCAAAAGTTCGGCCAAGCTTGTTCGTCCATGTGCGTGCATCCGCCGCAACGGACCCAGCCAGCAAAGATCCAACGAGAATCAGTGCCATGTTCACTTTGAGCATGCTTATTTCTAATGACGGGCGAACCCAACGACAAGGATGGGTTGTCGAAATGCTTAAAATCGGCCCTTTCCGATCACCTTGAAAACAAATCCAGCGATTGCTTCCGGGGGAAGGCCTTGCATAATGCTCCACGTTCCACAAAACGAATGCTCACTCTCCTTAAAATACGCAATCTCGCGCTCGTCGATGAACTCTCATGGGAACTCGGCCCGGGCCTCATCGGCATCACCGGAGAGACCGGCGCAGGCAAATCCGTCATCGTCGGCGCCCTGAAACTCGTGCTGGGCGAGCGCGCCGAAAAATCACTCATCCGCACCGGCGAAGACGGCTGTTCGGTTGAGGCCGTGTTTGAACTCAAGGACCCACAGGAAATCAACGCCATCCTCGAAGACGGCGGACTCCCGCCTTGCGATGACACCCAACTCATCGTCCGCCGCGCCATCGGCCAAACCGCAAACCGCCAATTCGTCAACGATTCCCCGGTCACGCTCACCCTCCTCAAGCGCATCGGCGAGCACCTCGTGGACCTCCATGGCCCGCACGACCACCAATCGCTGCTCTCCACCGAGCGCCAACTCGCCATGCTCGACGCCTACGCCGGTGCCGCAACCGCCCACGCGACCTACCGGAAAACCCACCGTGCCTGGCGTGCTAAAGCCACCGAGCTCGACGAACTCCGGCACGCCGAAAATGCCAGCGAACAGGAGATTGAACTCCTCCGCTACCAAATCCAGGAAATCGATGCCGCCAACCTTCGGCCGGAAGACGAACACGAACTCGAAGACCGCTGGCGCCGCGCCACCAACGCCAGCCGCCTCGTGGAAAATGCCGCCGCCGCCGCCGCCGCACTCAGTGGCGATGACGGAATTCTCACTCGCCTCGCCGACGTTCAACGCCTCGTCCGCGATCTCGAAAAATTCGACCCATCGATCCGCGAGCAAACCGGTTCGTTAGAAACCGCCGTGCTCGAACTCCAGGAACTCGAAAGCAATCTCACCGAATACGCCGAGGAACTCGACATCAACCCGGCTGAAGCTTCCGCCCTCGAAGAACGCGTCAATTTGCTAGAATCTCTGAAACGCAAATACGGCCCGTCCCTCGGTGACGTGATCACCCGCCGCGAAACCGCCGCCGTCCGACTTGACACCATCGAAAACCGTGGCGAAAAACTTGCCATCCTTGCCAGCGAGCTTGCCGCATGCGCCGCCACGCTCGACACCGCAGGCAAGGCGCTCACCGCCATCCGTCGCAAAGCCGCCCCCAAGCTCGCCAAAGAAATTTCATCCCAGCTCAAAGATCTCGGTTTCAAACAATCCTCATTCGAAGCCCTGCTTCAGACATTGGCCGAACCCGGACCGCAAGGGTTTGAGTCGATCGAATTCCAGTTCGGCCCCAATCCCGGCGAACCGCTCCTGCCACTCCGCCAAATCGCCTCCTCCGGGGAAATCAGCCGGGTCATGCTCGCCGTGAAATCCGCCCTCGCCGAGCAAGACGCCACCCCGCTCATGGTGTTCGATGAAATCGACGCCAACGTCGGCGGCGAAGTCGCCTGCGCCGTTGGCCGCAAAATGGCCGCGCTTGGCACTCGCCACCAAGTCGTGGCGATCACGCATTTCCCCCAAGTCGCCGCCATCGCAACGCTGCATTTCGTTGTCGAAAAAGAAGTCACCAACGGCCGCACCCGCTCACGGCTTTTCCCCGTAAGCGGCGAAACGCGCATCCAAGAACTCGTCCGCATGCTCGGCGGCGGCGGCGAACACGCCCGCGCCATGGCCGCCGCACTCCTCAACCCTGCGTAAATCTGAGCCTCTTTCCAGTCGGCTCGATCCCGGCAAACAAATCTCCTCTTCCGCTTCGTTTTATGGATAAGGAACCCGACATGCCACAGCTTTCAATCGTCCCGGAAGCACCACCCGCCCCGTCTGAATGGCGTGAGTGGTTAGAAAATCATGGCCCTAAACTCTTGCTCTTCGCCCGCCAGCAAACCCGCTCCCTCGAAGACGCCCAAGATGTGTTTCAAGACGCCATCGTCAAACTCGTGGGGAAAATTCAAAACCATGAATTCGTCGGCGGCCCGGACGCATGGCAAGCCTATCTATACACCACCATCCGCCGCCTAGCAATCGATCTCAGTCGCCGCGAAGATCGCCGTAAACGCCGTGAGGACATCGTCGGCATCGAGGATGTCGAAGCCCATGCCCATGCATTCCACCCGTGGTTCGAAAGCGAATCATCGGAGGACGAAACCCGCAACCAGCTTGAGGTAAAACTCAAAGAATTGCCCGAGAAATTCGCCGAAGTGATCATTATGAAAGTTTGGGGTGAGCGCACCTTTTCCGAGATCGGTGAAATTCTTGGCATTTCCCAAAACACGGCCGCTTCCCGGTATCGCTATGGTCTTGAAGCCCTCAAAAAAAGTCTCGGCGGTGCACGCCGCAGAGGCGACCTTTCGATCTAACTTTTTCAAACCCGTCCCATCATCATGTCATTCGACCCTACCTCCATTGAAGCGGAACTCCGCAGCATCCGCCCTGTCGGCCTTGATGCCAAATTGTTAGATCGCCTCGATGCCTGCACTGAAGACTCATGGTCGGAGTTAACTTCAAGTGAATCACACCTGGAACAACAACTGCGAGTGATCAAACCAACCCAGCTTTCCCCCGCGCTGCTGGCATCCTTGGAAGCCACTTTGCGCGAAGTGCCATTTTCACAGGCGGAAACCATCATTGAATTCCCCATCAAAAAAACCACCACTCCCGCATCGCGCCGCAGTTGGTGGAGCGCGGCCGCCGCTGTGGCGCTCTTTGGAGCCATGACAGCTCTTCTAGTTCCAGTCCATCAAAGCTCGCGTCCACTCGCCGGCAATTCCCCGGAAAAAAACATCACTCCTACAACACCCGCCACCAGCGAACTCATCCCGGCAGGATTCAACCGCGGCCTCAGCGAAGCTAGCGACGAGGGCGTCATCTGGCAATCCAATCAACCGCCCCACCGGGTATTGAAAATGATCTACAAGGAAAAAGTCACTCTCAAGGATGCCAACGGAAAAATCTATCAAATAGAGCAACCGCGCGTGGAATACATCCTAGTTCCAGCAAAAACCGATTGATTCGAATTTTTAAAAACAAATCCATCCTTTTACTACGCCTCTAGTATATCAACGATGAAAAACATTTCATTCAACCCTATGAAAACGGGAGTTCCTGCCACAGTTGCATCGTCCTTATTGATGCTGCTTTCATCGGCATGGGCCATTGAAGCACCGGAGGACGATGCTCCGCCTCCGGTGATCGCCGAAGGATTGCTTGGAATACCGGATGCCAAACCAGCGGCGAATGCCAAAGCGGAAATCGCTTACCTCGGCGTCGTTTCCTCCACAATCCCCGAAATGCTTGCCGCGCATATCGGCATCAAAGAAGGCGAAGGAATTGTCGTTAGAGCAGTCATGCCGGATGGACCTGCCGACAAAGCGGGCATTGCGGTTCACGACGTTATCACCCGTGTGGGCGGCCAAGCGATTGCATCCGCTGAAGATCTCACCCGCCAGATCGGCGGGCACAGGCCCGGCGAATCCATTCGCGTTGATTTGATTCAACAAGGGAAACCCGCCGCCGTTGATGTAACACTCGGCGTCCGCCCTGCCTCCCTCGTCTCAGGAATCGAACCCGGCCCGCTGGATCAACTCAATTTGGATGGCATCCCTGAAGATCTAGCGGACCGCTTGCGTGGCATGGTCCAGGGAAATCTTGGCGGCTTGGAATTGCACTTGGGTGAAGATGGCATCCCTGACGCGGCACCCCAGCTTAACGAAGCGATGCGCAATATGAAACAGCGCATGGAGAGAGCCATGCAAGGCCTCGACGAGCAGAGATTCCCTCAGGAAAATCGAGTCGAAATCCAACAGGATGCCACCATCAAGCTCTTGGATCAAGATGGCAGCATTGAATTGAATTCGAACAATGGCGGCAAAGAAGTCACCATCCGGGACAAAGACCAAAACATCACTTGGACCGGCCCTTGGGATACCGAACAAGACAAGGCCGCCGCTCCAGATGATGTCCGCCGACGAGTAAGCCGACTCAATCTGGACGCACCCTTCCAAGGCAAGGGCATCCGTCTGCGGTTGAACCAAGCTCCCGCGCCGGGTCACGGCGACAAGTAAAACATTTTTTGTGGGTTGATAACGTGGTTGTGTTCATGGAAAACACCCGTGCCGGATCCGTCCGGCGCGGGTGAACCTGCTTACCATCTGTCCAGAATCCTTCACAATTTTGGAATGGTTCCGAGAAATCAGTAAAATTCAATATTGGCACGAATCCCGGCATCGTTCCTGCTAAAGAGCGGTTGAATACCCATGTCGATCCACGTCGCCCTTCACCATCGGACCTCATATCGCTACGATCGCCCGGTAGGGCACGGTGCGCATGTGATCCGCCTCCGTCCTGCACCGCATTGCCGGTCGCGCATTCTCGCCTACAGCCTGAAAGTCGGCCCAACCGAGCATTTTCTCAATTGGCAGCAAGACCCGCAGGCGAATTACTTGGCGCGGCTCGTGTTTCCCGAAAAGGTGGACCGTCTGGACGTGGAGGTCGATCTGGTGGTCGAAATGTCAGTCCAGAATCCCTTCGATTTCTTCTTGGAGGAACACGCGGAAAACTACCCGTTTCGCTACGAGGCGGGCATGTCAAAAGAGCTCGCGCCATTTTTAATCACCGAGAAACCCGGCCCGCATCTGCAAAAATGGATCGACACCTTCAAGCACCACAAAGCCCTCATGAACGACTTCATGGTCGAGGTGAACTCGGCTCTGCAAGCGGCCATCGCTTACAAAATCCGCATGGAACCCGGTGTTCAGACGCCGGAGGAAACATTGGAAAAAGCGTCTGGTTCCTGTCGTGATTCGGCATGGTTGCTGGTGACTCTGATGCGGCATCTTGGAATCGCCGCGCGCTTCGTTTCCGGCTACCTGATCCAGCTCAAGTCAGACGTCAAATCCCTCGATGGACCGAGCGGCACCGAGGTGGATTTCACCGATCTCCACGCGTGGGCGGAAATCTATCTGCCCGGCGGGGGATGGATCGGGCTCGATCCCACGTCCGGTTTGTTAGCGGGCGAGGGCCATCTGCCGCTCGCGTGTTCGCCGGAGCCATCCAGTGCCGCGCCGGTGAGCGGTGGAGTGGAACCGTGCGAATCCGAGATGGAGCACGAGATGAAGGTCACCCGGATTTACGAATCCCCACGCACCACGTATCCATACACCGATGAACAGTGGCGGCAGATTCTCAAGAGTGGGAGTCTCACCGATCAGGAACTCAAGAACATGGACGTGCGCCTCACGATGGGCGGCGAGCCGACCTTCATTTCGATGGATGATTTCGATGACGACGAGTGGAACACCACCGCCGTCGGACCTAACAAGCGCAGGTTGTCCACGAAGTTGATCCGCCGCCTGCATGAACGCTTCGCCCCCAACGGACTGTTGTTTTATGGCCAGGGGAAATGGTATCCTGGCGAACAACTGCCGCGTTATTCGCTCAATTGTTATTGGCGCAAGGACGGCCAACCGATGTGGAATGATGTCTCGCTAATCGCCAATGAAGAAATCGATTACGGCCACACCGCAGAGCATGCCAAAGCCTTCGCCAAGGCGCTCACCAAAGCTCTGGGCACCGATGAAAAATGGATGATGCCCGCCTACGAGGATGCCTATTATTACATATGGAAAGAACGCCGACTACCATCGAATGTGAATCCACTCAAATCCAATCTCAAAGACAAACTGGAGCGGGAGCGCATCGCCCGGATCTTCGAGCAGGGACTGAATGAAGTCATAGGTTATGTAATTCCGTTAGAACGCAAGGTGATGGAAGAAGGTCCACGCTGGATGAGCGGACCGTGGTTTCTGCGTGATGAGACCTTGTTTGTGCTGCCCGGCGATTCGCCGATCGGCCTGCGACTGCCGCTTGATTCGCTACCGTGGGTGGCCGAGAAGGATTTCCCGTGGGACATTCCCAACGATCCAACGCGCGACCTGCCGGCGTTGACGCCCGATTCCGCCCGCCGAATTGCGATGCAACGCCGCGCTGCGGAACGCGAACAGGAGTTTCCCGCCGATTACGGAGCGTGGACCAAGGCGTTCGACAGGCCACGTGGAAAACTACCGAGCCCGGCGTCTCGCTCGATGTTAGAGCGCAGGCCTTTGGATCAGGAATCCGCATCATGGATCACCCGCTCCGCGCTGTGCATCGAACCACGACACGGCCGGCTTCATTTGTTCCTGCCTCCAGTAAAAGAAACCGAGGATTTTCTCGACCTCATCGCGTGCATCGAACAAACGGCAGCTTTGCTCAAGATGCCTGTCATCATCGAAGGCACGCCGCCGGAATACGATCCGCGCGTTCAAGTGGTCAAAGTGACGCCGGACCCCGGTGTGATTGAAGTGAACCTGCAACCGGCCGCATCCTGGGAGGAATTGGTCCACAACACTTCCGTGCTTTATGAAGAAGCCCACCAATGCCGCCTGGCCACCGAGAAATTCATGGTCGATGGCCGCCACTGCGGCACCGGCGGTGGCAATCACATCATCATCGGCGGCGAGACACCGCCGGATAGTCCGATGCTGCGCAGGCCGGATTTGCTGCGCAGCATGGTGACATTCTGGAATCACCACCCGTCACTGAGTTATCTGTTTTCCGGGTTGTTCATAGGCCCCACCTCACAGGCCCCGCGAATCGACGAGGCGCGCAATGACTCAATCCATGAGCTGGAAATCGCTTTCAAAACGCTCGAAGGAAACGGCACACCATTGCCATGGAACGTGGACCGAGCGTTCCGCAATTTGCTCATCGACGCCACCGGCAACACCCACCGCGCCGAGTTCTGCATCGACAAACTCTACAGCCCGGACAGCGCGACTGGCCGGCTTGGGTTGTTAGAAATGCGCAACTTTGAGATGCCGCCGCACTATCAAATGAGCCTCGCCCAGCACCTCGTGTTGCGCGGCCTTGTTTGCCGCTTTTGGCAAGACCCATACGTAAAACCGCTCGTCCGCTGGGATAGCGAAATCCATGACCGCTGGATGTTGCCGCATTTTCTCTGGCAGGATTTCACCGATGTTCTAACGGACCTGCGTCAGCACGGCTGCGAGATCGAGGACGATTGGTTTGCCCCGCATCTGGAGTTCCGTTTCCCGCGTATCGGCGAATTCAACCAGCGCGGCATCCAAGTGGAAATGCGTCATGCGATCGAACCATGGCACGTGCTCGGCGAATCCGGCCCGGGCGGCGCGGTGCGCTATGTCGATAGCTCGGTGGAACGCATGCAGGTCTTGATCAAAGGTCTAACCGGCGAGCGCCACGTGATTTCCTGCAACGGTCTGCGGATCCCGCTGCATCCCACGGGCACGCAAGGCGAATTCGTGGCTGGCGTCCGCTACCGCGCGTGGCAACCGCCGAACTGCCTGCACCCGACGATCCCGGTGCACACGCCGCTCGTATTTGATCTAGTGGACACGTGGAACGACCGATCGCTCGGCGGCTGCACCTACCACGCCTCTCATCCGGGCGGGCGCAGCCACGAGAATTTCCCGGTGAATTCCTACGAGGCCGAGGCCCGCCGTCTCGCCCGATTCTTTCGCCACGGTCACAGTGGCGGAAAACTGCGAGTCATCGAGCCGCCGTTGAGCCCCGATTTACCCTTCACCTTGGACTTGCGCATGGTCCCATGACCTTGTCTGGTGACTGCTCTTACCAAGGTTTCTCATGGCCGAAAGTTTCCGCTCCACACCCGTATCGCCGCCGCCTCGCGCCGGGGCTTCGGGCGGGGTGTGGAACGAAATGACGGATCCATCCGGACAAATCCGTCCACATTGGCAGCAACTCGGCCTCAAGATTAATCGCTGGACCACCGACGAACGGGTCTCCATCGCCAATGCGGCGGGACGGATGATCGAGGATTTGGGAACCACCTTCAACGTCTTCAGCGATGTGGGTGGCGTGGGACAACCGTTCGAACTGGATGCCATCCCACTGGTGATTCCACCCGCCGAGTGGTTGAAGGTTTCCACCGGGCTGAACCAGCGCATTCGCGTCCTGGATGCGGTGCTGGCTGATATCTACGGTCCGCAATCGCTCTTGCGAGATGGCTTGATTCCGCCGGACCTGGTCCATTGCAGTCCGGCCTTTCTACCTTACGCCTGCGGCGTGCAGCCATCCGGCGGGCGTCATCTCATATCCACCGGCTGCGATTTGATCCGCTCTGTCACCGGTGTCTGGTCGGTGCTGCGCGATCATACCGCTACCCCGGGCGGACTCGGCCAAACTCTGGAAAACCGCAAGGTGATCTCAAATCTTCTATCAGAACCATTCGAGTCGATGGAAGTGGCTCGACTGGGAACGTTCATGGATCTTGAACGCGCTACGCTCCAATCCTTCGCATTCCGCCGGGGCGAGGAAGCCAACATCGTGTTCCTCACTCCGGGTTTCCGTCATCCCTCGTATTTCGAACACGCTTACAAGGCAAGACTGCTAGGTTTTCCACTGGTTGAAGCTGCCGATTTAACCGTTCGTGAGCGCCGCTTGTTTCTCAAAACCCTCGCCGGGCTGCGTCGCATCGATGGCGTGGTCTGCCGGATCGACGACGACGGAATCGATCCGTTGGAACACTGGGGCACTCGCGGTGAGGGTGTGCCAGGGATCTTGGAAACATGGCGCACGGGCAACGTGGCGTTGGCCAACGCTCCGGGTTCCGGCTTCGCCGCCAGTCCAGCACTGATGCCATTTCTGCCGAAGATTTGCCGCGAATGGTTTGGCGAGGAGATGAAACTCCCCTTCGTGGAAACATGGTGGCTTGGTCAGGCGCAAGTGCGGCGGCGGGTGTTAGATCAATTGCATCGCTTTGTCCTGCTGTCCGCCTCACCGCATCTGGATTCGCTTTTACCAATCCAGTGTTCCGGTCTTTCCCCGTCCGCTCGCAAGCAGTGGCTGACGGTGATCGAGGCACGACCCCATGATTTTGTGGTGCAGGCGGATGTTTCTCCCAGCGAGGTGCCAGCGCTCGAAACACGGTCGATCCGACAGCGGCCCGTGATCTGGCGCGCCTTCACCTTGAATGCCAAAGAGACACCCGTCTCCCTGCCAGGCGGACTGGCACGAGTTGGGAAAAACAACTTACCGCCGCAGTTATGGCAAGGGCATTCGGGATTCACCAAGGACGTGTGGATCCCAGATGCCAAAGAATCGCAACCTTACACGGAAACGCACAGCCCACAAAGCACGCGCGGCCATCATCCCGGCGCATCCGAAGTGCCCAGTCGCATTGCCGAACAGTTGTTCTGGGTTGGCCGCTATGCCGAGCGCGTGGAACTCGCCACCCGCCTGTTGCGCGTCACGCTGCGCTGCCTCGGCGGCGAGGCCGGCCGCACCCAACAAAACCAACTCGCCGCCTGCCTCTCACTTCTATCAAGTTCCGCACTCATCCCGGAGGGCGTGGTGATCCATCCGGCACGCACACTCAAGACCCTCTCCAGCCTAATCCATGATCCCGCCGCCGGTGGCGGAGTTCCCGCGCTCACTCGCTCGCTGCTGCTGAATGCCGCCGCCGCTCGCGACCGCCTATCAGATGACACATGGCGCTTCTTCAATCGCCTCGAAACCATCGTCAACCCGCCCTCCGGCACACCGGATGCTGCCGAACTCCTGAGCACGCTCGACACTCTCGTCCTGCACTTGGCGGCGTTCGCTGGCATGCAATCGGAAAACATGACCCGCGGCCAAGGGTGGCGATTTCTCGAAGTGGGCCGCCGGGTCGAGCGCGCGCTCGGCGGACTCAGGTTGTTAGGCGCGGCCGCAGAAGTGGGAAACGGTGGTTCACCGCTGATGGATCCCTTGCTGGAAACCTGCGACAGCGTGATGACTTACCGCCGCCGCCATTTTTCCCAACCGCAACTCGAAGGCGTGATCGACCTGCTCTTCTTCGACCGCACCAACCCGCGTTCGGTGGCCCACCAATTCCGCGTAATCGACTCCGAAATGCGAGCTTTTCCCGGCAAACCCGACTTCGGACTCATGCCGCAAATCCGCGACCACGCGCTGCGCCTCCACGAGCGCTTTGATGATGCGCGCCTGCCGGATTTTGCAGAATTTGAAACCTTGATCGAATCCCTCGAAGCGTTTTCCGATTCACTCACCCAACATTTTTTCAGTCATTCCGTGCGGAGAGTTTATTAAAAATGAAATATCAACTCATCCACTGCACGAAATATGTTTACGAGGGATCGGTCACCGTCTCGCATCATCTAGCAAGATTGGCACCACGCACCTTGCCGGATCAACGTTGCCCATGGCATGAGCTGGAGATCCAACCGGTGCCGGTCGGCCGCGGCGTGCATGTCGATGCCTTCGGAAACACGGCCGCGTATTTCGAAGTCGAGGGCAAACATGAGGAACTCGTCGTCACCGCACGCAGCCTCGTGGAGGTGTTTCCCGCTCGCAGGCAAATTTCCGAAGACACGCCTCCTTGGGAAACCGTGCGCGATGCCTGCCATGCGGAAAAACTCACTCCGGGCTCCGATGCCGGGATTTTCCGCTTCGCTTCTCCGATGATTCCGGTGGGGCCGGATTATGCGGCATACGCGCGGGAAGATTTTCCACCCGGCCGCCCGGTGTTAGAATCGGTGATGGCGTTTATGGCGAGAATTTTCCGGGATTTCCGCTTCGATCCGCGAGCTACGAATGTGACCACTCCGGTGGCTGAAATCATAAAAAAACGCGCCGGCGTTTGCCAAGATTTCGCCCACCTAATGATCGCCTGCTTGCGCTCGCTCGGGTTGCCGGCCCGCTACGTGAGTGGGTACTTGGAAACCGCCCCGCCACCTGGTCAGACGCGACTCGCCGGTGCGGACGCTTCACATGCTTGGATTTCAGTCTTCTGCGGCGTCCAAGCCGGATGGGTGGATGCGGATCCAACAAACAACATTCTTCCCGGCGAGCGCCACATCACCGTCGCTTGGGGCCGCGATTTCTCCGATGTCAGTCCATTGCGCGGCGTGACCATCGGTGCCGGCAGCCAGTGGCTTGAAGTGGCCGTGGATGTGATCCCACTACCAGAAGGATGACTTGCTAACACCAATGACGCGGGTGATCATGAAATTGACTCTTCAAATACCGCAGCGATCTGAGTCATCATTCCATGCCCAGGGTTAGCGAAGATCGCGAAATGGAAATGGGATGGTGGCTGCCTCGGGAGTGACGTTTTCGTCGCGTGGCGGCAAATACCGGGTGGCGACATTTTGTTTGAGCCAATTCTTGAGCTGTTGATGAAGCGTTGCTACAAGCTTAGAATTTTCGTTAGATAAATCGTGCTTTTCGAACGGATCTTTAGGAATGTGATAGAGTTCGAGTTTACCATGCCAGTCCCAGATGAGTTTGTGGGGGCCGACGCGAATGGCGGAGTGGGGGGAAAGTGGTTGGCCGTTGTCAGGGTGGATAACGCTTACATTAAAAGGGTAATGCCAGATGAGGGTGCGTTCGGGGCCCGGGGATGAGGGGTTGTTGAGGAGTGGAAGCATGCTTTGACCATCGATGCCGCCCGGGGCTGTATTGCCGGTGAGTTCAGCGACGGTGGGAAGAAAGTCGGTGCAGTCGATGACGGCATTGGACCATTTGCCACCATCAAATCGGCCGGGTTGACAGACGATGGTGGGCACGCGCACACCCCCTTCATAGAGGCAGGCCTTGCCGCCTTTGAATGGGTGGTTCGTAGTAGCGGGAGGATCGGTGTAAGTGACGCCGCCGTTGTCGGAGGTGAAGATGAGAATGGTGTTTTGAGCAAGGCCGGTTTTTTCAAGGGTGGCGCGGATTTCTCCGATGGAGTCATCGAGGTGTTTGAGCATCGCGGCATAGGTGGAATTATTACGCCCAAAGTGACCCAGTTGTTTTTTGGAGGCGAAGTGATTGATGGTTGTCTCGGGTGCGTGGAAGGGTGTGTGGACGGCGAAGGGACAGTAGTAGAGAAGGAAGGGCTTGTCTTTGCCTTTGCGACTTTGAATGTAAGCCACGGCACGAGCGGAGAGGTCATCTGATAGATAAGAGTTTTGACCGGGTACTCCGGATTTCCCGATACGAAACTTGCCGGGCATGGTCGGGAAATGCGGTTTTATGCGATCCCATTCCACCTGCCATTTGAAGTAGGGCGAGCCGCCTGCATCGAAAAAGGCCAATTCTTCAAATCCATGGGCGGCAGGTTGGAGTTCCGGCACGCCGTGGCCGCCGAGGTGCCATTTGCCGAGGAAGGCACTGTCATGGGATTTCAGCACCTTGGGCCAGGTCGGCAGGAAGGAATCGATGGCGGTGTTAGAGGTGGCGTTGATCCATGGCCGTTTGCCTTTAATCGGATCCTTGTGTGCGATGACATCGTGTGGCGAATGGTCCTGAGGTGGCGTGAGGTTTTGATTGAAGTAAGTTTTACTATTGGGAGTGGCTGTGGTGACTCCCAGTCGGGATGCGATTTTTCCTGTTAGAATAGCAGCTCTGGTGGGTGAGCAGAGTTGGTTGGCATATGATTGGGAAAATGAAATCCCGTCGGCTACGAGCTTGTCGAGGTGAGGGGTTTCGTAGAAGAAATCGTCCGATTTGGCATCGGTAAAATGCCGCGCATAGGCGTTGATGTCGGTGATTCCAAGGTCATCCGCGAGGATAAATACAATGTTAGAGCGAGGATCTTCTGCTCGCACAAATGATACGAGAAGGAGAAATGCGAGAAGTGCTTTCATGAAAACGGCTATTTAGAAAGTTTGGTATTATTTCGCTGGCGGAGTGACTTGCAAGCGATGTTCGGGCTGGGGCACGGGCAAGGTGGGTTCGCCGGTGAGAAAACCATTTTTTGTCAGAAACTCATCGGCGGCGATCAGACAACTGGTCTTCCATGGCTCGTAGTTGAAAAATCCGTGCTTCTGGTTCGGGGCAATGAGGAGGTCGATGGATTTCACGCCAAGCGATTGCCATTTCGCATGGGCGGTGTCCCAACCCGCTCTCCATTCGTCCTTGTCGCCGAAGATCACAAAGGTGGGAGGGAGATCCGCTTTGAGGTGGTGGAGAACATCAATTTCCGGATCTTTTTTATCCTGTGCGGTGAAGGCGGGATTGAACCAAAGGTAGGCGGCAACGTGCGTGTCGACGTCGGCAGGGTCGGTCGGATCGCTAAGCCCAGAGTTCATGGTGGCGAGGGCGCTGATATGAGCGCCCGCGCTACCGCCGCCGGTAATGATACGTGTGGGATCGATGCCGAGTGATGTGGAGTTTTGTTTAAACCAACGGATGGCGCTTTTCGCGTCGGTGACACAAACGCGTTTGATCGAGTGACCTGCGGGCAGTTGGGCAAGACCCTTTTTCCCGAGCATTTGATATTCTGCGGTTGCGCAGACAATTCCACGGCTAGCGAAGTATTCGCAGGCATAGCGAAGCTTCTGGAGAGAGCCGCCTTGCCAACCACCGCCGTGGAATAGGATCAAGCCGGGAACTTTGGCGGTGGCGGGGTTGTTGTTGGGCGGAAAATATATTTCCATATTTCGTTCTACGCCTGCGGAGGTTTTGTACACGTATGGTTTCCCAGCGGGCGTCTCTCCTTCGGTTTTCGGTGTGATGGCGCCATTTGCTTTTTGCTTATTATCATCGGCATGAACAAAAGCGGATGACAATGCAGCTATAGCGAGAGTTAGAAATTGTAGGTGCATGGGAGTGTGTGATCAGTTCGCGGCTGGGACGGAAGTGCTGGTGAAGAGGTAACGGCCGGAGTTGAGTGAGAGGATCTGGCAGTTATTATCCTGGCCAAGATGTTGGATGCCGGGCGCTTTGTCGATGGCGAGGCTGTTTTCGCGGATGTGATCGATGGACTCCGCAGGGAGGTGGAGTTTGGCGGTCGTGTTGGGTGGCACGATGATTTCGAAGGAGCCGCTGCGCTCTTTGCGCGACCAGTTGCTGACGATGGTTCCGTAGAGCGACCCGCTGGTCGTATTCGCATGAGTTAAGTCGCCGACGATTTTGGGTTTGATGAGGAATTGTTTCATTCCGTAGCGTTCCGGGTCCGGCAGGATGCCACCGAGGGATTTGGTGAAATAGGCGGAAATGCCGGTATAACAGGTGTGGATATGGCTGTCTTCTCCGTCGATTTGCCAGTATTCGGGCCAGGTGGTTTCTCCGCGCTTGAGGAAGTAACCGTAGCCAGGCACCTCAGTTCGGTTCAGGCAGCGATATAACAAATCGGCACGTCCGGCATCTTCGACAAGATATTTGAGAAGGATTGGCAAGCCCGAGCTGCCGGTGTCCAGATACGGTTTGCGAGTGGAGATTTCTTCGACGAATCCGGAAAACACCGCTTCACGCTCACTATCTGGCGTTATACCGACGTAGAGTGGGAACGCCATGGCAAGTTGTCGTCCGTCGATGTAACGTTTGTTTTGTGGGTCGTAGAAATGCTTGTGGGCGTTGATCCTCAGGGCGTCGAGGCGTTTCTGATAGATTAATGCATCTTCTTGTTTGCCGAAGATTTTTGCGGCCTGAGTGAAGATCATTAGGTTGTAGGCATAGACACAGTTGTTGAAAAGATGGGCTTCGGGTTTGTTGCCGTATTCGCTGCCGTGCGGGGTGGCCCAGTCACCTAGGAAGCGCGACGCGCTGTCGTAGGGAACGAGGACTCCATTTTCGGAAATCGAGTTATTGAGAAAATCGAGCCACTTTTTGATTGGCCCGTAGGCGGTCTCGAGCTGGTGTTTATCGCCATAGGCCTTGTAATATTCCCAGCTCATGGTCACCGGTGCGCTACTCCACAAAGTGCCGCCTGCGCCTTTGTAGATTTGAGGTGCGATGGTGTTGATAAATCCGTCATCGCGCTGCACATCGAACCAATCCTGCGCCACCTTGCGGTAGTAGGCGGCGGATTCGAAATGCGGGATCGCACAACCCCACGAACAGGCCAGCGCAATCTCCCCATAGCCATAGCGCTCGCGGTGTGGGCAGTCCATGGTAACGCCGTTGACCGTGTTGGCGACGAACGTTCGCAAGTCGGTTTCGTAGATATCGTTAAACAAAGGCTTGGAGGACTCGAAGCGGCCGAAGCGTGTGAAGTCGTTGCTGATGATGTGGCAGGTGAGGTCGCTGAGTTCTGGCTTATACTCCAGCCCGTGCACGGTGATCCAGCGCCCGGCGTTGTAGTTGAAGCGGTGGCTGAAGGTGCCCGTCCCGGTGGCATCATGGATGTAGCGGCTTTCCTGGTTGTATTCGATGATTTGCCCTTCGCGGTTGGCGGTGGTGAACCGAATCACCTCTCCTTCCTTGCCGTTGCGCAATTTAAATTCAATCCAACCCGTGAAGTTGCGTCCCATGTCATAGGTGTAGAAGCCATCGCCTTCGGTGATGGATCGCGGCAGGAGAGTTTCTAACTTGCGGTCGGCTTCGAGCATGTGCGCCGAGAGGATCACTTCTTTCTGATAGATTGAGGCATTGGCCCAAGCGCTGTCGTCGTAGTCCGCCGTATTCCACCCCGGAATCTGCGTACGCGCATCTATTTGTTCTCCGCCGTATTCTCCCTTTCCTCCACCCTTCCACAGGCCAAGGTTTTCGCTGTGGCTGACGTGGCACTTCCAACTTTCGTCGGTGTGCAGGCTGATGCCGTTGTTCATGTCGATTTGGCATTTCAAAATGGAGTCTTGTTTCCACACACCCTTGCCATACGAGCCATCGGCCCGAGCCCAGCCTGGGCCAGTCCAGAGAGCGATGACGTTATTGCCCTCTTGCAAGTGAGGGGCGATTTCATAAGTCACGTAAAACGCGCGTTTCTGAAGATTCGAAACGGACGGGGCCAGCACTTGTGTCCCGACTCGTTTGCCATTTACATAAAGCTCATGGTAGCCGATCGAGCACACATGGGCGAAAGCCTGATGCGGGACTTTTTTGAGATGGAAGTTTTTCCGATACCAGAGGTGCTTCACTTCATCCACACCCGCCTGGCGGATCCATTTACCTTTCCAATCGGCCGATTCTAACAAACCCATCGAAAACTTCGCATCCGCGCTCCATTCGGTGGGATTGCCCTCTTTGTCCCAAACCCGCACCTTCCAGCGTGCCATCTGATTGGACTTCAAGATTTCACCGGCATACTCGTTGTTGACGGATTCCCCCGACTCCACTTTACCTGAGTCCCACAACACCTGGGTTTTGTTATCGTCATCGCCGGTGACCAACATCTGCCACGCTGTCTGTTTTTGACCACGTGTGTGATCTGCATCTATCAGTTTCCAACTGAAACGCGGCTGTGGGGTGTCGATACCCAAAGGATCGGCCAGATACTCGCAGCGCAAATCCTCGATGCGTAAGGTCATCTGGCTTGTGGGAGCAATTTCGCCGGGGGCTTTCGTTACAGCATTCTTTTCTTGGCAGCCAATCAGCGAGATGAGACTGCAGACAATAGCTACGATTTTTTTCATAGGAACGGATCGGGGTAAAGTATGACGAGAAATTCTTTCATTCCACATAGCAAGACTGGCGCGATGCATTCATGATTCCGGTTCAGCCTGTCCAATAGACTGATAGTTGATGATGTTTCCAAAAATTCCCGATAGCCCATATGAAAGGACAGACTTGATTCTTAATTTCATGATTTATGCCACTCCATTGGAATGTTGCTTCATTCCACCTGTTCGACGCCGGGAGGAAGGTTGATAGAACTCTTGATGGTTCCGTCGGCTTGGCGTTCGTGGCGGACTTTGATGAGGCCTTTGGGTGTGGGGTAAGTGCCCTCGACCCATTTGAGATCGCCCAGGTCGGGCGCAATGCGGACTTTAGCGAAGCCTGGTGCGGCAGGACGGATGCCGAGCACGCGGTGGCTGAGAAATGCGGTCGGTCCGCCGGCCCAACCGTGACAGAAGCTATGGCGGTAACCGACATAACAATGTGCGCCGAAATCACCATGGATGTCTTTTTTTCCTGCGGGCACGGGTTCATCGATACGGCCGGTGTTTTCGGTCCAAGCGAGGTCGAAATCCTCCCAGAAGGTGGTGGCTCCAACGTCGAGCATGCCGCCCCAGTATTGGCGGATCATATCAAGTGCAGCCGTGGTTTCTCCTGCTTTGCCGAGCGCCTCGATGACGTAAAATCCGTAGAACGTGGAGAGATCTTGGGCCCCGTCTTTTTTCAAGGCAGTGGCGACATCACCGGCATCGCGGAGGCCAGCGAGGGCAGTCAACGCAGCGGGGGATTTGCGGCCGCTGGGTTTGGGTATGTACGTGCGCAATTTGGTGGCAGCCTTGCTGCAAGTTTCGGCGACAGCAGGCTCATCTAACAAATTCATGAGGCGTGCACCGCTATCCATGGTGAGAACCATCATGGCTTGAAGCCCTTCATGAACAGCTTCTTTGTTAACTGCGGTGGGCCAGTCGAGAAAGCGCATTTCCGTTAGTTTTTCACGTCCGTCATCGCCGATGAGTTCGGCAATGCGCGGAAGCAGAATTTTGAGGTAATCGCGCTGCTTGCGAAGGTAGTCTAAGTTTCCATACAGCTGATACCAGTCGTCATGCAGGATGATCCACCACATCGAATATGAGCTGATGCCGTTCATCCAGGTGGTGGGCGGCGTGTTGTCGCGGATGAGGTCGAGGCTTTTCGGGACGACCTCGTTATTGCCAAAAACCGCGCCGATCACCGAGACCTCCGGGTGCATGTCGCCGAGCCAGATCAGGCGGTCGCGTTTGATTCCATCCCAGAGGTAATCCTGCATGTTGAGGTGCACGGTCCATGCACCGGTTTGCCAGATTTTGTTGAGGCGTTCGTCGTTGCTGCGAAAACTTCCCAAATAGGGGATGTCGCGGATTTGCAGCACGGCGCGGATTTGGTTGAAACGGACGGGGCGGCCAGGTTCGACGGCGTCGATGCGGACAAAACGAAAACCCGAGGGGCCGACGATTTTTTTGCCGAGCCATGGGAGTTCTACGATTTGATCGCGCAGAGCGTGGTCGTTCTGAGCACCGCGATCACCGAGATTAACCATCGTTTCCGAGACCGACTCGCCGAAACGGATGCGGACTTTGCGTTTGATGTCTTTGTTGCCGCCGGGGCAGAAAAGTTCGAGATAACCGGCGATTTCCGTGCCGAAATCCAGCACGATGGAGCCGGAGTTTTCACCGGCCGTGAGTGCAGCAGGCGGAAATGCGTCGTTCAGGGTGGTCTGGCCGGGAGCGGACTTGAGCAAATTCGCGGCATTTTCGACCCCCTTTTCCGAAGTCCAGACGATGCGAGTGGGCGAGAGGAAGTACGTTGAAAGCTCGGATTTCTTCGCAAGTTTGGGAATGCCTTGGGCGAACGTGGACGCGATGGATGCGAAGATGGCGAGGAAGATGAGGATTTTCATGTGAGGTCGCTCTTGGATGAACACTGTTCCAGAAGGGCACGGCGCTACGTCCCTATGGAATCTTCTACTGCGCGTGTGGTCCAGATTCTTTCTTTTGTGAATCAGGACTCTCGATGCCGCCCCGTCGCCAAGTAAACATGCCAAAACCACCACGCACGCATTCGGGACTCTGAAGGCAGCGCGGCGAATCCCTGCATCAGCTTTGCAGAATCGATCTGCGGTTATGTGGCGAAGGCTTGAAACAAAGCCGAATCAAGTCACGTCGCTTACGGGTCGATCCGCATGGAACCCGTTTTCATGATCCTCAGTCAGAGCGCCGGGATGGCAGCAGGGGTCGCTATCCAGGACCGGGTGCCCATTCAGAAGGTGGACTACTCAAAATTGAAGCCGCTTCTGGAAGCCGCCGGGCAACGGTTGTAAGCGCCGCTGCTCCACCTCCGTCCAATATCAGCCGGAAGCCGCCGAGCGGATCCCGCCATATTTCCCCGAGTCGCCTATTGGGCGTAAATCCCAGCAGCGCGAAGCTTTTCAAACACCCCATTTGACAAGGAGCACAGGTTTCCACTAGTTTCCCAGCCCCGACGCCGATGTCGGTCCCATTCATCATGAACATTGTTGTCGAGAAGCAGCCTAAGTGCGTAGCCACCCTGCGCGTTGAAATTCCTGCGGAAAAAGTCCAAGGCGAGCGCAATCAAATTGTCCATAAGTATTCCAGCAAAGCCCGCGTCCCCGGCTTTCGCGAGGGTAAAGCTCCGCGAGCGATCATCGAAAAACGCTTCGAAAAGGAAATTTACGAAGAACTCAACGAGGCTCTGTTCAATGAAGCCTTCGATGCGGCCATCCAGCAGGAAACCCTCAAGGTCCTGGATTTCGGGATGCCCCAAGATCTCAAACCCCTCCCCGACGGCGGCATTTCCTTCGTCTCCATCCTAACACTCGCCCCGGAAGTCACCCTGCCGGAATACAAAGGCATTTCGGTCACCGTTCCTCCTGCCGCCGTGCCAGATGAGGAAATCCAAGCCCAACTCGCCGCCTTGCGGGAACGTTTCGCCGATTTTAAGAACCTCGAAGGCCGACCCGCCGAAATGGGCGACTTCGCTGTGCTCGACTACTCGTCAACCGTCGAAGGCAAACCCACTGAAGAATTTCTCGGCAAACCCGCAGGCTACTTGTCCGGACGCGAAGGATTCTGGGTCCGCCTCGATGAAAAAGCCTTCCTGCCCGGATTCGCCGCCCAGCTCGTCGGCATGAACCCCGGCGAATCGAAGGAAATCACCATCACCCTGCCCGCAGATTTTCCAATAGCCGATCTTCAGAACCACGAGATGGTTTTCAGCACCACCCTCAGAGAACTCAAGGAAGCTGTTCTTCCCGCGCTAGATGACGAACTCGCCGCCAAACTCGCTCCCGGCAAGACAATGGCCGAAATCACCGACATCATCCGTGAAAACATGCAAGGCGAACGCCAGCGCAAAATCAATGACATGAAAGTCAATCAGATCGTCGCTCACTTCAACACTCTGGTGGACTTCGAACTGCCCGAAGAACTCGTCACTCAGGAAACCCAAAGCCAAGCGGACGCCATGGTCCAGCGCGGTGTGCAGTCCGGCATGACCGAAGATGAAATCTCATCCCAACAAGCTGAGATTTTCGCCAGCGCCGGTTATCAGGCGATCTCCAACCTCCGCACCAACTTCATTCTCCAGGAAATCGCGCGGTCCGAAAACATCACCGCCAGCGATGCGGAGTTGGTCAATCACCTCGCACGGATCGCACAATCCCGCAAAGTGGCACCCAAGAAGTTCATCAAGGACATCCAACGCTCCGGCCGCTTGCCCTCCGTCCGCAGCTCGATCATCACGGGCAAGGCCATTGACTTCCTCGTGGACCACGCGATCATAACAGAATCAGCAGAAACACCCCTCACTGAAGACTAACATGACCTTTAATTCCATGCCTTCATCCACTCCCCGCAACAGCTACTACGTCCCGGTCGTCATCGAACAAGATGCCCGCGGCGAACGCTCGTTCGACATTTACTCCCGCCTTCTCAAGGACCGCATCATTTTCATCGGCACGCCGATCGATGATTTCGTGGCAAACTCGGTGATCGCGCAGTTGCTCTTTCTCCAAATGCAGGATCCCAAAAAGGACATCCACATTTATATCAACTCTCCCGGCGGCTCGGTCACCGCCGGTCTCGCAATGTATGACACGATGCAATTCCTCACATGTGATGTGAACACCTACTGCATCGGTATCGCCGCATCCATGGGCTCGGTCCTCCTCACCGCCGGAACCAAGGGCAAACGTTTCTGCCTGCCAAATTCCCATGTCATGATTCACCAGGTATCCGGCGGAGCACAAGGCACCGCCTCCGATGTCGAGCGCACCATCGGTTTCATGTTCAATTTAAAGAAACGCCTCAACGGCATTCTCGCCCACCACACGGGCAAGACCATCGAACAAGTCGAACATGATTCGGACCGCGACAATTACATGACCGCCGAGGAATCGGTCGCCTATGGCCTCGTGGACAAGGTTCTCGAAAGTCGCAAACAACTACCAGAAGCCGTCGCCGCCCTCGCCGAACCGAAAAAATCCGACGACTAATCCAGCCGTTTCAGCTTATCCCAATTTCAGCTTTCACCCAAAATCCATGGCCCGCGCTTCCAATCTCACCATGTGCTCATTCTGCGGAAAGAGCCACTCGGAGGTCAAAAAACTCATCGCGGGCCCCGGGGTCTATATTTGTAACGAATGCATCGATGTCTGCTCGAACATCCTCGAGAAGGAACTCGGCGGCTCACCTGCCAAGGGTAAAACCAGCGCCGAAAAACCCGGATTCAAAATCCCCCATCCCGCCGCCATCCTCGCGAAACTCAATGATTTCGTCATCGGCCAGGAAAATGCCAAAAAGGTGCTCTCCGTCGCGGTTTACAATCACTATCAGAGACTCCGCCAGGATCAGGCAAAGCTGGACGAGGAGTTCAAGGACGTGGAAATCGAGAAATCCAACATACTTTTGTTAGGCCCGACCGGTTCCGGCAAAACCTTGCTCGCCCGCACCCTCGCCCGCGTGCTCGACGTGCCATTCTGCATCGTGGACGCCACCACTCTAACGGAAGCCGGCTACGTCGGCGAAGACGTGGAAAACATCATCCTGCGCCTACTTCAATCCGCAGATTTCGATGTCGCCCGCGCCGAACGCGGCATCATCTACGTGGACGAAATCGATAAAATCGGCCGCAAGACCGAGAATGTCTCGATCACCCGCGATGTCTCCGGCGAAGGCGTGCAACAAGCACTCCTCAAAATCCTCGAAGGCACTGTCTGCAATGTCCCGCCCCAAGGCGGCCGCAAACATCCGCAGCAGGAATACATCCAAGTCAACACCGAGAAAATCCTCTTCATTGTTGGCGGAGCGTTCGTCGGACTCGAAGACATGGTCCGCCGCCGTCTCGGCAGCAACACGCTCGGTTTCCACGCTGGAAACGATAAGGAAGACCTCAGCGATCCATCGCTAAATGTCCTCGAAAAAGTGCAACCCGAGGATCTCCTGCACTTCGGCCTCATCCCCGAATTCATCGGCCGACTGCCGGTCATTTCCTCCCTGCGCAAGCTCTCCGAAGATGAACTCATGTCTATCCTCACCGAGCCGAAAAACGCCTTGATCAAACAATACGGCAAACAACTCGCCATGAATGGCGTCAAGCTCCGCGTCACCCGCGATGCCCTGCGCGCCCTCGCCGAGGAAGCCGTCCGCCGTGGCACCGGTGCCCGTGCCCTGCGTTCAATCTTCGAACGCATGATGCTCGAAGTCATGTTCGATATCCCGTCCCGCGACGATGTCGAAAGCGTGACCATCAACCGCCAAGTCGTGCTCGGCGAACGCCCACCCACCATCCGCCGAAAGCGCGCGGATCAGGACGCTGCTTGAGTCATTTCGTCGCAAGACAAGAACTCGCGGGTTCATAGGCGGGCTTTAGCTGCACTGCGACTGAGCTGCTTGTGGCGGCGTCTCTATGAGCGTCGAAGCCATCTTCCACCTCCATGTCCTCGCCGCCGATGGACTCTTCACCCCGGATGGCCGCCTCCACTGCATGCCCGCCGAAGACCTCGCCCCCGCCATTGAACTCTTCCGCCACCGCTTCTTCCAAGCTCTGCGCGACGGCAAGCTCATCAGCCCCAGCCGCCTCGCCGACCTCCTCTCATGGAAACATTCCGGCTTCAACATCCACGACGGCGGCGAAAAACCCGTCCCATCCCACGACACCGAAGGCCGCAAGCGCCTCGCCGAGTATCTCCTTCGTCATCCATTTTCACTCCAGAAAATCACCTGGAACCCTACCACCCAGACCGTCATCTACCGCTCCAAGCGTCACCACACCACCAAGCGCAACTTCGAAATCTTCAAAGCTCCCGACTTCATCGCCGCCATTCTTCGCTTCCGTGCCGGAAGCTTCGAATGGCAGGCCATTGAAAAGCTTACGGAAGCGATGAATGCCCTTCGTAGCCTTGGCGAAGAAGGGCGGCGAAGAAGGGTTGCTCATGCAGGAAAATTATCGCAATTTTGCTCACATGTTTTACGCCTACATTCTGCGCTCCGAGTAGAACCCGGAGCGATTCTATTACGGCTTTTCATCGGATTTGAAAAAGCGCCTGAAAGTCCACAATCAGGGTGGTAATATTTCGACCAAAACTGGCATACCTTGGACTTTGGCGTGGTATGGTGGATTCGAATCCGAAAGCGCGGCTTCCGATTTCGAGCGCTATCTCAAGACAGCATCAGGAAAAGCCTTCGCCCGTAAGCGACTTGTGCACACCTGATCTTCCCCCGTATGCCCTGCCGTTATGTCAGCGAAGAATTGGCCTGCCATTCGTAGCTTTAGCGAAGAATGGAGCCTATCGAACCACCGTGGCAGGCGATCAAGGAATGGATCCCCGATGACGAACCGGATCTCGACTGGTTCAACCGTCCCCGGAATTCATCCGATCCCCAACCAGACTGGTTCGACCAAACGCCAATATGGAAAGCACCTGAAATCCATTTGGACGACGGTCGCATCTTGGTTCTCGAATACACCTGAGAAGGGAGCACAGGCGTCCCGCCTGTTTTCCAAATCCGAAAAACCGCTACCAAAAGAATTCTTGGCAAAGCGGCCCGCAGAGCTACGCTCGCGACAAATAAAAAACGCCGTGAATTCTCCCAATTCCGCCAAATCCCGGCGTTCCGCGGAGCATTCTTCCTTTCAGCGTTTCAGTTTTCAGCATTTCAGCTTTACCCAAACTCCCTTTTTCCCCCGCAACCCCCTTTTTTCTCCCTCTGGTCCTCCCATGAGCTTTCTCAACGGCCTTCATCCCAAAAGCAATTTCCTAGCAATAAGCCACCGCTGGCCGGACGGCACCTTCGAACCCGTTTCATTCTCCGAAATGCCGCCGCCGCGCCGAGGTCTTCCGTTTCCCTTCCGCGAACTCTATCCGCTGCGTGAAAAAATTTTCCAAGACCACATCACCTATCAGCAAGGGCTGCTCTATTTCCTCGCCAACGATCCGCAAGTGCCGGCGGAACTGCGTGAGCGCGCCGCGAAATTCGGCCTCGATCCCAAGGAGTTTCCTGAAACCGGCCACTGGCCGCACCAACTCTACATCCGTGAAGGTCGGCGCATGGTCTCGGACTATGTCATGCCCCAGTCTAACTGCGAGAAGGAACGCGTCGTGGAAGACTCGATCGGTCTCGCCTCCTACCCGATGGATTCGCACTTTTGCCAGCGTGTCGTTGTCGAGGAAAACGGCAAGCCCACCGTCCGCAACGAAGGCGGTTTCGGGCATACTTGCAAGAATGGTGCTTACCCGGTTTCCTACCGCTCCATCGTGCCGAAGAAATCGGAATGCACGAATCTATTGGTGCCGGTTTCCCTTTCCTCCTCGCACGTCGCCTACGGCTCCATCCGCATGGAGCCGGTGTTCATGATCCTCGGCCAAAGCGCCGGAACCGCCGCCAGCTTCGCGATCACGGACATGGTGCCCGTTCAGGAGGTGGACTATTTCAAGCTCAGGGAACAACTTCTCATCGGCAAACAACGGCTGTAGCGCGGGAAATCACTCCAGCTTCCTTAAATTCTTGTCGGAAATTTCTAAGAATCCACCGTGTGAGGTGTCATCAGATAGTCACCTGTTTTCTGAACTCCTATTTCCCCAAATGAAACTGATCTTATCCCGCCTCCTCATCCTTGCTTCATCGACTGTGGCACTTGCACAAGCTGAGAAACCGACGGCTCCTCCCGATGCGGGCAAAGCGCTGCGCTTCACCGTAGAACTAACCGATGGCTCCCGCCTGCTTGGTTCACCCGTCGAGGATGGCTTGCCATGGAAGACCGGCTTCGGCGTTTTGCATCTGAAATGGGACATGCTGAAATCCATCGACAAGATCGGTGGCGCGAATGAATTTTCCCTGGGTTTCCAAAACGAAGACCGGGCCAAAGGCCTACCGGAAATTCCTGCTTTCGCCCTGCGCACCGTGCTCGGCGAATTGAAAGTGCCGCTCACGCTGACACGACGGATCGGAATCGAAACCCTGGCCTCCGGAGACGGGCCGGTCGCGTATTGGAGCTTCAACGACCCCGCGAATCTCGGTGCAGACGACAGTGGTCACGACCACAATCTGACAGCCAAGGGAGCCCTACCCACAGACGGCAAGTTTGGGAAAGCCGCCGCCACTGGAGAGGTTCAGGGCGCGGGTCATTACCTCAGCATCGAAAACCACCCGGACTTGCAATTCAGTGGCGATTTCACTCTGGCAGTCTGGGCTTGGCGCAGCGCGCCGAAATACGACGGCGATCAACTCATCGGCAAGGAAGGCGAGTTCTCGCTGCGCCGCTATCAAATCCCGACCGAGCGGTACGACCTGGAGCTCTACGGAAAACAAGGGCAATCACTGGCAAAAGTGTCGGAAATAAAATCCGGCCTACCGTTAGAAACATGGACTCTCATCGTCGTGGCGCGGAAGGACAATCGCCTGACACTACGCGTCAACGACCTTCCGGCTGTCGAGGTCCAAGTGGCTCCTGGAGAAGTGGGCGGCGACAAGCCACTGATGGTCGGCTGTTCAGCGACCGGATACCCGTGGAACGGCAAGGTGGATGAAATCAGGAAATGGAACCACGCTCTAACCGAAGTGGAACAGCGCGCCTTGTTCCAGGAGCCTGAAGCAAATCGCTAGCGCTCGATCAGGTGGATGCGGTTTCCAAGCCTGCCACCGTTTCCGCATTTCAATCCTAGGGTTGGCATGGTGTCCGGAGTTGTTCATGATGCGTCCGTCATCGCTCAGTCATGCTCCCTCTCATCCGCGAGATCATCGATAATTCCAAATTCAGTCACATCGCGGTGACGGAGATCGCCAGCTTATTGCCGGATGAAGACTCGGAACTGGATCGATGGCTTGGCGAGGCGATCAACCCCCTTTTTTCTCCCTCTGGTCCTCCCATGAGCTTTCTCAACGGCCTTCATCCCAAAAGCAATTTCCTAGCAATCAATCAATAATCAATGGAAGGTGTGGCAGGTTAGGGAAGGTTGATTTCCCCATCAACCACCCGCTTCGGTCGCATCAGGAAATAGAGCAGGAAACTCCCCGCGAAAATCGCCAGCGCGATGAGCGGGGCGACCGCCGCACCAGGCTTGGTCGCGGTGAACGCCGCATGCACCCGCACCACCACCAACAACGCGCAAACCAGGGCTCCAAGAATGGGCACGAGCAATGGCACATCAAATCCATCCGACGGCTCGGATGGGCGGCGCTTAAGCACAATGAGGGAGACATTTACCAGGGTGAAAACGACCAGCAGCAGCAAAACCGTCGCCTCCGCCAGCGGTTTCACCCCGCCGCTCAGGATGAGCAGCGAGACGATCACAAACAACACGAGGATCGCCCGATGCGGAGTGTGCCGCTGTGGATGAATTTTCCCGAGCACGGCGGGCAGCAGTCCCTGACGACTCATCCCGTAGAGCAAGCGCGAGCCCATCAGATAGTTGAGAAGTGCAGTATTGCCGATGGCGAAAATCGTGACTCCCAAATAGACGCGGTCGATTCCGTGGAACCATGGGGCCGCCCGGTGCGCGACTTCCATCAGCGGCGTCTTGCTGGCCGCGAGTTCGCGCCACGGCAGCACGGACACCGCGGTGATGGCCACCGCCATGTAAATCAGCGTGGCGAGGATCATCGCGCCGATGAGGCCGAAGGGAACGTCGCGTTTCGGGTTCTTCACCTCCTCGCTCACGTTGAGAATGTCCTCAAAACCGATAAACGAGAAAAACATTAGCACCGCGCCTTGCAAGACCAGTGCCAGCGTGATGCCGGAGCCGACTCCGCTCGCATCCACCGGGGTTTCCAAGTAATTCACGCCGCCCCAGAATCTCGCGCCAACGGCGATGATGAAAAGCAGCCCCGCCGCCTCGACCACCGTGCAAACGATGTTCACCCACATGCTTTCCTTCATCCCCCGGTAAATCACGCAACCCACTAGAAACACCAAAGCAATGGCCACCAACTTGATCGGCAGCACCATGCCCACAGCTTTTTCCAGGTTCTCCGCGATGGCCTGCGAACCGGTGGCCATGCTCGTCAGCCCGCTCATCATCACCGCGATGCCGACCATGTAGCTGATGGCCGGCTTCCCCAGCGCCCGGTGCGTCACATACGCCGCGCCGCCCGCCTTCGAGTAGCGCCCGCCGACGCAGGCATACGATAGACCGGTGAGTATTGCGGCGACCATGGCGGCGAGAAACGCCAGCCAGATCGCATTTCCCAACGATTCCGCGGCGCGGCCGACAAGCGCGTAGATACCGGCACCGAGCATGGAGCCCAGTCCGTAGAACAACACCTGCCACCGCCCGAGGGAAGGTTGCAGGCCTGAGTGGATGGCGGGAGCGTCTGACATGCCTTGGGTTTAAGCGGGTTTCCCGCAAGTGGCAATCCTGCCGCCTCGCCACCTGACCCAGACAGTCCCCGCAGAACGCACGCCCTCGCCGCAAACAAGGCGGTTTCGTCACCTAGATCCAGTCCTACCAGCCCCTTTCCTCCTTGCCGCGCAGCCTCCTCCATGCGTCTCCTAGAGTCATGAAAAACTACCCCATCACCGCCCTTCTCCTGCTCCTCACCGCCACCGCCCAGGGCAGCATCGCCCTCAACTTCGGCGCTATTTCCAACACCGCCTTCGGCACCGCTGGGAATCTCACCCAGCAATACGCCACCGTCGCCCCCGGCATCAATGCCACCATGACTGCGGCCACTCCATTCACCTCCCTTAATCCCGCGAACAACGGCTCCGTCCTCGGCGACATACGCGTCAATGCCGCGCCCGCCACCAACGTCAACATCACCATCTCCCTGTGGGATGCCTCTAGCGGAACCGGCTATAACAACCTCTACAACCCCGGCGGGAGTTATAGCTTCGCCTTCGGGTTCTTCGACATCGACGGCGGCTTCGACAGCTACGATGTCGTCACTGTTTACACCCCCGGCACCTATACTGTCACCAGCACCACCGATCTCATCACCACCACCGGCACCGGCGTCTCCTTCAGCGGCAGTGCCTCCGGGGAAATCACCGGCCAAGGCGGCATCAGCACCCTCACCGCCGCCCAGGCAGACGTCGCCGCCATCTACACCGTGAGTAATACCAGCAGCATCAACTTCGACTACGCCGTCGGCGTCTCCGGCCCCAACCCGAACGTGCGGAATCTGCTCGTCGATGGAAATGACCTGATGGAAAGCCTCGCCACCTTCGGCCCCGTCACGGAGACCTTCATCCCCGAGCCATCCGCCGCGCTGCTAGCCCTCATCGGTGCCGGCCTGCTAGGCCTCCGCCGCCGGCGGTAAGGTGGGGCGACCTCTACGCCCATTCCACCGCCTCGTTGCCGCTGGCTGGCTTTCCGTTGCGCCTCGGAATCGCGTCTGAGAAAAACGCCAACCCGATGATCATCCCATGGATGATCCCATAGATCTCCGTATAAATCTGAACGATGGGGTGGTTGATCGTGTAGCCGAAGGCGAAATACAATGGCAGCACCAAAACGATGGAAATCAGATAGAGCCAGGCACCCCACATCTTGAGTTTCAGCAACCCGATGATCGCCCCAAGAGTGGTCACCAGCAGGGCCACCATGCCAGTGATCAGCGCCCCTCGCAGCAGAGGCGAGACCTTCTCATCCATGAGATAATCCGGCTGATTTTCCTTAAACTCCACCAGCTCCGGCGGAAGCCAATTCTCCGTCTAGAAACCAAGGCCGACTGAACTCAGCATCATCACGATGTCCGCGATGACGGCGATTCTCAATACGGTGGCGGCCTTCATGCGGATCAACCCCCTTTTTTCCTCCCTCTGGTCCTCCCATGAGCTTTCTCAACGGCCTTCATCCCAAAAGCAATTTCCTAGCAATCAATAAAAACCAACATCTTTCTGCATCCAATGTCTCAAGCTGCTCGTTGGATGAGCGTGGGACAACTTCCCATCAACCAGAACGAATCAGAATCAACACGCTATTATGAAAACCGCATCAACCTCCCAAGCCCGCCACCATGCCGGCATTTCAATTCGCTCATGCGCCTTCCTCCTCGGAACTGCCGCTTGTTTTGCTCCACTTGCCACAGTCCGTGCGTCGAGTCACAGCGATGCTCCGCTGATCAAACTCGATCCTCAGGCAAACCTCACTGATGTTTACGCCTTCATCCGCCAACGCCCCACGGGCGAACGCGCATTGGTTGTCGAAGTCGCCGTCAGACCGTTTTCCGAGCCGGGTGACGGCGGTGCCTATGACGCATTCTCGCCCGATGCGCTTTACAGCATCCACATCGCCAACCCGAACACGGGTGCTGAACTCCAGCGATACGATTTCAAATTCTCCGCAGTCAGTGCGGCGAATGGAAACTACAAGAACACCAATACGATTCTCCGCTATGGTCGTGGCACGGAAATCGGGCCGATCGTCAACGTCGGAGATGCGCGTCAGAACTTCGTGCAGACCTACAATGTTTTCAGCGTGATCGGAAAAAACCGCACCAGTTTGAACGGCTCCACCGAGTTGATGGTTCCTCCCCCTAACGTCGGACTCAAGACCACGCCGGATTACAACGACCCCGCCACCGGTGCTGCAGTATCCGGAGCCGCGAGCCGCGCCACCTTGGACACTTATACACGGCAGACGACTTACGATCTCCCCACCACTGCCGTTCCCACTGGATTCACGGTGTTCTGCGGACCGCGCGAGGACGGATTCTTCGCGGACACACCCGCGATTTTCGACCTGCTAGACAGCCGTATCCTCGATAACAATGGCACCCTTGCCGACGGCCTCGGCCAGGATGGAAACGGAGTCGATGACTTCAAGGGATTCAACGTCCTCCACTATGGAATCGTCATCCCACTCACCGCTTTGCCCAGCATCCCATACACCGGCGCCCTGCAGCCTGCGAGCAGTGGCGTGGGAGTGTATGCATCCGTGAGCCGCCCGCGCATCACGCTTCGCAGCTCGGTCGCAGCGGATGCTTCGATCGGTCAATTCGTCCAAGTGAATCGTTTGGGAAATCCGCTCTTCAATGAAGCCCTCGTCGCATTGGTGGGTAAGGATCAATACAACCGCAGCTCACCCACCACGGATGCGGCCACCTTCGCGACTTACGCTCAGAATCCTGAATTGGCAGTCCTTATCAACGCCGTCTTCGGCACCGCCTTCCAGACGACCGGCCGCGCGGACCTCCAGGCGATCTATATCCCCGACGTGATCCGGGTCAACACCACCACCGGCCCAGTCCGGGTGCCCGGTGAGGCTGGATTCAACCGCCTCAGCTTCATCGGCGGCGACACAATAGCCAACGGTGCCGGCGTGCAGATCCCCTCGGGCTGGCCGAACGGGCGCCGCATCGGTGACGACGCGATAGACATCGCACTCACGGCTATCGCCAGCGGACCTACCTTCTCCACGATCACCGTCGTCGGCGACAACGTCCACTCTAACGACCAAACCTACAACCGGACATTCCCATACTTGGCCACCCCGCATGCGGGACCGGACCACTCGAAAGACTCCGGAACCAACGTCGGATTCTAATCACGGGCACCCGCTTCCCCTCAGTTGATTCCCGGCAGAACAACTAAACAGGCACTGGCGGCGCATTCACGCCGCCAGTGCCATTTCCCCTCTCAAGTCATGAACAGACCATCATCTCCCGCAGCCTCCTACTTGGTGCGCCTGATCTTCCCGGCCCTCTGCATCGGTGTCGCATTCTCCACCGCCCGATTCATTCAGAAGCCTGCTGAAAAACCTACCCCGGCAAACATCTCCGCACCCACACCTGAGGCGGTCCTCGGTCACCTGCGCCTGCCAGACACTGCCACCCCCACGGGCAAGCTCTTGGCAGCCGCGCTCCAGAAAACCCGCACCTCCCCGAGCGCTCCGGAAAACTGGCTCCTGACTGGCAACGCACTCGCCCAACTCCAACGTGAGACGGAGGCACCCCGCTTCCATGATGCTGCCGAGACAGCCTACACGGAGGCTCTCAGACTCGCTCCCAAGAACGCCGCCGCACTTGCCGGAATGGCCTGGGTCACCGGTGCAAAACACCAATTTGACAAGAGCATCGAGTGGGGAAATCAAGCCCTGGCGGTCGATCCCCAATGCGCAGATGCGTTCGGAATTCTGGGTGATGCCGCACTCGAGCTGGGCGACTATGATCTCGCATTCGAGCACTATCAGAAAATGATGGATCTCCGCCCGGATCTCTCATCATGGAGTCGGGGTGCGCACCTCTTGTGGCTCACGGGTGAGACGAACAAGGCCATGACACTCATGGGCAAGGCCATCGCAGCAGGGGCACCTTTTGCGGAGAACACCGCATGGTGTCGGGTCCGGATGGCGACCATGCTCTTCCACCAGGGAGCGCTCCCTCCGGCGGCAGATACCATCCGCCCCTTACTGGAAGCGGGATCAAAAAACTCCCAACTCCTTCTCTTGGCCGCCCGCATCGCAGGTGCGAGAGGAGATTTCTCCGGTGCGGCAAGGCACTTTGACACGCTGCTCGAGTCCGGCCCAAACCAGCAAGCTTACGCCGGGCTCGGTGACCTGATGGCAGCCCAAGGCAACGCCGAGGCTGTCGAAGAATTCTATCTAAAGGTTCAGAATCTCCACACTGATCACGTCAAAGACGGAGTCCATGATCATGGCTTCATGGCCAAGTTCCTCGCCGACACGGATCGCAATCTCATCGAAGCACTTCGCATGGCAGAGGAGCACAAGCTAACCAAGAACGTCCAGGAAGCGGACACTCTCGCGTGGGTCTATTATAAAAACGGCATGCTCCCCCAGGCCATCGCTGCCATGAAGACAGCCCTCAGCCAGAAGACTCCCGATCCGGAAATGCACTACCACGCCGGCATGATCGCCTCTGCTTATGGCGATCTAACGTCCGCGAGGAAGCACCTCAAGCAAGCACTCGCCATGAATCCCCATTTCAGCCTCATCCAGGCACCCTTGGCCGTGAAAGCGCTCCAACAGCTCGACTCCCCGAAATCGATCACTCAGGCGGATGCCGCTGGCGAACCCTAGACACCCATGAGAAAGTCCATCTCCCGCCTCCTCCGTGCGCTCGCCGCATGTGTCGCCGTGCAGACCGCGCAAGCTCACCAAGAACCCACCAGTTTCCTGGATCTCCACCTCGAGGGCGAGCAGCTCAGGGCCAACCTCGTTGCCTCCACGGCGGACCTCGCCCATGAGCTGGCAGATGTGGAGCCAACCATGCTTTTGGACCCCGCTGTGCTGGCGCGGCATGAGGAAAAACTCGCCAAGATCCTCCTCGCCCGCCTCCATGTGAAGTCGGATGGTGCGGCCCTTACCGCCAGCCTGGTCGCTGCCACTCCAGTGCCGGAACGAGAAGACGTGCGCTTGGACTTCATCTATCAGGGCGCGGCTCCGCTGCGCGAGATCGCGGTGGAGTGTCGGCTTTTCCCTTATGACCCACGGCACCGGACTTATCTGAATTTCTATCAAGGTCAGCAGTTGTCCCGGCAGGAAGTCTTCGAGGGCAGCTCCTCCTTGAAACAATTCCCCCTCGCGGAGAAACAAGGGGTTTGGCCGATCATTCGCGAGTTCACCTACGAGGGAGTCCGCCATATCTTCATTGGTCCGGATCACATCCTGTTCGTCATCGGACTGTTGCTGCTGGGCGGGAGCGTCGGCAGGCTGCTGCGGATCATCACCGCCTTCACCGTCGCCCACAGCATCACTTTGTGCCTCGCCACGTTTGAAATTCTCAGTCCGCCGGCAAACCTCGTCGAGCCGGTGATCGCGCTGAGCATCGTGGTCGTCGGCATTCATGCCTTCCTTGGCAACGAGCTTCGCGATCCGCGGCTGTGGTTTGCTTTCACCTTCGGCCTCATTCATGGCTTCGGTTTTGCCAGTGTGCTTCAGGAGATGGAGCTGCCCCGCCAGGCGCTCGGCGTCGCGTTGTTTGCTTTTAATGTGGGTGTGGAAATCGGCCAAGTCTGCATCATCCTCGCCGTCGCGCCCTTGCTGGCATTGTTGAGAAATCGCAAGCCGCTCGCAGCCCGGCACGTCACTCACTTCGCAGCCCTGTTTGTCACCACCGCCGGTGCGTTTTGGTTCTTTGAACGGGTGATGTGAAACCTTTCCAAGGAGATTGCCGAAGCCCATTCTAGCCCGCTGGCCTATCTGGTTCTTCCATGCACCTTACCGAATTCCAACCCAAGACCAATCGCCTTGAAGCCTTTAGTGACGGAGTTTTCGCCATCATCGTCACCATCATGGTCTTTGATATAAAGCTGCCTGCCCTCGGCTCCCACCCAAGTCCTACGGAGCTCACCAACGCCTTTACCGTAGTCGCGCCGAAGTTCTTCAGCTTCCTTATCAGCTTCCTCGTCGTTGCCGTCTTTTGGGTGCACCATCACCAACTCTTTCACTCGATCGAGTGCACTGACCACAAGTTGCTTTGGCACAACAATATCCTCCTTCTTTTTCTTTCACTCATTCCCGCGACTGCCGCACTCCTGGCAATAGCCCTCGACTGCCCATCGCCGTCGCGCTCTATGGCGGGGTGCTGCTGCTTTCCTCGCTCTCAGCCTTACTGATGTATCGATACGCGGCGCTCGGCAGCGGGCTGATGGATGCGCGGATCCAACTTTCGGAACGCAAGCGGACGCTGCGCAAATACTGGATTGCCCCGATGCTCTATGTTCTGGGGATCGTCGTCGCATGGCCATGGCCGATTGTGAGTCTCGCCATCTACGTCGTCATTCTCATCGCGTTCCTGCTGCCCGAGCGACTCTTCATGGTCGCTGCTGAGGATGCGTAAACAAATCTTAAGCTGCCCGACAAATGAGCAGGGCACGGCAACCGTCCCGTGAATAGAGCATTTGATGCTGGGTGCCTGCATCCGCATGGATGAAATCTCCAGGGCCTAGCAGCCGTCCCTCCGTCTGAAGAGTTCCCGAGATGACGAAAACTTGCTCCGTGGACTCATGAAGGTGCCCCGGATAAGATGTTCCTGGTGCAAACTCGATGAGGAGCGTCTGGTAGCCCATGTCTGGGGCAGTCGATAGAGGCTTGATGCGGAATCCTGGAACGTCGGTTTCTTGCCAGCCTTCTTCGTCGTTGCGAACCACACGAAATCCAAGAGACGGAAGGGAAGCCGAATCAATACTCGTCATTAATCTTTCCCGAGACCCTGCCGGCATCTCAAGACTTGGGGCAGAGCGGGCCAATGCGAGTGTGGCGTTATTCAACGAGGCAACTTCAGCGCTCAATTCTGCGTCCAGTTGCAATTCCGCTTCAAAAGAGGTGGATTCCTGCTCAGGGAGCACTCCGATCACATACAAACTTGCCTGTTCTTGTCGGGACTCGTCGATCATAGTTTCCCCTCCACGCAATCCCTGAGTTTCAGCAAACCACGGCGAATCCAAGCTTTCACCGAGCCCAAGGGTTCCGCCATCCGGTCCGCAATTTCCTGCTGCTTGAGACCACTGAAATAGACCATTTGAAGAATGCTTTGTTGTTTCTGTGACAGAGTTGTCAGACAGCTTCGCATCAATTCCAATTCATCGACATGCGGGCCACAATGAGCTGGGGCGCTTGGTTCCGTGTCGAGCATTTCCTTTTCGATGTATTTTTGAAGGGTGGACTGCCTGCGCAGTTTATCGGTCGCCGTATTCCGCGCCACGGTGAGAAGCCAAGCAACCGGACTGCCCAACGTCGGGTTGTAAAGGTGACTTTTCAAGTAAAGTTTCAAAAATACATCGTGGACGATGTCCTGGGCCTCGGTGAAATCCGCCAGCTTTTGCGCCAGCACCGAGTAAATCAGCGAGGCGTGGCGATCGTATAAGATCCCAAGCGCTTCCTTGTTTCCGCCACTCGTCAGATGGATCAGCTCGTGGTCGCCTAAATCGGCTGGTAGTGGAGTGTTCAAAGGATGGGGAGGGGGGCTTGGGTCTATCGGGCCGCGGTTTGTTTGGTTTTCCAAGGTGATCTATGAACTCGATGAGCATACGCCGTGCCAGACCAATTTGCTGAATCCCGGCAGGTGTGTGAGGCTTCTGACCTTCTTTGGAAAGCACCAATCCTAAAAAGTAAAACCCCCTTTTTTCCTCCCTCTGGTCCTCCCATGAGCTTTCTCAACGGCCTTCATCTCAAAAGTAATTTCCTAGCATTGCATCTGTCGAAATCGTGGACAGTTGTTCAGAGGTCGAGGTGTAGGTGATTTCACGGGATTGGATGGGGAAAGCGCGGTTTTTTGGGGAGCAAGGCCGCTCATTTGGATTTCGAGGTTTCCGACACGAGCTTGCGGCTTGATTCTGAGAGCTTATCCAACGGGTAATCGACCACATTTCCGTTTTCCAATTTGAGCTTTACGGTGGTTTTGGTGCTGGAGAGCGCCTCCGCACGGATGGTCTTGCCTTCGGCATTCGTCCAATCGCGCATATTGCCGGTGCCGCCCTTTGTCTCGGCGGCAGGAGTTGGCACGACGGTTGAAGTTTTCTCGGCGGCAGGAGCTGGTTCTTTTGCAGGGGAAAGCTTCGCTACAATTTCGGCACCGCCGGGTAGTTGGAGCAGTTGCTGTTCAATCCGTTTGAGGTTCCATTCCATGATCACCGACTGGTCAACGCCGCCTGGCACAGTCGGGTTCACGGTTGACAAATCGGCATAGGCCTTCGCCAGGATCTTGGTGCTGAGGTGCTGCATCTCGGGTTTTGAACCCTTCAGTTGATTTACCATATCATCTACCGGCCACGGATCGGAACCCCAATGTGTATTCTTTGAGACCATCTCGCCAACAGCCGGTAGTATCTTGTCGCTGTAGCGGTCATCGGCGACAATTTTACTGAGCACGTTCATGGATGCCGTGCTCAACCACCAATCGTCCTGTTTGACCCAGTACACTAGACGATCAACATGCGGCGCAATCTGTTCCGGCTTCACCATGCCCAGGCACATCAAGGCGTTTTTCACAACCCACCACGATTCATTGGGATCGTTGATCATGTCAGAAAGCAGTTTCACCATCTCATCGGTAATACGCCCCGGTGGCATAGGCTTTCGTTTGAAAGTGTTGTAGATGACCATCGTGCCGGCTTGGCGCGCACGCGGATCCTTATCCATCAGCAGCTCAACCACTAGTTTGTCGCGACTCTTTTTGAATATTTCCGCAGCCGCCAGTTCGCGCACATTTTGGTCAGGGTGACGTGCATATTGCAGCAGCACATCATCGGAAACGGTTGGGTCATACAGCCTGCCTATGACAGGCGCCGAGGCGTCCGTCATCAGCTTCTCCTTGTCCACATCCTGAAGCTTTCCGTTCCTGTCCAGCGCAGGCGTCAGAGAATAGAAGGCATCATCAGCTGCATTCCCCCAAGGCCGCTTGGGAAGCTGATACGACTTGCAGAATTTCGTAGCCGGAGCACCGGTCATGCGGAGGGTTTTGCGCGGCACGGTATAGCTCAACGCCAAACTGGTCCCCCACAGCGGTGTGTCATATCTGCCAGATCCATTTCCGCTAAGATCCCCACCGAGGATGCCGAAAGAGCCGTCGAAGCGGCGGGAGAGTTCGTAGAACCACATCCGGTTATCCATGAACTCGCGGTATTTGGTGGGCTTTTTGTCATACATCAGCCCCATGGAGGCGCTGCGCCAGATCTCGCCAATCCCGCCGCCAGTATGACCGTGCAGCATCCAGGAGGTGGAGTAGAATCCCTTGACCGCCGAGACATCGCGGGCGGCGGCATATACGGATTTTTCGCCTTCGGGAGTGAGTGATGCCGCCGCCGCCATTTGAAATGCCAATGCTCCAACCTTGCCGTTATCGGCGAAACCGCTCTCCATCTGATGATCGCCGTAGGGCACATTGCCGTGACCGGCATAACGGAAGAAATGCCTGAGCGAAGTCTGCAGCGTGCGTTCATCCACTTTCACGCCGCACTCCTTGGCCAGAAGCAGAAGGGTGACCATATGCACGCCGACGGCATTGATGTGACCTCCCGCCGCGTAAGTCCACGGAACACCACCCCGCTGGGTCCAGGCGCCGTTGTACATGGTGCGCTTCGCGCTTTCCGCGAATTGCTCGATCAACGGCAGCACCGATGCGTCGCCAGTGCGCAGGTAATATTCACAGAAGCCCAGGCTGGTATAGCTGGTGTTCCAAGCATGTTGACTCGCAGCGATGTCGGCATCCTTGTTTTTCGCCAACGCTTCTTTGACCCAAGCACGGGCGACTTCCAGATCCTTCTCTTCGCCTGTGGATAGCATGAATAGCAAACCCAGATCCTGACCAGTCCATGCATGATTCCCTGTCTTTGCCAAATAGTCGGCTACCCCCCGCACGATCTTGTCCGACTTGGTGCATTTGAGCGGCCAGGTCTTGCTGTAGGCACCGAGCACCGGGATCTTGACAATGACCTGTTGAGCTGCGGAAGCGGCATCGTCCTTGACCATGAGTTTCACAACCCCGTCGGTCGCCTCGGCCTTGGTGATGATCCCGCCGAGAATGATTCGCGGGTCAATGTCTTTCAAGGTCACACCGTTGATGCTCTCGATGATCTGCCCCGGCTTCAGCTTGCCGACAGCCTCGGCGGGTGAGCCTGGTTCGACATTCTTGATCTTCATGCCAAAAGCCGGCAGGGTCAGGTCTATGCCTATGCCCACTGGCCCGAAGCGATCAATCATGACGGGGTTCCGAAAAATGTTCTTTTCGGCCGGATGGGGATGAAACGGCGGGGGTTCCTTGTAATAGGACTGCGCGGTCAATTCCGGAATCGACAACAGGACCGCTGCGACAATTCCCGATAATCTGCTAATTGGAGTTATGTATTTCATTCTGGCAGAGACTGGCCAATGGCCACACTACCGACTCACACCGCGCTCACAGCCGCAATAAAAATCTCAAAGTTTCCTCCGTTGCATCTATTGCCAGAATCTGGCAGAAATCACTCCATGAAACGGCTGCGCATCTGACGGCTATCGAGCAGGTGAAAGAATGACAGGCGAATGGGGACAGATGAATGAATTCCGAAGGCATGCGCGTCTGCCTCGCAAATCATTCGATACACCCATTCGGCTGCCCGGATTCGTCCGTCCTCATTCGCTTGTCACGTCTTCCGTTCATCGCGATGCCTCCATGGCAGGTTGCACTCATCAGTAGCCTCCTTCCTTCATCTCCAGCCGCCAGAAGCGTTTCTCGCCGGAACCAACCCCGGCGTGGGCGTAGGTCAGCAGCCCGCCGGTGCCGGCGAAGGTCATCAGTTCGGTCCAGCCGGAGAGGCTGGTGCTGGTGAAAAGCATGTAGCCCCAGCTGGGTTTGGACTGTCATTCGAGCATGATATCGGTGCCGCCGTTGATGCTCGCGAAGTGCAGCGCCGGTTGCTTCGCAAAATACGCGGCGGCGTTCCACTCGACGACGCCCACGGGCGAGGCAACCCCCTGATACCCCGCCTCCGGTCCGGTCACCGGCTCTTTTAACGGCCCTTACCCCAAAAGCAAATTCCTAGCATTCATTACATTCCGAAAGTCGAAGAACCCTCCGGACGCGTGGTATATGTGATCTAAGACGCGCACGGTAACGAGTATCAAATTTTGAACGCTGAACATTGAACTTCCAACATCGAACGTGGAACATTGATTTCCCGGCAATGCGCTTGCCAATCGGCGCGCAATCCACAATGGATACCCCCCGTCCATGCCCGAAGATCCTTCACCTACTCGCCTCAGCCCGCTGGCTACCTTGATTTTCAGTTCGCGCTGGCTGCAGCTGCCGCTTTATCTTGGATTGATTGTCGCTCAGGGTGTTTACGTGGTGCTGTTCATCAAGGAACTTTGGCACCTGATTTCCGAGGCTACTAGCCTCACGGAGCAGGCGATGATGCTGATCGTGCTCGGGTTGATCGACGTGGTGATGATTTCAAACCTGCTGATGATGGTCATCGTCGGTGGCTATGAAACCTTTGTCTCCCGGTTGCGCCTGCACAATCACCCCGACCAGCCCGAGTGGCTGAGTCACGTGAACGCCTCCGTCCTCAAGGTGAAACTGGCGATGGCGATCATCGGGATCAGTTCGGTGCATTTGTTGAAGACCTTCATCGCGGCAGGAAGCATCGGATTGCCACAAGTTGCTAGCCATGGGGCGGCGACCACCGCACCGATTACGGCGCAGGGAGTGATGTGGCAGACCATCATCCACGGTGTGTTTATCCTTTCCGCGCTGGGCATTGCCTACACCGACCGGGTCATGCTGGGTTCTCCCATGCAGAAAACCGGGAAGCAATAGATTCGGGACGCACCTTGGTTTTGATGGGCGGTGATACGCTCAGGATGCCGGGCCGCCCTTCACGATGAAGTCGCGGTCTTCCGCCTCACACCAGAGTCGGTAAACGTTGAGAACATTCGGACGGATTCCGGTGACGGGGATTTTGAGAAAACCTTGCCGCTGCGCCGCCTCGAATAGCTGTCGTTCTTTTTGCGTGAGCCTGTGGGCGATGCGGCGGCTGCCGATCTTTGCTCGGGTAGGCTGGCCACGGCTGAGCCGCTCCACGTCGTCTTTATCTGGTTTTGGCATACTTTGTTGATTGATGCTACCATAGTGTCCCCAGAGCATACGCGCAACATCGGGTCAGTGGTGAAGAGCGTGCGCGGCTTGATTCAGAGGCCCTTGAGAATTCTTGTAATCTGCGTCCGGTGAATGGCCATGTGGCCGCCGCTCAGGGCGAGCCAGCCGTGCGCGTCCATGGGTCCGAACCAGGGGTGCAAAAACTTTGTCCCGGTTTTGAAATTCCAGATACGCCCGATGGTGGCGAGCAAGGCATCACAGGAATCTTCATAATCCCCTACCACTGCGCCTGTGACATACTCGTCGGGTTTCACTTCTGCGGTGCTGGCCTTGCCTTCAGGGACGCGCTCGTTGGCGAGCGATTCCAGGATGCCGATGAAGGCATGATGAACGATGCGCAGGTGATCTAGCGTCATCCACACCGACCAATACCGACTGCTGTCCTCCAATCCCGGTGGCCTCGTAATCAGGACGCGTTGGGAAAGCTGGCTTTCATTTCTGCTAGAAATCAGGTCGTGGATGAGTTTCCGCTCAGCGACGAATTTCTCGGTAAACGAGCTCGGGCTTCCCGTGCTTCTTTTTACGCCCAGCAGGATTCGTGCGATAAGGTTTTCCGGAAATGGGAGCCTGCCACCAAGGCGATGATGCGTTGAGGATTTCAAGCGCTCATTTGTCATTCGTTTGCCAGACATCCGTGGTTTCCAATACCGAGCGTGCGTCCTTTCCCTTGAGCCACGAGGTGGCGGCGGCGTTGTTTTTGAGAGTGGAGTCCCAGAATGCGGTGGTGAGCGCGAGGATGGCCTGATGATATCGGGTGCCCTTGATCTCCCCTCCTCTCATCGAGCGCTGTCCGAAGTCCATGTGGTCGGCTCCATCAAACACCACCTGCCATGCCGGGGCTTTTTGAAGGTGGGGAAACACCTTTAGCCGGTCTTCGGGCGTCTGCTTTCCAATCGGGCTGTCATCCTTGGTCCCGGTCATCAGCAGGCAGGGAATCAGGATGTCGCCGAATGCCTTGGCGGGATCGCCGATTGCAGGTGGGCCAGGGCTCATCATTACTGCGGCATCGATTCTCGGTTCGGTGAAGGAAAGCTTGTTTCCGGGATAATCCTGCCCCGCGACGGATTGGGTGGTGTTGGCTCCGAAAGAGTGGCCGGACATGCCAATAGCATCGAGGTTCATACGCCCGTGGAGTGGATGCTTCTTCTCTTGATTCCATGTGGTTAGGGTTTCGATCACGAAAGGAATATCATGTCCGCGGGCGATCACATTTTCGAGCGACGCTGCTTTTTTCATAGCCGTCATGCGTTGCAGGGCGGGCGTTTCTTTCCAAACGGATTCGTCGCTGCCGGGATGTTGGACGAAGACCACCACATAGCCGCGCTTTGCCCAATGATTGCCGAGATAGGGATTGTTGTCACGGGAGCCGCCGAGTCCGTGGGAAAACAGAATGACAGGGGCAGGTTGCGCGGAGTCGGGCAGATACACGCGCAAAGGCAGCGTGCGATTCCGGGCGGCGTCACGAACATCGAAAATCAGCGATGTGATTGTGATTTCGGAGACCTTGAGCGGATCATAGTGTTTGCTTTCTGCGGCCGTCATGACCGGTGTGAGGAGCAAAAAAGCCAGCAGAAGACGGTTCATGCGGGTTGGAACCACGCAGATGTAGAAAAGTTGCTGCTTGATCTGGGAAAGAGAACCGGTTTCCGCCTCGTAAGGGTAGTTGCAATGAACCAGACCTTGCCGCGGGGTAATGCCATCGGATCCGGTGCTTCGCCTTATTCGATGTTAGAACGGCTGGGGGATCTCTCTCCCGCCGTAGCCATTTCCAGCTTCAATGGTGCCACCGGGGCGGGGAAATGCATGTGATGGTATCGTGCGAAGACTCCATACAATCACTGGAAGAATGTTGGCTCGCTGCGCTGAGAGAGGCGGGCGTTCCCCCGGAAAACACAGTCATGCGGCGTGTTTTTTGCAGCAATGTGGCCAATCAGTTCCCGCAACTGGATTCATTTTCCCGCGCCTATCCCGGTGGCTTCTCGGCCATCGGCCAGACGCCCATGGCGGGCGGACAAACCCCCTTTTTCCCGGCCTCCGGTCCGGTCACCGGCTCTTTCAACGGCCCTCACCCCAAAAGCAATTTCCTAGCAATTCATGTGGTAGATTCAGCGAAACCAGTGAATGACATGCTTGCCAACCAGGTTCCCCTTTTGGCAGCGTTCCGATTGTCAAATCCCCGAATCAACTTGCCAAATGAATCCCTCTCACGCGCCAACCACCTCCTTTGATTCTCCCAGCGATCCGGAACCGAAGAAGCCATGGTTCGAGCCCGCGTCCGCGATCCTGATGGCGGTCGCCACGTTGACGACGGCGTGGTGCTCCTATCAAAGCACGCAATGGAGCGGGCAAAGCAGCGACTATGGAACGCAAGCAGACAAACTGCAGCGCGAGGCATTCGGCCAGCATCTCGCCTCCCAGCAGATCCAGAGTGTACAGGTGACGGCTTTCATGCAGGCCATCAACGCGCAACTCAGGGGCGACGACAAGACCGCGCGGTTCTACGCCGATCGCTTTGGCGGCACGCTCAAGCCGGCCTATGAGAAATGGCTCGCACTCAAGCCCTTCGACGACCCGTCGGCACCGCCGCATCCGTTCACCCCGGAACTCTATGTGCCGCCTCTCCAACAGGAGGTTTTCGATGCACGAACCAAGGCGGCCCAGCTAGCGGCACAATGCAAGGCCACCGCCAACATCGCCCAAGGTTACCTCAGTAATACCGTGATCCTCGCCATGGTCCTGTTTTTCGCCGGCACCGCGAGCAAGTTCGACCAGCGCCGGGTGCGCTGGAGCTCGCTCGGCTTTGCCATCATTTTGTTCCTTTACTCGGTGGTGAGGATTCTCATGTTGCACCAAGAGCAAATCTAACCAAGAACTCCAGTAATGCCGAACGAACTGTTATCCCGCCTCTTCGCCCAGCAATGGACGCTCTTTCTCGTCATCACCGTCCTGCTGATGGCCTTCTCCGAGGCGGGATTACGCTGTGGCTTGCGGCATCCAGGGTGCGGTGCTCAGGCTGCTCGGCTTGCTGTTGGGTTTCACCTTTGCGATGGCCGTGAGCCATTTCGACGCACGGCGCGGACTTATATTGAAGGAGGCCAACGCCATCCACCCCTTTTTCCCCCGCCTCCGGTCCGGCCACCGGCCATTTCAACGGCCTTCAGCCCAAAAGCAAATTTCTAGCAATTAATACCATCTCCCTCACTCGGTGGCATCCATCCCCGGCAACCCATTCCGGATTTTCTCGGAAAAATCCGGTGCATCACCCGCAGCTTTCGCTCGCTCATTGATGCGCGATAACGCTCTCAACTCGGAGAACGGCAGCGTCGTATCGATGGTTCCCCGCTCATACAACATTTGGTCACCCAGACCGTTGACGAGCATCCGGTAATCCCATGGCGCACGTGAGGTTGCAGCCCGCTGCTGGCGGATCGCAGTGGTGCAATTGTTAGTGATCGCATTATACCACCGCGGATTCTCATGAAGTTCGTTGACCGCACTCACATACTCCAAAAAGCTTTCCCGAACAGACGTTACATTCAGTCGATAGAGATAAATATCCTCACCCTTGCGGTGATTGCATCGCACACCGACAACATCGCGCTCATCAGCAACGATATACGTCAATTCAAACTGGCGATAGAGCCCTCCAAGCGCGGAATACGCCTCACCTTTTTCAGGACGGGTCTCAATACTGAAACACACGCGGCCGTCTTTTCCGAAGTCATAGGACATGATCGGATGCGCCATGTAGGGAGAACCCCAATAATTGAGAAACATATCCACCCCTCGGAGATTTTTAAGATCCACCCGGCGAGTATCATACCGGGGCGTGAAATCATTCTCAGAACGATACTCAAAATTTCGCACCTGATAGAAGGTCACGATATCCCCGTCAATCGTCGCCCGGGGCATCACGGCAACCTCGGTTTTCCAGTCGCGGTATTGCCGCGGCGGAAGTGTCAGCCACCACAGCAAAATGAGCAAAACCCCCAGCGCGATGCCCAGCTTCGCACGCCATCGAGGCCGCACCAAGATGATCGCCAGCACGACCACCACTCCGAAAACCGCCGCCACCCACGGCCGCAAAACCGCCAAGGGAAAATCAAACCACAACGCCCCAAAAGCCCAGATCACGCCAATCAAAATCAGCCCCCACGAAGCAACCATGCCCAACAGGCACAATGCCTTAGCCAGCAATCCCATGCGTTTTTCATCTGCCATGCGTTGGATTATGATTCTCTTCCCCGCCCATGGCAAACGCATTGCCATTCGATCAACTACACAATTTTAAGCCGAGCCAAATCCTGGGTATCAATCAGCCCCACGGGTTTGCCCGCCACATCAAGCACCACAATATCATCAATACGGTTTTGCCCAAGCGTCCGCAAGACTTCCACCGCCAACGCATCGGACCGAACCGCGATCGGATTGCGAGTCATCAGCGAGACCACCGGTTTCCCACCCAACAGCGGATCAACCCGGAACCCACGCGCAAAATCTCCGTGAGTGAAAATTCCGGCCAAGCCGCCGTGCGAATCAAGAATCAGGCAAGCCCCAGCGCGACTGCGGTTCATCGCATCCAGCGCCGCAAACACATCCGCATCTTCCAACACCGTCGGCAACGCGGCATCCGAACGCATGATGTCAGAAACACGTGTCAACAAGGCCCGCCCCAACGATCCACCCGGATGAAACCGCGCAAAATCCTTTTCTGTGAAACCCCGGGATTCCAGCAAAACCATCGCCAACGCATCACCCATCACCAACATCGCTGTGGACGATGAAGTCGGAGCCAAATTCAACGGACACGCCTCACGCTCCACCGAAGTATCCAAAGTGACCTCACTCAAACGCGAAAGCGTGGAGCCCGGATTGCCCGTAAGCGCAATCACTTTCACGTCGAATCGTTTGATAAATGGCATCAAATCCAGCAACTCACGGGTTTCTCCTGAATAGGAAAGCACCAACACCGCATCACCATCAGAAAGCAAACCCAAGTCCCCGTGCAGCGCATTCTGCGAATCCAACACCACCGCAGTGGCCCCAGTCGAATTCAACGTCGCCGCGATCTTGTGCCCAATGTTTCCGGATTTCCCCACTCCCACCACCACCACTTTGCCTCGACCACTCACCGTCTGGCGCAAAACCTCAACCGCCTCCACAAAACTTTCCCCAAGCAAACCGGACATCCGGCGCAAACCGTCAATCTCCATCTCAATCACACGTTGCGCCTTTTTTAAAGAATTCATTCCTCATGACAGGCGCGAAATACCCGGTTGGCAAGCGCGGAGGCGCTCATTTCCTCTGGCCAGCGCCCCGCACTGCTGGCAATATCACGCCATGAAAATCCTGCTAGCCGCCTTGGGCGTCGCCTGCCTGCTCGGATCACCGAGTGCTGCCACCACCATCATGGTCGTCCCCATTTTCGAACCTCTGAGCCTCCACGGCACCGATGGCGACGAGGCTATCTCAGACACCGGCGAAGCTCTCCAAGCTTGTGTGATGCCACGACCCATGGCCATGACCGGCGCATTTCCAGAGGTCCTCGTCGATGCCATCCGAAGCCCACATTTGATTCCCACCAACAATCCAAACTACAAAATCCAGGAAACCAACCTGCTAGTCATCACCAATATCGGCATCAGCGGTGAAATGACCGCCGATGGCCTGACGGTCCGAATGAACGTATCTCAACTCGCCATTCCTCCTGAAATCGACCTCACCGCCCGCCAAATCCTCAAACTCACAATTGTCGCCATCCGGAAGACTTTGGAAGTCTATCAAGCCCCCCAAACCGACCCACTCACCGTGACACTGGTCATCGAAGGTGCCGACGAAGCAAAATCCAACCTGCGCGAACTCGGCGCCACTTTTGTAATCGGCGAGGCTGCCCCTGCCGAAAACTGAATCAGCGTTTTGCCTTTTCAAAATGGGGGGAATTCTGGTTTCATCTGCCAGCCACCACATCCCATGCCCAAACGTCCCCGAGATCCACGTCCCTTCAAACGCGCAATCCTAAAACTCAGCGGTGAAGCCCTGCGCGGCGTAAGCTCTAGGGACAATATTTCTCCCGAAATCGTCGATCGCATCGCCCTGGAAATTCGCGAAGCCATCGATTCCGGCCTCCAACTGGGCATCGTCGTTGGTGGCGGAAATTTCTGGCGCGGAGCCAGCGCTTCCGCACGCGGCATGGACCGCGCCACCGCAGATTACGTCGGCATGCTCGCCACCGTCATGAACGCCCTCGCCCTCGAAGGCGCTCTCACCCACCACGGCGTCAACTGCGTCGTCCAATCCGCCATCGAAATGAAAAATGTTGCGGAAACTTTCATCCGCCGCCGCGCGGAACGCCAACTCTCCGATGGCAGAGTGGTCATCTTCGCCGCTGGCACCGGCAACCCCTTCTTCTCCACCGACACCACCGCAGCCCTCCGCGCCAGCGAAATGGGAGCCGACGTCATCCTGAAAGCCACCCAGGTGGATGGAGTCTATGATTCCGACCCCAGAAAAAACCCGGACGCCATCCGCTATCAAAACGTCACCTTCCACGAGTGCATTTCACAACGCCTCAACGTGATGGACACCACCGCCTTCAGCCTCTGCATGGACAATAACATCCCCATCATTGTCTTCGATCTCGCTCCCCCAGGAAACCTCTCCCACGCCCTCCGCGGACTCCCCATCGGAACTCTAGTCCACAGCGAATAATCCCCCCAATCTCCAATCTTACATCTTACATCCACTATCTCTCCCATGGACCCAGAACTAGCCATCCTCGAAGTTGAAGAAGCGATGACCAAGTGCACCGATTATCTCACCCACGAGTTCGCGGGTGTCCGCACGGGCAAAGCCAGCCCCGCACTCATTGAGAACATCGACGTCCACGTCCAAGCCTACGGCGCGATCAGTAAACTCAAGAGTCTCGCCGTCATTAGCTCGCCCGAGCCGCGCATGCTCATGGTTCAGCCATTCGATCCCTCCACCACCCGCGATATCGAACGCGCCATCCGCGAGTGCAAACTCGGCCTCAATCCCGCCGCCGCCGACCGCTCACTGCGCGTCCCCATTCCAGAACTCTCGGAAGAACGCCGCCGTGACATGGTGAAACTTATCAAACAACTCGCCGAGGAAGCCAAGGTCCGCCTCCGCTCCGCCCGCAAAGATGGCATGGACGCCGCTAAAAAAATGAAGGCCGATAACTTCATCACCGAAGATGGCCAAAAAGATTTCGAAAAGAAAGTACAGGAACTCACTAACAAATTCACCAAAAAGATCGACGAACACGCCGTAGCAAAAGAAGCCGATCTCATGAAAGTTTGATCAACGTTCAGTAAGACGTTTTTCGCGCCGCTTTCCCAAGCGCTTCAAGTTCCCGGAATCACCCACGGTTGCGCGATCACCATTTTTGTATCATAGGTTGATCTAGCAATCCAGTGATTACTTTTAAACCCGCACTCGCAAATCCCGCATGCTCCACAGCAACCCTTTCGCGCCGCTGCCGCTGCCTCGCATCGCCCGCGCTCCGTCCCTACGCTTTGGTCCAAAACGCTCGCGCGCAGTCGCAAATGCCTCGTTCACAAATTCCTTGCTGCCGATCACCGCGCCATCCGTAAAATACCGCACCCGACACCGCAGCATTTTGGCCATTCCCAGATCTTTGAGCACGGTTCCATTGTCCTTGCTTTCTAACATCTCTGCGGTGTTCATCGTGCTCTGGCCAAGTCCATTGCCTTTCCCCGCCACTTCCGCCACCTCGGCGCGCCCCGGTTTCCGGCCTAATGCCAGTCCCATCTGCCGCCGATACAAGCGCGACACTTCCAGCCATTTTGCGGAATCAAATCCCACTCCCTGATCGCAAAAATACGCTCGCACCAAGCCTTCTCGCGCTTTTTTCCCATTCCCCTTCCTCCCTCCGCCCACCGCTTCGCCATAACTGCTCCAGCGATAATCCGCCGGATCACACGCGATCCCCGCCCGAACCGGATTTAGATCAATGTAAGCTGTGATCGTCCGCGCCGCGATCCCGCTTTCCACAATCACGCTCTTGAACCGGTCTTCCCACAGCGTGCCGGTGCGCGAATGCATGCGGTTGAACCATTTGGTGAAGCGCTCCAGCAAGGATTTCATGAACTCACTCAGGTCGTGCATCCGCCGGGTGAA